>JAABUZ0100000672.1_pt1 | contig 79714 bp, 99 predicted proteins | sample 5562091 | NCBI WGS metagenome assembly JAABUZ01 (sample SAMN12813069, study PRJNA571459) | rock metagenome | isolation source: Antarctica rocks | place: Antarctica: Victoria Land, Linnaeus Terrace sud | collected 2015-12-21
TTGCGCAAAACTTCGTTCTTTCCTTCCCATCATGGTGGTGGCCCTCCTTCCGGTCTCATTCTGCCATCCTCATTTCTACCACCTTTTTTCGGGTTTTTCAACAGGCTGGACCGTTTGTTGAGACAAAGTGGTTTGTTTTTTCAGAATGCCATAGTCACGTCACGCACAATGCCGGGAGCAGAACTCCGTCGATAACGCGGAGGATGAGACTCTCATCGATGGGAAGTCCCAGTGCTGCGACATAATGAAATGCAATTGCAGGGAAGACTTCACTTATGATGTCGATGTCGATGCCTTTCGCGATCAGACCTCGTGAGACTGCGCGAGTGAGAACTCGTTCAAACAGTCCACTGACGGGGGAACCTATCGCGTCACGTGCAGCAGTTCGCAGAGCCGGGTCGTGTCGTGCAGCGGTGAGCAGACTTGCTAGTACGGCCATCCGACCGTCTTCCTGAATATAGGCCCCTGCACAAGCTAAGAGGTCTTCTCGAAGGTCTCCAGTGTTCGGCATCTCGGGTACTGACAAGAGTGCCGCGGTTGCGGCGACGGCAAGTGCTACTTTGCTTGGCCAGCGCCGATAGATCGTCGCCTTGCTTGCGTTGCACCGTTTTGCGACTGCATCCACAGTCAAACGCTCGAAGCCCTCCTCGATTAAAAGGTCTTGAGTGGCACGAAGCAGATCAGATTCAATGCCTGCGTCTAAGGGACGTCCCGGCACTCGTTGAGGTGAACTCATGCTTTTACTCATAATATGGATACTAGACAGTTTCGTTTCTATAGTATATAATAGAAACGGTTCAGTACAGTTTTGTTTCTGTTAGACAATAATGTATTGACTACTGTAACGTATCGACGACGCAATGTCAATGTGAATTCCTGAGCACTTCTCTCCTACCGAGATGAGAAGAAGACTTGCGTAAAGATTGGAGGCCAGTTGGTCTTCGCCTTGCGGTTCTGTGATAGGAGTCAAGAAGGCGATCAGGATTTCGATACCTGCCTTCATATGCAACACGTGTAAGGAGTATTCTCAATGGCAAAAGTCTTTCCCGGACGTTTTACGGCACAAACGGACGACGCGTTTGTTGTTTTCATTATTGGCATGCGTGTGAATAAATTCTTTGCCTTCCGCAGATGGATTCCCACTGTGATAGCGATGTTTCCGATGGTGCGTGCCCTCTTCCAGCATCCTGAGAAGGGCATGTTAGGGGCACAGACCTTTTTCTATTGGCCTGGTATTGCTCTTGTCGAGTACTGGCGCTCCTTTGATGATCTGGAGAAATTTGCCAGGGACAAAGGCGATCCCCACCTGGAAGCCTGGCGTCGTTTCAACAAACACATTGGCAGCGATGGCAGTGTTGGGATCTGGCACGAAACCTTTCTTGTCGAGGCAGGGAAGTACGAGGCACTCTACGGGAACATGCCCATTTTTGGTCTGGCGGCCTCAACCAATCATGTTTCCGCCATCGGGCGTCGTGAAACCGCACGGCGTCGTCTCGGTGGACAGAACGAACCGGCGATTGCCTCGCCATTGCCGCCTGCCGAATCAGAGTAATAGCAGCTTGATTGAGAGCAGTGCACCATCGGTTTCCTTTCTGGAAAGGACGCATTTCCGCTTGCTCAGGGAAGCGTCTGATTTCCACTCATGAAATGAACGGAAGGATGTACACATTCTCTTGAAACTACTGAAAGAGGAGAACGTAATGGACCCGATCCGTATCTTTCCTATTATTTCATGGATTCTTCTTCCAACAGTCATGTATGGAGGATACTCTCCGCTTGGTTTGACGGTGAAAAAGAATCCCTTCCTCACTGATTTTCGTGAGAAGTACTTCCGAGCAGGTCATGCACATGCAGGAGTGCTGCTCGTCATGTCACTGGTGTACTACGTTTTTTTAGGTCAGACCACGTTTCCTGCTGGTTTCAAACTGTTGTTATGCATCGTCTTATTGGTTGGGATTCTTGCGCAGTCAGGAGGATTTTTCTTGCATATGATGGTTGGTCAACCCGAGCGCAGTTCAACAGGAACGCTGATAACAACACTGGGAGCAGTAATGCTCGTATTTTCGACACTCTTTCTTGCCTATGGATTAGCGGCTGCTCATATTTAAAGAAAGAAGGAAACTCATAGTGACTACATATGTTTTCAACATAAAATGTGACAGCATGAGTGCCTCAAATTCTTACTCGAATTTTCTTACAATTTGAGACGATGGCGGTTTTTAGCGTATCACGCTGTTCGTTCACGTCAAGAGAGCGAAGCGACCTTGACTTGGCCTCACATGCGTGATCATGAGACGGTATGCCATTCGTCCTCAAAAAAAACACAGGTTTTTTGTTGCTTTCTGCCACATTTTTCAATTAACAGAACAATAAACAAATGTAAGAAACGAAAGTATCATTGTGTTAAAAATTCAATTATTGAAAACATACATACACCGGAAAAACTGCATTGATCACCGGAGCCTCATCGGGCATCGGAGCTGCATTTGCCCGCGAATTGTCGGTCGCTCCTACCAGGGCGATGCTTCGCGGGCAAAAAATTGCCGGAGTTGCTCTGGTGATACATGCTTGGACTGCGTCATCGTTTCGTACCTCGCATATATCTCTCTCGAACAACATCGTAAGAGAGCTGAGCTACGAGCGTTTTACTCGATCAGGCGAAAATACGGCAGTGTCAAGTCTACGCCGACGCTCTCGAACGTCACTCTTACCGCTACACCGACTGCAATGCGCTCACGTGGAGCGTCCACAATTCGCGACATCATGCGTGCCCCCTCTTCTAGCTCGACAATGGCAATGACGAAAGGCACATCCACTGCGAACGGGCCGAAGCCCTGGTGTGCGACCGTGTACGAATAGATCGTACCCTTGCCGCTCGCCACAATCCACGAAGGTTGATCCGCGTGGCAATGTGGGCAGATTGAACGCGGATAGAACACTCCCTTTAAACAGGCATTGCAGCGCTGGATGCGCAACTCACCCTGTGCCAGACCTTCCCAGTAGGGACGTGAGTCGCTATCCTGCTTGAGTATAGAAGCTGAAATGTCTTCTGGCATAGCGCATCAGTCCTTTCCCAAAATAACAGTAGCACCCGACGAGAGCACGCCGCCAGTTCCATGGGCAAGGGCAATACGCGCACCTTCCACCTGGCGTGGGCCGCACTCGCCACGCAACTGTCGCGTGGCCTCGATGAGCAAGAAAATACCGTACATTCCCGGATGGCAGTAGGAGAGTCCACCACCATTCGTATTCATCGGAAATGGGCCGCCGGGAGCCGTGCGCTGTCCGCTGACGAACGAACCACCCTCGCCGCGTCCACAGAAGCCCAGTGCCTCCAGCGTCATCACAACCGTGATAGTAAACGAATCGTAAATCTCAGCCACATCGATATCAGTTGTGGTCAGACCAGCCATAGCGAAGGCATCGCGTCCCGAAGCAACGGCCGCCTGATGAGTAGCCAGATCGGGCATATTCGCGATGGTATTGTGCGTGTGAGCCTCTCCGTGTCCAAGTACCCAAATGGGCGGATGGCCCGTGTTGCGTGCTCTTTCGGCGGTAGTCACAATGACGGCACCGCCACCATCTGTGACCAGACAACAGTCCAGCAAGTGCAACGGCTCGCATACTTGGCGTGAATTCAGCACATCCTCGATGGTAATTGGATCGCGCATCATCGCCTTCTCGTTCGAGACTGTCCGACAAATACGCCTTTTTGGTAGAGCAGCTCCTGGATTGACGGGAGTTGTACGCGGATATCATACGACATTTCCTGTTCGTTACGGTTGACCTTCTTGACGAGTACCACCACACCGAGCATCCGTAGGAAGTCGCGCTTTTGCTGGTAACTTAATTCTTCGCGGACCTCCTTGACCTTTTTGCACCAGACCAGAATGTCGCCATAGGCCTGGCGTTCACGTTCCTTATCATACGCTCCGGCCAGAATTTGCTGACGTTCACCCTCCAGCCGCTCGATGACCGCATTGGCATCGTCGAGCATTTTACGGATACCGGCGCGTGTATTACCCCGGAGTGTCCTATCCTGCAGGTCTTCGGTGTAATTGTCGGCAGCCTGCTGCCACTCGGTGACCGTCGCATCGACGGCACGTAAGTTAGCCTGAATTGTATCTGTCCGCGTCGCCAGTTGGATCGCCTGTTCGATGAGGCTGACGTGGTCGGCTAATTTGACCATCTCGGCCCAGATTTCTTTGTCTAGTTGGGGAGAGGGTACGAATTGGCCCTGGCAACCTTTATTGCGCTGGCAGGCATACAGCAGGGTTTCCGAGTTCCACCGACTATCCCGCTTCACGATGCCGATCATAGCGTGGCCGCACTCCGCGCACTTAATAAAACCAGCTCTCAGCAGGTAATACTCGGGGTGATGACCGTTACGCGCGGCGTCTTCTTGATTGGTAGCGGCGCGGGCCAATACTTTGTCATACAATTCCATGCTGAATATCATGGGATACGTACCATCAGGTAATGCGACAGGTGCTAAGTTCTGCTTCGCGCCTTTCTTCGGATTGACGAACATTTGAGCACCCGTACCGGTGTTACGCCTGTCCTCGAGCAATCTTCTAAGCGTGCGCGGCGTCCATTCGTGCTCACCGCTCGGCGACGGTACGCACTGATCAACTAACTGCTTAACGAGCGTCAAGCAGGGGATACCTCGGGCGTATTCTTCTGCAGCCCACTTGAGTATCTCAGCTTGGTCTTCATCAAGAATAAGATAGTCTTTAGCTACGGGGTTATGCCAGCACCAGCCATAGCGCGGGTTCTTACCGCCGACGATCTTACCCTCTTTTGCTTTATTAATCCGGCCGGTGATGCCCCGATCCATGAACTTCTCGCGCTCCATCTCCCCGACGAAGGCTAAAACCATGCGGATAAACTTACCCATCGGCGTATCATCAATGTTTTCTTTGACGCAGTATAAAACGACCTCATGGTGCTCCATCTCCTCCATGAGAATCGCATTATGCACCTGGTTGCGGCTTAAACGGTCTAAATTACGGATAACGACGCCTTGGATTTTTCCCTCGCGGTAGCGTTGCCGCATCAGGTCGAGCTTGGCTCGTTCCCGGTACTGGTAGCCGGAAAACACTTCTCTATGCACTAAGCCAATAGTTAAACCGTTTTCCTGGCAAAACTCGCGGCCAGCCCGTTCCTGTTCATCGAATGAGCTATTTTCTTCCTGTCCATCGGTAGAAACTCGACAGTATATGTCCACTATAGCCAATCATGTGTCCCTTTCTAATGATCTAGTGTCAGTGTCTAACTGTACGATAGTTATTTAGTGCCGGTGCGGATTCGGCTGGTAGCCCTCGTGGTAATACACCGGCTCGCCGTTCTGGTCGAGGGGTGTTTCTTCAGCGTGCCGGTAGCGCACTACCCTTAATTCCTGCTCGGTTACTTTGCCGCGCAGGAATACGAACACACCAAAGATAATCACTGCTAAAAGACTCAGACCCACCCACTGCCGGTAATCCCAGAGTGCCAGAAACAGGAAACTATACAATATTGTTACACATACTACCACAATGCATACGATAATGAGCGTCAGCTTTCCTTCGCCGTCCATATCGCCTCCTAGCGGTAGTACTCGGGCTTTGGAGAACGCTCTACAGTGATGTATCTACTTGGTGGAATAGATCGGGGAGCGACTGTTGGTACTACTACACCATCCGTGTATCGCTCCGATGGTTCGATGTAGCGTTCCAGCCGTCTAATACGCCGTGATAATGGCACGAAGTACCAGGAACGCACGAAATACAGACAGAGAAAGAAGCCGATGAATACCGCGAACAAGAGCAAGCCGCACGGCACGAGAAAAGCGTTCATATTATCTTCCCCCTAATCGTCCACTCGGCTTCCTGGGCGGTCAGCCAACCGTGCTCATACTGCTCTCTGACATGTCCGATTGCCTGCTTATCCGTATGGCAGGGACAGTCTTCATCAAAACAAAACGGTCGCTCTTCAGTGTGGTACTCATAATCTACAGGGATGACCGGAATAAAGTTGTCGGCATAGGGCCGCAACTCTCCGGCCTGCCGTTCGGGTTGAAACATGTTCCTCTCCTTGCCAGGAACGCCCATATGTGGATTACTACCATACAGGCCGCGTACTACGAGGTCAGCGTGATGCTAACTCTCGATTCCGTCAAGAGCAGTGAGTTAGCATCATTTAGCTTTCTAATTACCCATTTTCAGGGCTAATCAGTCTGTATCCAAAGTATACCCGAATATTGCGGGATTTTGCAAGGTTTTACAGGGGCAATCATTGACAGGCGGGATTTGCACAACTATAATAATTCAAATTTTTTAGAGGTGAAATGCGTGAGTACAACGTGGCTGAGCGTCCAGCAGGTCGCTGATGAGCTGAATTTATCCGTCGAGACGATCAGGAATTATATCAATCATCGTGACCCGAAAGAGCGGTTGAAGGCCGCCAAATTCGGGCGCGATTGGCGGATTAAACGCGAAGAACTGGACAAGTGGATCGAAGCACATCAGAACGTGCAGGATGATGAGGGATAGCTGGAGGCTTTCTTATTTCACGACATCAACAACGGCGACGCGGCCTGCCTTTAAGATGACATCGGTCGCTGTAAACACCTGCCTAATGGCTGCGTCGGGGGGACGTTCACCATCTAACCAATCTTGTATGTACGCTCGGCTCACCGAGGCTGTCTGTTCGTCCAGGCGGCCTGCTTCGTTTAGGGTAAGGTAGGCCGTAGCTTCCGACTGAAACTCTTGGATACCTCGGTGCATCGTCATGTCCGGCTGCGACCTGTGAAGGGTATGCCCGAGTATCACGTGGGCAAGCTCATGTATGAGTGTTTTCGTCGGATTGGTCGCGATCTCGCTGACGGCGATATTCCGGTCGTAGGAGTAGCCGTGAATGTTGGGGTTGAGTGAGCGAAATGGCACGCGTCGTATTTTGAGCCGTTCAAGTGCCGTGTTTTCGTCCCATTCCGGCAGCTGCACAGGCGGCAATGGTTCGCCTGTCGTTTCAGATAAGGTGTATATGCACTTAACAGGCTTAAAGCCGACTAGGGTCGGTTTGACGTTGCCTTCGTCGTTTTTCTTATCGACGATTACAGGTGCAATGATTTCTTTCGGACGGCTGCCCTGTAGGACCGTGCGCCCTATAGCCGCCCAGCGCTTTTTGGTAGCAATGGGTTCGGCAGTCCCCTGCATCCGGAGGTAAAGCATGTTAAAAAACGAATAGTTATGGAAGCGGTCGTACTGCCCCATGAGATTGCCCGGAGCAGTCAGCGCCTCTTCCATGATTTTGGCCCAGTCTATGGCTCGTTTCTCTGGTGGTCGTTCGTGTGACATGACGACAGTCTAACTCTGGGGAGGTGGAGAGCAAGTCTGAGAATAAGCTTTTTTTTACGGCCGAATTTTTTTTGAGGTTTGGTTTTGAAGGGAACTAGATAGAAGACCCCCTATTTCTGTGTTTCTAGCCACATAGGGGGCACCTTACGAATTGCGCGGATCAGTAATCTCTTTGTTCGCTGCAAGGTTTTTCGTGTCCGTTGCTGCTTCGTTCCCGATATTCCGATGTTTCCAGTTCCTATTATCCAGTCACTAAAAAATTCGGCCCGACAAAAATAAAATTTGGTCGGTCGTTACTGTCCTGGATTGTTAAGGAGCACAGTGTCGCATGATTACGTCACCGGATCGCAACGGCAGCCATCTAGCCCTCGTAGAGTTTGTGAAGAAGCCCATTTAACGTCCGGCTCCTCGGGTCTAAGTAAGCGAGTTTCAGCCTACAACTCTCAACCCTTTACCCCAGGACTTGACACGAGAGAGTGTGCTTGCTAATCTAAAAGAGATTAGGGACCACGAAGCCACTCGCAAGAGTGGTTTTCTCTTGTGTCCATGCAAGTGTGGTCTGATTAGGGACCAACACTTACCCTCATACTAGCAGACGTGTTATGTGACGGCAATAGCAGTGCCATATAGCCAGGTGCGAGATAAAAATGATCAACTGTCTTCCCCGTCCGCCTTCCGACGGTACTCCCGTGACTTCTTACGGAGATAGAAACTGACCCAAGCAGGAACAAGACTGGTACCTAACACCTCCAGCGCAACCTCTATATTTCCTGCAAGTATTTCCATGAGAGCTATAGTCTCTCCTGCGGCTGCAAAGACTACAAACACCAGCGACCACTTTACATACCAAAGACCTTCCTTGAGAAGCCGCAGCTCTTCTTCTAACCGTTCGAGTTCATTCATATCAGTTTTTGGCCACAATTTGAAAATCTTGTACTGGCCGCGTTACAGCATAAATGATAGCCACCGCTTCAATTAAGCATGACACCGGCACTAATAAGCCCGAATATATCCATATCAGAACCTTATGCCAGACGGGTATATCCGCACTGGCGACGTTTCGATACGCCCCGACTAAGTAGACGCTGACAATGCTACCGGCCATCAATTCGGCTATATAGGCCAGCACAAACGGAATGTGCGAACCGCCGGAAAAGAAATTGTAAATAGTTACCATCAGACCTAACCAAGCGATTTGCGATAATATCAAAGCCAGTCCGAGTGGAAAGCGTTGCTTGAGACTGACCGTCTTGTCCATGATTAATAATTGTAATCCGTTCATCCACCGCCGCCGTTGTTTCAGTAGGTCGCCAATCGTAAACGGTGATTGCTCCCGTATCGAGCCATTAATCCAATCGAACTTGACCCCACGTTGAGAACATTTAAGGGCAAAATAGGCATCCTCAGTAATCGAACCTCTGCCGCCTAAATCGAAGCCGATCCGCTTTTCTACCAGACTATGCACCACAAAATAGCTGCCGTGCATCCCGAATAACGGCCGTTTGAACAAGGCGTACTGCAACCGAAAGCGTCCGAGATCATCGCCGGTGCGTACGGCATCAGCGGCGGTGATCAGGAAGTTTTTACCATAGCCATGTCCGTTGTACTGTATCTCACCCTGCCCGATGCGGATTATGTCACCAGAAGCTATAAATTTAGCAATTCCCTGGATGGCGGCTTGAGTGATCATTGATTCTTCGTCCATATGAAGCAGCCAAGTATCAATGGAAGCGGCCCGCTGCACCGACGCGTAATGAAGTGCCCTAGCTTTATACTTGGCCCCCTTAATCGTGGCGTACGCCGCTGGCACTATAACGTGTTGATCCGCACCAACAGTTACTGGTATGTCAGTGATCGCTTCGATAGAGTACGGAATACCGGATGCGTCTAGCACCTTGCGTGAGGCAGTGATGGCTCTGGCAAGCGCCTTGTCATTCTGCCCGCGCGAAACGTAGACTAGGCGCAAGTGTTTGGATATATCCCACGTGACGTGATTGCGGCGCTCATGGTGCCAGGGGCTACCAGTGATGAAGCCAAGCACGTTAGCTGCCACATACAAACCGGAGGCGAACCACAGGACTTTAACGATTGACAGGACGGTACTGCGGTGGCTGCTCTGAGGAATAGTGAAGAACAGCAAGGCACTGACGATAATGGGGAGTAGAACTGAGCCGTAGTAAGCGATGTAGTGTGCGAGGTATTTCATGAGTATAGAAGTGTTATATTATTTCTTCTTGGGCTTTGCGACGCACCCATTCAGATAACGTAAGCTCTTTGGTGGCGAGCTGTATTTTTAGTAACCTGAACAGGGGTGGTGGCATATAGACTACTACGCGCCGTGGCTTCATAACCCTATAGTATATATATGTCACATATGCCACAAGTATTTTCTTTGTATTCCTGGGTATAAACTGTATATGGCCCAGAAGTAAACGTAGGACAGGTTTAGAGTGACGATGATGAGGAGGTCGTCTCTATCTCTTTACTGCAACCGTCACAAATTACTGTGGTATTTTTGCTCATCATTCTTTTTGCTCATCTGCTTTCAATAATTCATTTCTAAGCGTCCCTACTATCCTGTATATCTGCCTAGCTTCTTCTAAAGTGCGGATTTCGCCGTTATGGTAATCATGGCCTAGTTGGTGACTTATATAAGCGTAGACCTGGCTTCGTCCCATGAGCCTAGATTCCCAGATAGAGTCAAGCAGAGCATGGATTTTCTTACGGGCGTTTGATATCTCGGGCGTAGCTATAACGCCTAACGGCCGTGTCGGGTTAGCTGTCTTATGATGGCAACCGACATAATTGCCGCAAGTGTCGCACTTCCAGATGGGCAACTTATACAGATCAGGTCGGTGCGGATATATTTCAGCTCCATCAGTTAACCGAGCTTCAACATCTTTCTGGCATCCAGTGCAGTAAATCTTCATTATTTGTCCTCATGTGCTTTGCTGGTGATTGGTGTGGCGAAGTCCGGCCAAGCATTCATCTCACCACTTTTTTGCCTCATCGTTCAATAGTCTGGCTGTCTTTTTGGAGATGTCTCCATTGCCTAAGTGAAACACCACTCCTAAACATGAGAACGAAGACTCACCGTACATATAACGTTCGTGTGCTTTAGCTTTTCCAATCAGCTCCGCCTTTCACGCCGCCTCTTCAATCTTTGCTTGGATAATTGCCCATTTAAGTATTTCGTCCAGTTCCCCGCCTATAGCGTTATTTGCTATACTTGGATGTTGATGGAAGTGCGTGGACGAGCCTAGTTGCTCATTGCAGTCCAAAGCGCCATCTTTTTTATTAGAAAGCTTTTTTTGGCTGTCCGGTGTCATATATTATCCATCTCCTCGTCTATTAAGGCGGCAATAGTGTCGAGAGCATCGTTAAAGCCAGTTTTTCAGTCAAGCAACATAGCAGCATGTTTTTCGCCTATATTATCGCTATCAGCTAGATACTCTTTTGTTTTTAACGCCCTCGGTGGTACCCACTTGATACTCAAAATGGGACCCTCCTTTCGATTTTCGATGAACCAGTGATACCCAAAACGGGACCCACTCCACTGTATTCTCAAGCAGAGTGTACATATCGCAATCAAAAAGAACTCGGCAGCATCACGCTACCGAGTTTCCTCCTCTCCATGTGAGTGGGGCTACGGAGGTCACAAACTGGCTTGTCCCGGTGGAGGGATACCACCGAGCTGTTGCAGCTTGGGAAAAGCAGTCTCAGATACCAGCCCTCTGCGAATGGAGGGAGAAGCAGCAGGAAAGCCCACTCCTCATCTTATCGCTGCGCCCATAATCCAGTATCCGTAAAATTCCGGAAATGGGTCGCCTTACCGTTGCGCATGGTTAAGATGTGAACAAAGGGGGCCACGAACGACGTTCCGCTTGCTTTTCCTTTGCCCCGGAATTCACCCAGGACAAACACCCGATCCCCAGCGTCAACGAACTCCCGGGGGACAACCGCAAACTCCTCGTAATGCGTGGGAATGGGGGCAAAGACCTCTTCGGCTACTGCCTGCACCCCCCGATGGAGGCCAGCATCATATAAACCAGATGCTTGAGGCTCGTCCCACTCAATGTTGGGGTCCATAGCCGCCTGAACGGTCGGGATGTCGCCTCGGGCGAAGGCCTCGTACATTCTCTGTGCGAGAGTCAGATTTTCCTGTGACATGGAATGTTCTCCTTTCTTAAGGATGTTCATGCAGGAGAAGCGTCTCTTCCCCGGTTGGAATGGTGATAGCATCTCCATCCACTCTGTAAACGATGAGGGAGAACATTTTTCGGCTACGGATTGCTGATTGGGTTGGAGAAAAGCTGCCTGCTATTTCAGCATTTTCAACAGGTTGTCACCACGGTAGGAAAGACCCTGGGTTCATGGCAATAGTTTGTAAGCAAGCAGCACACTTACTGTGGGGGAGAGCCGAACGTTCATTATCAAAAACACTCTTTAACCTCAATATCTTTCTTCTCCCCCAGCACCTTTTCCTTGAGAGAGAAGACGCTCTTTGTCATGCCGTATAAATATTATATCTAATGCAACATCGAACGCCTTATGCCCACAGTGAGGGCAACGCAAGCTGTACAGTTTCCCCATATCATCTTCAACCTTACCCATAGCTATTTGGTCTCCGGTTCGGGGTGGGATGTACTATGTTCTAAACCTGCCCTACAAATGCGTATCAGTTCAGTCAAATGCTCTTTGCAACCTGAAATCAGTACGTTAGCTCTACCAACTCTGATATAGGTATAGGCTACCGGCAACGGTTGGGTTACATCCGCACTCAGTCCAATCTCCGTACCAGGCGTATCACGAATAGCTTGTTCGCATTTAATACAGCTCATCCTCTACTTTCTCCCTTCTGTGGTAGGGGCAGTACGAGCTTTAGCTAACTTTTCCTTAGCACCTCTACCGCAACAATCATCTATGGTTTTACCACCATCATGTGAACTGTATCCGCATTCGCACCACCATGTATAGGTTGGTGAAAAAGTATCAATTACAAAATTACTGCTTTCCCATTTATGCGTATGCTCGCTCATTATTTCTCTATGCCTCCTTAGCCAGCAGGTTATGGTGTTCCCAGATGTTGCCGATGACTTCGCAATCATCAAAACCATCATGATAAGTAAGCTCACTATAGCGCATGTAGTCGAAGTTAAACCAAAATCCAGGGTGCATACTTCCACCACTATCCCAATTTAGATCGGTAAAGTACTTTACTTCAGCAATGGAACCTGTAACCCTACAAATATCCCCCTCATAAATCTCTGTGCCATTTTTATCCAACAGTCCGGTGAATTGCATTATGACCAAATCGCCGCTTGCGATAGCCTCGTCATCCCAAAGGTAAAGGTGAGCAAAGCTACCTAGAGTTTCAATATCCGGTGAGCCTTGCACTGCCATATGACGCTCAGATTCATCAAGCCAATATTCTGAGTGTTCATCAGCCCAGCGTTTATCCCAAGCCCTAAATTTTATTACCCTATTCACAATTCCGCCTCCTTAGTTACTCGCACTCCTTAAAATTGTCCCATCCGGCGCATGAGTAGCCGCCTAATTGCTTGGGACAGATACCTAACAGGTGGCGGATTTTCTTGAATAGCATATGGTTTGCAGGCCGGTTCGTAACCTTTGTCTTATCCAGAATCTTTTGATAGCTCATGCATCACCTCCACTCCCATATATCTGTTGCCCTTTATCCGTAACCGTGAAGCGGGCGTTCTTGCCGTCCGGGTGCATCGAGTATTCTCCATCCTTAGTGACAATGCCGTTCCGCACGTTTACCTCGAAGCCGACCTGCATCGCCAGTACGCTATAAGCTTTGGCGATTTCCTCGATGGGCATGGCTATATTGCCGCTGAAGTGCATCGCCACGCCGAGTAAGTGGGTAAACGATTCTTCGTCCTCTATATGTTCCTCGCTGACCCCGCCGATCACGTTGGCGACCTGCTTTAAACGTTCGTCAGGGATGGTACTGAGCCAATTGTCAAAGCTGGGGTAACCTTGAGCTTCTGTTAAGATATCCTGTTGGGGTTGGGGGGATTGTTCGCTCACCTGCTTCCTTTCGCTTGCGCCTCTTTATACACTTTCAATATCTCGCGGATGACAAAGGCGAAACTCATAGGATTACCTTTTTGAGCGGCCAGCTGGCGTTTGATCGCTTCTAGCTCGTTATATTCCGGCCGGTAGACGCGTAAGGTGATGAATCTGTCTGTTTTTTGGACCATTGCTTTGCTCCGGTTACATAGTTGCTTACATAACCAAGCATACTACGATACCGAAACGCACAGCGGCCAGTTAAGAGGAAAGCCTGCCTGTTCATCCCTTGCCTTTCAGCTCCGGATGTGCTTCTACATAAGAGTTCACGATCTCACGCATGGCAAACGGGCCGCTGACCGGAACACCCTTGTTGGCTTCCATGTGTTGTCTGATCGCCTGGATAATATCAAATGTCTGATTCAGGACCATGATAGTCTTGTGAGTTGATTGTCTGTCCGCCATTAGTTTCCTCCTACAGGTGCGGTCATGTAATTAAGCGCTAAGAAGATTCCTGCCAGGGACAGGATGGCCAGTATCCAGATAAAGATAAGTGATTTCATTGCTGTTGCTCCGTTGGTTCGTGTGTCATGTCTCCTCTTTCCTTAAGGTACGCCGTCAGCGCCTGGTGTAGATTGATGCGTACTTCGCTGACAATTCGAGACATACTCTTCTTGCCGCTTAAGAAATTAACAGCGTCAAGCCCAGCTTCGTCCATGATCTTATAGAGGTCAGCAGTCGGGTCGTGCATTATCTGCCTGCCAACGGTGATGTAATATTGAGAAACATGATGACGATGATGCCGAACAGTACGAGTGCTATTGTCCAGATAAAAATAAGTGATTTCATTAATTGTTAAGCCCTTCTTTTATGCTTAGTTCTAAGGTCGCCATCCACCGTATAGTCGCGCCGACACTGATATTTTGGCCGGTGCGTTTTTTGATGTATTCTGCTCGACGCTGCAAGGCTCTGAAAGTTTCGTCATCAACTCTCGGTTTGTGTATCTTGGTCACTTGGTCGCTCACGCTATCCTCGCTACCTTTTGTCCGAGAAAATTGAGGTGCAGGACATTTAGATTGCAGTTTTCGCACCACACCTGCAGACCTAGTTTCGTAAAACCGACTGCCAACTTGCCCGACATACAATTGCGACAATGCATATATGTACTAATCTGTAAGTCGTCAGGTTTAGGGTTAGTTTCTTCTTTGCTCATTTCACCGTCTCTGCCAATTTCTTAAAGAATTTCCACGGCATATCACCTATTTCAGCACTATCGTAGCCTTCAAGGTTTTCCATACCGTCCTTCATTCCGAGCGTCAGGAAACATGCAGGCGAACAAACGTCAAAGTATTTATAGCTCTCGCAACTGTCATTGCCCCATCCGCTATGGGCACGGCTATAGTTGAACCAAGTCTCTTCGTAAACGGTGTAGTCATTCTCAATAGCGCCGCAGTTATCGCACTTGTGGCCGACAACGGTTTTCTTAAAAACTTGTTTCTGCTCTGTGATCTCGCTCATACACCTCCTGACATCTCAGTAATATTCAAAGTTCATGCCGCTTCGTTTATCGATCTCGACCTTGATTCGTTGTGGGCGCGTGGTTCGCTTCGTTTGCTTTATGCGTATTTTCATCGTTCAAGCTCCCGACATACACCGTTTATAAGCTCTGCTAGCTTTTCGGTCGTAATATTTGTGCCAAGGTTCAACTTCTCGCCAACGTAACCCGCAAACTTTTCAGTACCATTCAGCTCAAAGCCGAACATGCCGAAGTGCGATACTGCTACAAAGAGATCGGTCATGGAGTGCATACCTCGTTGCAGGTGGCCGTATTGTAGAGGCTTGTATGCCAGCAGAATATCTAGTTGCGTCCCTTCCTGATCGGTCCAGGCGAAGATTATAGGGTCGTGGTTGCTTAAGTGGCTTGCAAGACCTTTATATGTCTTTTCGCTATTGAATACCGTCTGATATTCGTCCTGGTCAACGGTAGCCGGGTTCATTTGACGCTAATCCTAATCTGCCCTAAGTACCCATTTTTGACTCTCGCTAATATCTCGTCACGCATCTTCCATCCCTTCTCATTGTTATCTTCAGCACACAGTACTCCCGACGGTTACACGGCACCATGGTCTCGGGCTGGTAACAAGCAATCACGCAAGGTGACTGAGTTTGACCCGCGACCGCTGATACTACGTTCGGCGGCTTACTGGGTGGGGTTGCGCCCATAACTGCCGGGAATACTGTGGGTTGAATTGTTAAACTACGCTCCTAAAAATTCTGCTATGTTGTTCAGTTCTTCTGTAACGTGTCCGAGGCTGCCGACATCGGACCAGTTCTTTGGCCTGCCGTCATTGTGGTATTCGTTGACCTTATTCTTTATGGCTGCAAGCACATCCAGTATTTCTTGGTAGTCTTGCTCGAAGGCTTCTTGAGCTGTTTGCTGGGGTTGTGATTCGGGGGTGTGTTCCATGCGGGGTTCCTGATTAGGGTGATACGTTGAACTCCAGTGCACGTCGCCAGCGGTAATGCTCGCTGCATAGTTTTGCTTACGCCAGGTGTTATCGTTATGTGCGAGGCACGCCCGACAACTAGCACTTGGTTTCCTGAATACGTCTGCTCTGATTACTACTGACGATGTGAGCTGGAGTTGTTAATGAACTTGGTTCTTTGGCTGTTCACGAGTCGAACGTGATTACTTCCTTTCAGCCCATGTGAGCATTTTTCTGCCTTACTCGGGGCGGTAGTCTATCGTAATACCGGCATGTAGCCACGGCTGATTAAATCTGCTAGCTCATAAACTGTGACTTGCCCTGTGTATTTCCCTTGCGCGTTTTTCATGTCGTGTTCCTTTCGTTTATTTGTCTATAAACTAATACTATATGTTGCATTAACATATGTCAACATGCATTAACATATACAATAGATATTCCTGTGCATAACTTTAGACACCAAAAAACCGCCCTGAGTAGGCGGTTCGTTACTGTTTGACGTTTGTCTCGATTACTCTCGCAGGGTGATCCAGACCCTTCTATTGTATCAAGTATCAGTCAGTTTTACATTGATTTACTCAAGCATAATTTCTACACATTACGTGCTACTATGTAACGATGAAACAGAAGCGAGCCTATAGATATCGATTTTATCCAACTGTCCAACAAACGCAGCTCTTTGCGCGAACATTTGGCAGTTGTCGGTATGTCTATAACTGGGCGCTCCGTCTGCGCACTGATGCATATTATGACAGGCAGGAACGGTTATACTACTCAGATCTTTCTGCAGCACTTACAGGACTAAAAAAGCAGGATGATAAGGTATGGCTCAACGAAGTATCATCTGTTACCTTACAACAGACTTTGCGTAATCTAGATAGAGCACTTCTCAATTTCTTCGCTCGGCGTAACGAGTACCCTAACTTTAGAAAGAAGTGTAACCGTCAATCTGCTGAGTTAACTGGATCTGCTTTCAAGTGGGATGGAGAACAGTTATTCCTGGCTAAAATGGGTGGCCCACTCGCTATCCGTTGGTCGCGCCCTCTGCCGGAAGGCAGTAGACCAACCACTGTTAGTGTCTCTAAGGATACGGCCGACCGCTATTTCGTATCGATCCTAGTCGAACAGGATATTACACACTTGCCCACCAATGAGAATACCGTGGGTGCTGACCTAGGTCTGAAAGACTTCGTAGCCTTATCTACCGGTGAGAAGATAGGCAATCCCAAATTCTTCACTAAAGACGAGAAAAATCTTGCGAAGGCTCAGGGACGTCATGCTAAGAAGCAGCCTAGTTCTAACAATCGAAACAAGGCTCGCCTCAAAGTTGCTCGCATCCATGCTCGTATAGCCGACCGCCGCCGTGACTTCCTGCACAAGCTCTCGACGCGCTTGATCCGTGAAAACCAAACGGTCTGCGTGGAGAGTTTGTCGGTGAAGAACATGGTGCATAACCGAAGCCTTAGTAAGGCTATTAGTGACGTTGGATGGGGTGAGTTTATTTCGTTATTGGAATATAAGGCTGAGTGGTACGGTAGGCATCTCGTCAAAATTGACAAGTGGTACCCTTCCAGCAAACGCTGTTTCAATTGTGGACATATTCTTAACTCCTTAACACTTGATGTAAGACATTGGACATGTCCTGAATGTGGCATTGTCCATGATCGCGATGTTAATGCAGCTATGAATATAAAAGCGGCAGGGCTTGCCGTTTACAATGCTTCTGGAGAGGCTGTAAGACCTGGGCGGATTCGTTCCAATCGGGCACGCCTCAATGAAGGAAGAATCCCTAGCTTTCAAGCAAGGTGAACGTCACTGTATCAGAAGACAGAATCCGATAAAGACAATAAGTATCATCAGACCGAAAACGAAGTTAAAGACGTGGTAGGCGGCAGCGGTGACAAGGATAGCAGTCACGCCGAGAGCTCCCATGATTATAGCCGTTTCGGTTTTAGACAGTATCGGTTGGGATACTGGTAAGGTCTGGCGTGACGTTGCTGGCTGGCGACGTGTAGTCGGACGTGGATTCGGTAGCTGACGGCTGGATGTCCGTGGTTTGACCGTTTTCGATATTTTGCGACGCGTGTGTTTCTGCATAATGCCTGCATATGTAGTATATGGCATTAGCGTCTAAATCACTGTTTAGCTCGTTGGTAAGCTGCCTATCATGCTTCATCATGCCGATAGCTTCATAGACCACTGCCAGCTGCTCGTCCGTGAAGCGAACACGTAATGGTTTCAGACCGTCGTCATCTTTGGGTTGCTTCTGGTCTGGTTCCGGTTCAATAGTTGGCTCGACTCCCACTTGTTCGAGTAACTTGATAATCTCGTCTTCCGACTGGCCGGTAAGGGCCAAAAGTTCGTCGCCGTTTTCGAGCTGCGACAACTCATAATTCACTTGAGCTAATAGGTCTTCGTCCCAACTTCCTTCTATACGGTTAGCGCTAATCGCCGCAGCTGCTTCGGTTCCCTCATCCCAATCGACGAGTCTGTACGGGTAGAGCTCATTGTCGTGCTCAACATAGCCTATCGCAATAGTACCCTGCTTATTGGGCGAGTCGAAACGCTGCGAGATTACTACGCGCTTCTGACCGCTCAAGTTCTCAAAAGCGCGTTTTCGCATGTGGCCGCCGACTAAGTGGCCGGTACGCTGGTTCATGATTAAGGAGCTCAAATCGCCGAATTTTTGGATTGAACGTTTCAGTGCCTCAAAATCTTGTTCACTTATTTTTCGCGGGTTTTTTGGGTTGGGCTTCAGGTCGTCAAAGTTTGCTAATTCCATACGTCATAGTATACATATATAAGCTCTGCTAAAATAGTACCCAAGAGGCACTAAAAACGCCTCCAGACCGACTAAAGCCAATGGAGGCGCTATGAAGAGTATATCAAAAGTATGTGATGTTGAGGGATGTAACTCGACGGCTATTCGAAGATCCCTATGCTCGGCTCATTATCACAGATTAGTACGCTACGGGTTACCATGTGGTAAACCCTCACCTAAGTTAAGACGTTCAAGGCCGGTCTGTAGCATAGACGGTTGTGAAAACTTCCAGAATGCACATGGCTTGTGCGGCCTACATGAAATGCGAAAAAAGAGAACCGGCGATCCACTTAAAATTACAAGAGTCGTGACTGCGCATAAGATGTCTAGATCGGGGACATATAGATCGTGGCAGAAGGCTAAAGATCGCTGCTACAACCCTAACAACCTACGCTATGCTGACTACGGCGGGAACTCAGTCGTGATGTGTGCTGCTCTTAAAAACAGCTTCATAGCTTTCTATAAATTGATGGGCGATAGACCACCGTACACCACTTTAGACAGGAGAGATGCCGCCAGCAATTACAGTTGTGGTGAGTGTAGCGAGTGCGTTGCGAATGGGTGGGCAATGAACATGCGTTGGGCAGATGCATCTACCCAGTCTCACAATAAGCGCACGTGGGATAGGTATAAGGGGATAGAAAGGAACGGTTCTGGCTATGCAGCTCGGATTCAGCGTAAAGGTGCTCGTTATTATTTAGGTACTTTTCGAACAGAAGACGAAGCTTTTAGAGCATACAAGAATAAGTCAATTGAGCTTTTCGGAGAGGAGAACTTGTAGCCGTAATAAACAAAATCAGGGCTTGCGAGAAGCCCTGATTAGGTGAAGTTTTGTTTTCAGCCATTTCTGGCTAGGGTTTTTGATGTTTGTTTTTGTGAACGTTTTGGTTTTGTGTGTTGGTGTATTTTGGTTTTTTCTCTTACCGCCCGGTAAGATACCCATATAGTAGCCTAAGCAAATGCCACTTGCAAGAGGTAAATAATTGTTACATGCCATACATTTTATTTATACTGTGGATAGTTTTTCAGCGTCTCTTTGGGCCTCTGAACACATTTTTTATAGTTTCTGCATAAAATAGCATTTTTTGTCACGACCGCAAAAATCGCAGCACGTCCGCCCGAACACGAACCGGCTCGCGCCACAACCGCTTTGCTTTAATTCTATAAATCTGCCAGCCTCGTTCGCGCAAATAATCTTCGCGTTCCTGGTCGCGCACTACGTCCATGCGTGACGTGTGAAATGCCTGACCATCGATTTCTATAACTTTGTGGTAAGCCGCATTGGGTGTTGCGAAATCTGCGAAAAACGGACCGATCCGCACTTCTCTTTCAATTAGCTCGCTTTTCAACACTCGCCCCATCCACAGCCAGGTCAACGGAAAGCCTGTTCTTATTGAACGTATAAAAGGAACCGGCAATGACCAGCCGCCCATGATCCGGACGAAACGCACCTCAGCTGGCGATGGATAGCGAAGCCTAAGCTTGCGTCGTCGGTTACCCCGCCAGCGCACGTACCGGTCATGCATTTTGCGACGTGGCTTTTGGTATGGGCCCATGTTACTCACTATACCCGAAATCCTGTTAATATTTGCTGCTAAGCGTCATAAACTTCCACTTTCCTAATGCCCAAAAAGAATAGATATACGAGAGGCAAACAGTAGCCCTCATAAACATAAAAGGAGCATGAATCATGACACAGCCAACCGTCGCAGAACTGGAGCAGGCGTGGAAAGACCGCTGCGCCAAAGGTAACCTAAGCCCCGCCATAATCGGCATCGGCAAAATCCGCATTATGGGTAAGAGCGGTGACACCGCTATCCAGTTTCCCCGTATCGCCAGCTTAGAGGCACTTGGAACCCTCCAACCCGATGAGCAATATGCAGTCCAAGCTGCCCAGCGTATCGTCGAACAGGCACGCGAACAGCAACGCACGGTCTTCGCGGTTACTCCTGGGCAGACACCAGAACGCCTGACTGACTTCCGACCAGACGCCGAATCCTTGATGGTCGTCGCCCGTGTGGCTGGCGGCTGATTGTAGCGGGTGTCGGCTCTACCGGCACCCTTCCCGTAGGAGGTGTGTTATGCCGCGAAGTTTAGTCCACGGTGACTACTCATTACTCATCGCCATCGAATCATCGTCACGGCCTAATAGCTGGTATCGGGTACTCGCAGATAGACGTCGTGGCACCCTATCGTGCGATTGTCCCCCTTGGGTCTTTAACAGAAACCGTAGCGTTGAAGGTGTCCGCTCCTGCCAGCATACCGACTTCGCGCAGCTACTTATGAGCGGCAGGCAGATTCAGCACGGTACGGTCAATACCAGTACGAACTCTCCACTCCTGACCGCAACCCGTCAACAGTGGCTTGGACTACGTGGCGACTGGCAGATTGAACAGACCGATACAACGATTAGGACCAATCGCTACCACGTCGTACTCCTTAATCTGGCATTGGGCAACGGCGGTAGTGCTACCGGCGTGGTGGCTTTCGCGAACCAACACCGCCATAGCGAAACCGAGATGATCGCTGGCGTGGCTGGTTGGGCAGGATATGCGGTAGCTAGTGAAGTGGCACGATTGGGTGGCTTCCCATTAGTTGGGCAACCACCGGAGCATTTCCGCATTGACCGCAGGCCGATGACTAATAGAAGACAAACACCAACTGTGCCAGCAATCGGGCTAGAGGATATTCTAAAGGTTGGGGATATAGTACAGCCAGGTCGCGATCCGAACGTTGTGGCTGAGCAAACTTTGGCTCTCTTTTTAGGGCAAGAAACCTACGCACTACTTGAGCGACAGAGCTTTCTTGATGTGTCGAGTGTGCGGTATGCCGAGGAGCAACGGGTATACCGGCTAAGGCGTGACCCAGCAAAATCGAGAGACCGACGCATACGAGTCTTCCAGCATAATAGGTATACTAGAGACCTCTGTGTTATCCGAGGGATGGAGTGCCCTGAAGCGGATGGATTTTTAACAAATTTTTTAGGGCTACTGTCTGATGAAGACGCAGCACTCTCCGTCGTCCAATCCCATAACATTTTTCGCCCGTATTCCGATGGCAATGAACGTGAAACCATTCCAGCCGTATGGCATCCGAGAATGACACCAATAATAGCGTGAAGCTTGTGTTATATTAAAGTTGTAATCGCGCTTACTCAGGCCGATTTGCACATTAGCCGGATCATCTAGACTCAAGACACTTTCACCCAGCTTCACAGATCTCTTTATGTTGGTTACCTTGCCAGCACCTTTTACAGCTCCTCTCGAACCGGCCGAGAGGATTTTTTTATGCACAGGAATATGAAAAATAGTATTCCATAAATACCTATATATCTATATAGTTATTTATGTAAAAGGAGATCGAAAGTATGAGCAATGCGGTCACAGGTTTAGTACAGTGTGCCAAGCACCACACGTACGCAATTAAATGCAGGTGCAGGTTACGATGAGGTCGGCGAAATATATGGCTGTCGCTGGGCTGGCAGTGACGGGACTGGCTTTATTGCCGGTTAATGCCTCAGCTTATGATTATTACGCTGCCTACGGCATGTATCAGAATAATGGTCTGTATAACAGCTCGAACTACTACGTCAACTACATCATCCAGCATGAAAGCAGCGGACGGGCAGGAGTTACAAATTACTTAGGTTGTATTGGACTGATGCAAAGTTGTCCATACAGAGGCACGCCAGCGGGATTAGCGGTAGCTTGTCCGAATTGGGTCACAGATATTAACTGCCAGTTGGGATTCTTTACACAGTATGCAAATAGCCGTTACGGTTCTTGGGCAGCCGCAGCAGGACATGAATATCGGACGGGTTGGTGGTAGGAGTGGATATCGAAGAGCTAACCCTCAAATGGTACGACCAGATTTACGCCTTCTGCGACTCACACGGCATTGTCAGGCTTGCATATAAGCTTATTAAGCAGCAGCCGATGGACAAACCAGCCTGTGAGAAGTCGATCATTTGCAATGAGGCGCAAGGCTGCGACAGAAGATCATGTCCAGCACGAACCGTGACAATAAACTATTATATAAGAAGGTTGAAGGGGATATAAATGGCAAAATACTTTGAACTCGGCACGAAGATAAAAGACCTTGTGACTGGCGTGACCGGCATTTGTGTTGTTCGCAGCGAGCACCTAAATGGATGTGTGCAGTATGGCATGCGTCAGAATGTTGGCAAAGATGGCAAAGTACCGGAAACATACTGGGCTGACAGCCAGCAGCTTACTAAAGTCGATCAGGGGATCGCTGCAAAAATCAAGAAGACGTTCACTGGCGGCCCAATGGATGGCGTTCCCGATTCTTACGAACACCCATAATTGATCACTACAATTAAATAAGCACATTAATAAGTAACTTCAGGAAGGAGAGTCGATGAATATTTTAGCATTCATAGCAGCTTGGGTAGCGTTGGTTGTCGCACTGGCTTTCGGTCTTAGTCGGCTCTCTAGTTCCAATAATTGTATAGGTTTATATCTCCCCAACAATGCCACAGCAACTGTGCAGAATGCGAAAGTTGTCCACGACAATCGCAAATGCAGTACGAATATTTATGTTAGTAATTAGAGAAGATAAGCAATGCCCACACTAACCCTCATCGACCCCGCTCTCTACGACCTATTCGTTATCATCCCCTCAGAACCTGCCCCAGAAGACAACTTAATAATTATGAAGGAGTAATATGCCCGCATTGAAACAGATCGTACCAACGAAAGAATGGACTACCTTACCCCGGTTAAAAAGCGGTCCGTGGGATAAGGAGCCGGATAAGGCCCAGTGGCAATACAGTCCGACTATCGCCTGTATGGTACATCGTGGCGGTGGCCAAGCTTGGTGCGGTTATGTTGGCGTAACTGAAGGCCATCCGCTCTTTGGTATGGAGTACGATGAAGTCGAAACAAAGTATAACCTTGATGTTCACGGCGGTCTGACATTTTCCGCTCTGTGTGACGGTGATGAAGAAAAAGGCATCTGCCATGTAGCAACTGACGAGAATGGCAAACCAATAGAAGCGTGGTGGCTTGGGTTTGACTGTGCGCATTACACGGACATACGACCGAACTTTGCTGACAAATATATGCTCCAGCACGATGAAGAAATGGCCACTAAATATCCACTAGCCCATCATGACGAAGTGTACAGGGATTACGCCTACGTTCGAGCTGAGACTGAACGGCTGGCAGAGCAGATCGACGCACTGGATAAAAACGTAACAGTTAAGGAGAAATAGTATGGACAAAGATTCACCACGAGACGGCAGTCAAAGCTCGCTACTTAATGGTAGGCAACCAGAAAATAAGGCCGTAACTAATCCTGGCATGTCTGGCCGTCCAACTGACGAGCAAGCAGAGTCATCGGTTGCTACGCAAACTAAACAGACACTAACTACTGCTCAGGCAGCTGTCGTCAAAATGCAGGGTGACGTGATGAAATTCGTGACCAAGATGCTCGGTACTGAAAAGGCTCAAGAGTATGCTACTCGCGTTGCCCTCATTGCCCGCGATAACCCGAAGCTAGCTTATGCTATCCAGAAGAACCCTGAAAGCTTCTTGACGGCATTCATGGCCAGTGCTGAGCGCGACCTCATGCCGAATACCTCTAAGGGTCTAGCCTATCTGATACCTTATGGAGATAAAGTCCAGTTCCAAGTTGGCTATCCCGGCCTACTACTGGAGGCCAGGCGTACCGGCGAGATTATGACGATTGATGCTGAGAACGTTATTAAAGGTGATACGTTTGAGTACACTCTTGGCACTGAACGTAAGGTTGTTCATAGGCCTGCCGATGATGTTGACCGGACTAAATACGATGCTATCACCCACGTTTATGCCACAGCTAAGCTTACTAATGGTGAGCACCCCTTCATAGTTCTAACCAAAAAGGAACTGGATAAAGTCAAGGCGACTGCCAAAGCTAGCAGCACCGACTCTCCGTGGCACACTTGGCCGGAGCGCCAAGCTATCAAGACCGCCTACAAACGACTCGCTAAGGTACTACCATCTGAGCGTATGCAACGGGCAGCCTATCTCGATGATCTAGCTGAGGCCGGTAAGCTACGCTTTGATCGTGAAAAAGGTGAGTTTATCGAGGGTGAGTTGGCTGAGGTATCATCTGAGACACGCGATGCGATAGATAACGCCACGAGTACTGAGGAACTACAGACAATCTTAAACGGCCTATCGACGACTGAGCGGAAGAAAGCTGCAAGCCTAGTGGCTGAGAGAATGAAGGCGCTCTAGTGAATAAAATAGCCCGTAGTATAGGAGCGGAGCGATTCAAGTCACTCTTTGAATATAATCTATTTAAGGGCAAGCTCTACTGGAAGAACGTATCGAAATATCATCTAAATAGAAACGGTCTAGAGGCGGGATTCCCCAGGCGGGATAGTAATAAGCCGGATAAGTACTACTGGATAGTTAAGATAGACCGTCACCCAATTAAACGAGCAACTATAATCTATGCCCTCGCTACTAGTATCATACCTGATCTCATAGACCACAAAGATGGTAACAGTCTCAATGATTCGATCCACAATCTCAGAGAAGCCACACATGAACAGAATAGTTGGAATAGGAAAATTGGTAAGCCAGGTAGAGATCTACCTATGGGAATTAGGCTAATAAAATCTTCTGGACGTTATCAAGCCCGCATCACCCATAGAAACAAATTGATACCGCTGGGCACTTTCAGCACTGTTAATGACGCACAGAATGCTTATCTAGAGAAGAGGAAGGAGCTATTTGGTGAATTCGCATAGTATCGCTACTGAAATTGTAGCTGAGCAGCGGACAGAGAACTGGTATGCCGCTAGGCTAGGCCGTGCCACTGCTTCCAAATTCTACGACATCATCGCTGGCACCAAGAACGGCTATGCGGCAACCCGAAAGAACTATCGCGCCGAGCTGGTAATTGAGCGACTGACTGGCCAAAGCATTGACACCTTTCAGAATGCTGCGATGTCCTGGGGAAATGATACGGAGGATCTGGCCCGCACAACCTATATGCTAGAGACTGGAAACGTTGCTGATACCTGCGGTTTCTACGCCCATAACGAAATCATGGCAGGTGCCTCACCTGATGGATTGATCGGTGATGACGGAACTATCGAGATCAAGTCACCAAACCCTGCTACACACATCGAGACATTACGGCTTGGTTCAATTCCCACAAAATACGTGCCGCAAGTCCAGGGACAACTTTGGATGACCGGCCGCAAGTGGTGCGACTTCATCAGCTTCGATCCTCGGTTACCGCAAAACGCCCAGTTGTTCATCCAGCGTATTGAACGCGACAACAAGTACATTGCCTATCTGGAAACAGAGGTCATTAAGTTTTTGGTTGAAGTCGATGAAGAAGTTAAGTTTGTGCAGGAATACCACGCACCAATAATTACATCTAAACTACGAGAGGAGCCCGCCCATGTCTAACCAACCATTCAGTATCGCCCGTATGGGTTCCAAAGCATTTCTCGACGACACGGCGGATATGCACAACGGTAAAGACTACGACTGGGTGATCGATGCCATGGCTAAGCTGAAGACCGGAGAAATGACTAAAAAAGAGATGGTCAAGGCCATGAACATTACCGCACCGACTTTGGACAAGTACATATTCATTATTAATTTGGAACGGGTGCAGCAGCATGGAAAGTAAATCATGAACAATGAACACCACGACGGGACTAGCCACAGATTTTTTCTGTTTGAAACTAAGACCACGTTTGAACCTTACGCTATCGACAACGAAATAGTAAACGTAGCGTCGGAGCCTTTATATTTAAAAGTCGATTATGCCATTCTATCCTGTAATTGTGGTGAAGTTATTAGGCGAAAAGTGCGGAAAGAAGATCATGACGCCTGACCAGGAACCCCGCCTAGTCGAGAAAGTCCGCACCTTTGACCACGACATCCAGAAGTTTGAATCGAATATTAAAAACCTCAAAGAGATGGCTAAAGAGGCCGTCGAGAAACTGCCAGAACATGATGAAGTCGAACGGCTGCAAGAAGAGTTGAAGGTAGCCCGTGAAGCGTTGAAGCAATCAACTTTACGCATGCCAGGCTATAACGACCTACTGAGCCAACTGGCCGATGAAAAGGATGCGCTCAAAAATGCACGGTTGAACCTGTCGGACTTCCTGCTGGGGTACTTCAAAGAGACAGGTGCGCAACAAATTGAGTTGGAACCTCATGATACAAGAGATGTGGTACTCAAGGGAAGACTAGGAAAAGCTAAAGACAATCAGGTATCTATGTTTCACAAGCAATAAAAATGACATATAAACTCTTAAAAGAGGGTTACAAAATAACAAATAATTTGTAGAATAAGATCATGGAAATAAGAAGAGCTTACCGCGTCCGCATCTACCCCAACAAGGAACAGCAGCAATCCATGTTGCGGACTATTGGTGCCTGCCGCTGGGTATATAACCACTACCTCGAAGAGCGAAAAAACTACTATCTAGAGACAAAGAAGACACTACCTCTTAAATTGATGTCGGCGGATTTAACGAAGTTGCGTAGAGAGATGGACTGGTTAAGTGGTGTGAGACTAGCACCATTACAACAGTCAATTCGTTGCCTTGATGTAGCATATAATCGATTCTTCCGCAAAGAGGCAGGTTTCCCTAAGTTCAAAAGTAGGAAAGACTGCAAGCAAACATTTCGCAAGCCGAACAAATGGCGTATAGAGGGTAAAAAACTCTTAATCCAGTCGGACATATTTGTACGAGCTAGAGGAAAACTACCGCCAAGTAATGCCAAGCTCGGCACCCTTACTATATTCACCACCAGAACCGGCAAGTGGTACGCATCCATCAAGTCTACCGAATATACAGAAACCCCAACCGAGCGCACGCCACCCATCGGCATCGACCTCGGTCTCACCCATATAGCCATCACCAGTGACGGTAAGAAGTACGATAATCTAACTTTTGCTAAAAAACAGACTAAGCGAATGAAACAGCTCCAACAATCTCTCCGTCGCAAGCAAAGTGATAGTAATCGCCGCGAGAAAACCAGGTTAAAATTTGCCCGTTTACATGAGAAGATTGCCAACCAGCGCATGAATTATCTACACCAGGTCAGTAGTGCAATCACCAGCAAGAACCACGCTTTGATTGCAGTAGAGGACTTGGCGGTAGCTAATATGCTAAAGAATCATAGCCTAGCAAGATCGATTGGCGACGTAGGCTGGTATGACCTATCGAAACAGATTGAATATAAACAGAAATGGAGCGGTGGCCAGTTCTTCAGGGTCGATAGGTTTTTCCCATCGAGCAAGACTTGCTCAAACTGCTATTTTGTACGGCAATCTATGTCGCTGGATGCAAGGGAATGGACATGCGAGCGGTGTAGCACTGGGCATGACCGCGACATAAACGCAGCTAAAAACATATTAAAACAAGCTGAGGTACAGCTTGGCGTGGAGGGTACAGATGGTAGCCGTAAGGTGAGAGTTACTGGCTCAGTGAAGCGCGGATATTCTATGGGGGTAACCCTGTGAATAATTCCTATTCCATGAGACCGGTGTTTGCCATACCAACCTATGAACTTGAGCCCAAAGATGCCAGGGAGGTTATCTTGAAAGGGAGGCTGGGGAAGGCGAAAGAGTTTCAAACTAATTTGTTCCGACAGGAGAACACAACATGAGCAATGCACAAAGCGACGATCTAGCTTCTTGGCAGAAATTTATAGGAGTCTTGTTATTTGTAGGTGCTATAACTGCCGCTATTTTCCTTGGTATTAGGTGGCTTAGGCATACAGATGACCAGTATGTGAAAACAAACCCCTATCACTACATAGCTGCATATTGTTGGCCAAATAACGAGAAGTGCCAATATCAAGATTACCGGGGATCGCAACCGACCTGTCCTGAATACTATACTTGGCAAGACACGGGTGCTGTAGTGAAGCTCGAAGCAGGGACATGTAAGGTTTCGAGATGAGCAAACCCTATTATTCAGCAGAATGCCTGCGTTGCAGTTTGAAGACTCGAAAGCTGCCCCCACGATCAAAAAAGGCCAAACCGTCTATGCAACCATCCCAGGCACCACTAACAGAAATCCTATGCGCGTTGCGAACGTCACAAAGCAAGGTGAGTAACTAGAGTTGGAGGAGGCATGAATACGCCACCATAACCTGCAAGTAGCAGATGCATTAATCAACTAAACGAGGAACCATCATATGACCATCAAACAAGTAGCCGAAGCAGTTAAAGCCAACCCGAAGCGGATACAGGCCGCTCTCGTCGCCATTGTGCTCATTTCAACGACTGCCGCTGTTGCTATGCCGCATATCGCTCACGCTGGCAGTCCATCAGCATCAACTCCAGATAATGGTACACAAAACCAAGAGCAAAATATCACGGAGCAGAATCAGGCAACGCTTGACAAGAACCAGCCAATTCCTCAACTGACCCACTCGCTTGAACGAGACAACCTCATCAAGAAACTGAACTTTACGAATAATGCTAACCAACTGGGCTACGTGTATTTACTCGGCTTAAACGGCAGTGTTATCGCCAGCTATACCGTCAAAGGTAAAGTCAGTTCGCTTAATTCACTATTAACCACGACATCACAGATTCAATGCCCAGGAACCAACAATAGCTGTATAACCACACCGAGTCCAGATTTAGACGGTAGCTATGGCAATAACCCAAATGGCATATTCTTCTTCACGACCACCGGGGCGTATGTAGAATGGTCTGGCACTTATATTTACTCCAGTCAACCGTTGAATATCCAAACTCCCGTGAGCCTGACCGAACAAGTACATTAATATGGTCTTTTGGATTCACTTCATTTACTGGCTGCACTGGGGTTTAGACATTGCATTCGTCATAGCCTGTCTCGGCGTCATCTTCCATCCCCACTTACTGGCTCGCCTATACGTGATGGTGTTTCTAGGGCAGCAACTAGTATTAAACGGTTGCCTCATGTCCTGGCTGGAAAGTAAAGCTGAAGTGGCGGCTGGATACCATACTATGCCAAATAAGTTCATCATGGCCGAAGTGTTCCACGGGTCAGTCGTAACAGTATATAAAGCACTATTCCTGGTCGTAGCACTCTGGCAGCTCTATTACATAATTAAGGAAATTACATCATGGATAATCAAGAAAAAGGCAACACGGCACTTATCGTCATCGGCAGTATAGTTGGTTTTTTTGTACTGATAATCGGATTACCGCTACTGTTCGCCTGGCTTGGGCTTATCACCCTGCCCTTCCTGAAGTTCGAGAACAAAGTAGCATTGAATCAGGGCGTCATCAACAAGACATATAACACCGAATACTGCCTGAACAATTACCACTGGTTTTTGGAGACCGACCAAGCCATTCAGCAATCAGATACGCAAATAGCCAACGTGCAGCAACAGATTAGCGACTTCAAGGCAACTTTCGGTACCGATGCCTCAAAGTGGAACTTCGCAGCTACGCAGCAATACGGTCAAGAATCTGCCAGCCTGGCAGGTTTGCGGAATTACCGGGCTGACTTAGTTGGCCAGTACAATGCCAAAACACAGGAGCTTGATCGCGTAGCCTGCAAAAATCTACCACTATACATCCAACCCTAACCACTAATAAATAAGGAGATTTAGCACTATGAAAATTCAACTCAGCAAGGCTAACGCCTTCCAAATCGACCCTAGCAAGAAGTACCTGGTACTACTAACCACACCGGAGCTTATGACAAAGTCCGAGGTAGAAGAGGCGAATAAACTTATCCGCCAGCACTTTCCCAACATGAGTATCGTTTGTTTTAATCCGGGGATTAAGTATAAGGTGGTGGAGGCGGCAAATGCAGAAAATATCGAACAAACTGCTTAATTGGGCTTCGATACTTGAGCCGAATACCCGTGCTCAGGCGGAGTTAGCTAGCACTATGCCATTCATACAGCCTTACCTGGCACTTATGCCAGACGCGCATTTAGGCAAAGGCGCGACAGTCGGCTCAGTCATTCCTACGATAGGCGCGATTATGCCTGCCGCGGTCGGTGTTGACATTGGCTGCGGGATGATAGCGGTTAAAACCCAGTTCAAGAGCCAAGACGTCCTGTCGAAAGATCGGAGCGTTTTACGCCACAGCATAGAGCGTTCCATTCCATTATCAGCCGGGTCATTTAATCATAAGATTATCCCTACCGTAGAAGCACGGATTACGGAACTTGAGGAAATGGCGGGCGACAGGTTGTCATTCTATGATGGTTTGACGCGCACCAGCTGGCGTTACCAAATCGGTACGCTTGGTTCAGGCAATCACTTTATAGAAGTGACAGTAGACGAAGAAGATACTGTGTGGCTGTTCCTGCACTCCGGTAGCCGTGGTATCGGCAATTCGATAGCCATGAAGCACATCAAAGTAGCCGTAGACAACATGAAGAAGTGGTACATCACCCTTCCCGACCCTGATTTGTCTTACCTAGTAGAAGGAACGCCAGAGTTTGACCTCTACATCCGCGATCTGAATTGGGCGCAGCACTTCGCTCTTCTGAACCGCGAGGAAATGATGGATAGGCTCATACACGACTTTGAGCACTTTATGGGTGAGCCGGTACAAGAATCCGAACGAATTAACTGCCATCACAACTTCACTCTTAAAGAGCATCACATGGGGCGCGATATGTGGCTGAGCCGTAAAGGTGCTATCCAGGCCGATAAAGGCCGTCCTGGGCTTATACCTGGCTCGATGGGTACGGCAAGCTATGTTGTCGAAGGCAAAGGCAATCCTGCATCGTTCAATTCCAGTCCGCATGGGGCTGGCCGCAATTATGGCCGTAACGAAGCCAAGAAACGGTTCACGCTTGAAGATATGGACAAAGCGATGGTCGGCATCGAGTACAACCGCTCAGAGGCGTTTTTAGATGAAATCCCCGGTGCGTACAAAGACATTGATGTTGTCATGGAAGACGCGAAAGACCTGGTAGAAATCAAGCACACGCTGCATCAAATAGTAAATGTGAAAGGAGATTAGTATGCCATATGGAGATAAAACGGTGGAAAGGTTAATCGGAAAGACCATCCAGAAAATATACCTGAACTCGGTCTACCTAAAGTTTGAAACAGATTTAGGCAATATCGTGTTTACGGTAGACGGCGATTGTTGCTCACATAGCTATTTTCACGACTTTATTGGAGTCGAGAAGCTACTAAAAGGCAATCCTGTAATATCGGTAAACACCGTGGAGCTAACACTAGAAGACAGCCCGAACCAAGTTAATGAGAACGATGACGAGAGTATTGCTTGTTACGGATACCAGCTAGTGACCGAAGACCCAGCGTTAGGCGAGGTCACATCGGTTTTCTCATTCCGCAATTCCAGCAATGGTTATTACGGGGGCAGCCTTGAAAACGCTGATGATAGTACCGTGGTGGAACCGCAGATCACGAACGACGTACTAGAAGCCGTACATAGTGCGGAGTCGTAATGACTAGCTTCCCCACTAATCCTACACGAAACGATTTGATCGAAAAATACTGGTATGAGTTCCTCAAATTTCAGCAAGCCGAGATCGGGAAGCGCACAGGCAACGACCCTGCCATATCAAAGACCGATTTTAGCGAAGGAGCATTTTGGGCATGGTTAACGGCATATAGGCTTCAAGGAGAGTAATGAAGAAACCATCAGAAGACGATCTAGTACTGAGGATTTGCAGAAACGGCCATAAAGGTCATTGTTGTCTAGATTCTCTGGGTCGAGTTATATGTAGAGCATGCACATCCGCCTACAATGCCGAGCTATGGGACAAGAAGCATCCTCGGCAGCCGATCCTATGGCTAGAAGGCGAAGAGTGGCGGCCAATTTTAGGCCATGAAGGGTTGTATGAAGTGAGTGGCTTAGGGCGTATACGTTCATTTGATAGGAGAATTAAAGGACGCAATGGAACGTTAAAGCGATTAAGAGGCGTCATTTATAAAAATGCTCGTACTAAAAGAGGGTACGAAACGGTGATGCTGGTTAAAGACGAAAAGTGGAAGGGCAACCTTGTACATCGACTCGTAGCGAGTGCATTCATAGAGAATCGCCTAAACCTTCCGCAGGTAAACCACATAGATGGTAATAAGACCAATAATCATGTTTCCAATCTTGAGTGGGTGGATAACCTCACTAACCATCGTAAAGCAGCCGAGATAGGGCTTCTAGCCCACGGGGAGCGCCACTATCACGCTAAGCTGTCGAATAAGGACGTTGAAGCGATATGCTCGCTTTTCGGCAAAACTAAGCAGGTTGAAATCGCTAAGAGGTTCAACATCTCTGTATCGGTAGTATCGAGCATAAAATCGCGGGCAGCATGGAGATATATACAAGATATGAATGAAAATAAAATTAAGGAGAATTAATATGCCCATGCGTCTACAAACCGAACCACCCATGCAAGAATATGTAGAGGACGACCAGAGAATGTTCGCATTTTGTATGTACCTAACGGTCATTGTCGGCCTATCTGTAATCGCGCTGGTGCTGCACTATCATTTCGTAAAGCAACACCTATGAAAGATACCCTGATAAAACAGATGATGAACGCGCTCACCCAAGACGGTACACCCGTGAGTATGATTCAGTGCAATAACTGCGACCTGGTAAGTGCCTGGCAGCCGACCGATGTTACTGCCGAGCAGCTTGAGAAGCATGGCAAAGAGACTATCATGCGCATGAAAGAACACTTCAAAGAAGCAGGCTGGCAAACATCGTGGGGATATGATCTTTGTCTGGAGTGCGCGCAAGAACATGGGAAAGCAACCCCAAGTAAGCCGTAGAGAGAAAATCAAACGCCCTGTTTGACCTGTATAGGATTATTTATCACAGAGAACACTAGTGGGGGTACCCTGTATTGAGTGAGTCATGGAAAAGAGAAGTCTCAGGTGAACTGCTTGAAGCTCCAAAAACGGCTGGTGTTCGGCAGAACCAACTTTGACTTGCTACGGCTCCGCACGCTCTACCACGCTTAATCTCTTCTGATGGTCCAATTCAGGTCAACTCGCAAACTTATCCTGAGTGTCTTTCCCTATGATTTGATATTTCTTTGCGACAAACGTCCTCTTATACTGTAGGGATTGTACTTCTCAGATCTCTTACTTTCACATTGGATGAGCTTCCATAGTATATGGGGAAAAACGAGGGACATCACCTTGGCAGTTGCCATACTCGGAACTGTTGTGACAGCTCTTGGTTGGTTAGTAACTCATATTCTTTCCACTTCTGCAGAAAACCGTCGGCAGAGACTGATTTCCGAAATGGAGTTTACACAACAACAACTTAAAGAACTTTACGGGCCGATAGCTTTTCTCGTTTGGGAAGGACGGCAATCATATCAAGATTTGCTTTCGTCACTTGGCCTGCATCAGCCCCTAGATGAAGAGAGCATTCGATCCGAAGAAGGACTCAAGACTTGGCTCTTCTGGGTTGAAAACGAATTCTTACCACGTGATAAAAAAATCGAAGAGCTTCTTTCCAAGAAGACCCATTTAATTGAAGGTGAGACCATTCCGGAAAGCTTTCTCTCCTTCTTGAACTATCATAATTCGTGGAGAGTTAATCATGAAAGATGGCAGAAACAAGGGGTAGAATATAGATGGCTGCCTAAGCACCAGTGGCCTGACCAATTCGATGAAGAAGTTCTCTTCGGGTTTGCAGAACTGAAGAAGCGTCACTCAGTGCTCATGGACATGCTTTCAGAATCTCCAAGCCCTCGACACTATATATCGAGAAAGCTCCGTCAGAAGAAGCGGATTGATCAAAAACAATCAAGCTCATTTAATCTTGGGGAGAACCCGAATGTGACTGTCAAAAACAATTAAGGCGGTCTTCACCGGAAGCACCCAAGAGCTACTTTATCTTGCACCTGATAGTACTTTCTGCAGGAGTCAGGTAGAGATACCTCATCGTCAGTCTCTCAATTGATCTGTTTGATGTGGTATCATGAGGGACCTTTCTCTTTCTGAGTTGGTCAATCAACGTATTGTGGAGGCAAGGTTTATGGGCTGGCTTAAAAAAGACACATGGAGAGTGGCAATTTCGCTGGCAGGACTGCTGCTACTTTTGGTACTCATGGTACTAATCCCACTATCAGCTAGTGCATCTGCGGCAACATCGGAACTCACCATAGTAGGAACAGCGCAGGCAACGCCGACAGTAGACTTGACGGTCACGGCGTTGGCGAAAGAGCAACTTACGTTACAGGTTAAACAGTTACTGCAGAACGAAGATCGAAGCGTTGACGCATGGGTGTGGAATAACGCTGCTGCTATTGTAGCGAGTTTCTTGTCAACGCTCGTCGTGGTTATTGGCGCACTGATTGGCTTTCGGCAGTGGCGAACGAATCGAAACGATACTCTCACCAAAGAGGCGACTGACCGGAAAGAATCACAGGATAAAGAGCTGAGGGCCCAAGCAGAAGAGCGTTTCAAGGCTGCGGTTACTGCTCTGGGGAGCGAAAACAAAGCCACTCAGGTCGGGGGCGCTATTCTCCTTCGGTCTTTTCTTAACCTGGAAGATAGTGAGATCTACGGGCGCTATTATGCACAAATATTTGATCTTGCTGTTGCTTATTTGTACTCTTCAAATGACCTCGCAGAAGAACCAGATACTTATTTGCCGCTTACTCCACTCAGGCAAACACTAATTAATGTCTTTAAAGAAGTCTTTCCGCTTGCACGGAGCAGGTTGGGCCCAATAAAAGTTACGGGAGATGCTCGGTCACTTGATGCATCACGTATTCAGTTAGATGGTGCGTTTCTCGCTGTGTCCGATTTAAAGTATATTTGGATGCAAGCCGCTTCTTTGAGAAACGCTAACCTGATACACGCTAACCTGGTGGGTGCCTTTCTCTTCAACGCTGATCTGGATAAGACAGATCTTACTGGAGCAGATCTCACTGGAGCTATTTTGAGTAAATCCAACCTCTGCAATATCCAACTTAACGAAGCCAAGCTCATTGAGGCTAGCCTCCAGTTGGTTGATTTCACTAGAGCTAATCTCAAAGAAGCGGATCTTCATGGTGCTAACTTGAGCAACTCCAACCTCGAAAAAGCTCGCTCCTTGAAGAACACTAATCTACGTGGTGTTACAGGCCTGACCATAGCGCAGCTCGAAGCCTGTAAAGCAAAAGGCGCAATTGTCGACGAAGATATTATGGGGAGTTCGCCCGATCCTACCATTCCACCTTAACCAGCAACGCAGCAATCATCTTGATTTTCACATTATGCTCATGCATACTTAGCGTCAGCAAAATAAAAATTAAGAGGTGTGAGATGAAAAAACAGGTAGCAACATTGCTCGCTGTAATAGTCGGTTTTTGCTATGGGCTGCACGACGTAATAACTGAGTAAGGAGGATAGATTTATATCGGGAACAATCGCTGGTGGCGGAGCTGCCAGAGACAAGAACTACGAGCTATATGGACGGGACTTTTATCGTCGGATCGGAAAAATCGGCGGATCACGTTCTACTACAGGTGGATTTTACAAGAACCGCGACCTTGCCCGTGTCGCCGGAGCAATGGGTGGCAGCATGAGCCGTCGTGGGGGTAAGAAGATCAGCGAAAGAGAGCGCCGGGAAATCCGACGTGCTTATCAGGAACTGCTGGCGGTACATACGAAAGCGAAACGGGAGCGGAAGGCTTTCAGCTATGCGTAGAGCTTACTGGTAACGATCAAAAGATAGATGTATTTCTTGCTATACTAAAGCTGAAGCGTCAAGCTTCATTAATCAATAAGGAAACATATGAGTCTAATACTTGGGAATCTGGTGCATTATCGGCAATCTAACCGTGAAGACGGCATAAAGTACGCTTTTGTCGCTGGTTTCAACGGTGACAAAGTAAGCCTCAATCTGTTTAGTCTGGGAACAATGACGTTTTTGAATAATATCGTCGTGGCTGAGAGTGAAGAATCGGCAGAAGTTGGACAATGTTGGGTGCCGAAGCGATCATAGGGCGATAATCAGTCACTATGGACCCTGTAACACCTCCTCAAATTAGTGCGAGTCAATTTCCCCAGGTATACATTGATCTTGGTATTGACTTATGAAAACGCTTCACCTTAGCCGAAACAGATTTGCCCTAGTTGATGACCGAGACTTTGAGTGGCTGAACCAATGGAAGTGGTGCTTTAACACTAGTGGATATGCCGTCAGGGTTCCCAGAGTAAATGGCGAGAAGAGGCCGACGATATATATGCATGCGGAGATACTCAGAGCGCCAAAGGGTATGCACGTAGACCATATCAACCGCGATAAACTTGATAATCGTCGTAGCAACTTGAGAATAGTTACACCGAGTCAGAACCAATTCAACAGAAGAATCCAGTCGAATAATACTTCTGGATATAAAGGTATTGAGTGGTTCGCACGTACAGGCAAGTGGAAGGTATGTATCGGTGTAATGAGAAAGCTCATTCATCTTGGATACTTCTCAGATATAAACGATGCTATTGAGGCTCGTGCGAAGGCGGAAATTAGATATTTCGGTACGGTATTGTCTTCGACCGATAGGTATAAAGAAGCTATAACAATAAGCAGGAACACCAATGAGTGAGCATAAAGCAGGTAATCCGAGCTTCGACAAAGACGCCTACTGGAAGCATCGTAGCGAAGGTGAACGTGGCCAAGGCGATGTGCCAGAGACAGTTAAGGTAGCGTCAAACTTGCCTCAGAATAGAACGATTGGAACACGTTCTCAGCGAAGACAGCATTGGATGAACTTCAGGCGGCAGGAACGGAAAGGGTCGGCGCGAGGGAATTAATACTAAAGCCATAACATAAGTATCGCAGTCCTAAACACAAGGCATCTTCTTTAGTAGAGTTTGATAATATGCAATCTAAAACGTTATTACTAGTTGACACGTATAGTATTATAAATTCGACATTCCGCCGTTGTATCGGAGGCACTCATGCAATCGCCAAACATCCTGCAGGAAGTTATTCAGATATTAAGCAATCCCGCCTGGAGCGGTGTGGGCAGCATTGCGGGTATCATTGGTATTCCTGTCTCTATCTTTTTTTCCAATCGCCCCTACTCATCTCTCCATGCTCCCCGCTTTGTAGCCTCTCCAAAAAAAAGTTATTAGATGTCACAATCTTGATTAAGAATCATTCCAAAGGCTTTCGAGTCCTTATGTGACAATCTGTTTATATATAGCTTAATCTTTTTCATTTGCTCTTAGTGTTAGAGCATATACGAGAATGTTGTTGTACCAAGTAGGTGATAGATGGAAAAACAGCTATCTAGGCAAACATACGGACAAATACTGCGCCACGAGCGAGAAGCGAGAGGGTGGACACGAGACACATTGGCCGATTTGATAGGTGTGTATAAGACCTATATAGGAAGGTGGGAACGGGAGGAGGCAATCCCCTCATACCCTGATCAGCAAAGGCTCTGCGAATTATTTGGTAAGACAGCCCAAGAACTCGGTATATCAGATGCTCCTTCTCTAAGGCCACCATACTACCTTATAACGGGCAATGAGACCGATTTATTTGGTCTTAAGCTGATACATGAGCGGGAATCAAGAGGCTGGTCTCAAGCTGATCTAGCCCTCGCGTTGGAAGTACCATATCCTAATATCAGCAGGTGGGAACGCGGAGAGACGCTTCCTACTCATGATTATTGGCAAAAGCTGACTGAGCTGTTGGGTAAAACAGTCCAGGAGCTAGGGTTAGTGCCGAATATGCCAGAACAAGAATCTAGAGTAGATTCATCTCGTTACTTCGGGCAAAGGCTGAGGTACCTACGTAAGCTAAAAGCATGGAACCAGGAGCGTTTAGCCAGTGAAGTAGGAACTACGCTCAGGTCGATTATGCGGTGGGAACAAGGTAAAACACTCCCTGAAATTCGCTTTCAGCAACGTCTCTGTGAGATATTCGGGAAAGACCCTGAAGAACTCGGCTTTATACAAGAGCGAGTAGCATTGACAGATACACCTCCACTTTCTGCATATAATGGTAAAGCATCCAATTTTTTGTTACTTAGACAACGCCAAGTGCGCGGATGGACGCAGCGTGACGTAGCCGAAAAGATTTCTACACATGTAATGAATGTCAGCCGTTGGGAACGTGGTGAAGCTGTTCCTGACGAAGACTTTCAGCGGAAGCTCTGCGATCTGTTCCAGAAAACAAACGAGGAGTTAGGCTTTACTAGCTCATAATAGGTATCTTACTCCATAGATTTGCTGGCATTCTTCCTAAAACTTTGTCATGACTAGCCTTTGTGTTCGGTCATCACATAAGAGTTGTATAATTAACGGCATGCTGCCAGTGCTTAAAAACCCTACCATTTATAAAAAACGTTATTCCACCCTCCAGAAACGCTATCTGCAATCACGCAAACCCGATAGTAAGCGGGTCGTAAAACACGAGCAAAGTATCCAGAATCAATTATGTGCCTGGTTTAAGCAAGTCCTTCCTGGCGAACATTTCATCAGCGATACCGGCAGCGGGGCGTTTAATAGCGATTATGCCAAAGTGCAGCACAACCGCCAGCAAAGTCATAAGCATGAACCTGATATCAAAATACTAGCCATGCGTCGTGGATATGGAGCGATGGTGCTAGAACTTAAGGCCGACAGTACCGAGCTGCGTATGAAGCGAAATGGCACAAAGATACGGGTGCGAACAAAGAAAGTACCCGTGTCACGAAAATACCCTGAAGGCATAAAGATCATTGAGCGCGATTATAAAATACGCAAGAAAGGTGATTGGGCTTCGCTTCACCTGGAGCAACAAGCTGAAGTGTTACTTGATTATGAACGCAAGGGGTACTTCGCTCGCTTTGCTGTGGGGCTTGAACATGCGAAGAAATTAATCTCGTGGTATTTTGATTTGCCTTATACGGAGAATAGCGAACTCTTCTAGTGTAATCAGAGATTAAGAGGTGTCATGTAAACATGCCTCGACGCGTAAAGTACAAGGAGGCGCTATGAAGAAGTGTAGCATCAATGGATGCGATAGGCCCATTCTGATCATCTCTTGCGTAAGCGGACTAGCTATCGAGCAGCTGGAGAGATTTAATTTGAAGAGCGCTATCGTCATACGGTGGAGGAAAAACTCGTTTGAAGACTCACGCGCTTGAGCAATCAAGTGGACTTCCAGTCCTTGTCTCAAGCCGGCTAAATGAAAGAACTCCACCTGACTTTATGTATCAGAAGAGTAGCCAGAACAGATGAACAACAGCGTGACAGTTGCATTTGAGGGTTATCTCATGTAAAATGAAACGCACAGAAATAGCTGGGAGTAGGTGGGAATAGTACCGGTGCTGCTTCCTTCGACCCTATTTTTCTCTTGGAGGAACAATCAAGCATGGCTGCGAACGCTGCGCCGTATTCCAGCAAGATCATCAAAGCTAGCGCTTTGTTGCCTGATACTAAGCTCCTGTTGGCACATTGGAATCTCTCGGATGATGTCGAGACCAATTTACGCTGTATCCGGCAGGAGAACCTGTTCGGGAAAGCCTCGAGGTCCCGTGTCATCGAGATACTGGCGATCTTTAAACAACGGTATCTTCGCGACCCACAGGTTCTGGCTGCGTTGGTAACCCTGGTACAGGCAGACATAACCGCAACTATGCTTGATCCTATACTCTATTTTCTAACTGTCCAGGCTGACCCCCTTTTGTATGCAGTTGTGACCGAAGTGCTGACACCGCTTATAGGTCGGGGGCAGCCAGAGATCTACGTTACAGATATTGAGGACTGGATTCGCAAGCAGATAGTGGGTGAGAAGACCCAAGGCTCTTGGACAGAGGTGACAACAAATCGCGCAGCTCGCAGTATTCTTGCGACGCTACGAGACTTTCATCTCTTGCAGGGGCAAGTGAAAAAGCGACTGGCTTTGCTCTATCTGCCTGTCACGTCGTTCGCTTTTATCGCCTTTCTGCTCAGCCGCACGCAGCGGTCGGGCGATCGCCTGCTGCATGACCCATCCTGGCAGGTGTTTTTCCTCTCTGTACAGAACGTAGAGCATTTCTTTTTTGAGGCCCATCAGGAGCAACTGTTGGAATATCATGCTGCCGGGCGGGTCATTCGCATCGAATTCCCAGCAACCACCTTAAAGGAGTATGCCCATGCTCTCGCTCGAAGAGCGCATTGACCTGCTGGAAAGCGACCTAAAGGCCGTGCCCATGCGGATCAGCGTTTATCATGATCTGCCCTTTGCCATTCTGCTCTATGAACCAGAAAAGGAATGGGAGCTACGTCGCCAGGCTAGGCAATTGGCAACTCGCTTGGAACAAACAGGAAAACGGTTGCGGTTCATATCGCTGGCAAAGTTACTTTGGCAGGCCATCGCAGATTCCGAGGGACTGGATGCAGTAGTAGAACTGGAAAAGAAGCGTGGCTTCCGACTCGCACAGGAACAGGTGACCACCTACCTTTCTGATCCCGACTGGCGCCCGTTGCCGAATACAATTGCTGGACAGATGTGGGGATTGAACCCGGAGAAACATCTGGTCTTTTTGATGCGGGCGGGGGCGATGGCGCCAGCCATTTACCATATGTCGAAGCTGCTGGATGAACTGCATGGCAAGACGCTGGTGCCGGTGATCCTCTTTTATCCCGGAACGCTGGAGGGCACCACCGGGCTGCGTTTTATGGACCTGAAAGACCGCGAGGCCATGGGCAACTATCGCGTGAAGATTTACGGATAGCCAGTCAAACGAGGGAAGCCGCTTCTGTAATCACATCAACTGGACGTTGGAAGGAGACCGGGATGCGCATCAAATACCTGCTCAAGCGCGACCTCAGTGAGCGCATTGAAGAAGTCATCAAGCTCAATCAGGCTGACGAAGAAACGGTCTATACCGAACTGACCGAATATGTTGCCACCGCTCGCATCCATGAGCATTACCGCACGCTGCTGCACGCGATGGCTGAAGCTCCAGCGGAACCACATGAGGGTGTTGGCGTCTGGATCTCCGGCTTCTTCGGCTCCGGTAAATCGTCCTTTGCCAAGAACCTGGGCTATGTGCTGGATAATCACACGGTGCAGGGACACCGGGCAGCGGACCTCTTTGCGCAGCAGTTGCAAGATGAGGAAATTACCCGGCTCGTCGAGTTCATCACGCTCAAGATTCCGACCAAGGTGGTTATGTTTGATGTCTCAGTGAGTACCGCCGTCAGACTGGGCTCTGAACGCATGGCCGAGATCATGTACCGCGAACTACTCCAGGCATTGGACTATGCCCAAGACTACACCATTGCCGAACTGGAGTTTGAACTCGAAAAAGAAGGCAAGCTGGAAACATTCATGCAGCGCTGCCAGGAGCAGTATAACAAACCCTGGCGCACGGTGCGGACGGGTGCGCAGCGGACCAATCGCGCCAGCACGATCTTACACCTTATGGACCCTATCACCTATCCCAACGCCGACTCCTGGGAGCAAGCAGCGACCAGGCACGAGCCGGATATTACGATTGGCGGCATTGTCACTCGCGCCTTTGAATTGATGGCGCTGCGGCAGCCAGGCAAGGCGCTGGCCTTCATCATCGATGAGGTGGGGCAATACGTCGCCCAGAGCGCTAGCAAGATTGAAGACCTGCGCGCCGTCGTGGAGCAGTTTGGCAAAGAAGGTAAGAACCGCGTTAAGCAGCGACAGGCCGTTGCGCCGGTTTGGATTGTGGTTACCAGCCAGGAGAAGCTTGATGAGGTTGTCGATGCGATTGGCTCCAAGCGCGTGGAACTCGCAAAGCTACAAGATCGCTTTCGCTATCACGTTGATCTTGCTCCAGCAGATATTCGGGAGGTTGCCACTAGGCGTGTGCTGGCGAAACGCGAGGATGCGATCCCAATCCTCAAGCAGCTCTATGCGACGACACAGGGCCAGCTGAACACCGCCTGCCGTCTTCAGGATACCAGCCGCCAGAGCCAGGTTCGTGAGAGCGACTTTGTGCAGTTCTATCCCTATCTGCCGCACTTTATTGATCTGTCGATTGATATCATGTCCGGCATTCGGCTCCAGCCGGGCGCGCCCAGGCATATGGGCGGCAGCAACCGGACGATTATCAAGCAGGCCCATGAAATGCTGATCTCGCCGCGCACGCTGGTGGCGGACCGCCAGGTGGGGGCACTGGTTTCGTTGGATTTGCTTTATGAACTGGTGGAGGGGAACCTCTCTTCCGAGCGCCAGAAAGATATCAGTGATATTGTGCAGCGTTGGCAGGACGACCCCCAGGATGGCGGTTGGGCAGCACGAGTTGCCCGGGTGATTTGCCTGCTGGAGTTCGTGCGCGATCTGCCGCGCACTGAGGCCAATTTCGCAGCGCTGCTGGTAGGTGAACTGGGCAAACCTGCCCCACTGACGGAGGTGCAGACAGCGCTCGCCCGGCTGGAAGCGGCCCAGTTCATCCGCCTGACGCCAGAAGGCTATAAGCTGCAAACGGCCCAGGAGAAGCGCTGGATTGGAGAGCGGAATGCAATGGACCCCAAACACAAAGAGCGCAACGATATCAAGCGCGAAACTCTGGAAGACCTCTTTAAAGACCCACGCTTGAAAACGTATCGCTACCGAGATTTGCGCACTTTCCAGATAGGCATCACAGTGGATGGGGCACGTGTCAGCGAAGGGCAGGTGCCGCTGGCGCTGTTGGTGGCCGAGGATGAGGGCGAGTATCAGCAGCGCTTGGAGGAGGCACGCAGCGATAGCCGCGCGCGTGGGCATCAGGATGAAGTATTCTGGGTCTTTGCCCTGACTTCAGAGGTTTATGACCTGATTAAGCAGCTCCATGCCTCGCGCCAGATGATTGGCAAATACAGCCAGTTGAGCGCGCAGGGCCGCATGATTGGCGAATATTCCGCGCCCCTGGAGAACGAGAAGCGCGAGGAGGGTCGCTTCCGCGACCGCCTGCGCGAGAAGATGCTGGAGGCGCTGAGCAGCGGGCAAGGAATCTTCCGGGGCGTCACCAGGGATGCATCGGATCTGGGGAAGACGCCAGCAGACATCTTCAAACATCTCTTTGATATAGTGGTGCCCGACCTCTATCCGAAGCTGGAAATGGGCGCGCGGCCCCTCAAGGGGACCGAGGGGGAGGAGGTGCTCAAAGCTGCCAATCTTAATGCGCTGCCGCAGATCTTTTATAACGGCGAGCAGGGGTTACAGCTGGTCATCAAAGAGGGCAACAAATCCGTTCCCAACCGCGAGGCGCCGGTGGCGAAAGAGGTGCTGGACTATCTCGTCCGCGAGCATAGCTATGGGAACAAGGTGACCGGCAAAGACCTGGAACAGCACTTCGTCCACAAGACTGGCTATGGGTGGGAACTGGATATGGTGCGGCTGATCCTGGCCGTGCTGCTCCGCGCTGGCGTTGTCGAAATCACCTCGCAGGGGCATCGCTACCGGGATCACCAGGACCCGCAGAGCCGTGCGCCGTTTGCCAATCTGACCACCTTCCGCAGCGCCTCTTTTGCGCCGCGGCAGCCGATTGACTTGAAGATACTGGCAGCAGCGGTGCGCCAGTTTGAGGAACTGACCGGGCATGAGGTGGATGTAGACAGTGGAGCCATTGCTCTGGCGCTGAAGCAGCTAGCAGGTGGCGAGCGAGAAGGGCTGCTCCCCGCGATGGCAGTGGTGCGCTCGGAAAGGCTCCCTGGTCTGGAGGCGCTGGAGACCTACCAGAAGACACTCGCGGAAATTCGTCAGGCAGATGCAGATGGCTGTGTGCAAATCCTGGCGGGAGAGGGCAATTCTCTCAAATCGGAGCGCGACCAGGCACGGCGTATCCGCGAAGCTGTCACCAACGAGCATCTGGCGCTGATTCGCCAGGCTCGGCTGGCGGCAGAAGAGCAATGGCCGCTGTTGGCAGGAGATGGCGCGACGCCCCAATTGGCCGAACAAGCTGAGGCGCTGCGAACCTTGCTTGGCGGCACTGCGCTCTATGAGCAGCTTACTCGCATGCACACACTCACCCAGGGAGTGAGCAGCGCCTATCGCCGGACCTATCTGGCAGAACATCAAGCGCGCTTTGAGGAATACTCCCAGGCGATTGATGAGATCAAAGGCCGCGCCGAATGGGCGACCATCCAGCCGAGCGGGCGCGCTAGCATCTTGCTGCCGCTCACCCAGCGCAGTTGTGAGCAGGCTGATCTGCCAGAGGGCGCGATGGTCTGCCAGCGCTGCAAGAACGGCCTGAGTCTCATCAAAGAGCAGCGGCAAAGCCTTCAGCCCTTGAAACAGGAGGCACTAAACCGGCTTTTTGAGGCAATTGCTGGATCCAATGGCGCAGCAAAACTCATCAAACGAGTACGGGCGACGAACTTCTTCCCCGATATGCTCGAATCGGAGCAGGAGGTGGAAGCGGCGTTGAGTCAATTGCGCGAGCTTCTCTTGAAACTGGTGGCTGAAGGCGCCAGGATTCGGGTGGAGTGAACATGGAAAAAGCAATACGCAACACCCTGCGCAACGTCGTGACTGAGTGTCGCCGGGAGTTGGAGAAGGCGATTGGGGAACTGCTTCAAGGACAGTTTGGTATCCACATTGATGGCACGCTTGAACCTGTCGAGAAGCTGACACACCTCTCCCATGCTGATCAGGATTATCGCGCGCAGGTGGTAGCCTCGCTGGAGCATATCAAGGCAGTTGGGTTTACACCTGCTAGCGCCGTCGGCCAACTGATCCGCGAGGTGGCCTTTACCCATCTTAATCGCTTCTGCGCCTATAAGCTGCTGGAGAAGCGCCGCTTGATTCGAGAGACGATCAGCCGGGGGCTGAATTCCAACGGCTTCAAGTTCTATCTGGCCGACAACTCTGCGGATGAGGCGCTTTGGTCCGGCGGCAAGCAAGACCTGGCTTACCGGCATTTTCTGGAGTGGACAGGCGCAACACTTTCGGAGGAGATCGGCATCCTCTTCTCGCCCAACGACCCGGCCAACCGCCTCTTCCCGCCGCAGCGCGTGGTAGAGAAGGTGCTGGGGCTGATCAATAGCGCCGAACTGGCGGAAGTCTGGGATGAAGATGAGACGATTGGTTGGATTTATCAGTACTTCACGCCCAAAGAACTGCGCGATCAGGCGCGCAAAGAGAGTCAGGCCCCGCGCAACAGCTATGAACTGGCTTTCCGCAACCAGTTCTATACACCGCGCTATGTCGTCGAGTTCCTGACTGATAACACGCTGGGCCGCCTGTGGTACGAGATGCGCCAAGGGCAGACGACACTGGCCGAACGCTGCCGCTATCTGGTCCGGCGCAAGCATCCCATCTGGCTCACTCCTGGCGAAGTGCCGCCGGAGCTATACCCTGGAGAGGGAGGGAGATCATTCTCTGATCAGGATGAAGCGATCTGGACCCGGCCCAATCCCACGATTGAAACGTGGATGCAGATAGCCCACTATGCGCTGACGATAGACGGCTATAGCTATGCCCAGAAGCACTTTTCCTCGCCAGAGCAGGGAAAGCAAGACCCAACTGCTGTGGCGTTTGGACTAACTAACCTCAAGCAAGAGGAGTATCGTAAGACCGGCAAGTGGAATGGAACATTTGAGGAGCTGCGGGTCTGCCTATTTATCATACAGCGTGCCTGTCGCTGGAGCGATGAGGCGACGCCAGAGGGCGAGGATTGGGCGATGCTCCAGTCTCTCTATCGGGCGATCTGTGAGGCCTGGGAGCGCGAAGTCGAGGTGATTTTGCACCGCCTGAAGAAAGACCCACGCGAACTGCGCGTGCTGGATCCCGCCTGCGGCAGCGGCCATTTCCTTCTCTATTGCTTTGATCTGCTGCTGACCATCTATGAGGAAGCCTGGGAAGACCTTGACCTGGGGCCAGCGCTCCAACGGGAGTATCGCGGCGATCTGGCCGCCTATCGCGCCGCTGTGCCGGGGCTGATTTTGCGCCACAACCTACATGGGATTGATATTGACCTGCGCTCCACCCAGATCGCCGCGCTGGCCCTCTGGCTGCGCGCCCAGCGCGCCTATTTCGACCTGGGCCTGAAGGGCAACGAGCGCCCTCGCATCCGCCGCACTAATATTGTCTGCGCCGAGCCCATGCCAGGCGAATATGACCTGCTGAAAGACTTCGAGCGCACGCTGGACCCGCGCGCCTTGATTCCGTTGGTGGAGCAGGTTTGGGGGCAGATGAAGCTGGCCGCCGAGGCTGGCTCGCTGCTGCAAGTGGAGCGAGCCTTGCGCGATTCAATTCAGCAGGCCAAGCAGGGCTGGTTAGACACTAGGGGCGGCAATGAGCAACTGACGCTCTTCGAGCAGGGCAAGGCCCCAAAACAGCAGATGCTGAACTATGCTGGCGTCACGGATGTGGCGTTCTATGAGCAGGAGGCCGAGCCGCGTGCCTTGGAAGCCTTGCAGCGTTTTGCTGAGACGACGACAGGGCGCGATGGCTATACACGTCGCCTTTTTGCGGAGGATGCCACGCGCGGCTTCGCGCTGATCGAGGTGCTGGGCAAAGTGTATGATGTGGTGCTGTTGAATCCGCCTTTTGGCGAAGCCAGCAAGCCTTCAAAAGATTATCTTGAGAAGACCTACCGGCGCACCAAAAATAACCTCTATGCCATGTTTATCGAGCGCGGTCTGGGGCTGCTGCACACAGGTGGCAGGCTCGGCGCGATCACCTCGCGCACTGGTTTCTTCCTCACCTCCTTTCAGAAATGGCGCGAGGAGATTTTGCTTAAAGAAGCCCATCCAGTAGTCATGGCTGATTTTGGAGAAGGCGTACTGGATACAGCAACGGTGGAAACTGCTGCCTATGTGTTGGAGGTATGTCGATGAATGAGACCATCTTTCTGCGCCTGCTTGCACAAGATGAAAAAGGCCCTGCGCTAGTCGAGACTATCTCTGCATTACACCAAGGTAAGCACAATCAATTAATCTTCACTGTCGATCCCGATTCATTCGGACAAGTGCCTGGCACTCCTTTCGCCTATTGGGTCAGCGAAAAAATCAGGAGATTATTCAAAGTAGTGCCGCCGTTTGAAAGCGAAGGTCGAGTGGTTCGTGCAGGATTACAGACAAGCGATGACACCCGTTTTGTACGTGCTTGGTGGGAGGTATCTGCTGAGAGTTTAGCAAAGGGAACTTCTCAAATATCCCCTGAGGAGTTTCGCCAGCAAACTTATTCAGGCAAACGATGGGTGACTTTTGCCAAGGGAGGTGCTAATTCATCTTACTTTGCTGATATGCAAATGGTAGTAAATTGGGAACACGATGGAGAAGAAATGAAGGATTGGGCAGTTAATAATGCTGGTGACCCAAGAACTACTCATTGGTCGAGAAATATCCGTAGTACAGAATACTATTTCCGTCCCGGATTAAGCTGGCCACTTCGAACATATAAATTCTCCCCGTATATTGTTCCCAAAGGTTGTATTTTTAGTTTGAGCAGGTATCAAGCTTTCGCAGATGAAGATGATCTTGGGTGGTGCCTTGGATTGCTGAATGGAGCACCAGTAAACCCGCTATTAAGGATGTGCTTAGAAGATTTTGAGCGCCCCAAATACGTGGTAGGGGTTGTTTCTATTTTACCTTTTCCTTTACCCTCTTTCAGCAATAGAGATAAGTTGGCATCTAATGCTCTTCAGTCTTTTAAGATCGTTAGGCAGTTATGGTCAGCAAGCGAAAATAGCCATTCTTTTAGCGTTCCAGCACTCTGCCAAATACCAGGAACAACCCTTGAGGAGCGTGCCGCCACCTGGCAAAACTATCTGAACGATGCTGAGCAAAAAATTAAAAAGTATCAGACAGAAACTGATGGTATAGTCGTTGCTTCCTACAGTATCGAAGAGGATGATCGCTTGGCTCTTGAAATGTCTCTGCCAAGCAGAGAAGATAGGTCAGAAACAAGCAATGAGCAGAGCGATGTACAAGAAGAGGTCGAGGAAACAGAGTTACTTATTACCGACCTGAGGGAACTGATTGTTGATCTTCTTTCCTACGCCATTGGCTGCGCTTTTGGCCGCTGGGATATACGCATCGGGCGTGATCGCAACCTTGTGCCGCCTCTGGCAGAGCCGTTTGCGCCGCTGCCAGTCTGCGCGCCGGGAGCGCTGGTCGGGCCGGATGGTCTGCCCGCCAGGCCGGGGCACATCGTCAGCGAGGCATGGCTATGCGCCCGGCCTGACGCCATCACCCTGCCGCCTGAGGGCAGCGTCCCCAGTCCCAGCATCCCTGATGAGGTCTATCCGCTCTCCATCGCCTGGGATGGCATCCTGGCCGATGACCCCGATCACGAGTCCGACATCTTGCGCCACGTGCGCGCCGCGCTGGACCTGCTCTGGGGCGAGCGCGCTGAGGCTATCGAAGCAGAGGCTTGCGGCATCCTAGGCGTGCGCAACCTGCGTGATTACGTCCGCAATCCGCGCAGCTTCTTCGACTATCATATCGGGCGCTACTCCAAGAGCCGCCGCAAAGCGCCAATCTACTGGCTGCTGCAATCGCCGGGCAAGCGCTATAGCCTCTGGCTCTATTATCACTGGCTGGACCCGGACCTGCTCTTCAAGGCACTCACGCTCTATGTCCAGCCCAAAATCCGTCTAGAAGAAAGCCGCCTGCACGAGATGCGCGCCGCCCCCCAGAGCGCAGGCGACACGGGCGCGGCGCGCCAGGCCGGGCAAGCCTTCGAGCGACAGGAGACGCTGCTGGCCGATCTGCGCGACTTCCATGATCGCCTAGCGCGTGCCGCCAAGCTCTATCTCACTCCAGACCTCAATGATGGCGTACTGCTCAACATCGCACCGCTCTGGGAACTAGTCCCTTGGAAAGAAGCAAAAAGCGCCTGGGAGCAGTTGCTGGCGGGCAAATACGGCTGGTCCTCCATTGGCAAGCAGTTGCGCGAGAAAGGGATCGTAAAGGAAAAATAGATGGGCATCGTCAGCGATTATCTTCGAGATCTGATTGCCAGGCAGCTCAGCGAAAAGGGCATCATCGTTTGGTTTGACCCGGAGGGGCACTACCGAGAGTTTGCGCAGACGCTGGCAATGCCAAATACTACCATTGCGCGCTACGAGGGCAGCTTCTTTAGCTTGCGGTATCAGGTTGATGCCCTCATGGAGCAGGACGAGCCGCCACGCCTGGTCGTCTATATTCCGTTGGCCGAAGAAGATACCCAGCATGCGCTGATCGAGTTGAGTGGTGCCGGGGTAATCCTCAAGCCGGGGAACCCTGCGAGGCCCTGCAACACGCGCCTCTCGGTCGTAGCGAAAGGTGCCCTGCGTGATCGCCGCACCCCGAGAGAACTGGCAGAGCTTGAAAATCAGGTAGAGGAAGGTAAGCTTTCTCTAGCGGACCTTGACCGACTCGCCGATCAGGATGGTTTCGGAGTGCTCGCCATTCTCTTTGAAAAGACGGACCCGACCTCTATAGCCTTGGCCCTGCTCGGCAGCACCCGCTCGGATGCTGAGATTCAGGCGAAGCAAGCAGGAGCCGAGATTGCTCGCCTGCTCACAGACACCTTTGGGCTTGATCTGCCACCCACCGAAACATTAGAGGAATGGCGTATCCGTCTGGCGCGTCATCTCCTTGGCACCGATTTGCTCGCCAATCTGCATGGCCCCATTCCATCCCAGCTTGCCAGCATCAGCGTTGCTCCCAGTGGACGCATCCGCGCCGCTTGTCTTGATCTAGTGAGCACCTGGCGTCGCCTACGCGATCTGGATGAGAGCTATGCCCGCGCTGCCAGCCGTATCGAGCAGGAACTACAACTGGGTAGCATCGAGTTTAAACTGGAACAGATTCGGGACTGCGAAACCTTTGCCGCCATTGAAGACGCTCTGCAGACAGCCGTTGAATCTGCCTTGCTCGCCAACCCCTCCGATGCGTTGCTTACGTTCGTTCAGCAGCGCAAGACCGGCTACTGGAGTCTGCATCAGCCGGAGATTGCGGCTCGATGGGAACTGGCACTGGTCGCAGCCCAACTGCTGCATGCTGCCAGGCGTATTGAAGCCGCCCTCAAGCCATTTAGTCTTTCTGCGAGCGAGCTCTTCCGTGCCTATACGGAAGGAGAACATCCCTGGTGCGAACTGGATACCTTTCAGCGGCGCTTGGAGTATCGCTGCTGGGGCTTTGACTTTGATGACGCTTGGCATCGGACATTGCTTCATTTGACGAATCGTGCTCGTCAACGCTATATGGAGGTGGGTGGGCTGCTGGCAGAACGGTTTGTCCGGGCTCTGGAGCAGGATCAATTTCGGCTGCCAGGCTTGCGTACCCAGCGTGAAACGTTCTCCAGTATGGTCGCGCCAGCGCTGCGCGAGGGGAAAACCGCCTATCTCCTGGTGGATGCACTCCGCTTTGAGTTGGCGCGTGAACTGGTATGTGACCTGGGCGATGACTATCAAGTGACGCTCTTAGCGGGACTAGGCACGGTACCATCAATCACTGAGATCGGGATGGCTGCGCTCATGCCTGGTGCCGAGGGCGACGCGCAAGTGGTGCCCACCGGCCCGGGCAAAATCGGGCTGAAGGTTGGCGAAACGGTGCTCAAAGATCGTAAGAGCCGGCTCGAGTGGCTCAAACAGCATGCACCGCTGGCCTACAGGGGCGAGCAAGCCAGGGTCTTTGTGACCCGGCTGGAAGACTTTCCCTTCTCTACGAAAGGCATCAAGGCCGGGATTGAGACTGCCGATCTGTTGGTGATGACCTCTCAGGAACTGGACGAACTCGGCGAAACCGATAACCTGATGCTGGTACGCACCATGATGGACGGCATTCTCGTCAATCTGCGTCGCGCCATTCGACGGCTCGCCGAACTGGGTTGCAAAACCATGATCGTTACCGCCGATCACGGCTTTCTTCTGGGCGATGAACTGGGCGAGGATATGAAGCTGGATGCACCAGGTGGAGAGACACTGGACCTGCATCGGCGCGTCTGGGTTGGGAAAGGCGGTGCCGCTGGCGGTACGTCCTTCCTGCGTGCGCCGCTGTCGGCTTTTGGGCTCAGCCATGACCCCACACTGGAGATCGCTGTGCCCTATGGCTTCGCGGGCTTCAAAGCCGCCGGAGGCTCCCTTGCCTACTTCCATGGAGGCTTAGCACCCCAGGAAATCGTCATTCCGATGGTGGAGATCGTGCCAACTGCCGATCCTAGTCCATTAGCGAGCGGAGACATCGCTTGGTCGCTCACCCTTGGCTCTAAAAAGATCAGTACCCGCTTCTGTACGGTGCAGATCAACGGGCACAGCAACGGACTTTTCGCTGCTATGAGCGCTCTACCGCGTGTGCGTGTAGAAATCAAGGCAGGGAAAGATGTTCTCTCGATGCCCATCGCTGCCTCGTATGGCTATAGTGAGGCCACTGGTGATGTCCAACTCGAGTTCACTGGCGAAGGGAGCCGTGACGTGGTTGCCAATACCGTGACACTGATGATTACCCAGGAACCCAGCCAGCCAACCATACTGGTTTCGATTCATTTGCTCGATGCCGTGACCGGCCGGGAATTGGTTCGACTCGACAAAATCGAGATGGCGATCACCATCTAACCGCAGGAAGAAGGGAGTACGATCATGTCTGCGCTTGACCAGAAGGCCAACGAGGTGTTCGCCGGAAAAGTGGTGCGCAAAGACCTGGTACGCAAGGTCAAAGTAGGCGCCAATGTGCCAGTCTATGTGCTGGAGTATCTGTTGGGCAAATACTGTGCTACAGATGACCCGGCGGCTATTCAGGCCGGCCTACGCCTGGTGCATTTTCAGCTCAGCGAGAACTTCATCCGCCCTGACGAAGCCAATAAAGCCATGTTTGAGGTAAAGGACAAAGGGCACAAGACCTTGCTGGATAAGATTCGCGTCCGCTCCACCGAACGGGAGGATTGGGGCGAGATGGCAAACTTCGGCAACCGCTTCCTGCATGTGCCCGATCACCTGCTGCGGCAGTTCCCACGTCTCTTAGAGGGTGGCATCTGGGCGCACATCAATCTGGAATACCGTATGGACGAGGATGAGGATACCCCCAAGAGTCATCCCTTCTATGTCACCGAAATCAAACCGATTCAGCTCGCCGGCTTTGACCTGGAGGATTACCTGAAAGGCCGCCAGCAGTTCAGTACCGAGGAGTGGATGGACCTCCTGGTGCGTACCATTGGCCTGGAGCCAGCTGGAATGAGCCAGCGTCTCAAGCTGCAGCTCTTGGTGCGGCTGATTCCGATGGTGGAGCGCAACTATAACCTGATCGAACTAGGGCCACGTGGCACTGGCAAGAGCTTTGTCTACCGCGAGACGACTCCCTATGCCATCTTGGTCTCCGGTGGCAAAACGACTGTTGCCAACCTCTTCTACAATATGGGCACGGCCAAGATGGGCTTGGTTGGCCTCTGGGATGTGGTAGCTTTTGATGAGGTGGCCGGCATTGAGTTCAGCGATAAGACCACTGTCCAGATCCTCAAGGACTATATGGAATCCGGTTCCTTCAGTCGCGGGCGGGAAGAAATCGCAGCAGAAGCCTCGATGGCCTACCTTGGCAACATCAACCAGCCTGTTGACGTGTTGGTGCGTACCTCGCACCTCTTTGCTCCGCTGCCTGATGCTATGCGTGATGACATGGCCTTTATAGATCGCCTGCACTACTATCTGCCAGGTTGGGAAGTTCCCAAGATGTCTACCGACCTTCTGACCGAGGGCTACGGCTTTGTAGTAGACTATCTGGCCGAGGCGTTGCGAGAACTACGCCGCCAGAATTTTACTGATATGATTGACGCCCACTTCTCGCTGGGTTCCCATCTCAACGCCCGTGATGCCAAAGCGGTGCGCAAGACTGTTTCTGGCTTGGTCAAACTCCTCCATCCCAATCGGGAGGTGACGGTAGAGGAGTTGCGCAGCTATCTGGAACTTGCATTGGAAGGACGCCGCCGTGTCAAGGAGCAACTCAAAAAGCTAGGCTCTTTCGAGTATTACCAAACCAGCTTCTCTTACCTGGAGAACGAGAGCATGCAGGAACATTTCGTTGGGGTACCAGAGGGTGGTGGACGTGGTCTGATCTCCTCTGATCCGCTCCCGCCGGGAAGTGTGTATGCTGTTACCCTCACCGACGAAGACAAAGTGGTCCTGCACCGGATGGAGGTGGGCAAGATTGAGGGCGGCTCTGGCAAGCTTCGTATCGCTGGCACTATCGATAGTGCCACCAAAGCTTCATTGACTACAGCTTTTGATTACCTGCGTGTCCGCCGACGCGAGTTAGGGATAGACCGCGAATTGGATACCTATGATTACCACGTCCAGGCGGTGGATCTGAGTGGTTCGGGCGAGCGTGTTCGGGCCGGGATAGCCTTCTTCATCGCAGTGTACTCTGCAATCAAAGAGCGGGGTGTCCGACCAGCGCTGGTCGTGCTGGGTGACCTGACCATCCAGGGTAATGTGCTGGCTGCTCGTTCACTCGTTGAGCCACTCCAGGTAGCGATGGATAATGGGGCCAAACGGGCACTCATCCCTGTCGAGAACAGGCGTTCCTTCCTGGAAGTGGCGGCGGATATTGTCGAGAAGGTCGATCCCATCTTTTATGGGGAACCCTTAGCTGCTGCAGTGAAGGCACTCGGGGCAGAATAAGTTCTACTCCATAGGCGTCTAGCGTCAACGAGACAGGCTCACTTCTTTTAGGTATGAGCCCCACGTTAATATCTATATTGCCAATGATAACTGGGAACACTGGAGAAATCTGCCCAATACGTTGGCTTATGTAAACAGTAGGTTGCACTACGATGTCGGTGCGGCCATTAAAGCTACAAGGAACGCAGCAAATAGTGATAAGGACGTCTTAGCGTTGTCGAGTTCTACTGTTCCAACGGCTGGGTTCTGTAAGCACAGATTTCAACCCGGATTTTGCAAACAAGGCTGCCATAAAAGATAGCAGAGCCGCGAAAAGCTCTTATCGCACGGCTCCCAGGAGAATGCGTAAAGCTGGTTTGGCCCTAGCTCTTTTTAGAGCGCATCGCCTTTTCTTTATACAAACGATACAGTGCGGCTTCCCGTTCACTACGAATGAGAAGCCGTTTAATACGTGGCCCGAAATGCTTACCTATCCATTCCAAGACATTATACGTCGGGAATACGAACGCTGTCAGAAATATGAGCGCATCGTGAAATGATATATGGAGATGCATCGCGGTGTTTGTTTTTAGGATGAACTTATTGTATCTGGAGGTTTGGGTCTGCTGGCGTGGCTTGTGGCTGTGCTGGTGCTGCATTCGGATCAGCGGCTGGAGCTGCGGGTTGTTCTGCCGGAGGATTTACTACGGGCGCAGGTACTTCTGGATTCGCGGCAGGCGTTGCTTGGCCTTGGTCAGTTGGTTGCGTCGTATCAGCAGCAGGGGTTATCTGTATTTGGTCGGCAGCTACCGTCATTTGTTCGGATTGGCTAGGGGCTGCGGGTGGGTTCTGACCGCTTAACTTGGCGACTTCCTCCTGCAAGAACTTCTCAGCCATCTGTAGATCGTGCTGGACATTCTCGGCGACAACCTTTCCTTCCGCGATAATCTTCTCGGCTATCTCTTTAGTCAGTGGCTCGTACTCCTTGACTAGAGCGTAAGCGCCTTTGAGGTCTTGCATGATCTTATTCATAACTGGTCCTTGTTTAATTGACTGATGTAATTTTAGCATATCCCGCTTTTCTTCCAACTCACGCCACAGTATCCGGGTAGTCTTGATTAACGACTCTATAATCTCCCGGTCTGCTTCTTGCTGGTCAAAGAGCGGCGAATCCATGCCCTGCCTATAAGCTACAATCCGGTTTAGCCGTATGCGCTTTAGCAAAGGCTGTCAGGTTATTGTAGGCTGCGAGCCCTTGCTTACAGGAAGCCTCAAGCTTATTTATTGTCGCCTGGGTCTGCTCTTGCTGCTTAGTAGCTGATAGCTGTGCGGCATGGGCTTGTTTAGCTTGCAACGAAGCGATCTGGGCATTCTGCAGCCGTTGCTGCCTTACCGCATCATGGTGACCCACATACGCGCCGGAGACTAGGCCGCCGACTGCGACCGTACAGATAGCGAGGGGGATTAGATGTCTCATAGTGAGAACTCCGAAGGTGTTGCTACTACTGGTGTTCCAGCGGCTTCAGGTACAGTGACAGCGGCAACGGCCGCATCAGCTGCAGGCGTGCTGGCTGGCTTCTTGTGGAGCAAGCTGGAGATTTTATACAGAAGATTGGAGAGCTTTGACAGGTAACCATGGTCACTGATGTATACAGCTGCCTTGTAAATAGCCTGTGAGAAACCGTAGGCCGCTGGACTGGTGATACCAAGCAGTTCAATCGGTAGCCCTTTGAACTTTAAGACGTAGGGTATGACCGCACCGGCAAATGACAGCAACACGACCATCGTGTGTATCGCCTTGCCACTGTTCATGCCAAAGGCCCGTTTAAATATTTCTGCTACTACGTACACTCCAGCACCGGCGGCTGGCAATGATAGTAGTAACGGTACGATTAGCGAACTCGTAATATCTATTGACGAGTGCATCTTATTATCCTCTCCTTATGTTTAAGCGAGACATCCACCCGTGAGTAGTGCCTGCCGTCTTAATGATGGCCTGTTTTGATTTTGAAATCTCGTGCTCCGCCTCATAGCCAAGCTGGTCAATATCGTCGCCAGTATTAAATGGCGTATTAGTAGCATCCTGCTTAATGAGGGACGTGACGGGAAAGCCGTACCAAGTTTTCTTTTCAATGCTCTTTTGCGAGCGATAGAACTTTGAACCGCCGAATAGGAAGGTGCCACCGACAACGACTAGCGTGTTGGCTCTAACCTCCACTTTATTGCCAGTCTCAAAGTCAATCGCCTTCATGTCTTCTTTAACGAGATAGGTTTGAGGATTCATAAAGAACGTCATACGCTGCCAGGGTAGACCAGGCACGTCAGTCGGCGGTGCAGGGGGCAACGTTGCCGTGGAAGCACCCATATCTGCTGCCGGACTGTTCATGCTGATGTTCTGCGTACCACTTGGCACTGCTAAGGGAGTGGTAATGCCTGATCCTGCCATTGGTGCTGGGGTAATCTCAGGTGCCAGGCTTAAATCTACTGTTTTAATGCCTACTGTAATCGGCGTGTGCTGAGTTTGATCGGCAGTACCAAAGTTATTATTATCCATGTAATAGGTGTCGTTATTAGCTAGTACTGCCTTACCAACCGCTTCAAAGTGAGTACCTGCTGTAAAGTTATCCACAACCGTACCGCTTTCAAAGTTCACAGATCGCGCACCGTCTTTGGTTACCAACTTAATGGGAGCATCAAAGCGGGTGTAGATAACCGCAGGGGGGGGTGCAGGAGGTTCGGCTATCGGTTCAGCAGTAGCTACCGAAGCTACGGTCGGAGCCGGTACCACTTCGCTGACTAGTACGCCGCTATCTTGCGGTGCAGGACTATCGGTACGCTCACCCTCGCCGTGTCCGATGCCGGGGAACTGAGCAACGGTATCGGGGCCAGCGTAGATCGCTACTTCGCCGAAATCTTGTGTCTTGATAAGGTAGACATTCGGTGCTGGACTGCCAAGTATCTGATACGTCAGGCCGCCGAACATTTTCGGGTCAAGAATGTGCGTAGCGTGAGGCAGCGTCCACGGACCGCTAGGATTATATACGTGCCAAACGCTGACCGAGGGAGGCAGAAACAAGACGTGTGCTGAACTTGGTGGCGGAGTGCCTATAGATGCGGTGTGAGCTGCCGGTGCTGACACTGGCGTATTTGGAATGGTATGTACCGGGATAGTTTCGACAGTATGGAATGTGAACGTCGCCCAAGCTATCGGCTGGCCGTAGACATGTTCATATTCAGCAGGGGTTTTTACTTTGCCGTCCCATGAGTCAATAATTGAATGGTCAGAAGCGCTATTAACGGCGCAGAAGTGATTGATTTCTTGACCGGCATGGTCACGATAGCGGAACTCGACTTGAGCTAAATCACTGTTCGGGAAGCCAGCACCGCCTATTTGATTTACGACTAATTGCGGACAATAATGCGTGACAGTTGACCAGGTGATGTCATCGTTGGCACGGTCGGTCAAGTCATACGTATATAAGTTGTGCGATTCGTAGAAGTTGTTTAGAGTAGGAGGATCAATGCCCTTGCCGACCTTCTCTAAAAGATTGCTATCAGCACTGACAAAACATCCAATTTCATTTAAGCCAAGGTGAGAGTTACCAACGAATTGTTTATAGTTTAGTTGTGCGTAAAACATGTGTTTTCCTTTTTTTAGTGTAACATAATCGTTATTAAGTGGCGCTTACTAAATAACCGCTAAAATGGTTTAAAGCCGTCGGGGATGTAATCTCGTATGACAGCGCGGCGTCGGCGTAGACATAGGTCTCAATGTAATCCCCAGCCGACAACTGCAACAGATCACTAACTGTTGAACCGTTTTCGCCCGCCGATGACCAACCATCGGTGCCTCTGGTGGCTTCCACGCCATTTTTATATAAAGCCGTGATCCAGCGATGCGTTCCCGATGATTGGGCTGTAGAGGTGCGGGCAGTCAACATGTAGAAACCGGCAATTGGTGCAGTAAACCGACCCTTATTGGTCACAACATCGACATTATTGCCGGTGTCAAAACCTTCCGGCCCAGTCTTCGTATCAAAAGGCACCAGTCCAAAAGCTAAAGATGCTGATGTTGTTGCGGCCGACAAGTACACCCGGAATTTATACGGGTTGTAACTGTTAGCGGTGAGTTGGTTGATAAGATTCTGAAGTGTAACGAGCACGTCGCCCGCTCCACCCGCTTTTACTTTCAATACGGAGTCAGCAAGTGCGAATGTTGTTTCTGAGGGAAGTGTGCTTAACTTTGCCATTATTTCTGCTTGTTATAGTGTGAAAGAAGCATACTCAGATCATATATATCAATTTTACCATCGTGATTGAGGTCGCCATAGTTAGGTTCCAGGCTGGTAATCCAGAGCGAGATGTTCAAAGCTACAAGAACGAGGATTACTATATTTTTGACCATGTCGTTATTGTATCACTCCTTATGACGGTGCCGGTGCATTATTGACCGTACTGAGTGCTACCAAGCCTCTAACCACCCGCTCGACAGTGACACTGATACGCTTCGGCAATATGCCAAGTTGGAGAGTTACCGAGTCAGGGCTGTAGTCGCGGTGGACGATTTGTGCCAGCAATCCGTCAACATACGTTCCGAACCCGTTGAATCCGATAATCTTGCCGGGCACGAGCAAGGTGGTGTCCATCGTCTTATCGAGTACGGTTACGGTCGTCTGGTACTGCTCGTACTTGTTGGCAGCGATAATATTCTGCCCGACAATATGCGCAGTCCCCGCATCGATGATATGACTATCAGTATGAATCTGCGCTCTCTGGCCGTAGAGAGCGATGCTCGCCGCATCAGAATCGAAAGTATATATACTCAGTTTAGGGGTTGCGGGAGAATTCGGATCAGGGCCGCCGATCATGTAAACGGCATTCGTGACGTACTCGATGGTACTAACTACCGTTAGCTTGTTGATATGTACGCCCTTCGTCAGCACAAAGTCGGCATTCGTATTTGCTCTCTGGAAGTACATTAGATTCTGCCCAAGATCAACGTAGTAATAGAAGCCGTTCGGTGCCAGAGTAAGGATATTCTGGATGCCACTGTATACGGTACTGGTATTGAACTGGTACGATGGAATAGTCAGGCCGGTCGCCTGTACGGTTAGAGGGCTAGCCGTAATGCGGCCACCGTAGTTGCCGATGACACTGAGTAGCATATTTGAGGGGTCGATAGTGCTATAGAGTGGGTTCGTAGAAGCCGAATTATTATAAGTAATAAAATATAAATCACCCGTCGAAACGGTTGGCGAGATAATAGTGCCACCACCGTAAATAGCGGTGTTTTGGTAACTAACATTGACTCCTTGGATGTCGGTACAGCTAAGCATAATAGTGTAATAACCGGAAAAACCAGCAGGGAAGGTGTATTGAAAGATAAAGTCATAGGTCTGCGCTGTCGTAGACGATATGACCTGTAAAGCGGTCGCGTCAGGTGTCGCACTAGACAGGGAACGTGAAAGATTAGTTACCCCAGCCCTGCTGGCATAGAGGCTCATCGTGACGATAGGACTGTTATTCTTCACCGCTGCCATCTGCAACCGTATCCGGGCAACGCCAGTGACGCCCGTTCCCGGTGTGATTGACTGACCGAGGGCTGGAGAGTTAGAAGCGAAATTGAGCAGATAGGTACTGTTCACGGTGGTCTGTGATTGATCGGCATTCGGCTGGCTCAAGATCATAAACTTATCCAAATCCTGGCCGTCACTATAGACTAGGATTCTTACGCTCTCATCACCGGTGTCGCCGCCGAAATTGTCCTCGTGGCGCTCGATGATACCACGGAACATACAGATACCGTTCGGATGGTAGTAGCCGTACTCCCATACTTGAATTCTGTTACCGTCGCGGATCAGTGCACCACTTGTGCCGATGCCGGTCGGTGGCTGTACCCCGTCATCAGTCAAGGTGTTGTTATTCTCGTCGGTCAGCGCATTGCCGTTATCATCGGTCAATATGGAGGTCGACTGAGCACTTGTATCGGCCGCCACGGGTACGATGACCGTAATCTGTGCCCCGGCGGTATTAATATCCTGAGTAATGATAAAGTCGCTGCTGGGCTTCGGAAGATTGCCCATATACGCACCGCTCTGGCTGTCAAAAACTTTATAGAGGTAGTACTTCTGCTGCGGAATGGCAATTGGTGCCGTATGCCAGTAAACCGTGATTCGCACAGCATCGATGAAGGCAGTGCCGCCGCCATGGGTATTAAGAACCTGAATGGCGACGCCGAAGCTTGAATTATTGATCTGGGATGGCGTCCAAGCAGCACCCCATAGGTCGCTTGATCCGCCGTAGCCCACGAATGATTCTGAGGAGGGCGGCCAAACGTCAGCATAGCCACCGCTACCGTTCTGCGCACCGTGAATCGTACCAGCTCCGCTGCCCGCTGCTAGCAGCTGAATTGAGTTGGTCTCGGCGTTCACGCCGTATCGGTCAAACTCGACATAAATACCGTCAATTATGGCCGTCGAGGGGATATTGAAGCCGAAGTTGGTCAACTGAAGGGAGTTCGTTTGCGAACCAGCACCGGAGATATTGCCGCTGGCATAGACCGCATCGGGCGCGCCTGTCGCATTGCTGGGATTAGTCCACGCTCCATTTGCACCGCTGGCGCTAACTGCTGATCCTGCATAGAATGGGCCGGTAGGTGACATAATTATAGGTACTGCCGGTAACACACGGCGCTTATAGTGAAAGTGCGGCTGGCAAAGTTGTCAAGATAGTCCAGCGTACCGGAGCCGACAGAGAAAGCCGGAAATGCACCAGTGAAACTAGCTGCCACACCGTTTGCGGTCACGGTATTCTGCTTGCAGTCGACCACCAGCACATCAGTCGCCGACCAAGTGCGTAACACGTTGATTTGCTGGCCTGTGCTATCGTTACCAATACTGACCATGCCGAGTACTGGGGCACTGCCGATGGCACTGTAGGTGACGGTGATAATCGGCAGCTGGAATGGCGCTGTGCCACCGAAGGTGAAGTTATCCGTATAAGATGCTTTCTGACGATTTCCGGCGGCCGTTGAGGTGCTATCGTTAACCGTTCCGCTCCAAGTATAGGTGTACGTGTTGTTGGCAGGGAATGAACCGTCGAAGTAGCTTCCTACAGTAGTAGCTTGCTCGACCTGTACGGCATCAACTAAAAGAGTGTAGTTGGTGTCACTAGTTCGTATATACAATGTTCCGCTTGTCGCTGTCGCCGTAAATGTGACTGAAACACGCTGCCAAGATGTCGTAACCGTGTATGCAACACTAGTATTGCCGCCATCGGTATAGTAGATATTACCAGCTTGAGAGCCACCTCCCGTTGCCCCTTTGATATATGCGCTGGCTGTATAGGTACTTCCAGCCGTTAGGCCACTGACACTAATTGATGCTCCACCCGCAAAGCCGCCACCGCCGACTGTGCTCGAACTTAATACGCGCATAGATGCGATTGCAGGGGTTATGCCGCTAGCCGTCCAGCCCACCGTACCGCTGATAGTGCCGTTACGGGCATTGCCAGAAAAGTCAGTTACTGTCGTACCACTGCCATCAGAACAATAGTATTGTATTTGCAACCCGACCGCTGAGGCCGCTTGCTTGTTATATAAGTTGCTGACTTCGGCGGCTGACAATACTCGGCTCCATAACTGGATGTCATCCATCTTGCCGTTAAAGTTGTTGCTGGCCGCATAGGAGCCAATGGTCTGGTTATTTGAAGTAGTATTGACTGGGCCTAGTACTGTCTGGCTTCCTAGACTCGCACCGTTAATATAGGCCGTGGCCGTAGTACCTGTCTGTGTTATGACGATGTGGTACCAAGTATTTGCAGCCATGGTCGTACTAAAAGTAGTAGGCGATAGCGTAACATCAGGGAACCATGATATTCCAGTGCTGGAAATGCGGATCAAGCTGCTCATATAGGAAATGACATCTAAAGAGGTAGTAACCGCCGGATTGACCCACATAGCATAGGTAATTGATGTGCCCAGATTAATGTAGGGTACGCCGACATTTCCGGTCGCGGTAAAGTTCAGCCCACTTTCAACGGCGGTTACGTTAGTAGCGGCCACACCGTTGACAGCATAGGTTCCATCACCCAAGAAGCGGCTAATGATAGCTGATGAATATGTGCTCCATCCCGTTAAATCGGTTTCAAAGCTAGGATTAGCACAGAGGTTATGCCGTGTCGCAGCCGGACTTAGAAGCGTGGTCGCCGCGACATCCTGACCGAATGGCTGAGTACAGGTAAAAGTCACGCTAAAACTTGCCCACGCCAGACCGCCGGGACGGTTCACATCTATATTGGTAGCGGTAGCTATATAGCGGCGCGTACTGCCGTTATAGTCAATGTCAAGGTTGCCATTCTGTGCCAACAGATAGCTGTTGAATAAGTCAATTTGAGCGTCGCAGTCGGCAATCGTCGTACCGATAATCACGCCGTCCACCTGGATCGGTTTATTCGGATATTCCACGAAGGGTATGATGCTGGCGTTGGCATGGGCCAGGGCGTACATCTGGGCACGTTTAGCGCTCTTACCGGCGTGTTCGATGCTCTCGGTTATAATGCCGCGTGTACCGTCAAAGCTTTGTAAGCTGAAACTGGAAAAGGCAATATTCGTCATCAGTATGCCCCCTGTACGGCGGTGAGCCCTTTACCGACGTTGAGGGTATCCTGGTTAACCGATTTGAAGAATTCTTGAACGGCTGCCGGAGATGAGAGGACGAGCTGCTGAATGGTCACGGTGCTGCGGTTGCCGCCATAGGAGTTATAGTTACTGGTTGAGTTGCTGGCTGGACTACTGGCACTACCGACCGCAGGCGAGCCGCTAACCAGCTGTGTCGTGGCGAGGTTCGCCTTCACCTGCATGCTTTGCATGCCATTAATGAGACCCTGTCCGATGCTCTGTCCAGCTTCGGTGAATAACAGTGACGGCGAGTGCCAACCGATAGCGTCTCGGAAGCCTTGCTCGATACCTTTACCTAAATCTTTAATTGCTCTTACAGCGTTTTTGATTGCACCTTTTACGCCATTCACAAGGCCATCCACGATAGCTTTTCCCGCGTCATACAGCCAATGTCCAGCGCCTTTGACAGCATCGAGTACACTGTCCTTGATACTCTTAAATATATTGCCCCAGTTGATCGCCTTAAATGAATTCGCTGAGCCTGTCCATGCGCCAGTAAACTTGCTGACGATGTCTTTGCCGACATCCAAGACGGCGTTGCCGATCCCTTTGAATACATCACCCCAATTAATGTGTATGATCCAGGTGAGTAACGCACCAAAAGCATCAATCGCTTTCCGACCCGCATTAAGAAATATTTCGGTGAGTTTTATCTCCAGAGTCACAAATGCCTCAATGATCTTGATTGGCATGCCGATCATGAAGCCGATAGCGAAACCAATATCCTGCCAGAAGTGCGTCGTAAACTGGTGAAGTGCGTCGCCAATACCATCAAGAACCTTGCCGACGATGCCTTTCAGCGTATCGAACATAGACTTTATGGCGTTCCAGACATCTTCAAGCGCTGACTTAACTGTTTTCCAATGGTCAATGATCATCGTTACTGCTATACCGATGGGCCCGAAGAGTATGTCAACCAGAAGCTCCCAATGACCCTTCAACCAGGTTATGAAATCACCGAACCACTGCTTGACGAGGCTCCAATGGGTAATAATGAGCAGGGCCACAGCGATAATCGCCATTGCCGCTAGGATGATAGGGTTCATTGCCATAATAGCGTCAAGGGCTATTTGAGCTTTCTCAACCGCCTGCACTCCCATTTCCCAAGCTTTCATTGCTCCGACAACGAGCAGGATGCCGCCTGCGATTGGTGCGAGTATGCCCGCAACCTGCATGATGCTTTTATAGTGGTCCATAAGCGAAGAGAGGATCGGTAGTAGTCTCTCGCCGAGACTCTCCAATACAACCTGCAGCCGCTCTTTCATTTCAGCAAGTTTCTGGTTAAAGGTTCCCTGGATAAGCGCCCAGTCGCCGATATTCTTTCCGGCTTCTTTACCAGCTGCAGCGATCTTCTGGACGTTTCCCTGGAAAGTGAGGAAGTTGCCCCCAGTGAGAAGCATGGCAGCATTGGCCGCGTTAGATTGGCCCGTAAGGGTCTTTAGGGCGTTGGCATAGGTCTGGGCCGCCGGTTGGCCGGAGGTGAGCAGTTTATTGAACGAATTTACCCCGTTGGCGGTGGTCGCGAACTGCTGCATCATGTGCTGCTGCAGCGGCGGGAGTGCCTGCAACTCTTTACGCCATTCCTTAGCAGTCACATTACCATCTAAGAAGCCTTTCGCCATCGCCTGCAGACTCTTCGGCATGGCCTGTATTTCCTGGTTGGCATCGGCGGCGGCCACTTTCGCATTCTTGAGGGTACTCTGGATAACTAAGCCGTCCGGCCCCATATGATTGAGAATTGCGTCGCTGATCGTCAGTAACGTTCCCGTCAACCCTCTTTTTCCTAGGTATTCGGACAGATTCAGGGAACTTAAACCCATCGCTTGCATCATCTGAGTCTGCTGTAGGGTCGGTACTTGCAAGGTACGAATAAGCGCGGCCAGGTCTTGCGTCGCTTGTGCCGCATCAACACCGCCAGCCGTAAGTGTGGCTTCTCCACCAGCGACTTCAGCGAACGAGAGTCCGACCTGATGAGCCAGCGGCAGCACCGTGGATAGGCTGCTCGCGAAGTCCTGCATGTGCATTTTACCTTGTGCTACAGCTGCAACCATCTGGTTCGTCACCTGAGCTGCTTGGCTGGCCGGGATGTTGTAATCGTGTAGGACTGTCGTCAGGGCATTCGCGACAGTCTGCAGGTCTGCGCCATCAGCTTTAGCACCTTCAGCTGCGATTTTCAGGACGTTCAAGCCATCGGCACCGTGGAATCCTGCCGACTCTATCAAATACATTCCTTGCGTCAGTTGGTCGAGGGTCGAGCCGGTGTCAACGGCAATCTGCTTAATGCCATCCCCAACTGTTTTGAGGTTTTTCTGGCTTTCGCCCGCACCGGTTACTAGCTGAGTTAGCTGGGCTTGGAAATTTCCGGCCGTCGTGATGGCATTACCGATACTGCCGACAATGATATCGAAACCCTTTTGCGCTAGACTAGCGGCAATCTGGCCGCTCGCTACCTGCTTCCAAAGATTACTGAAGTTATCTGCCGCATTTTGAACGGTTTCCCGCGAGCTGTCGGTTGCACCAATGTTTACATTGACGGTGGTGTCGTTATTCATTGGCCTTATTCTTTTTCTTCTGCGCGGTGGCTTCAGCCTTAATCTTTATCTCGTAGATGGGGTCAAACCAGAGGGGACGGTTGAGGTATTGTTCGAATGTCCATTGGTATTTCTCCATGACATCGAGGATGTGAAACCGTTTGTCGAACCTGCCGCCATTGTTCATGAGGGCAAGGAAGTACTGTTTTTGTAGCTCTTCCCTTAGCTTACGGGTGCTTTTGGGTCGCTGCCCTCCACCTTGCCGTCAGTCTGGATATCCTTTAGCTGCGTCTTGATGTAGTCGACATCGGTCTTCGGCAGACTAAGTACCTGGTTGACAATATCGCCAGCCACGCCGTCGATATTCAGCACCATCAGCTCGATCATCTTCTTGTCGGCGTCGAGTTGGACAGTGGGATCGGTGTCCATGACCATCTTCATCGGGCCGCTCATAGCGTTCTTTTCACCCGATGCTGCGTTCGGATCAACTTCCGTCTCGAAATGGCTCTTATTGGCACTCAGCGTGATACGCTGGATTTCCTGATCGATGAAGCCGGTCATGTAGCCTTTGACCAGTACGGTCTTGCCCGTTACCGGCAGCTTCAGTGTCTTCGTTTCTTCCATTATCCTTCTACTCCTATGTTAATGTTGGATTCGCGTTGATGAAGGTGACCGAGAAGGCTTGTCCGTCAATTACATCTTGCTTGGCGATGTACTTGATTTCGGAGTAGTTGATTTCACCGGCTTTGTACTGCGGTAGGGGATCGTCGGTGGTGAGGTTATTGAAGGTAATACGCACCTCGTAGACGTTGCCGTTGGAGTAGAAGTAATGGCGGAACTGGCAGGCTGTTTTCGCCATGTTGTTATAGTTTTCGACATCACCGGGGGTATCGTAATACTTCTTGATCGTCAAAGAAACTTCGGCAGGCTTGCGCAGCAGTGCGGCAGGGTCTTGTGAGCCTGAACGATGTTCGCCTTTCACGTCTTTAAATGGGTAACTTATTTCCCAGGTCGAACCTTCCTCAACGTGTGTCTCACTTGCCGATAATGCAGCAGCAGCAGTCGCAGCGAAATAGACGTGGGTGTTTGACCACAGCGCGGGCTGCGGCAGCATGTTGAAGCTCGGTGAAGCTGGGCGCAAGTAAACAAAATCACCGCTGACGTTAGCACTAACGTTGGTTGTCGTGGTGATAGCAGTAGCACTGACAATGGAGGCAACCGTACAGTCGATAGTCGTACCGCCGCTTGCCGCGTATGTCCGTAGAAGATCACCGACGGCTAGACCAGTCGTCGGGCTTGGGTCGTAATCAGTCTTAAAGTTAATCGTATATGGGCTAGCACCCGTCACGCTGGCGATTTCGCGGCCTTGGAACGAGCCGAGAGCACTGATAGTCGGCTTGAGCTTCAGTTCGTTTTCGGTCCTTTCAAGCGTGATCTTCTCGACCTGGCAACCATAGTAACGTTGTACCGTATTCGTACCGCTGGCAACGTCAATGGTATACGTCTTCGGCGTAGAAGCGCTGAGGGTGCCGGTGCTGGTATAGGGGTTGCTCCCCGTCTTGCCGCTCATAGCCAGCATCATGGCGAATATCTTCTCGGCGGTGTTGGCTTCGAATACGAAGGTCGCGTCGCCGGTATGATCGCGCAGACCTGGTACGACATTCTGGACGCCATAGACGTTACCGGCGGCCGGAGCCATCTTGTTGAAGTTGCGCTTGGTCTTGATGTTGAAGTCGTAGGCTTGCAGATAATCGGTCGGCGTTGTGGCTGTACCGGGAGCTGGCTCAATGGCCAGTCCGACATACCCCTTATTAAATAGAATCTCACTCATGGCTAACTATTCGCCTCCTTATTCTGCGTTGCAGGTGGTGTTTGTGGTGCGGCTGGTTGTACTGGGGGAGCTGGAGGAGAAGTCTCAGTAGGTGGTGTTACGGGAGGGGTAGTTGTAGCCGGTGCGGCCTGCTCTTCGATGGCAGGTTCGAGGTAGATGCTCTCTAGTGGTTCGTCGCTTTCGACAATACCGTTTCCTAAGTTACGGGCTTCGGCGAAGATTCTATTTTCAGCACCTTTTTTTATTGGATACCTGTATGACATGTTGCCTCTATTCTATGGTTAAGCCTTCTTATTGTCAAAAATTTCACAGCCGAATGTTACCAGTACTACCTCCTGTTCAGGACTACCTGGCGTTCCGTGACGGTTATATCTATGACCGCTTCCCTCGTTTCCGCCATGTTCGGACGGGGCGGATTGTCATAAGAAATACTGATGTCGCTGTTGATAGTGACAATCCCCGGCACGGCTTGGCTTTGCAAAGTGATGTAGGTCCGCAACCCATACATGAGGGTATTGGGTAAGAGATAGCCTGTTGTGGGGTCCCGGCCTTCGATCAAAAGTTGTAGCTGGCGTTTGACGGTATCTACTGAGTCGGGCGCGCCTAGTCCGGCAACCGCATCGACGAGGAGGTGGATATAGACATGCTCGGTTACGTCATCAGTGCTGGTCGGCGCGTTTTTGAGGCTGTAGGTGCCAGCAGTTTTGTCTACGATGATGTAAGGAAAGGCGTCTTTGCCGAGGAGAATATTGTTGGGGTCGGGTACGCCGAGCGAGTAGCCGTGGATGATGTTGCCTGCAGGTCCGTAGACGCTTTGCACTAAATTCATGATACGGGCGGCGGCGTCAGGGTAAGTTGGCAGGTTGCTGTCCATACTATAGACCGTGTAGCTTACTGTTAATATCTTTAGTAATGATCTGCTTGATAATCTGTTTCACATCGTCGCTGATGCCGATCATCTGGCGGCGTGGTAGTTTAGTCCGTGCGTCGCTACTCTGGTGGTACGGGAAGTACGGGGCGGTATTGTCGATGACGAGACGGCGCGGTGAGACGGTCGCGCGGAAGCTATTACGCATGGTGTCAGTCGCTATTAACGGGACAGCTGAGTACTGGACATAGTGTATTGCTTTATATTTCTGCGTCGAGGGAGATAGCTGCGCCCATGGCGTACCGTAGACACCACCCTGGCTTTCAAAGACCTGGCCGCTGTAGTATTTTTTTAACTCGGTGCCGATCTCTTTGAGGGGTTTGCTGAAGTTTGTCAGCTTCGGGCCTAAAGCTTTCAGCTTCTGGATAAAATCCGCGCCGCCGGAAACGGTAATATTGACTGAGAGAGACATTAGTGCTTACGCCTCGCTGCACGGGTAATGGTGCCCTGGTGAGCGGCTTGTACTCGCTGTGCAGGAGTAAGGTGCCAACCGCCGTGACCGTGTTTGCCATTAAAAGGACGGATACCTTCCCGTTTTCGAGTGGCTGCCGATTTCAAAGCCATCTCAACGCGCTGTTCATGCGTGAGTCGGGCGAACCCAATCTTTTCACCCTTTGCCTTCATAGTTTCAATCGCCTTTAAGTGAGCTGCGTGCCGTTGAGCTGGCGTCTCATGAGCCCAACCGGACTTCTCTCCGCGTGACTGGCGTGTGATACGAGATTTTTTCGCATTCGCCACCCGTTCAGCGGCTGAAATATGCCACGTCATTACCATCGCCTGCCGTAGTAAGGATTACCGTAGAACTGACTGCCGTCACCGATAGGGGACTGACCTTGTATATCGCTCATGCGGAAGATGCGTGGTGCTCCGCCTTGAGTAGGATCGGCAGACGCCGAGGTACCATCCGGCCAGCCACCAGCTTCACCTTCGCCGCCTTCGAGGGCCAAGCTCTTGCCGTCTTTGGTCATCAACTCTTCTTCTTTGATCACCAGCTCGTCAAGTGCCAGCATACCGTCGTCGATCATGCTTTGGCCGTTGATCTTCGGATCAGAAATAGCACTGTACTGGGCTTTACGCAAGGCTCCGGCGGCGAGGCTGATTACGATCTGCTTCAACGTGTCGGGGATTGGCGGCTGCAGCGGTATGTCATAAAACTTGTTCAGCCTGCCGTGGACTTTGTCGTAGGCCCACTGGCGTTTCTGGTCGATAAGCGTGTCGCTCACATAGACGGCATTCTGGAAACCTGCCTCTTGCCGGATTTCGCCTAAGCTACAATATTCAACCGTAAACGTACCCCGTACTGCCCGGCTTGAGCCGAGATCAGTGTGGGCAGTCGTGACAGAGTTGTAATGCGTGTATTTGTACCAGTAGTTGCCACTGCCGGATGCATCCGTATAGGAGGTCGTGGTACCATTCGGGTCAATGGTTACAGGGCTGCCAAGCGGACTAAAAACGGTATCTGCCGGTTGCGTACCGTCCACATTAGCCGCCCGGTAGACTTGGAGCTGGTCGCCGAACAGAGCGTAGACATCTTCATATTGATCGTGGGCAAGTTTTGTAGGCGTTGCGAGCGGTATTGTACCGGCAGTCGTTATCGTGCCTGCTTGCAATAGCTCGGCGTTATTAGAGCCGATGGTGCCATGGAGAATAAAGCCACTGTTCGCAAAGTCGTTCGTATTGTCCACGGAGAGGCTGCTCGCACCGGCGGCAATATTGCCGCTAAGCTGGGTACGGTCAATAATGTTGGCTTCGTCGAAGTTGGTGAGAGCAAGCGTCTGTGCCATACGTTGTCCTTATGTTACAGGGTTATTACATCAATGTCATTGGTGATCTCAATCGCGCTGCCTGAAGCGCCATTACTGAGGTAAACGGTCGATGACTCTACCGCCAGAGTAATAACGTTGCTGACGACGAATGAAGCCAGGAGCAGCAGTTGGCTATATGGTACGGTATTGTAGGCGAACGTGTTATACATAAAATTATTCGGTTGCGGTACTATCCTCAGCAACAGGAGCATGTATGCTGACTCTGCTGTCGGCGGCCTGTAACTGGGCTATCCGAGTATTTAAGTTCTGAATGTTTTGTTGAGCTTGCTGCCCTTGCTGCTGAGCGGCATTTAACATGTCATACCAGTCACTTTTCATGATTTTAAGCTGGTTAATATCGGTAATCGTTTCTAGGTTCATACGTTCTCCTTACACTACTATAGTAGCGGTTGCTTGATTAAAGGCGTTTTTTAGTTCTAAGGCTAAGTCGTGTCCGGCCTGAGCGGCATTGATGGTCGTATATATCTGCTGCGGAGTGTAGGCGGTCGTGTTGAAAGCCCCGTAATTGGTAATGGTCTGAACGTCCCGCAGTGACCCGTCGGAGCCTTGGGTTTTCATGTTGGTAATGACTGCAACTAGATAAAAGCCAGGATTGCCACTAGTGTCACGCGCTGGCTCATTATAGCGAAGCACCTGCTGCACGTCGACCAAGTTTGTATAGATAACGGTTTGACTCATGCTAACAATCCTTCATTTCTCAAAGCCTTTACAATTTGCGCTAAAGTGTAACCATCAAACGTACTGGCAGAGTTAAGGGCGGTTCCAGAGTTCGCGACCAATGTTGATGCAGCGACCGCTGTAGTCGGCTGAACTATTGGCGCGGCATTCCAGAAACCGAGCTTTTGAGTAATGGCGGTACCTATCTTCGTACCAGTCGTGGCTCCTGGTATTATGTTGGCCCCGTCATCAAAGACAATATTAAAGCCAGGCGCTACATAACCACCACCGAATAAGTTAAGTTGGCCCGTAACTCCCAGTTGTCCAGCCGTTGCGCCGTCTATGTAAGCCGTAGCATTGACATAGGTGCGTACGCCATAGATATATTGCCAGTAGTTCGATGCTGTGCCAAGAGTTTTTGCATTATTTGTGCCTGGATAGAAGTTAGCCGAAACAATGATGCTATTAGAGGCTGAATTTATCTGCACGTCACCTGAACCGGCTGTCTGGAGTTTCAAGGTAGCGCCGTACGCCTGGAAGTTTACATATCCGGTGCTGCTTTGCATCTCAAAGCTCATATCTGGCAAGTTCGAGACTTCAAAGAAGTTGCTGGTATTTCCCATATCTGGTGTAAACGTCATGCGGCTATTAACGCGCTGGTAGATATGGGATTGATTGCCGCTGGCGCCGTTGTAAATATACGCTTCGATGGCGTTCATATTGCCATTGGGGTCTAAATAAACAGAATAAGCATTGTTGTAAGACGGTGGGCTGGAATTGGCCGACGCTGCGCCGGTATCGGTGAAGCTGGTACTATTGCCAGCTGGTGCGTAATACACGTTTTCACCGTTCGCAGAAGTACCACGATAAATACGATAACTTTTGCCGCCGTTTACTCCCGGCCACGAAATCGCCACGCTTCCCGTCGTTCCGGTGGTAGTAACAGATGCTTCGGTCGAGGCAGACGTTTCACCACCACGGTTATCTAAGGCCGTAATCTTATAGTAGTACGTTGCAGCGGCTAGTGTTCCACCAGTAGTACTAGCAGTTAGGGTCGGAGTGCCGGGCAGTTTCATGGCAACGCCGTTGTAACCGACGGTAGCCAGATTATTATTGAACATCTTGCCAGCAAGCGTCTGAGTACCGATAGTCATCATGCCAGGGTTAGTAATGTCGGCTGGTCCGAATGTGATAGTCGTACCGCTGATAGCCGCGCCGTTGATTTCTGAGGTGGTCGAGAACGTGCCGACTGTTGCAACGCCGCTGCCGCCACCACCGACGCCAACCGCAGCGACTACATACCAGTTACTACCGTTACTGGCGTACTGCTGCTCGGAGTACTGAGCGGTCAAGGCTTGCGTAGTAGCGCCGTCTATGGTTCCAGCAGCGGTAGCGACTGTCACAGTAAAGGCCGAAAGGTTTTTAACCGAGTACGTACGGCCCGTAATGCCTACGGGAGTGGGAAGTGTGACGGTTATAGCGGCCCCAGGATTTGCTAGGATGGTTGAGTCAGTAGCTAGGATGGTATACGCGGCGGTAACAGTGGTCACAGCGGTAGAGATGCCACCGGCGACCTGTAGTTGAGTGTTAGGCGTAATCGTGCCTATACCAATAGTAGTGCCATTGGTAGCACTACCGCCGGTGGAACCCTGGTCGGTGATCGTCAGGTTGACATTATCCCGTACAACTGGTCGCGTAGCACCAGAACGGAGTATGACGGTACCGCCATTTTCCATACGATTTTTAGCTATAATCGTATCAACCGCTGCCCCTTGGACGTCGATGGCTAGACCGTTTAAGGTGAACCAACAAGAGTCAATGATCGAGCCTGGTTCATTGACGTAGACGCCGGTGGTGCCGTTATTTTCAATCCAGCAGTCTTGCAAGCGATTAAACTTACCGGATAGTACTGCACCGTAGCCGTTGTTAGTCTCCATGATAGTGCCGATAAAGACATTCCCCGTTGAGCCGTTACAACGCAGGCCGGAGGCACCACTGACGGCGCCGTAGAACCAACCGCCTATAAACGTATTGGCATTGGAGGTGTTATCTACCATCACGTTCGCGTAGCTGCATCCGGTAGCCACGACATTGTTAAATGTACAGTCAATAGCTTGGGTCAGGTACAGCCCGACTCCCCAGCCAGAACCAGCCGTAAAGCCCTTAAAACGGATATTCTCGAATACTCCTTGATAGCACTGAGTAATACGCAGTCCCATGCCACCCGTCGCGTTGCCGACAAATGACAGGCCCTTGACGCTTACGAAGTCTCCGGCGGTGGTCAACGTTCCGGTAATTACCAGTGTGGAGTTAGCAATAGATGAAGTACCTGCCCCGTTAGTCAGTATGGAGCCGAAGCCTTCACCGATGAAGCTGATCTGCTTACCAGCCGTTAGGGTGGCACTCAAGCCAGTAGCGATAAAGTAGTTACCGATTGGGAAGTACACCGTAGCGCTGGTGGTGGCGGCGATTGCGGCAGTAATAGCCGATTGGATATTGGCCGTGTCGTCAGTGTAATAACTAAATGTCGCTGGATTAACACTCGTCGAGGCAGCAACAGCTAACGTAACAGTCGTCGCGTTGACATATGTAATGGTGGTGTTGAGGACAGCTCCGGATGCCCCGGCACCGGCAATGGATATATTTTTACCAGTATCAGCTGATGTGAAAGCTGCGGAAGCGGAGGTAAAGCTTGTTGATGCAGCGGTAACCACTCCGTCGGTAACAGTCTTAAAGTCGCCTTTCGCGCCGTAGGCTTTCACATTAAATAGTTGTCCGCCTTTATCTTGAAGCCCAGAGATCGGGCCAGTCATTGTACCGCCCGCCAAAGCTAGTTTCGTATCGGCATAATTTTTAGTAGCCGCATCTTGAGCGGTAGTTGGGTCGAGTAAGTTAGTCAGCTTATGGGTGTTAATCGAGTAGTCGGCGGTAGCTGCACCGACATCGTTCAGGACAGCCGCCGTGAAGCCGCCGCTGCTATTACCTTTTAAGGCTGTCAGTACCGTGGCTACGGGAGCGAAATCTGTACCGGCTAAAGCTTGTGCAAGACCCGTACCCGTTCCTTTTAACATCCCATTCAAGTTAGTCCCGACAGTGATAGCCGGAGTAGTCGTAGCGGTTGCTACGGTGCCTTGGAAGCCGTTAGCTGATACTACCGAGACTGAGGTGACGGTTCCGGTGCCTGACACTGAAGCCCAGGAAGCATTGCCCGATGCGTCAGAAGTCAATACCTTGCCCGACGCTGGTGTACCGCCAGTTACTTGAAGCGTAGCGAGTACTACATTATTCCCTAGAACCAGGTTACCGGCTGTGGCGATTAAATGAGCATTCGTTCCGTCATGGTAGATGTCTAAGGCTTGCGTGAAACCTTTATTGCCTACTCTGAGTTTCGGGGTATGGTTCAGGCTCCATATAGTAACGTTTCCAGTGTAATCCACGGTGCCATTAAGGTTAGGCCGTAAGTTAAGATCACCCGTACTTGTTTCTAGCTCAGTGTTGGAGCCATCGAATGTCCAGTCGGCGTAATCAGTTCCATTAGGCCCTAATAACGTAGCAATTGGTGGCGCATTCGTAACGCCTTGTATGCGGAAATCGGTAAATCCTCCGGCGCTAGAGTTCTGACGCATCACGAACGCATCAACGCCGTTAAACTGTGCTTCCAGCAATTTTTGAGTAGTAGCGGTACTGGTAGTATTATTTATAACTAGTTCGCTACTAGCTGAACTCAGTGTCAGTTGTCCGTCAATGGTCGCGTCGGCGGTGGCGTTCCTCGTAGGTGCGGTATACGTCGCGGTAGCTTGTCCAGTATCATTAACTGATGTGCCGATGACTGCTAGTGCCAGACTGGTAGTCGTATTTGTTTTTAAGACGTCATATGACACAGCACCAGTTACCGCTGTCCAGGAGATTGCGTTGTAGTTGGTACTGCTTAACGTGGCGTTACCTGTAGTAGTTGTACCGACTGCACCTACTAGGGTCTTATTGCCTTGCGTATCCTTAGCGACGATGTAATAGCTGTACGATGTTGTTCCAACTGTGCCGGTCGGAGTAACGGTAGGCGCGGTGGGGGTCGTTAGTCCTTGAATCAGGACGCCGCCGCCATTCTGGGTAAACTTGCCTTTCAAGCTCATGTTTCCTGCACCATCATCTAATATGTTGGTCAGGCTTGACGGGGCAGTAACGGCTGGCGTTTGACTGGTACCGATTATCGTGTTCCCACCGTTGAAGGCTTTACCGACGTAGAGGATATTGGTGGCGTCGGCATAGCTGAACTGTGCGCCATTATAAGTACAGGTCATTTGTCCGGCGTTGGTTGTCGAGTCGTTGGTATTGATCAGCTGGAAGGTAGCGTTTTTAGAGATTAGCTTTTGGGTTGGAGCTACTACCGTGGAGGTCTGCGCGGTACCGTCACCAGCGAAGATAGGAGTGGTGCCGCCAACGTTCCCAATGTCAAATGTCAGGTTAGTCGCGCCGTTACTATTGATAATTGCCGCGTTCGGGGTCGCATCCATGTAGATGTTGTCGATGGTTATGTTACCTGACATATCCCCGGCGGTGTCGTTGATATTGATGACCGAGTTGCCGATCTTGACGGTCGGGCCGGTGTTCATAAAGATGTCTCTAAACGAGGCCTGATTGAATCCAGGAGAAGCCGAAGCCGAGCCGAAAGTTATGCCGTTGAAAGGTGTTGAATAGCCGGTGTTGTATGTACCGCCACTGATAAACACTTGGCTCATCATTAGCTGTTGGGTATAGGAGTCGGCATAGAAGAAATCCCCGTTAACCGTCGGGTAGTTCTCCATCTTAAGCTGAGTAAAGTAGAAGCCGTTATTGCCGCCACCTGTTGCGCCAGTTCCCCGGTAGATTCCAACAGCTCCCAGTAAGAAGGTCTCCACCCGTATCTGGTCAAACCAGAGCATGTTTGACGTGCCGCCAGATGAGCCGTACATCTCAATAACCCGTCTGGTAGTCGAGCCACAATTATTGAACGTACATTGGCTGAAGTACGAATCTTGCATGGTATTGAAGTCCCAGGCAATATCATTCGAGCCGATAAAGCTACAACCTCTAAAAAACATCTGCTGGGCTGAATTGGTGTGAACCAGTCCGCCTGTCGAAGCGTTGCCGTTTATAGTTAGATCAACCATGCCACCGTTAGCGGTTGGGAAACCAGTGGGTCCGCCCGAACCATTCCAGGTAACGGCTACACCAAAGCTAGAGTTCTTGAGTATCTGGCTTGATTGATGACCGGCACCTCGGAGTAGTACGCCATTCCCTGAAGCCGAACCTGTGGCGCTGGTGCAGTTTAAGGTAGTAGTGATCTTATACGTACCAGCAGGGAAGTAAACGGTAGCTGTGGTGTTCTTGGAGGCTAAGGCAGCATTTATAGCACTTTGAATAGCTGTCGTATCATCATTGGAACCATCACCTTTAGCCCCATACGCCTGCACATTGAACCACTGACCGCCTTTGTCCTGAAAGCCGGTTATCGGTCCGGTCATTGTACCGCCTGCCAGAGACAGCTTCGCAGCCAGATCAGTTGTGAGATTCGTCACTTGTGATTCAGCAATGTTCGGTATATCCGAAGCAGTCGCCGCCAGTAGTGCCGTACCGTTGCCTTTTACTAGACCCGTAAGCGTAGTGGATAAGGTAATTGCCGGTGTAGTCGTAGCTGTGGCTACCGTCCCTGCTAGACCGTTAGCGCTAAGTACTGAGACAGAGGTAACAGTTCCGGTTCCACCGCCGCCAGTACCATTGGCAGCCGCCGTAATCCGTCCTTTAGCGTCAACAGTCAAGTTGGTATTAGTATACGAACCGGCGGCCACTGGTGTTGTCGCCAGCGTCGGGTTAGGATAGGTTCCGGTTAGGTCGCCACCGGCTGTACCGTTAGGAGGTAGGCTTGTAGGCAATGCCGTTCCAACAAAGGCAGTAGTCGCTACCTGAGTAGTATTAGTACCTGCTGTCGCTGTCGGGGCTGTAGGTGTTCCAGTTAAAGCAGGTGAAGCGAGTGGGGCTTTGGCCGCAAGATCAGCCGTTAGGTTGGTCACTTGCGCTTCAGTCACGTTGCCCGTGATAGTTGCGGCGGTTCCCGTAGTGTTCTGATTAAGCGTCGGCACATCGGCGGCTACGATAGCAGCCAGAGCAGCATTCGTACCGTCGGAGCGTAAGTATTTGCCTGCCGATTGGGTGCCGGTAAGTGCGTTAATTGCTCCCTGTTGGCTGCTTGATCCCGTCCCGCCGTTGCCAATAGTTACGGGAGCTTGCAAAGATAGGGTATTGCCGGATTTAGCTAATCCGTTTCCAGCGATAATTTCTCCGGCTCCCGAGAACTGCGTCCATGTTTGGGCTGTCGTATCAATAGCAATCGTGCCGGTTTGCGCTTCTACCCAGCCAGAACCCGTCCCGACAGTTCCACCTTCTACGAAAGTAAAGCTACCGGCGGCATTAGCGCCCGTATTGAAGTCAACGGGCCGCGTCCAAGAGCCGATGGCGGCTAGCCAAATACCGTTTTGGCTGGCAGTAGTTTGGGCGGTTAGTAAGATACGGTCACTCGCTAGTAGGGTATAGCCATCAACAGTCTGCAGGGCGCTCAAGGATACATTAGCTGTAGCAACAACTTTTACGGAAGCTTTGATACTCAAGCCCTGAGCAACGCCATCGACGTACGCTTTCTGAGCGGCATCAGTCGCATTCGTAGTGGTAGGCACGGTAACAGTACCAGTAAATGTCGGATTCGCAAGAGGTGCTTTAGAAGCTAGGTCACTCGTTAAGCTGGTAATATCCCCTTCAGCGAGCGTAATAGCTCCCGTACGTCCGGCTACTGAAGTGACAGGGTATGGAGGTGTGTTTGTAGCTGAGTACTTAGCTGCCAAATCAGTCGTAAGGTTTGCTATGTCACTTTCTGCAATCGTGACATTCGATGATAACGCATGGCCGTTGACCGTGGTAGAAGTGGGGACTTTAGCCGCTAAATCAGTCGTCAGGTTTGCTATGTCTGTTTCGGCAAGCGTAACGACTCCGGTTTTACCGGCCACGCTGCTCACGGGATAGGGTGGGGGATTGGTGCTTGAGTACTTGCTGGCTAATGCCGGAACTGTCGGCGCTGCTGCGGTGCCTGCAAGATCACCAGCAAGCTCTATCACACCATAGGTAGTGGTGGAGGCTGCTGGCAAGTTTGCCACTGGAACGGCGCTAGAGCTATTTAATGGAGCATAGCCGTTGGCAACCCCTTTACTTGCGGTTCTTTCATAAGGATACGTACCAGTGGCAGGCGTACCGGCCTCAAGGTTATTCACGGACGTCTGTAGATCGGTTGTGTCAGCGGCCTCGACTAACAGGGCAACGGTGCAGGGTGAGACGTGCGTCTTTGTCGTGGGGGTAATTGTTACTGTATCGCCCGAACGCGCGGTACAGACAACCTTCTCCATATTGGGATCAAGCGCCGGGTTAGTGGGATACAACGTGCCATTCCAGAATGTCAGCCGGAAACCGTTGCCAGGCTGGGGGAATTTCGTGCCAGTACCCAAAGTAAGCGCCACAGAGGTGACGCCGATCGTAGATAAGTTGGTGGCAGTAGACGAGATGGCGCTGTCCGCTACCTGGTAAAAGGTCGTCACCTATGACTCCAATGACGTTTAGGTTTCTACGTACATGACTACTTTAGTAGTGCTCGCGGTCGTAGGCTGGGCGACACTGTAGGTCACAGTGAGGGTGTACTTTCCGCTTAGTGGCACACGCAGGTCGTTGGTGAGCAGATTGATACTGGCACCGCTATTTGCAGCTAGACCGCTCTTGGTATAGACAATATTGCCATCAAGATCGACGAGCGTGAACGTCATGGTCGCCGAAGCATCAACGGCAGCAGGCGGCGTGACGATAATCTCCCGCAGGATACCGTTCAAGGAATTCAAGAACGTCGCAGTTGTCACCCCAGCACCGGAGGTGACAGTGACGTTAACTGACTCGCGCCTTATCCTGCCGGTATATATAGGCATCGTTTAGTCCTTAACCGAGCTGCGCCATATCCTGGGCGACTTGCTCTTGCGTGGGTTGTTTAGATGCTGTTTGTGGTGGGGTTTGTTGGGCGGCGTCTGGGTTAGCATCTGCAACCGGTTGTGTGACAGTCTCAGTAGCGGGGGCGGCTGCCGCTACCGGTTGGCTTTGGCTATCTGGTTGGACATCTACCTTTGACGCAGTCATCGTGTCATGCTGTGGGAAACCGTCAGGAGTGGCCACCATGTTCTGTGAGCCTGTACCGCTAGCCGTCATGGTATCTTCGATGAACGGCTCAAGACGGCCGATAGCTAACAATGGAGCGGCTTCATCGTCGTTCTTCAGGACGATATCGCCAGTCTCGTGGTAGCCAGTGTCATCTTTCAGGTTTCCATTTACCGTATATTTACTCTGCATTATTCCTCCTATGAAGTGGTGCCTGAAGCTTCGGTGACATCGGTTGTCGCGATATAGATCGCGAAGTTATGCGTACCATTAGGGGCGGTATTCGTAATGATAGTGTTGCTGCTGATTAATGCGCTACTAAGTGAGCTGGAAATGGCCACAGTCGGCTCAGTCGCCTCGCGGAGACCATCAGCAAAGGCATCAAGTACCGACCCCTCAAGTAAGTTGCGGTCAAGGCCAAATTTGACGCCCGTTCCGATATTGATAGTAGTTGCGGCGACTGTCGGTAACACGACCGAAGTAATCGTCTTAAATGCCTTATTCCCTAAGACTGGGGTTATGCCGTTCAATGCCAACGTCTCGCTGATCACCTGGTTTCGTATATCTGTACCATTAATCGTGACGTTTGAAGTGGCAGCACCGGAAGCGACGATCTGGACATTGCGCGGATGGTTCGGCTGAGCCGAAAAGGCCGCCAGTGTTGAACCGTCCAAAGCGTGCGCACTGGTGTAGAAGGTCGCATTGGCGGCCAACGGTGCCGTCCATTGCTGGCGGCGGATATAGCCGCTCTGCGATTGGACTTGCTGGAAGTCTACCCGCTGCTCAAGATATTTAAATAACGTGAGTTCTGGATAAGTAGGACCCCTCTCCGATGAGTTAGAATAGGAGTTAGACAAACAGCTTCTATCCATCATCGGAGGGATCTCGCAATGAGTTTACTCGAGTTGTTCTGCGAGGCTCGA
>JAABUZ0100000674.1_pt1 | contig 79618 bp, 80 predicted proteins | sample 5562091 | NCBI WGS metagenome assembly JAABUZ01 (sample SAMN12813069, study PRJNA571459) | rock metagenome | isolation source: Antarctica rocks | place: Antarctica: Victoria Land, Linnaeus Terrace sud | collected 2015-12-21
TCAATGAGTATTGGGGGTGATATTCGAGGAGGATAAATCAAGGCTTCAATCCGTTTGATTCAAGTCGTAACGGTATCTTGATGACTAGAAGAACGCTGTAAAGGGGTGGTACTGCTTAACCTGGTAGTCAGAGCTCAGAAGGCTTAGTTAGTAGTAATAGTAGGTAGGTAGGTAGATCCAGGAGGTAGGCTACAGATAGGTGGGTAGGTCGTAGAAAGCTCTGCTCGGGAAACTCCTATAAGTAGTAATCCCCGTGAACCCTGAAGGTGCGGCCGGATCAATACTGTTTCGAGGGCCCTGAAGATACAAGGCTTCGCCTCACGACATTCTTCCCTCACCCATCTGATGCTCGTCCCTTGAGCATCTACCAGATCCTTCGATGGTACTAGGGAGCCGAAGCCGAAAGCGAAAGACGGAAGACGGAAGACGAAAGCCGAAGGCGAAGGTATAGATGCAACCCGAGCAAAGTGACAAGAAGCGAATATGTTGAATAGCTAGTCAGTAGGTCGGTAGCTAGATGACGAGGTATCCGAGGGCGAAGGTGAATAGAGACTATTCGGACTTATGTAGATCAAGAGCTAGAGCTCTCAGTAACTCTTGCTGTACGGCCGAATGCAGAGGAGGTGAGGGCTTAAATAAGGTGACTTCGTAGAGATAGGCTTCGAAGTAGAGATTATTCGGGCTTAGGTAGGACAAGAAGCAGAGCTCTCGATGACTCTTGCTGTGCGGCCGAATGCGAAGGAGGTGAGGGCTTAGATAAGGTGACTTCGTAGAAGGTAAGCTTCGAAGTAGAGGCGATTCGGGCTTATGTAGGTCAAGAGCAGAGCTCTCAGTAACCCTTGATGTACGGCCGATTCGGGCTTGGGTAGAATCACGGCAGAGCTCTCAGTAACCCTTGATGTACGGCCGAGCGAGACGAATCAACAGCTAACTGAGTAGGTGATCGTAATAAGGTAGATACGATACTGACTAGCTTAGAAGGTATAGTAGTAGTAGTAGGTAGGTAGGTAGATCCAGGAGGTAGGCTAGATACAGGTAGGTAGGTCGTAAATGTAGAAGGTGAAGAAGGTAAAGAAAGCTCTGCTCGAGAAACCTCTATAAGTAGTAGCCAATATCGCCCACGCTAAGTCGGGTGCCACGGGTGCCTATCTCATGTAACTACATGTGAATATCCCATGCAGTAATTATCTCGGTACTTACCTTATGATCAAGATACAAGAGAACGAAAGTAAGCATGTGATGCTCGAAATGACTGAACTCGTCAAGACTGACGAATAGAAGTTGCTGATAACTGCTCATGGTGATCTTGAAGGCCGGAAATACAATTTCTCCTCATCTTTCTGCTCTTTCCTTCCACATAATGTTGTTTAGTTCTGTCAGCTGGTTCTGTCAACTAGCATGTCAGCTGGATCGATAATATGCTCGGGCGCATGCAAAAGCAAGTTCCAAAGACCTGAATATATCATATGTCAAATACTTTGCTGAAGTTATGTACGGTTACCGCCAAACATGTACTATGATTACTACTCAGAATAGAGTTAGCTGAGGGAATGCCATTTGCAATCTTCCGAGAAGTTGACTGCTGACTCCTGTGTGATACACGTATTGCGAATTACTGCGTGTAATACTGGGCTTGAGTGCTAATGTTCTGTTTCACTAGGAGACTAATGTTATCAGCAGATGTTGGGCTTTCCTGATTACTCTCTTGGCGTGAAAGACGGTCCTGGTAAGCTACAAGCCTTGACACCTTTTCCTTCTGTCTTCCTATATTGTTATGAAGCCATGGTGCTTGTAAAGCAGGGCTCGCTGTACAAATTATTTAGTTCCGCCGTACTCATTATCTTGTGCGTCATCTTCATCTTCAACGATAAAATCGAGGGCCCCAGCAACTCGAAAGGGGTCACTGTGACAGCAGCACCCACAACAACACCTCCACGTCCACCTTCATCTTTATCCGCCGAAACACCATCAGCAACCGCGGTCCCAGCGAAAATATGGTACAAACTTGGCCCGAAAGGTCTCAACGACGAAACACGAGGATGGATTGATACTTGCCTCAAGAAAAATCCCACCTTCCAATCCGAATTCATGACGGATCTCTTGGGCGATTCCTATATCAAAAAGAAATTCGCGCTCCGTCTCGCTCGCCATCCCCATCCCCATCCTCAAAGCCGATCTGCTCCGCTACCTACTTCTCTTCGCCGAGGGCGGAATCTGGAGCGATCTCGATGTCTCGTGCGAAGACACGCCGATTCAGGATTGGATACCCGAGGAATACAAGAAGGACGTCAACCTCGTCCTGGGATGGGAATTTGATGTGGGGTGGGGGATAATTTCGTGCGCCAGTTTGCGAGTTGGACGATAATGGCGAAGCCAAGGTCGCCGCATATGTCGATGATCATCGACGATATTCTGAATGAGGTGCGCGAGACCATCGAGAAACACAAAGTTAAGGTCACAGACCTGACACTCGAGATGACCGGTGAGGTGGTGGATTTCACAGGCCCTAGACGATTGACGAGAAGTGTGTTCAAGAGCTTGACGCGGATGCTCAATGACACGATCGATGATAGGAACGCTTCTGATCTCATGAAATCGAAGTTGATCGATGATGTCTTGATTCTACCTGAATATGCATTTGCGGCATCATCAAATCACTATGCGGCCAATCAGACCGGCACATCGTTGGTCACACACCATTTTGCTGGCACCTGGAAGAATGAGCATGGGGGGGAGACGGCTTGATCTGATATTTTGATTTCTCGCGATAATCAGTTTCACGCCATGTGGCAAACTGTGAAGGGTTGTTATGGCTAAGCCAAGACGGGGGATTACGGTTGTCAAGCGCACATCTAGGAATGAGCGCGATGTTAGGAGCACGACGTCCCGACGTCGAGGGCACGTATTATTACTCGCGCTGCAACCGTGATATCAACAAGCACCAATCCTAGCTCTTATATCGGCGAATGTCATCTTAGGCCGTAACATTTTGAACATTCTTGCGATATCACGATGTCCGCCAGCGCAACCAGTTAACAACGCACCCAAGGTGTCGATATCGGATGCGTTCACCGGCGAGCGAGAAAAGCTGCGAGCCTTCTTGACCAAGCTCGAGTTATATATCGGATTCAACCAGGCCGAGATGGACAAGCGACTGTTCACCACATTCTTCCTCAAGGACGCAGCGTTCGACTGAATCGACCTCAAGCTGCACGAGTTCCTTGACAAGACACGGAACGCGGACCATATTCGGCAACTACAGAAAGTTCAAGAAAGAACTTCAACGAGCCTTCGGGATAGTTGACAAGAAGCGAGCAGCGAAACGACGTATTCATGTCCTACGACTGGAAAGATCCGCGGCCGAATATTCGACAGAGTTTCAACGAATTGCGGCACTAACGGAGTGGAACGACGAAGCTCTCACGTTGCAATACTATTGAGGACTCAAAGAAGATACCTGAGAATCTTCAGAGAATGATTGACGCTCCAATCAACATCGACAGTCGCCAATGAGAACGACGGATGGAACGATCCGGACACCAGCCAGGACGGGCGTGGACAGCGCCACAAACCAGTTGATACCGCGGTGATTCAACGAACCTAGATATGGTCGAAAAGCAAAGATCAACGCTACGACGACCTGAGTGTACGCCTCGGGGTGGCAAGATATTTCCGAGATGAAATCTCCTCAAGTCAACTGAGACTCGGAATTGTTATAACTGTGGAAAGCACGGACATCTTAGCAGACAGTGCAAGGCACCTCGTCGAGACGAGAAGAAAGTGATCGCGACAACATCGCATGACGTCCTTAGTTGGACCGCATGCTACGATGACATGTGCCAGGCACATAGAAGCGACAAAGACGAATTCGGATGATATCCGCGACGAAAAGAACGCGGATTGTACGGCACGACCGAAGTATCTGAGAAAGGACTGATGGTTCTAGATAAGACCGGCGAAATCGAAGAACCCGATACGCACGGCACTCAGAAAGAACCGTACCCTGGAATTGACGCAGAGTCATGGACTTTCTGCCACGACGATACTGTTACGAACGGTACTAAAACACCCCCACTACTACAAATATTTGCCTCTTATCCTTCTCTCCCTCTACTTCAGCGTCTCGGTGGCTCTATGCCTCCTATCCGTCTTCAACCTTCGCGCTACGGCTCCACAGTCGGCCCCTGATAAATATGATCATATCTGTTCAAGCATCTTCCACCGTTTAACATCCCCCGGGATCTATAGAAACACTAGAAGCCGCTCGGGAATTACAAAGAAGTCCATCATTCCGTACACCTGATGGGTATCAAGCCAAAGAGTGGGCGAAAGCTTTTCGGTTCAGTCTGATGGTGCAATGAGTGAGCAATAGACTTGCAAGCTAAAACGTCTTCCCTCGCTCCTAAGCTAGAATCGAAGGTACTTTATACAGCGAACGCTCCATCAAATCCATAAAGTGGTCAATAAACGATTCAAGGACCATAATATCAGAGCAGATCCTGATGCTCTGCTACTTCCTAGAACACCCATCACCCCTACGTCTAAAAATATCAAGGAAACTTCTGCACTATCCTCACGTGAACCTAGAGTACACTCCAGCGATCGAAACGGCTCAAGCCGCTACTTGCTCAAAAGCGATAACTTCAAAGCGGATTTGAACGTTAAAAAGCACTTAGCTGGTCATCGAGTTGTCGGGACCAGGATACAGAGCGCGAATGTGGTAGATTTCTACTGTACTACAGTAGCTTCGAATCCTACCGCTTTGCCTCGGTGCACCACCAACACCTTCACTACTGACGTTTCACCAAATTAGCTAGGGTAGTGAGTGTAAACAGCGAGCCGGAGGCAACTTCGGATACCTTATACCTATCGACTTACTACTACTAGTGCAAGATCCACCTATTGCAAGGGCTCGAGGTACATAGACCAATTGGTTCAACTGCAGCTGCAGCTCGTACACGGTACAGGCGTGAATAGGGCAAAGACAAGCGAGAGATAAGGGGGTAGGGGCCGAAGCGGAGGGACAATGTATAGGTAGGGTTAGAAGGACTGGGATTGGCTACACTTTTGCTCCTATTGCTCCTATACTTCAATAATAAGATGCCTTTCACCCTTACATTCATATAATTAAAGAACGAATTAATCTTCAATTCTACTCAAGGCGATGTCGAATTCGGTGTCGATCAATCGCGCGTTGTAATTAAGAGTCTTCCGTGTAGCACTTTTGATTGAGAAGTTCAGCATCTTGACATGCTTTAATCCACTCATACAGTGTGTCGAAGTTGCTCTCTTCCGCTAGACTTTTATGTAATTGTTCTGACTTTCCTGTGCGGGAGATTCCAAGGGTTAAACAACAGCTTTGTAGAACGCTTTTGTTAAGATTTCGCAGTTCATTCCTTAAATCTTCTTTGAAAAGATTTTTTAACTCATCAGGCGGAAAGCCCCAGGAATCCAAAGGATTCATTGTGAATTTTGATGCAACAGTTTCGTTGTTTTACAAGATCTCTTTATATGTTCGAGATTATAAAGACTCTCAAGCAGTTCAGCGTAGGTCAGCATAAGCGCCTATCTTAATAGAATGACAGTCAGCTGTCTTGACTGTTTAAGGAAGGAATTATACTGTGTGCTTCATACTGAATATATGTAGTCTTTCACATGGCTGAAATCATCTGCAGAATTTTCATCCGGCATCCCCTAGACAGCTTTTCAGATGATGTTCAAAAAGGTTGAGAATGCGAACTTGAATGCGAAGCGTTAATGTGTGAAATGACTAATTCATCTGTCTTAATGTCTTGAGATAGCATCTGCTCGAGCGGGAGAAATACGGGTCTTACCTACGAGTTCCTACTGTACGTCTTTTCAACAGTGTTGGAAATAGGGGTTGGTAACCTTCGCCTCATAGGGCTGGTAGGGCTGGGGCCTACCACCTTCCACCTCCTAGATAGCCTGCGAACAACAATCGAGTCGCTTATGCCTTGACTTGTTGCATTGCCCGCGCCTCGATTGTCCGGCTTATCCTTCATAGTAAGCCATCATCGTTTCGTTCACATTCCGGTTACTATAAGCCTGAAAGTAAAGGTGGGGCCAAAATTGTCAAGTTATCTAATCGTCTATCAAGAAGACACTGCCCTAATAACAACAATGTAACGAAAGTTGCTGACAGGTGTTAGGACTTTGGAACATCTATGATCCCTCGGATGCTCTGCCGCCACCCCAGACGCAAATTTACGAACAGATTGCAGCTAGGGATACCGCGATTGGTGGTCGACAACCTCAATCTCAGGCTTAGATAGGTTAAACACCAAACACTCGGCTATTGATACATCTGAGCTGATGGAAACTTTGTCTCGGAACAGTTCTCTTATCACTGTCTTACAACCACAGAAGCTGAGCGCAACACTTCGTTAACTCAAGCAACCTTCTTATCTGACAACACTTACCATAGCCTCTTCGCCTACATCTGTGGCCCCCCATGCGCAAGGCAACTGTAAACTTCATCTCACAGAATGGACGGACGCCACCGCTATGAACAAACCTCACTCGTTCGAGGTGACAATGTGGGACAACGACAAACAACGTCAGATCGGGTACGCCAAGGCAACCTGTTTCGGAGAGCAAGCTTGAAGACAAATTGGTCGTGACGCAAATCTATTCTGAAAACCTTCAGCTTGAATACATTCGATTCGTTCTTGGTGCACAGACGTGTGCCAGGACCGGCAAGCTCAACTATGCACGGGTTCAGCAAGCGCACCGATGGCTGGGCCAGCGAGAAAAGTCAGGCCGATGACTTCGAGAAAGACTGAAAGCACGGTGGCAAGTACTGAATTTGATCTAGGAAGGAGATGATTGTTTTAGAGCCCGGTGATTAGTTATTCCGGCCGGCTTGGCGCTAGGGGTATCTATCCTTCCTCCCACTTCGGGTGAGGGAGCACCGATACGACGCTTTGCATAGGTCTGCTCGTCAGCATCGCCACCTAGTCTGGATGCCACATAGGCGATACGGAGCTTCTCTGTAGGGTAATGGTCCGCGTTGACGTCGAGCTTGTCAGATATCTTGGTGGTCCAGCTCTCCCAGGTAGGTTCACTTGTACCGGTGAAGATAGGTGGATCCGGAAATTTGGTTGACTTGTGACGACCGTTCCCGTTACCGGATAGAGTGGATGACTCTCGTGAGCTTCGAGGGCGTTGGTCGACTTCAGGGGTCGGTGGAGCCTCTTCCTGATTGGCTAGATGCTCGGTTGGCTGAGTCTCTTGACGAGGCATAGGTCGATCAGCTTGACGCTTTGGAGTTCAATCGCTCGCTTTGTAGCTGATTGATCTTTTCTTCTAGCTCATCGTTCTTTTCAAAAACGGCTTCTAGTTGTTCCGCTCTCTTTTTGTGATCGTCTTGTACGAGGATCCAGTGCTCGTTGAGCTGTAGAGCCAGATCTCGCTGACTTCGAAGTTCAGCATATCGATAATCTGATCCGGCTGGTTTGCGGCCCATTGACACAGTTGCTCCGTGTTCTTTATGTCCCATGGTGTTGTAGCTTCTTCAGCTCCGGCTGGGGCATCGATGGGTAGAAGTGAGACTCTTCTATTGGCAGTGCTTCTAAGCAGGCGAGCTGTTCGGGGCCCAACTGGCTCGGCGTCGCGTGCCATGATGGTAGTAGGTAGAAGTTGTTGAGGTAAAGGTAGGTGGGTTTGGTTTGGGGGGTGATGTTTTTTGGTGAAAGTAATTCAAAGAAGCCCTTGTGAATTTTCTGGTAAACAAATGGGTACAATATCCGAAGAATCCCTTGCGGATAGAATGATGAAAATGGGTGTAGAACCGACATCGGCAAATTCTCGAGTGCTAATTAGTCAACCACACGCAGCTAATCACCACATTGGCACCGTTGGCACCGTTGGCAGGTAATCAAATCAGAGGTTCAACCAATTATCACTAAATTACACCATTAACCTCGTATCAATGTCTAATAGCTGGTAAATTGAACCATTTACCTTTGCGCATAGATGATTAGATGGCTAACTCACCATTCTACTCGCCATTCTACTCATCACCCTACATATTCACCATCCTACTCACCATTCTACTCGCCACCCTACATACTCACCATCCTACTCACCACCCTACCTACTCACCACCCTACCTACTCACCACCCTACTCACCACCCTACATGCTCACCACCCTACTCGCCCACCTACTCGCTCACCGCTCACCTACTCACCACCCTACTCACCATCCTACTCACCATCCTACTCGCCACCCTACATACTCACCATCCTACTCACCACCCTACCTACTCACCACCCTACTCACCACCCTACTCGCCACCCTACATACTCACCACCCTACTCACCACCCTACATGCTCACCACCCTACTCGCCCACCTACTCGCTCACCTACCTACTCACCACCCTACTCACCATCCTACTCGCCACCCTACATACTCACCACCCTACTCGCCACCCTACATGCTCACCACCCTACTCGCCACCCTACATGCTCGTTAGCCTACTCGTTAGCCTATTCGCTCACCTACTCGCCACCCTACATACTCGCCCACCTACTCGCCCACCTACTCGCCCACCTACTCGCCCTACCAAATTCCCTACCAAACGCCCTACCAAATTCCCTTTCAAACGCCCTACCAAACTCCCTACCAAACGCGTCGATCGGGCGCATAAAACACGTCAAACGCTTCAAACAACAGTAATTCCGCTCCGAGCCCTATAGGGCTGACGCTAGGGAGGCCGGAGTTTTCATCTTCCTTCGTAGTTTCTACTTTCTAGAACAACAACAACCAAAATATCAACATGTTCAGCTATCAATTCAGCTACCAACTCAGTTATCTACTCGTTCGCCTACTAGTCAGCCTACTCGCTCCAAAACATGCTTCAAAATACGCGTTGAACCAATGCATAACACGCGTCAAACAGTGCTTCAAACAATGCTTTCTATTGAGCTTTCGATCGAGCTTTTGACCGAGCTTTCTAGTGAGCTTTCTACTGACCTTCCTACTGACCTTCCTACTGACCTTCCTACTGACCTCCGACCGACCTTTCTACTGACCTTTCTACTGACCTTTCTACCGACCTTTCTACTGACCTTCGACCGATCTTTCTACTCATCTTTCTACTGACCTTCCTACTGACCTCCGACCGACCTTTCTACTGACCTTCCTACTGACCTTTCTACTGACCTTTCTACTGACCTTCCTACTGACCTTTCTACTGACCTTTCTACTGACCTTCCGACCGACCTTTCTACTGACCTTTCGACCGACCTTTCTACTGACCTTCCTACTGACCTTCCTACCGACCTTCCGACCGAGCTTACTACTGACCACCCTACTGACCACCCTACTCACCACCCTACTCACCATTCAAGGATCAACTTTGTTCCCTACCAAGCATCAAATATGGCCCTACCGTACAGCCTACATGGCTCCCTACATGACTCCCTACCAAGCTTCGAATTGCTTCGCATTCAAGGATCAAATTTGTTCCCTATCGAGCATCAAATATGACCCTATCGTACAGCCTTCATGGCTTCATCGGGAAATTCTGTGTGTCGTTTAATTAGCTCGTTAGGTGGTAAATAGGCTCGTTAGACACTTTGACCGACCCTCAAGTTTATACGACCACATTTGTCTCGTTAGTCGATCACTGTCATCTAATAGCTCAAATCACGTCTTTTACATTGAACATCATATTTGAATATATGATAACATTGACAGCAGATGCATGTTTAATAGCTCAATGACACGAATCATCAAAATGACACTGATTATTCTGATTCTATATGCTCAATTCTTTATGCTTAAGCGCATTCAAAAGCAAAGTATTAAATCAATTAATTGATTATTTAACTAGCTATTTAATCATCTATCTAAACGAATTGTTGACTATGTAAAGCGTTCGGTCGGGAATCATGATTGAAGCCATGAAGTTTGGTCGGGAATCATGGATGGAGCCATGGTAGGGAGCCATGGTAGGGAGCCATGGTAGGGAGTCATGGTAGGTAGCCATGGTAGGGAGCCATGACGGGGAAACACGGAGGCCGTTTGGTAGGGAGTCATGAAGGGGAGCCATGGTAGGGAGCCAGGAAGGTTATTCGATAGGGTAATATTTGATGCTCGGTAGGGAACAAATTTGATCCTTGAATGTTGAGTAGGGTGGTGAGCAGGGTGGTCAGTAGTAGGGTCAGTAGAAAGGTCAATTGGAAGGTCAGTAGGAAGATCAGTAGAAAGCTCGGTCGGAAGGTCAATAGAAAGGTCAGTAGCTAGCTCGATAGAAAGATCAGTAGCCAGCTCGGTAGAAAGGTCAGTAGCCAGCTCGGTAGCTAGCTCAGTAGAAAGGTCAGTAGAAAGCTCGGTCGGAAGGTCAGTAGGTAGCTCAGTAGAAAGGTCGGTGGAAAGGTCGGTGGGAAGGTCAGTCGGTAGCTCAGTAGATAGCTCAGTAGGTAGCTCAGTAGGAAGGTCGATGGAAAGGTCGATGGAAAGATCAGTCGGTAGCTCAGTAGGTAGCTCAGTAGGAAGGTCGGTGGAAAGGTCGGTGGGAAGGTCAGTCGATAGCTCAGTAGGTAGCTCAGTAGGAAGGTCGGTGGGAAGGTCGGTGGAAAGCTCAGTAGGTAGCTCAGTAGATAGCTCAGTAGGTAGCTCAGTAGAAAGCAGTTTGAAGCACTGTTTGACTCGTGTTATGCGCCCGATCGACGCGTATTTTGAAGCATGTAGGATGTTCGATATTGAGTCATGAAGGGTGCTTTCTATTGAGCTAATTAGCATGTGCTATGGAGCGTGTATGGAGCATACTATGAAGTAGATCACGGAGCGAATAACGCGTGTTTGAACACGTCGCATGAAGCATGTTTCGGAGCATGTTTTGGAGCGAGTAGGCTGACTAGTAGGCGAACGAGTAGGTAGCTGAGTAGGTAGCTGAGTAGGTAGCTGAGTTGGTAGCTGAGTTGGTAGCTGAACATGTTGATATTTTGGTTGTTGTTGTTCTAGAAAGTAGGAACTACGGAGGAAGAAAGAAGGTGAAAACTTCGAACTCCCAAGCGCCAGCCCTATAGGGCTCGGAGCGGAGATTACTAGGTAGCTGAGCATGTAGCTGAACATGTAGGGTGGCGAGTAGGTAGGAAGCCATGTAGGAAGCATTGTTTGAAGCACTGTTTGACGTGTTTTATGCGCCCGACCAACGCGTTTGGTAGGGCGTTTGGTAGGGAGTTTGGTAGGGCGTTTGGTAGGGAGTTTGGTAGGGCGTTTGGTAGGGAATTTGGTAGGGAGTTTTGTAGGGCGTTTGGTAGGGAGTTTGGTAGGGCGTTTGGTAGGGAATTTGGTAGGGCGTTTGGTAGGGAGTTTGGTAGAGCGTTTGGTAGGGAATTTGGTAGGAAATTCGGTAGGGAATTCGGTAGGGAATTTGGTAGGGCGTTTGGTAGGGAGTTTGGTAGAGCGTTTGGTAGGGAATTTGGTAGGAAATTCGGTAGGGAATTCGGTAGGGAATTTGGTAGGGCGTTTGGTAGGGAGTTTGGTAGGGCGTTTGGTAGGGAATTTGGTAGGGAGTTTGGTAGGGCGTTTGGTAGGGAATTTGGTAGGGAATTTGATAGGGCGAGTAGGTGAAGCGAGTAGGTGGGCGAGTAGGTGAGCGAGTAGGTGAACGAGTAGGTGGGCGAGTAGGTGAACGAGTAGGTGGGCGAGTAGGTGGGCGAGTAGGTGAACGAGTAGGTGGGCGAGTAGGTGGGCGAGTAGGTGGGCGAGTAGGTGGGCGAGTAGGTGGGCGAGTAGGTAGGCGAGTAGGTGAGCGAGTAGGTGAGCGAGTAGGGTGGCGAGTATGTAGGTGAGCGAGTAGATAGGCGAGTAGGTGAGCGAGTAGGTGAGCGAGTAGGTGAGCGAGTAGGTGAGCGAGTAGGTGAGCGAGTAGGTGGGCGAGTAGGTGGGCGAGTAGGTGAGCGAGTAGGGTGGCGAGTATGTAGGTGAGCGAGTAGAGTAGTGAGTAGATAGGCGAGTAGATGAGCGAGTAGGTGGGCGAGTAGGTGAGCGAGTAGGTGAGCGAGTAGGGTGGCGAGTATGTAGGTGAGCGAGTAGAGTAGTGAGTAGATAGGCGAGTAGATGAGCGAGTAGAGTGGTGAGCATGTAGAATGCGAAGGACGAAGATGTTGTCAAACTGTCTAATGAGCCGATTAGCCATCTAATTACCTACAGGCAAAGTCAAACGAGCCAATTTACTAGTTATTAACCTTACTAAGTGATCTATTGATGTCAAACTGCGATCATGACGTCTCTCTGCATAATTAGTCGTGAATGATGACTAATTAGTACTCAAGAATTTGCTGAAGTTCATTCATGATTCCCGACCAAACAGCCTTCATAGCTTCATTCATGATTCCCTACCGAACGCTCTACATAGTCAACAATTCGTTTAGATAGATGACTAAATAGCTAGTTAAATAATCAATTAATTGATTTAATACTTTGCCTTTGCATGCGCTTGAGCATATAGAATTGAGCATATAGAATCAGAATAATCAGTGTTATTTTGATGATTCATGTCATTTTGATGATTCGTGTCATTTAAGCTATTCGGCACGCATCTGCAGCTAATCACGCCAAAGTGGTCTTATAAGAATGGGGGTCGGCCAAAATGGTAAATCACCTAATTTACCGCCTAATTACGTGATTAGGCACCCAACGAGATTTCCCGATGGAAGAATCCCTTGCGGTCTAAAATGATGGTGCAAATCTGAAGAATCCCTTGCAGATTTTCTGAATAATCTGGTTAGCATTTATCTACTGTTAGGGGCCGGCCTAGAACAAGTCATAGGGATGTCATTTAACTAATAGATAAATGCTAAGGAAGGAAAGTATGTAGTAGTACAGGTAAGAACTCAGGTTCTTATATGTGTTTCTCAGCTTCGCGCTAGGCCCGAAAGGGTTGGCGCCTTACACAGATGATGCAGGGACTCGATGACGTCATAGCTGGTCCAGGTTCCCGCTAGTCCTATAATAGCCTAGTGTCGTTTGGATCCATATGAAGGCTGGATTCAGATAGGTGTCACCCTACATGCTCACCACCCTACTCGCTCACCTACTCGCTCACCTACTCACCACCCTACATGTTCACCATCCTACTCGCCCACCTACTCACCACCCTACATGCTCACCACCCTACTCGCCCACCTACTCGCCCACCTACTCGCCCACCTACTCGCCCACCTACTCGCCCACCTACTCGCCCACCTACTCGCCCACCTACTCGCCCACCTACTCGCTTCACCTACTCGCCCTACCAAACTCCCTACCAAATGCCCTATCGAATTCCCTACCAAACGCCCTACCAAACTCCCTATCAAACTCCCTACCAAATGCCCTATCAAACTCCCTACCAAATGCTCTATTGAACTCCCTACCAAACTTCCTACCAAACGCCCAATCAAACTCCTTACCAAAAACTACCAAATTCCCTACTAAACTCCGAACTCCTCAAAATACGTCGGTCGGATGCATAACACACGTCAAACAGTGCTTCAAACAATGCTTTCTACATGGCTTTCTATTTCATTAGCTTCTTCATTGCTTTCTTTATTTACATCCCCATTTGCTTCCCCATTGCAAAGCTTCATCGAGTCCTTCAGCTTACCTGTTTCATAGAAGAAAGGACTACACCAACTATTGTTATGGAGAAGAGCTTGGAATAACGATAACGGGCTCCCTACATCCCATTGACTTCCCCATTGGCTTCCGATAGACCACATATGGAGCACTGTATGGATATACTATATATAGAGCACTGGATATGCCACATATGGAGCACTGGATATGCCATATATGGAGCACTGGGTATGTCACATATGGATCATTGAATATGCCACATATGAAGCACTGAGGGGGCAGTGGGATTGAGGTTCTTATTTTGCACTTACTGGAGATTCGCCACTAATTTTGGTGGGGCTCTCGGCAAATCCTAGAAAACGTTACAGGTTTCGCATACAACGGTAATAAAATGTAATTTCCATCGGAAATGGCGACCCCCTCGTGAATTCCGTACCGAGACTCGAGAGCAACAAGTATAGAAAGAGTGTGGATAGAAGAGCTAGGTCTAGGTGTATCATATCATTAGGCAGGGCGAAGATGCATGTGAACAGCTCAGGACCCATGGATGGGGGTGGGGGTGGTGGCAAGATATGCGGCTGAAAAATTGCCAAAAAAATCCAAGACGAGGGGATTTTTCGCGGCCAATTCGAGCTCAGGGGACGTACGATGTGGTTCGGGATTATCGTGGGTCATCCAAATGAGTCAGGCATGAGTCGAGCCAACCTCGCATAGCGTCCTAGACGGTCACATCCTCAATACAACTTTGACTTCAGATTTCATCACAAAAGAACTTTAAGCAGTCACCAGGGAACTCGACTATGCAGTGGGTCCAGGGCCCAATTTCTAGCTAACACCGCATGCGCACCTTGCAACTAAATAAGAACTCGAAAACCCCTTGAACAAGGCAGCCTGGCGGCAGTTGTGGGGTTCGACAAAGCGTGGCGACCCGTTGAAAAATTCATGCCATTCCTCTTGTGTTTGGCTGTCCCTATCGCTCTCTGAGCCTACCTTATCTTTCCCCGGAGCTAGATAATACGAAGAACATCATCAACATCATAGTCTTTGATACCACAGCCTTCAATCTCCACTCCCAGGAGAACGAAATGCTCTACTGTATTGTCATCTTGAATGTAACATTCGAAAGGGGTGACCACAGCCATCCCGTCACAAGAAGTCCGAATCTCCACTTTCAGTAGCTGAGATTCGAAGCCAAAGCAACAAAGTACTTCTGAAACTCCCTCCTTCAGGCTAAGATGGGTCCCTACCCACTGGGAGACTCCATATACGGCCAAAATCTTCCATCGTCCAGCACGCTCTTAATGCCAGAAAAGTGTGGCAATAGGATGGACAGCGTTTAGCGATTTCTCATGACCCCCCCTCCCTGGTCCCCAAGGCTATAGACCTTTGCAAGGTAAGTTTGATGTCATTCAGTGCGAAACGCAAGGAATCGAGAAATCAAGCAAGAGGCACCATGCCTTCCATTCCTGCCACTCCAAGATACATGTGTTCGTGCAATATGGGCCAGAATCAAATTAAAAGCAGTGGGACCTTCTCAAGCGTCTACTACGTATTTCTAATAAAAGCATGGAGCATTGAAGGGACACGGATGATTTCGCCGCTTTTCTATACAAGTATGAGGCCCAAACCGATCAAGCGCGTCCCTGTCCGAAGAGCATGAGGAAGGAAGGACCTTTACTTTGAGAGTGGCCGTTTTTGTTTGATATGCGCACACGCTCCGCATTGAGCTCTTGTTTCATTCTAAATGTATCTGTCATTTTTCATTTTACGGTGTGGAAGATTAGTGTGTAAGGGTGAAGCGTATGGTTCTTCTCCTAAGCTCGAGCTTTCATAGTAAGGCAGTCGTTTTTATCGGCTGTACCCCTTTCATGCCACACTTTCTTGTCAAAACCCTCACAATGAAGTGCCTCCCTAAGCCTTGCGTCCAGCCCATGTAACTCTGCCGCACGACGATAGCACTGACCAGGCCCTTCACACCGTCCATTGCTGATAGCATTAATCGCATTATCAAGGAATCTGCGACAAGCCCTTTCTTTCGCCATTTGCAGACCTAAAATTTCCGCCTCTCCGGAGTCTGGTGTCGTCAGATCCACCTAGCGTTGAACATGGTAGCGATCATCGACAGCCTTCTGCAGCTCTGGAAAGTATGACTGAGTCCGAATCCTTGGTACTTTTGCTGTTGCCTTGTTGTCATTGCCGTCTGCGTTGCCTCCCGTTCGGGCTGGATGAAAACGGAGAGCACAGTTCAGCATAACCACGTGCGGACTGTGTTGACTGGGGACCACAAAGTCCACCTGCTACCATAGCACTGTGTTAATGCATCAGGTCGCTAGAAAGCAATGATACTCAACCAAAAAACAGTTACCCCCCTTTAAGGTCAAGCAATTCAGAACTTGCTGTTGATCTACCTGACTTCCCCTTTTTACAACAAAACGTGGTGCATAGAGTAAATAATTACTATAGAATTGTCATCTCATCGAGACCATATTCTCGAGTCGCCAGAGGATCTCCGATAGGCCGAATATCGGGGCCTACCGTGAAGGACGAGCCATCTTCCACAAGTCCAATGCGTCGTTGACACAGGCAATCAAATACGAAGGATCCAGAAAGGGAAAAAGCGAACGTTTCAGGAGCGGAAGTGATTAAGGAGGAGAAAAGAAACAGTTCATAGAATTTATCGTCAGGGATTCGTATGGTGTGCCTTTGAAGGACGCTTGGTTCACAAAGAAAAGCATTATTCCGAGCATAAATAATTGATTATTTCGAACCTGCGGATGTTGACATCGATAATTTAAAACTCACAGACACAGGTCTGATAATCAATCTTTCATAATCGTTCTCGATCCGAGTCGCTCGTGGGTGATGCTTTTCTGTCGCATGGACTGTGGTTTCCTTCTCTCTTTATCATGACTACCATGACATTTGCGGGAAATCCTCCTTTGGTGCCCTCTTACTGGAATCACATGACATCGACGGTGGCGATTAATGCCTGGCTTGGAAAGGTGAGAACATGGCAGGGCCAAAAATCTGGGGTCCTCAACGTTAAGGTCATACCTGTGCAAGTAGCGTACACTGACGGCGCGCGAAAGCAGAGGTATGAGCATCGAGCGATCACGTCGGACGCAGAGACTGATGCAACCTCAGACATCTTGAGAGACTGCAGCCAGGGCATGAAGATGCCGACAGCTACGCTGCCGCCGGGACAATCGCGCTATGGCATCAAGAGCTCAACCGTCCGGCGGTAGTCCTGACCGTCAGCTGTCTAAATGCAGTCAAGGGCCTCTGGCATGCGTCGGCTCTGGTCAAGCTGGAACGGCAGGTATACATCTACAGCAGCATCTTCGCCCCGAAGCATTGGACTGTTACCCGCCCTCGTCTGCGGGAGCTCGAGGGTGTGTCGATCCCGCAGCACTTCATTCAACTTCTGCGTTGCCCTAGAGCGCACAAATATGCAGACGTCCGGAGTCGTGGCGGTGGGGGCACCACCGGGCGAGGACAAGTTATCAACGAGGTGTGGGTGACGGGCAGGGACAGCACCGAGCTCTCATGTCTGCCCGAGTCCGCCGAATTTGTCAGGAATGTGATCGCTGACTCGGCGGGGATCACCACCGAGGGCCCGATGCCAGTGACGGGTGGACGATACGAATGGGTGAGACTGAGGTATTAATAGCCTGTGGACAATGAGTGCCGCAGTAGAATCCTTTCGACTTGTCTTACATGTGATGGAGGCGTCGGCCATCCTGCAATCAGAGCAAAGGTGTAGATTCAGATGATACTGTCTGCTCCCATGTAGAGACAGACCTTGAGTGTCACCCATTATAGAGATAGGGTGGTTCGTGTTCTAAGAGCATTTATATCATGCGAGTGACGGATGGAACTGGTGTTCGGTGACCAACTGCAATAGCACATGCGACTAACACTCGAGGTAAGATGGAAGACTTTTTAGCTCTTGCATTGGTGGTACTTGACTTGGGCTTTCGAAGCTTGAGCATTGTAGAATACGAGGTCAAGACTCGACTAGCGGGCCCCAGCCCTACCAGCCCTATGAGGCGGAGGTTACCAACTCCCCTATTTCCAACACAAAAGAGTGCATGTCGAACGTTGCATAGACCAACGCGAAGAATACGGCGCCTTTGAATCAAAGGACTACGCGCGCAGCTGCAAATAAGAAGATCCAAGGCCGAGTCGGTTGGAGTGTTACACCTTTGGGAAACCTTTTGAGCTTCTGACCTCGTCTGCTTGATGGAACTGTATGCTATAGCTGTAAGTCGATCACCTCTGTTCAAGGGCCATCCATCATCAATACATCCAGTTGATTTTTAGGCTTTAGCACTGGAATCGGCTTTCGTCTCTCACCCACCTTTTATCGCAACAAGCACGGGGCTTAATGATATCTGAAGAGCATTAGGATTGGGTATATACAAAAAAGGCTTGAAGCTGAAAGTGGGCTGGATATTTTGGTTGAAAAATATTCCAGTCTTCTCCTTCTCTTTCGCTACCCCTTGGCGTCCTCAACCCTTTCTTCTCAAGCTTTCCTTCATGATCTAAAGTGCATGCGAAGCCTGTAGCTCTTAGGCTTCTTTAGGAGGCGTCCTAGACAGATCGTCAAGAAGACTCCGCTGTGCAGTATCATTATAGTACGTTGCGAGTGCGGGGAAGAAATTGGCATGGTAAGATTCATAGTCATGTTGTCCTCGCCTCTATTAACGCAGAGCAATAGATACAATGCAACTACTGCGGTACGTGATAGCATGATCACTGCATGACTCACACTTTTGCTATCGCTGCGAATTTGGAGGTTAAGGCGAGGGGTTGTCGAAAAGATCCGACAGCCTTTCAAAAACACCAGCATGAGATTACAGAACACGAAAGCACGGAATTCACCATACTTGTTGAGTTTACGAATCGGCCATAATGTGAACACACAATAGCATATTTCAACACTCCCATATTATGCATACCATATTCTTCCGACTGCCAAGGTTGTTCTTGGATGTGTGTTTAATCATGTCATATAACATATGGCTGGAGCCAGCACCCAGAGACTCCCCCGATTTGCTGGCAACACAGAACGACAGGTTCAATCCAAGGGTCGTCAAGGCGAATAGCAATTTTGAGACATTCAAAAGTACTGCAGATGAGTGCTCCTTCACGCAATCATGCTGCAGCCAAAGTGAGAAGAAAGAGGCAGTCAGTCCTCGGCCTTCGAATGATAAGAGGAGAAACAGTATAATTCAGGACCATTTCTAGGGCTTGGGCGGAAGGTTTTGCAAGAGAACGGTTGACAGTTGGGAAGAAAGATCGTCCTACATCTGTCCGTTTGTTTGGATCTGTGTCGACGATTTTGGCTGACGAACGAAGGGATATAAGATGTGGGGCATGCCGGAACATTGAACACAGACCTGCAGTGTAGATTACGCAGTAATTCGTATCTATAATATTGTTGTCTGTTCATCTTGTGTACCATGCGGCGGAGCTCCCACCCGAATGACTCTATATATTCTCAATACTCCCTCCATCTTCGCGTTTAGGCTTCAACAACTGATATGATAGACAATGACATCTTTAGCAACCAAATTTCAAATATTCTGCTACTTTGACTAATCAGCAATGCATACGCGGAGTACACGCTGATGGCTCGGCAGTCATGCTGTTTTACTGAACATTCCCGTCACTAATTTAATATATATCTCGTTTACATACTCATCATGAATAGTGTTTGGCAGAAATGAAATACATTAGCATCAGCGTCTTCGCCGCATTCTTGACCTTTGTCATCACCTCTCCGTTGAAGAAAAGATATGTGGTTAATGAAAGTTGTGTTCGAACCGTCGGAGTTACAATCACAGCCTGGATCACTGAACAGACTTCGCATGCCCCAACTTCTCTTATCGTTCAGAAGAAGACTGACAACTCACAGGCTCTGGGATCAGTCGAGGTTCCTTCAATCTTCAGCATCACATCTCTTTCGCCTATCTCGTCAGGAACCAGCTCTACGCCTGCATCAATCGTCGCATACATAGCACCTACAACCACCTCAACATTCACAATCCCATCTTCCGTTGTCGCTTCGATCGCTACCGTCGCTTCAGCACCAGCTTCGCGGCAAACTTCTTCTGCCGTTCAGAAGCAGGCTGGTAACCTTATCAGCACAACATCTCCCTTGCTAGAAACCAGCTTCACGCTCGCATCAATCGCCCCAAACACAGCTTCTACGCTCGCTGCCGTCGCTTCAGCCACAGCCTTCGCTCAATCACTCAGCACTTCAAATGCATCCGGCAGTGGCGCCTGCGGCCAAATCGGTGGCGCCTGCTCGGGTGACATCACCGTCTACGATACCACCGCCGGACTCACTTTCGAGGTATTTCAAAAAAGCGGCTTCGGTGCTTGCGGATGGCTAAACAATGGCACTTATGAGAATGTCTTTGCTCTTGCACATGGTGAGTCATTCATCCAATCCCCTCTCTTCTCTTACCGTTCAAGTAATCTCCTTCGCAGACATGATGGGCGATCAGTCGAACGGAAACCCCTATTGCGGTCGCAGGGCTACCATCACACTCAATGGCAAGATCGCCACCGGCAAGCTCGTCGACAAGTGCCCGGCGTGCGGTGGTCAATCCATCGATCTCTCAGATCATCTCTTTGCTGATCTAGGCGCGACTACTAACATTGGCCGTTACCACGACGTTAAGTGGAGTTTCACGACCTAGAAGCGCCTGCATGGTCAAGTTTGTGGGCATGAATCATATTAGGATGCAGATCTAGAAGATGATCTTACGTAGGTTTGCATGCCATAGTAGTACACAGCGGCTTCCTCTGCCATTTACCATCTTTCGTTCCACTGCTTCGTGCAAGCTTTGCAAAAAAGGCACCGTGATACTCAAAGGTAAGGAGATAGCATCAAGCAGAGGATGATGTTGTCAAGACAGGCCGAAGGGCGTTCGTTAGACATTACTCAATGTTCTACTTGTGGAACAAGGAACGATGATGTTTCTTCTCATGCTTCTTTGAGTTGTTGTCCCTGTTGTCTTTATGCTGTCCCAGCTGCTCCTTATCGGTGGATTTATGTAGGTAGTTCTGCTCATCCCTTCTTAATAAAGATTCTCTGATATGCAGTTGCCAGAGTACCGTATCTATAGTGTGCCGATTAACCTTTCGCGATTGTTTAAAGTGAATGTCTAGCTACGTTAGATCGCCACTCATTCATCGAATCCCCCGTTCATGAATGAATGACTTCGCTGAATGAAAAGGTGTCGGAACCCCGTCTGCTGTAAGCCAGGTTCAAGCTGGTCACATTGTCTTGGTATACGAGGACCCGAGGGTAGAGAGGTATTGACTAAACTATCTAGTAGGTAGGAAATATGGAGGAAGGAAAGAAGTGGACGAAGGGTAAATACCTGAATCCAGTAGCGCCGGATGTTGCCTCAGAACCTCAGACGTGTTTCTGCAACTAAGCCCCTTCGGGTTAGCTGTCCTGCTTACTACGCGATTACTACTGAAGGGTTCACCTAGCACTCGTCTACACTTAAACCTAGCAGTCGTCCAGCCCTATAGGGCTGAAAATTTACATTTCATTTTCTATTGCTTCAAACGATGAACTACGTAGCTAATATGACCTCTTTGGGGCCCTTCTGGTACGCATGCCTCGCTCTGATTGGTCGTTTGTAGATATCCCGTTATTCCTTTGCTCCTGTTCCCGCTTCTGCTCCAGCTGTCTGACCCGTAGCTTAACTATCAGCTGCTTCTGCTTCTGCTTCAGCTGTCTGACCCGTAGCTTAACTATCAGCTGCTTCTTCTTTTGACTAGAGCTTGCTGTTATTGAGGCCGAAGTGAAGAGCTCAGAACCTAGACGTAGTAGATCATTGACCTCTCTATTCCACAGCTTTGTTTGTTGAGCTGAGGTTACGACAGCTCGTTTTCGGGTAGAAGGAGGTTTTGAAGTAAAGAGCTCAGGACCTAGACGTAGTAGGGAATTAACCTCCTTTTGCCATATCTTTGCTTGTTGATTCTCTCTTCTTTCATCAACAATCTCTTGGTTCATGACTCTTGCAGTACCATAATTACCCCCAATTCGACTGGCCTTTTGCTTCTTTCTTCTATTCAACTCAAGAAGTTCCTGATTAGTAACATCCTCAATAGTAGATTCCGCCATTGCTCGTATTGCTGCTTTACCCACCTTTTGAAGAATCTGACCAGAAGGTCCTTCTATTGCTTGTCTAATAAGCTGCTGTACTTGAGAGGTATTTGCAGGTGTTAGAACGACTTCTAAACCTTTGTCAGAATCGATGTATGTGACTGTAGCTTCGGAAGGCGTAGTTGGACGTATGACAATGTTGTACTGCTGTGATTGCTCTAGTTCCTTAACAGGAGGAAAGTGCTGAAGTACTAAGGCTGGGCTGAATGGTAGAAGGCCTGTAGCTGTCCATGACTTTCTAATATTCAGTGGTGTAATTGCCTCATGCCGAGCCAGTTGATAGAGCTCCAGAAAGTCCGTTTTATCGATTGAGTAGCTGGTCCCAAGCCGAGTAATTCGCTGAACATGAGCCTTGTATGCAGTAGCCAATGGAGCAAAGACTCCAACATCGAGTGGTTGAAGCAGATGAGTGGTGTGAGCCGGAAGACACAGTAGAATTATCTTCTGACTGACGCAATAGTCAATCACCTGAGTAGCAATATGAGAAGCATGACCATCGATTAGTAACATTCGATATTCGCCTTTCTGACAGATTTTAGTTTCTGGATCAAAGCATTTCCGAATCCAGGCTAGACCCAACTCGTTGTCGGTCCAGCCATTCTCGCTCACAGCAATATGACCTTCTTTGAGTACTTCGAACCAGGCCTTCTGCTGTACTTTTCCTTTGAAGATAATCCACGGCTTCAGCACTCTTCCATCCATAGATATACACTCAATCAATGAGACCCACTCTCGATTGCCACATTGAGTCATATGAGCCTTCTTTTCATACTTGGAAATCATGACTCGAAGCTTAGCAATAACTCCTTGCATGAATCCCTTTTCATCCATGTTGTAGATATCTTCTATCTCTATTCCATGCTCTTCTTTCAAACTCTGAAAGAGATTGAACCAGCCAGCTAGAATAGCGGGATCCTGAGCCATAGCACGCTCTTTGTCAAGCGGAGGAATGTATGCTGTTTTGATTTGCGGATGACGTTTTAGGAACTTCTGGGGCCAGTTGATTCCGACTGGCTTATCGTCCCCCTTTTTTACTAATAGCTCTGCAGCTATCGAACGTACTTGCTCCACACGAGGAGGCCAGCCCCAAGCCTGAAGACGTAGAATCCAGCCACATATAGCGGCTTCTTCTTCAGGACTAAGTCTTTGGAAATGCTGATTGCGTACAGAAGCAGCCTTTCGACCATTGATTCGATCCGTAAGAGTACTTTTTGGTATGCCATGTTGACGAGCGATTTTTGTTATGGAAGGATTTTGATTGGCTGCTGTAGCCTCATTCCAACAGGCTTGAGCAAGTGTTATGCGCTCTTCCTGTGAAAGTTCAATATCTTCAGAAGGTATAGAGGTCATAGGGGGGGTGGGGGGGGTGGGGGGGGTGGCTGCCATCGTTTTGCTGAATTGTTGAACAATTATACCAATAGAATATGAAATGTGGATTCTCAGCCCTATAGGGCTGGACGACTGCTAGGTTTAGCCGAGTGCTTAGGTGAACCCTTCTACACGTCTGAGCGCAAAACCCCGTATTTTTGTCAGATATGTTATCCGTGCCCCTCACTAAGCTCATTGTCTTAGAAATTGGAGCTCTATGAAGCTATCCAGAATCTCTACTTAGCTTCATCGTTCGAGGCCAGTCCTATGGACGGTAGGAATTTGCCTGAGTCCAGGGGTGATTGACGGGATTGAAATAAGCTCCCCCGACTCCCTCCATTTCGGAAGGTTCATACCGAAGCCCCAGCTCAGCAGTACCGGCTGAGTAATAAGCGATGTTCCCTTTCGGAACTGGCTCTAGCCCTGTAGGCGAGCTTCCATTGTTCCCTTTCGGAACTGGCTCTACTACGTAAATGCCCCATATGACCTTGTATTCCAACAGGCCTTTCGTTGACTGTTTTGAATAGGTTTCCGTGATCGTTTGAGGGGGGAAGACCGACAGACAAATTTAATGTAGACATTTGATATAACGGACCTCACCAAAAAACAATTCAAAAGGGTTCCGATTGCGTTCATATGGAGATTTTCCGTTGACCCCACCTAAATTTGGTGGAATCCGGGCCGTGTCTCCATTATGACCAGGTTCCCGGAATAGCATACAATTAGTAAGGGTGTTCGGATAGTTAGTAAGCACAGAACATTGTTTTATGAAGGTTGAAGGTAGAGAAGGGGTTACAGCCTTCTTCTGACTGGCTCGGTGAGTCGGGCTCAATACTTTAAACACTAACGTAGTAGTTTCCGTACCCATAAAGGTTAAGCTTCTACCATTATAGGTTTAGCTGGGTGGGCCGTACAATCAACGGGCAAAGGGATATACTACTAGTGTACTAACCACAGGGGTAGCAGTACATAGGGCAGGGGGGAGAGCTCTGGGCCAACGATCGGAGAGCCGGGGGCATTCCCCCGGCGTACATACAGCAGCTTTGTGTCATCACATGTACAGGTCCTTCCTGCAGCGGGCTGGACATTGCATTAGCAAAAAGCCTCTAAACAAGGATTATTTGTATGAGGGCGTAAGCCAGCTATACCTGAACAAGCCCGGCAACGCTTAAGCAATGTCCAGTCCGCTGCAGGAAGGACCTGTACATAAGGTAGTGTCAGCTATAAAAGATACTCATCATGAAACGGATGAAACATGGAGCGGCAGAGCAGATTTAATGCTTGGTCCTGAACATGAATAATCGCCTCCAAACCCACGATGGTCTCGTTCCCCAGCATGACCCACCGAGGACATTCTGAGGCTTCAACCGCAACCATCGACCCACCGCAGCTCTAGCAGTCGTAGCATTGGGTTTCGAACAGGCGAGTTTGATATTCGCATATACTCCTTCTGACCCTCATATACCAAAACGATGATCTAGCATATGTCGGGCTAGCCTTGAACTGTGTGCGTCCCATCACCTTGAACAAAACATTATGATTCTCCGAACAAAAAGCCTTGAATCAAAACCAGGGTTGATTGTAGACAACTCCGAAGCCTCATTCAACATTCAATTCCCTGTTACCATCATCTTCTTCTCCCTCGCCCTCCTTCAGTTCCTCAAGCGTTTGCTGGAGAGCATTTTCGTGTTCCTCGCCTGTTCGTACGCGAGGGCTTCCTTCGTGTCTTGGAGGATTTTCTTTGTGTCTCGAAGACTCCGCTCCGCTATCTCCAATTTCTTATCCAAGCGGACTGCTTGAACTTCGTGAGTCTTTTGCCGGTCGGCAGCGATTTGTTGAAGATCTATCTCGTAGTTCCGTTCTTGCTGATCGATTTGCTCGCGGTAGATAGCGATTTGACACAACTCACTCTCGGTCAATCGAGCAATGTAGTCTGTCGTTACATCGAGCTGATTTTGAAGGTTATGGCAGTTTTCGCATGCCACAGCGATTTCTGACATGGTACTATCGACTACTTGCATGAAAGGATAAGGGTCAAGACGAAGGGAGAGCAGAGCAAGGTTTATAACCAGTCTTTCACACTTAATAGTCGCTAGAATGGTTTCAGCCAAATTTCAAATCTATTTCACTATGTGACTATGTATGAGACCAGTTCTGTCAACGCCTTCAAAGTAGTAATAGCATGTATGGGATGAATCTCCCAAAATGTCATCCGACATGACTGAAAACACATTGCTGATATTGTAGTGCCCAGAATACCGGAAGAAAATGCTCGAGTGCGAGAGACTTCGCAAAAGAGAAAGAATGTTTATGGCAGAAAGATGACCAAGGGCGCCTGAATCTGATACAAAAGCCTTTCATTCGCTGCTGTTGTCATTACTTGCAGTATGGCATGTCATCTACGAAGTAGAGTGAATGACTCTGACCGTGACTGTCAGCAAGAGGCTACCCCTTTTGGAAACAGGCCTCGGGGATAATTCGCAAGGCGCAGTGGTCAGCTTCAGCTACGCTAATATAAGCTATTAAGGGGACTTCTAGTGTTTCTCTTCCGGTTGCCATAGTAGATAGCGAAGATTACAGGTCAATCTCGCTGTCGTCATATTATGAAGGCATGAAGATATAGAGTCAAAATTTCAATAGATTCCTGTATAACCTCATCTCTACCGCCGTCGTCTTTTGGGCGAAGCTTCGAGCAGTAGACGTGTCATACAATAGGGAGCCAGCTCCCTCAAGCGATCTTCAGTGGTCATGGGCAGATTGCTCTCCTCGAAATACTTATTTGCCTCGATGAGCTCATCCTCGTCGTTTTTATCTAAGCCTCCGCTTACTAGCCAATTAACGTACTTATTTCGCTAATCCGCAAGTTCGCATCGCCTCCCTCTTCTGTATAGCTACGTCTTCCTTCGACTTCTGAAGCGTAGTCGTTGCTTCTTTCATCCTCTGTCGCCGGATAGAGCCTCTACCACTGTGAGTATCGGTCTCGCTGATGGAACCGAAATTATGAGGTCGGTAAGGTTGAAGGGGACGGCGAAAGTGGGGTCAGTACAGTCCGGAGCGAAGGGTGGATTTGAACATGTTGACGATGTTGACAGTGAGGTGCTATAGTGGTTGTGATGGTTAGCGACAGGAAGGTCAAATAAAGAAGCAATAGCAGGATTGGTGAAGGAAACGCGACGCGTCTCCTTCGTTTACATACTAATTTGTATGGCAAGTATAGAGAAGCTTGCCTCAGGACCTCAGACGTACCCCTTTAGCTGCCATCCACGGTGTTCTAATTGGCTCTATCGCGTAGAGGCTTTGCCGTTCTGCACTTGTTGCGTCGATTGACCTTATCGCGTAAGAGGTTCCAATTGATGACGACAGTGAACACGGAGCAACAACCCAGGTGGTTTGCACTAACCCGGGTCCTGGCTTGTTCAGGTATAGCTGGCTTACGCTCTTATACAACTAGTCCCAAAGGGGCTTAGCTATGGAAACACGTCTGAGGTCCTGAGACTCTAAGTCTCTTCCCTTTGCTGCTGAATGCTTTTGCAACACTGTAAAAAAATAAATTATCTCGCCCCTTTCATAAGGAAGCCTTCATCGTCAAGCCTTTCATCATTCTCAACAGACGCGATATTATCGAGACGCCTGTCGACGCCTTCTCAAGCCATGTCACCAACAGTATGATCTTAATCCCTTTTCCATCCGGCGTGTTGCTACTGATCCCGTCTGGACTACGCTCACCTGCCCGACAAGCGAAGCAGCAGCTCCCCGCAGGTTAGCCAAGCCATCTTCTCTACCTTACTACTGTTAGCAGATAGGCACAATATCATCTGGCGCCATGTCATCGATTCCCTGCAATTCTAGCGATTCCGAGAGTTCTATTGAAGACACAGTGGTCCAACTGTCAAATCAGGATCTTAGATGTGCCCTAATTGACGATAGCTCAACGCCGGACGAAAATGGCAAGCTTCTCATTGTCATTCCATCCACCGGTGCAACTTCCTCTGTACTCAAGGATTTCGGAAGACGGAATAAGTCTTCTTTCCAGCGAACCATTATGCCATCCATTGTGACTCGGTTGTCGAGTGAAATTTTTGACTGGAACAGCCAGGAGCGATGGTCTCAGTCGGAAAACCTTCTCTTGTTCTCAACCCGATCCCCTGGAACACTTTCCTTTTCACCGAAGCCAGATCTCTCCATGTCTTTCACGCTGAACTCTTTGACAGGAGAAGACGTGGATGACCCTGTTCCCTTTGATCTCGAGACATGCCTTTCACCCGAGAATTCTCATTGCTGCTTTCCGTTCCTGTTTTGGGAGACGAATCACAAGGATCCAGATCCGATGCTGGCTTTCAGGATGAATTTGGGTACTGCTGCCCTGGCGCTGAAATGTATATACGAATTCATGGTGCATGCGGGACAAGAAGAAAGGTTCTTCGAAGTTGTACGTGTGTACTCGTTCGTTTTGAATCCAGGAAATCTGAACCTGCGACAGCACAGAGCCAAAAAGCGACAGGATGGACAGCTCACCTTTCACTTTCAACAACTTCAAGACTTTGGTCCATACACTCAGAGTCAGGCAAATCTTCTGAGCGAGAAGATCGCGACCGAATATGCGGCGAATATACTTCATCCCCTTTTGGTTACTACATTCAAGAGAGTTGCAAATCGGACAGCGCAACAGGATGCATACTTGCGAACAGTGTCGAGACGAGGAACGAGTGGGTGCATGTGAGAATGGGAGCATGAATGGTTCCAAAACCAGGACAGAAGAACTTAAAGCCTGAGCTGGCAAAGCATCTATAAGCATCCAGGTATCACGATTTGGAGCTCAGCTTAATGTTCAATCCGACAGGGTAGTGAAGATGATTCTCGTCCACGATGTAATACCAGGTGACCGAGTTCCGAACATCGCCGCTGTACGCCGAATTCTGTAGAGCTTGTTGTGCTTGTTATGCCTGTCATCGGCTGCTGAAACGGCAAGAGAAGGTGAAAGCTAGTATTCTAGATATGAGGGATTGAACCCGCATACCTGTTTGTGGAGGCCTCAAATGAACTGATGACGATTCGAAATGCCGCTTTTGTCGTCTCTCATTCACTGATATGAACAAAACGAAGATGTGATATATTTCATTTCCCCCTATCGTCCTCTCTCCCATACTTCAACCTTCCACTACAGCCAGGCTACAATGCAGATAATCATGAGCACTGTTCGTCCGTTCGACTTTAATTCGGCTTTATCATCCATTTGGCTTCGCTCTCCACAACCCACTTGGCCTTCCCTCATACAATGTACCGATGTCCCCTTTCCCAATCCGAACTTCCCTCACCCTCCTCCGAATACTCCCTTCTCTGCCAGCGTCGGCCGTGGTATGCCGGAGGCCGCATGCCGCCAAACGAATGAAAGAGTCTTGGTGCCATTGTGATCGGGTAGTGGGGCCTTTGAAGTCGAAATAGAAGTGTTTGTCCTTTTCCTTCTGATCCGATACAACAGGTCATGTCAACTGGAATCGAAGAAATCCGCTAGGCCTTGTTGTGGCAGGACTCCGAAGCTTTCTTTTGAGACATCCGGCTTCAGTGGAATTAAGAAGTGCCTGTGCAACAAATTCACCACCCGTCAATTGCTCTCAAACTTCTCGCGTGCAAAAACCTCGATTCTTTGTCTGTGATATTGAACGAGGCGCGGCAGATGCGGCAGTAGAGGGAGAGGGAGAGGGAGAGGGCGTGGAGGCGAAGGTGACGGTGAAGGGTTGATGTTGATGTTGGTAGGGTTGTGGCAGAAGGGGCGAGGTGGTGGGGAGAGGTGGTTGCGGAGAGAAATCGTGGGTTGAGGTTAATGGAGGGAATGTTGGTGCGGTTGGTGCGGTTCTAAGGCAATTAAATAGAGAAAATATTCCAGAAATTTAATGATTCAAAAAATATCAAAATCGAAGTTGGTTTGGTTGAGTAAATGGGGTTGAGGATGGAATCCGCCCGGCCGGATCGATTTTCTTCGCCCGGATCAACCTCAATACCCTAACTACTTCACATATGTACTTTGAGAGGCTTAATTGTAGCCCTGGATCAGCTGAGTTCAAATCTTCAAAAATGATGGAAAATTATGAAGATTTGATCCAGTAAATGAGGTTGGAAATATTACTGGGCAGGCTGCTTCGGCCCTTCCATCTGTTAGCATCTTCCCCCGCTTGAATCCAATTTTTGTCTTAGCTGAGCAACAGCCTACTCGCTTCAAAACTCACTATCTGAGCTCTCTATCGAACACATGCTTCAAAATACGCTGCTAATAGGTGGGAGAGTAACGGGCTGAAATGGTCCTTCAGGCCTAAAGGTAGGTATACCAGAAAATGGTTGCGTAGGTTGCGTAGGCATAACAGGCAGTTCCTGAACCTGTTACCCATACATAGGATTGAAATGTTCGTGCTATCTTCAGAAAAAGGGGCTTTGGGGCACGTTTCTTTGCCACACGTGTACAAAGACGCTTGAGCTCTTTGCATACTGCAGGGGACCAGGCAATCAAATCCATAAAGGAGATATCCAATTCATTGTGCTGTAATACTTCTCGAAAAGACGCTGGAGAGTCATACCGTTCTTAAAATGTCCACCCACACGTTTTTGACCCTTACGACGTGTACGATCCTCCGTAGCCTGAAATTGAAAGGTAGTTGCGTAGTCGTCTGAGGGTTAAGGAAAGGAGGTAGGGGAAGGTCAACATGATGCCTCTTGCCGCCCAGATCCCTCACCATAGTTGACCTAGGCCAACTTTACTTTAGACATATTCTTTAGGTTAAGTAGACCGTAGAATCCGTATCCATAGGTAGCGAATGATACTGAAGAGATATCACCGAACACCAGACTTCGTAGAGACGCTAATGATCTTGCCCCCAACGATTTCAGAGCTTTGGTGCTTGAGAAGGGCAAGAATCTTCAGATCACATTCACGCTAATAAAAGTACCTGGCAGCAAAGACTGGCACGAATTCCGCATCTCAATGTCAGAAGGAGACGTCGTTTCAGAGCATTGCCATGGTCTGGCCCGTATGTGCCAGCGCGAGTGGGGAAATGATTTCGGCCCCACGTTCCAGAGACTGATCAAGTTTGAAGCTGTTAGCGGTCAGCGCTTCAATCGTTCTTTGATGTCGCTGTCGCCGCCCGAGAGCAAACATTCTCCCCAGTCGTACTACCTGGCTAACACATCCACCTACGATTCTGAAAGCAACCAACTGATCGTGCGAATGACCGGCCTCAACTAAACCAAACTGGACGTGGTTCCGAAGCCTAATCCGCACACTTTTCACTCCGTCTCCTAAAAATCCGATATTACATTCTTTACTCAGGATCAAATGATGTTTCTTACGCCGAATAAGCTCGACACTATACTTTTGCACATAAGAAGCCTGCGCTCAAGGTTCTGGAGGTTAACCTCGACGATACAAATACTACGTGCATGTGGTTCGGTGCTGGCCCGGCCAGAGCGGCATATTCCTCGTCTCGTCTAATGCCAAAGCTTGTGCAGACACAGTACGAAGGCAAGGAGGAGGCTTCGTTCCTCACATTCAGCCCGGAAAAGGAAACCCTTGACCTGTCTACCCAGGTCGTCTACGATCTCGCCATCATCAATGTATCAGAAAGTACCACTGTCACCAGTATAGAAGAATTGATCAAGAACCTGAAACCGCTTCTTTCTGCTGACGCATTTACGTTTTTCATCCGGCACAAGGATGAGGCTGTTGGAATACGAGATCATATGGGGGCACATTGGTATTTTGGTTGTTGCTGTTAGAAGGCTATCTAGGAGGTGGCTCTACTAGCGGGCCCCAGCCCTACCAGCCTTATGAGGCGGAGGTTACCAACTCCCCTATTTCCAACAGAGGCAGCGGCAAAGAGTATAGAGAGCGGGTCTTCAGGCGGGTTCGAATATGTCAATCCAACGCCTTCGCCCGAAACGCCCGGGACACCGTCTGAGTCTTCAGGCTCTCAAAGTTCTATTAGTTCCGCCGCCTGGGACCAGGATGCAGCCAAAAAGTCTTCCGAATACGGCTACGCTAATGGTTCGGGCTCAAGCCTCGAGATTGCTACTACGAGCAACAGCAGTCTAGCGTATCTGTGAAGAAGCACTGAAACGTATCCGGGAACTGGTTTGGGGAGGAATCTCCTCGTCGTCCGTCCAGGTAAGATCACGCCACAAGCCCTTCCGCCAACCCTTCAATCTTTATTGGAGGCTTCAGGTTGGACGATTAGGCACCAAACATATTCTTCTTCGAAACCAACAGACGGAGCAGTAGTGTTAGTTCTCGACGAGCTGTGGAATCCGGTTCTTGCGCGAGACAGAGCTTGAGGAGGGTCAACTCGATGCAGGAGGTTGAGGTGGCGGGAGGTCTTGGGGGCGCAAGTATTCAGCGCACATTGCGGGTAGCGTCACTTTCGCTAAAGGCGGGATCTACCTTCATTTAGGTGTAGCTTGCTAACAAATACATGTAGATTCCCCACCATAAACTGTATCACACCGCTCATTCAGTATGACTTTCGAGCTTCGCCAACCTCCCCCCCAAACAACCTACGCTCTATCTACCTACGCTCTATCTACCTACCTACCTACCTATCTACATCCACGTCGCCGTCGACCTCATCGTCATGCCTACCGTATGACAACCCCACCCCAATCTGAACCCTAGCCTCATACCCATCATCCAGCGGGCAATCGATAGGATACCCCCGGCCCACCTAGAACCTCCTGCTGACGGCGAGCTTTTCGACATAGCTACCACGTCAGCAGGCCGACCTTCTAGCCAATCAGCTGTCTACCTTCATGCCAACGCGACTGTCACACACGAGAAGCTGCAGGAGATGGGTCAGAGGCTTCCTGTGACGCTTTCAAAATCACCTCCTACCAAGAAAGAAGTTTGAGCTGAGCTTCGTCAAAAGAAGAAACATGATAGAGTCAATGCTCGAGCTTTGACTGCAGCGGAAGCAGCTGAGCGGGATGCTAAGCAAAGGAATAAACAAAAGAAGAAGGACAGTGAGGCTGTAGCCTTACTGCCATCGGATCCGCCCCCCCACCCTTTCGCTTCATCCTTCATTATGACGTTCAAGTCCCGAGGTAGACCGAAAGGTAGTAAAAACCTCACATCGACTACTTCTACTACTACTACAACTTTCAACGAAGCTCCTTCTCTTCCGCCTCATCTGTGATGACTAAAACAACCAAATCTGGCCGTGCAGTGAAGGAAACAACTGTATGAAAGCAGGAGTCTCAGCCTAGACGTCGTCCCCGCGGTCCTACGTTAGAGGTAGTGGCTCCGAAGTCAGTGAGGGAGAGATCTAAGCCTAATTTGGTGACGGCAGCAACATTGAATGAAAGGAAGTCTCAACAAAAGAGGCTTATTGAATCGGCATTCGTAATAGAATAAATAGTTTATAGTGGGGAATCTACATGTATTTGTTAGCAAGCTACACCTAAATGAAGGTAGATCCCGCCTTTAGCGAAAGTGACGCTACCCGCAATGTGCGCTGAATACTTGCGCCCCCAAGACCTCCCGTTGAGGTGGTGGCTGCGGGTATCAATTTCAAAGATGTCGCTATCACCATGGGAATTGTGCCAGACGACGAACACAACATCGGTCTCGAATGTGGGTTTGTTAAACGGCTTGGCCCGGGAGTGACGAAATCTGAGGTTGGTGACCGTGTCTGCATGAGCTTTGAGGAAGCGGCAACCATTCCTTCGGTGTACTTGTGAAGACGGACAACTCGAGAATGACGGCCCACCTGGTAGTTCTCAACGTTGCAAAGCACAAGATCTGGGAGAGTTCTATGAAGTAGAAGTTTCTTCTATGATGACTCAAACGGCAGCGTTGTTGAGAGATGACAGGTCAGATAGAATTACAAAACATCAAACCCGTAATATTTCTTCTTGCAGACTCAAGTCTTACTCATTTCTTCTTATCTCTTTGAAAAGATTTGCTTACATAGATCTTTGATTTAAGTTTATACATCATTAAGTGGATTCCTTCTTGACCGATCATACATACAGACTTTACTGAAATGAAAACTTACACTTCTCACTCTCAGCCTCGCGCTTCTTCCGAGCCAATCAAGCCAATCAACGATGGACAATCCGATATTCTGGCGTGGAATGGTGTAACAAGTTCTTCTCGACGAGTGAATGCCTTTAAGAAAACAGGACATGATATAATTCGCGGTTTTAAGCATGTTGTTAGATCAATTCGAAGACGTATTAGATAGGAAATGTACACAGAGGTGATTTACTTCAAAATTTAATGAGTTACAATATATTGAAGGGGCCGGCAACGAGATTTATCTGTACGTGATGCCGGCTACGAACCTTTTGATTCTATTCTGTTCCGAATAGAAAGTAACAACAACAACCAAAATACCAAAATGCCCCATATGACCTCGTATTTCCAACACCTTCAAGCCCACGGCCGTCGTGGCCTGCCCCGTTTGTATAACCTCCGCCATTGTGCGCAGACCGTCAGCCACAGCTGGCACGGCCTTCTCAATTACCACGAGGTGGGGGTCTTCCTCGTTCCCACTCTACCCCCTCCCCAGCTACAGCCGACCCAACCTTCCAAGTATTCCGTTCCACGTCCCTTCTCTTGCAGGAAGTCTGCTTAGCAGCAGCTTCTCCTTTACTGAGCTTCGTTTCCGCCGCCCGCCGAGGACCGGTTCCGCTGCGCGCGCTCAGCCACTTTCTCTTTGACGAAGAGGAAAAGCTTCGTCCATCTAGTCCCCTTCCGACAAGACTCCTCCATGGGGGGGCCGCTTCCTGCACCAAGCCTGTAGAATTGTACTTAGTTAGCAGTATTGCTTGTCTTTCATTCCTTCTGTTTGAGCCCGTACGCCCGCTGCGTGTTCCGGCGCCTGTGAGTACGATAGTACACTCCTGATTCGCGGTTAATGCAACGTCTACCTTTACCATAGCCAGGTTGCCCTCATCACTGGCTACCACAAATCCCAATGACGCTCCGGTACCCGCCCCGTAGCCCGCCTCCTGCGCTCGGAAGTAGGGGAGTTGCTGGTGCGATACCTGGTCTACGTGCCGTCTCTCCTGCGTTTCTTCCGGGATTCACCATCAACATGCGGCAACGGATGCACGTGGCCATCGCCATACGCACTGGGGCCAAGTGGGCGTCTGAGGCTAGCCTGCCCTGCAGCGAGGCTTTCAGTGTTGGGATCGGACATCGGATTAAGCACGTGATCACAGCCTTGCACATTTACATGACAGATTTCGAGGTATTATCATGGAGAAGGTAACAGTTATTTAACTTCATATATTCATGCTTTTGACTTTGCTAACAGATCTTGATCAGACTGCATGTAATGGCGACGGGATTCTGCCTACTGAGCAGCAAATAAGGGAGACAATCAACAGCAGCGCAAGACTTTGGCTATTCGAAGGTCTCAAATCAAGATAAACCAGAACAATAACATACCGATTGAATGACTCTGAGCTTCATTTCCCGATGTCTTTCCTAATACCTATGGAGGGCTTTTTCTTTCTTAACTTTCCTTGCCATGTAGTCACAACCCACCAGTTTTGACTTACCAAACCAGAAAGAATGAAACGGAAGCATTCAACAGGACATGTTTGCCTGGGGAAAACGGGCCTGGTGCCAGTAGTTCCCTTCAATTCTACTGATTGGCCCGCACAAACCGCGACATCTCCCATATATCTGAATAAAAGATTTCGAACTCTAGGTACCAGACGTGTTACAAGAGAGATGAATCATTGTTGAAGACCAAGCTTCTGGTAGACCGGCGTACAGGAGAGGAAGAAGGCAAGCAGAGAAAGCAACAAATCCTGTTAAGCATGCATACGGAGAAATCGGGGCCCATATATAAGCCAACATGCATATGGAGAAGTCGGGATACTACTACTATCACGTCTAGCACGACAACATTCCGCATAGGGTTGAGACCTCTAAAACTACAAATCAACGACGAACGATGCTTTTTAATTGACTAGCGAGTACGTGGATCGATGAAACAATATAACCTTGTATCCGCAGCACAACCAACTCACGACTCATGCATACCACCATCACTTTACAACCCCTGCTGCGTCCTTGTCATCGCTTCCGCCGCATCCTCCTCAGCCCACATCTTCTTCATACTCTTCACTCTCTTCTCCTCTTCCTTATTAAGCACATCCCAGTCGGGGACACTATTCTTGCGGTAAAAATCTTCCGCCGTCACAATCTTAATATGACTCCATTTATTCTGATAGTTATCCTTGATTTCCTGATGCCGCTCGTCATCCGATAGCGCGCCAGTGACGATATCGAATCTTCGAAAATGCTCGAGCTTGGTCATTGCATAGCCGGCGAACCATTCAAGGAGTACTTTATCGTTCTGGGCGATAGTTTCTTTGTTCACTTCCACGTTGGTAGCGACGCCCTTTCCGACGCTTTCATCAAATGCTGAGACTTCGCCCATGAAGCACATTGGGGCCTCCGGAGTCGGTTGTTCCTCCTCTGAATCCCCTTGTTCCATGTCCTCATCTTTGAGCATGCGCGAGACCTCGCCATAGCACTGAACATAAACTTTACCATCTTCCATAGTCCTGTCGGCCTGTAACGTGAGTAACCAATCCTTCAGGCGCGGTCTACTACATAACTTCCAGGTCCGAGGTGCTTTGCTATTCAGAATGATGAGACGAAACCAGGTGAGAATTTTCGCTGCTTCGTGGGGCTGGTGTAGAAATAGGCCATCTGTGAGCAAGACGGCGACGCCATGCGGGAATAGACGGTTCAAATGTGGGTCTGGAGCTAGTTGTGAGGGCGTCATATTGAAGTTCCACACGTTAATGTTCTTTCTGAGCACACGTGTGAGATCTGGAATGCGCCACAGGTCGAAAAAGTCCTCGTGAATCTACGATTTCTTATCAACAATCCTTCCAAGTGAGAGAAGAAACAATAATGACCTACGATGATGACACCGGCGTTAATCCGAGTTGAAAAATAGTCCCATGCGCCTTTCGTCTCATAGCTGAGTATTTCAGTTGCTTTGTTATGCTGAAGAAAGTCGATGATGGCATCGCGCTCTGTTTCTTTCGACGGAGGAAAGATTAGGAAGAAGTTATACATTTCTGTGGTCTCAGTCAACGGGGCTGATGCTACCAGTCTTGAAAACTCGACATTATATAAGTTACGGAATACTGCATTGGTATTGCTTTCGCCGTCACGAGCAGAAACGACGGGTAATTCATGTCTCAAGGCTGAGCAGGGTTTTTGCAACTCTTCCTCTATTGAGCCTGATAAGATGTTTCGTGGTTCTTGTTCGGTCGAGTCTGATAGAAGCTTTTGTGGTTCTTCTTTCATTAGTCTTGGACAGGGTTTTCCCATCACAAAACGTAAAACCGCCTCAGGAGGGCAGGTAGGAAGTTGATCGTCAAGGAAAGTCCAGTCTTCAGAGCCAGAAGGATATACTAGCATAGTGAATTTCTTGGTCACGAACAAGCCACCCGAAACATGCATTTTTAGAGTTTCGGCCATTCCCTCTGCTCGCGGGAATGGCGCGAGATAACCAGAGGATACGGCTGGTTCGCGATAACTAGACACATCTGACGCTATCTAGGATTTTATTTAGCGTGAATGTTGTTAGGGAGCATGAAAGCTTTTCATACAGTGTGAAAACAGACTCTGTAATCCTCTGCAACAATGCTGTGCTTGAACCAGACGAAAAGGTGTCGCGGAGCCGACTTGATGCCTATGAGCAGACGCTTTGCAGATAGCTCGAAACCTCTAAACCGTACGGTCCCTTGGTCAATCCGATCTGGTCCAACCATTATTGTTCCAATGACCTGGCAGGGGTCGTAGGTATTATAGGCCACATATTCTCTTTGACGTACTACTACTGATGTCGAAAGCTCTGGTGCAGGCATATTTGATGCAGGAAACAGTGATGCTGAAGTGGCGGCTGTGCCAATTTTCTGGGTAGTCCGGTCGTCGAGTTCTAGGCCCTGCTCTTCTTGGTCAAAGGCATCTGACGGGCTTTCGACAACGTCGAATGTCGATGTGAATGTGCTAGATTTGCTAAGCGAGGGCTTCTCTCTCCCTTCGGCTAGACTTTCTCGATACGTCAGATAAGCTTTCATACCCACCCGTGCCACCATACAAAATTCCATGGTGCATGGCTCACCACGCGTGGGGCTATTGCCTATGCCAAGGATCGATCACCTTTACGCGTCATACAAGTTTGATAAGATGATCAAACTGGCCACATCCAGCTATGAAACCCTGGATCGACGTTGCTCGAGAATGTAAAGATCAAAGGATCCATTCCTACGATATCAAAGGCCTTTCATGAAGCAGGCTATGGACGATACTCACCCTGTTGATTAGTACGATTGCAATGGTGGATCGGGTGCATTGGGATCTCACAATAGAGGGATGGGGCCGGGTGATCTATACAGATGAAACAAGCATTATATTGGGTGAATCCAGAGGTCGAAAACGCGTTACACGAAAGCAGGATGAGGAATGGGTCTTGGAAAGGCCTTTAAAGAGTACTCTACATTCATGTTGGGCCTTGTTATATATACCGACCTGAGGATAAAAAGGAACGGGCTGCCTCCATAATTGCTCTTGCTGCTGCAGATGTACTACGAAGGCCTCTGGATCAGGCAGCTCATGCAATTCAAAGAGCAGAGCTCTTACGTCAACAAAAGAATCATAAACGGATCCTTACCCGTGCCCCCACGTTCTTCTTTGCCTCATGTGAGCGTTCTGCACGTGGAGGCATTGACTGGTATCGCGATAATAGATGTATTCTTCAGCCTCTTCTCTTACCCGCCTATCAGAAATTCAAGGCACAGTGCTTTATTAATGCAGGATAGAGCCTCAAATCACATCTCGCAATGGAACAGACCTTTATGCATGAAGCAAGAAGTGGATTTGTTGCTTTGGCTTGGCAGCTCCTCAGATCACCTAGCGAAGCTCGCGCCGAATAGTCATGCCTCCCAGCGCTTTCTAGTGGGTTCGTCAGAACTTGTTTATTGGAAATAGTCTCTCGTTACCGGAGGAAGTGCAAGGATCCCATCTGCAAATGCCAAATCAACGCGGTATCTACCTTCATCGAGCTTTGAGGGTGGCGGAGGGAAGCGGTGATATGGTGATACGGGGTTACATATCCAAGATCGAGCTGTTGAAACGGAAGAAGACAGATGATTTTCTGATTTTAGATAGAGGTGAAATAGCGGAAAGGTTACAAGAAGAATCTACCATTTGTTCCTGAGACTTGATTGGTGGCGACCTTGCACTCCTGCCGCAATATGCTTGGCTCTTTGACGTTTCAGCAGACGTGGTGCAGCTCTCAACGAGTACTTGAAGCAAACCCTCTGAGCCTCGAGCCCATAGATTCGTCCTTGAACTGATATATAATCCACACGAGATCTTCCGTTTCTACAGGAACATCAAAATCCTGACCTCATTCAGAAATCACCTGATCGTGCGCAGTGACTTTCTATGACATGACCTGTAGAGCCGATCGAGGCGACTTCAACGGTTCAAAAAAGAATGGGAAAAGATCAAGGATTGATTCAGCAAACGGGTTGGGGGATTGTGACGGGCTTGGCTGCTCGATCTCTCAGCTGCCACCACCCTCCTCCGCCCGGATCGACTCATGCGCATCGACTACCCCGCCTACTTTGGGAGGCATGATCGTAGCTCTGAATCAGCTGGATTCAGATCTTCAAGAATAATTCAAAAATACGGAGATCTGAGCTGGTAATCGAGGTCGGGGATGTTCAATGCGCTGGTTGACCGCCCACCTAGTAGTAACCCTTCCCCCGCCCGGATCAACATATGCGCATTGACTACTCGACATACTTTGAGAGGCATAATCATAGCTCTGCATCAGCTGAAGTCAACGCTTCAATCCAAAAAAAAAACGAACTATCATTCACAGAATGAACTGAGAATGAAGATCCGTTTTACTGATCGTTGCAGGACTCGAACCCGCGTCTTGACGTTTCTAATCGAAATATCACACTTTACCACTGAGCTAAACGATCTTATTACAATTATCGTTCTTGAATTAATAACCGTGCCCCTCACTAAGCTCATCCTTCGCTTAGTGCATACCACCTCCGTCTTCTTCCATGGTAATTCGGCTTGCTGATCATCGATCTCTTCTAGTGACTACAGATGTTGGGAAAATGTGAGTAAGCCTAAGCCGAACGATTTTTCAAGGTGAGCTGACGCGTCTCGAATTCTCCCAGCTTCTTGATAACTCTCTTGAAGCTTTCCAAATCTTTCGTGGTTTCGTCATTGACTTGGGTTAAAAATGCTCAAGGGGAAGGTCGAACGCCTGCGCTGGGCTACCATCACAGAGCTGGGTCACGAAGACTTAATTGTACATTTCTCCGGTGAGCAAGGGAGTTGAAAAGTATGGCGACTCAAATTGAGGGACCATCGTGTTACACTGCCAATTGGAGATCGTCACCGTCGGCACGACGACATTGAGTTCAACTCTCTTGCGGACGACCTTAATAGCCAAGGTTTCGCGCGTAAACATGTCCATGGAATCCAAAATCTGCGTCACTGGTTTCCCTTCAAGCTCTAGTACGATATCACCTCCGACAAGAGGCTGCCGTTTGTGACCAGATGCAACGGCAGCTAGGCGGGGAATAGGGGGATAAATAGGTAGTCCCCCCTCCTGTTTCTCCCTTCATCCTTCGAGATTCAGCCAGAAACTCGCTTCAGTCGCTTAAATAGAGGGAGTGCTTGACATCTCAGGGCGGCTTTCGGGGCGAAATTTCGCCCTAGAAACCGCCAGGGGCTGTCGGGTTTGCCCAGATATCTAGCGTAACATGTCGAAATCCCCGCGTATAATTTGTGTCCTGAAGGAAGCGTAAGAAATCTTTGATAGAGAGCCTGGCAGGGCGTTTGGTAGGGTCTTTGATAGGGAGTTTCGTTTTCTATGAAGTTAATTAGCATAAGCAGGCGTGTTTGTTAGAAGTGGGCGTAGCTTTCATGATGATCGCTGTGATCACAGCGGGCCAGGAAGGCTTAGCACGAATCTCATATGTCTACCTATGTAACGATGGTCGTTTTCTTAGATAGGAGCTTCATGCTCAGCTCACCACAGTCTAGTAGCTAGGAGTTAATATTTGCAGTAATAGTTCTTTTATTGACTCGAGTGCGCAGCTAACACTACAACAGACACTCGCTAAGCATGTAGGCTTGGTTACCCACAGACTATAATCGCCACCGAACTGTATCATCCTCAAGACAGGTCCTCAATACACGAGATTCCTCCTATTCGTACCCCCTCCTTCAGTACTCCACGATAGCTGGCTTTAGTAGAATAGCCCCACGGAAACGAAAAACCACCTGATCCGGTGGAAACCTAAAACCGGCGTATGAGGGAGACTGACAATTGGATCCAGTCCTGCACAGTCCCTGGCTCTCACACGACACGTCGTTAAGTCTTGATTCCCCCTCTTCCTGAGCATTCCAACTTTCCAACCAACTTGTATACCTTCCATCGTAGTGGACGCTGGATCCAAGAGCCAAACTCCTACCGAAGGCCACCCTATAGCCCATATAGTGTGTTTATTGGCAAAGCTTTCCCAACAGAACAGTGATTTGAACGAAACGCAGTCCAATAAGCCTCGAGAGCTTAACCGTCGAAGATCGCTGAGACCCTATCGATAGAACTTCGGCATTGAGGTTATATAAGCCGTGTGGTGAGGACGCAGTATCTTGCCCCTTGGCTCGGTGGCTTCGATGATCGTTGTAACAGTCGCACATCGCTCGATAAAGATCGTTAACAAGCGTCTTCGGCTGCCTACCGGATACGTTGCATGCTCTACACATAAGGCACGATCCCTATGCTGGTTTCCCCAAGGTCCGAGGGGTCACTCCGAAGAGTTTTCCTCGCGACTGGTTCACAGCTCGGGGCAGGACAGACCCCTCGCTGCCCAGATTCCGGCAGTTTACTCCTTAAGCATGGGTCGCAGGCGTTTCGCCAACGATACGCTTGCGTACCGCGGTCGATTCCTTCTCTAACCACACCGGCATGCGCTTCTGTCCTCTCGGGCTATACAGACGGTGTCTTCGGCTAGGGTTTGCGAGGGTCAGAGCCCATTGAAGGGGTGAGGTCCTCGGGGCCGACAGTCGCCGCCATTGTATACCACGCCCCGCAGGCGCTCGCTCCGCTTGAAGTGTGCGGCTCACCTGTTTCGCGTTATCTGTAGAGATCTCAGACCGACCATGTCTTGCAGAGATGTTCGTATGCTACACTTCTAACCAGACAGCGTAGTCCGATCATTCTCTACTAACCCGCTGGTGTTCCCCTTCTCTAAGCTCTTAACGAAGTCTTCTCGCCAGCGTATCTTCTGCGCATAGATTGTCCGTGTCTGAACGTTTGCTGAACGGTATTAACGAGGCTCGCAGGTTGCCTGTGTCGTAGCAGCAGACAGTGTCCGCTGAACGGTATTTAACGAGGTCCTCGAGTTGCCCGTGTCGTAGCAGCAGACACGCAGTTTTAACGAAGTCTATACGTAGTCAGCACGTAGGTCTAAGGGATCCGGGTTCTTCCTGCTATTTCACCCTCAACAGGCCAAACTATTGAAGATTCGCCACTAATTTTGGTGGGGCTCTCGGCAAATCCTAGAAAACGATACAGGTTTCGCATACAACGGTAATCTTCTATCCGTACACACCTGTATCTGTCATTATCTACATTGTACGCGATTTATGATCTCTTTTTACGATTCTTTTCTGTTTACCCGTACACACTGTATGCTTCGATAGAAAGCACCCTTCATGGCTCGATACCAAACTCCCTACCAAACTCCCTACCATATTTCCTACCATATTTCCTACCATATTCCCTACCATATTTCCTACCATATTCCCTACCAAATTCCCTACCAAACTCCCTACCAAACTCCCTACCAAACGCCCTACCGAATTCCCTATCAAACGCCCTACCGAATTCCCTACCAAACTCCCTACCACACTCCCTACCAAACACCCTATCACACTCCCTACCAAACGCCCTACCGAATTCCCTATCAAACGCCCTACCAAACGCCCTACCAAACGCCCTACCAAACGCTCTACCAAATTCCCTACCAAACTTCCTACCAAACGCTCTATCGAACTCTCTACCAAACTCCCTACCAAACTTCCTACCGAACTCCCTACCGGATTCCCTACCAAACTTCCTACCAAACGCTCTATCGAACTTTCTACCAAACTCTCTACCGAACTCGGACCTACCGAATTCCCTATCAAAGTCTCTATCAAACGCTCTATCAAACTCCCTACCAAACTTCTTATCGAGCTGTCTATCGAACTCTCTACATGCTTCAAAATACACGTCGATCGAATGTATAACACACGTCAAACAGTGCTTCAAACAATGCTTTCTACATGACTTTCTATCTCATTAGCTTCTTCATTGCTTTCTCTATTCACATTCCCGTTTGCTTTCCCATCGCAAAGCTTCATCGAGTTCTTCGTCTTATCTGTTTCATGGAAGAAAGGATTACATCAACTATTGTTACGAAGAAGAGCTTGAAATAACGATAACGGGTCCCCTACATCCCATTGACTTTCCCATTGGCTTTCCTCTTGACTTTCCCATTGACTTTCCCATTGGCTTTCCTCTTGACTTCCCCATTGGCTTTCCCATTGGCTTTCCTCTTGACTTCCCCATTGACTTCCTCATTGGCTTCCCTCTTGACTTCCCCATTGACTTCCTCATTGGCTTCCCCATTGACTTCCGATGAACCACATATGAAGCACTGCATATATCACATATGAAGCACTGGGTAGATCACATATGAAGCACTGAATAGATCACACATGAATTGAAGACTCGTCACTTATTTTGATGAGGCTCTCGCATACAGAGCGATTTCCATCGGAAATGGCGACCCACTCGTAAAACGTAGTGCAGAGCAATTTCGGGCTTACGGGGTTGGAAAAGTTTCAACCCGACGCCAAGAGTTTTTTCCGACCCCGGCTCAACTTTTCCAACCCCCCGCGAGCTGAAACCCGTTTGATCCTACAAATGGATCTGACAACAGACGAGGAGTCAGCTTCTTGCACAGTTGCACTACCTTAGAGAGCGCAGATTATGATAGCCTCAAACGCCTCATCTGCCCGCAATGACACCCTCGGCGAAGAGCATTAAGCTCAGTATGTCAGTATGTAGTCAGGTCTAGAAAGCTGTAGGATAACCAGTAATCGACTACGTCAACACACGAGTGCATGATGGGCGGATTGTGCTTTGAACACTAGGTACCTTAGCGGAGCAACCTAGAAAGTTTTTACGGCAGTAAAGCTGTTGTAGTTCCGTAATATGGTTTAACCGTGCGTCCTTCATGGTTCGATACTAGACTGTAATTTAAGGGCCAACGTTTGCTCTGATAGCGCTACATGTTGCTAAACATAGAGTTGTGAGCTCGCTTCTGACTATTATGCGTAAACATTCGACATCGAATAACAATATAAACGATTCGTGAAAGGAGCGATCAAACGGACTAGTCGTTTATTAACCGTAAATTCAGACTTAAGCGTTGCAACAGATGTCAACAGTAAAAGATCGATAAGCGAGGGTTCTACTGCAAATTTTCGAAATCACGTTATCACTAGTAGATACTGATTGAGTTTGTAATAGATAATTCATTGCTATTCATGAAGGGAGCTATGAAGAGTAATCGATAGAGAATCATGAAGAGAGTCATGAAGGAAGTTCTGAAGAATGTTCGGTAGGGAGTTCGGCAGGGAGTTTGGTATCGAGTTTGGTAGGGAGTTTGGTATCGAGTTTGGTATCGAGTTTGGTATCGAGTTTGGTAGAAAGTTTGATATCGAGTCATGAAGGATGCTTTCTATTGAGCTAGTTAGCATGACTATGAAGCATGTATGAAGCATGTATGAAGCCTACTATAAAGTAGGTCATGAAGTAGACTGGTGAGTAGACGAACGAGTAGATAGATGAGCATGTAGAATGATGAGTAGGATGATGAGTATGTAGAATGACGAGTAGATAGCTGAGTATGTAGGTAGACGAGCATGTAGAGTGATGAGTAGGGTGATGAGCATGTAGAGTGATGAGTAGAAAGCTGAACATGTAGGTAGGTGAGCATGTAGAGTGACGAGTAGATTGTACGATTGTGATCAAAATCGTTGTTTAACCGTTAGCTCTGAAGTAACGTTTATTCTATTGAAACGTTTACAGCAATTCAACGTAGTGATATTGCTACTGTTCATTAACAGTTCGCAGCGTTCAATGCTTATATTTATGAGAACGTAGTTGATTATTTACTATTTGCTCAAAAGTAACGTTCGTTCTATTGAAGCGTTTATGAGATTTTTACGTAAAATGTTTACTACGGTTCATTGACAGTTCATGACATTTAGTGCTTATGCTTTTAATTATGTAATTAATATCTTACTATTTACTGGTTTACAACTATCAACTCGGTAGAACTACGGTTGTTACTAGTTAACCATACAATAACTGTAAATACTTTCTATGTTGCTTCGCTAAGGTACTCTGGGGCATTGACAGTCTACTTTGATCATAGGAAGGCGAGGGTTTTTAACCCTGTTGAATAGGCGCCTCTTTTTCCCTTCTTCCCACTGAATCATCGCTACGACTACGACACCTGGCTTCCCTATTTCTGCTCTCTCACAGAAGGTTGGTTGATTTAACTCGCCGAGCCACTTATTGCGTTGCAGAAAATCGAGCTCCGTGTTGGTCGAGGAGATGACCGTGTGGTGGTAATAGTGGGAGAAGGAGGGGGAGGAGGGAGAAGAGATGAAGGAGGTGAAGGAGGAATCAACTGAAGGATACTAGGTGAGGAAATGCAGGAGGGTCAACGGCTTCTTGTCATGAGACAACTCCATCGCACTGCTGAGGCTTTCTTTCGCATTTAAATTGTTCCCTCGAAGCACAAATACCTCAAACAATTCACGAGTAGCCCCAACCCCAACAGAGCTCGCGGCTAGAAACGATAATCTCGACCCAAACACCTCGTTGTCATCGGTGAAATCCCCAAAGCTGATGAAGCGCCTCGATAACACTGAATATTGTGGACCCCGAGGCTTTGGCTACAATTCAAGGACGTGTTTCAATTATTGCTCCCAGGACTTTGACTAATTCTGGAATTAGCGACTTCGATTACAAATTGCCAACACTCTCTCCTTGCTGAAGGCCACCTCCCACCCTCGCCCTAAGCACAACCTCATCTTTCATTCACGCCACAACTAACACCCACTCAACATCCATCCCTACCCCAAGCCAGTCCCACCTCCCCAAATTCCCCCTCGCCCATTTGGGGTCTGGGCAAACAGTCCTTATTTCGCTCTTGTCGAATCTCGACGCAAGGCCAACTTCTCTGCAAGGGCTCGTTCCACTGCCTCCTCTTGCAACACTGCCGCCAGCCGGGCCAATCCGCCGTTGCCTCACCCAATGGTTGGTCTTTAATACGTGATCCGACACAGATTCGGTTCCCTGCCCTCTCTCTTTCTTGACGCAACAGTTTCACTACCTTCACATATCCCTTCACCCTATCTCAAATGCTTTCGAAGTACCTGTATCAGCTGTTCACTAATAGTACAGCGGCGCCTTGAATTCTTCCTCAATGGTGGCCAACATGATTGCCTCTTGTTCGCTTTGCTTTGCCGCGACCAGCCGTCGTTATCAAAGTCTAGGATTGGCCCAGGTTTGGACCTCTAGGGACTAACTCAATAGAGCTGCATATGGCGTGGGGAAAGGGAGGACTGAGATAGTGTTTCGTTTGACGGGGAGAATCGATCAGATGGCACGACAGAAGACTTGAATGGACTGAACAATGCGCTTGGTCGTTACCTTGTCATGTTTCTCGGACTAATTCAAGGCGGAAATAGACAGTTTACCTACAAGGCCACCACGAGGAAAGAATTAAGCCTGTTTGCCAGTGATGGAGTTCTTCCTCCTTCTATCAATCGTAGAGTCCTGCTGAAGAATATGTAACAGTTCGAGCTTTGTTGAGCCAAATTCTTCCTGGCCTTTCCCTAGACAGCTTGTCCCTCTGATATGGCCACCGAGGGACATCTCGACACGTACGTTGTCCGGTTTCACCTTTGCGGGATCGAGGCCATTATTTCCGCCATTGCTATCGATATTGTAGATTTTAGGGGTGGTTGCATGGTGTGAATATGGGTTTCAAAGCTTATTTGAGGGGTTGAGGAACGCAATGGGTTCCCAACACTATAAATCTGCGTCTGCATCTTTTATAGTCTGGAGGAGGAGGTGGTTGTGATGGAGAGTCAAAGAAAGCAGTTCCCACTCAGCAGAATCCGAAAAACGTGTCACTTTGTTATCGAACTGTTTACTAGACTAACGTGCTTATTTACGCTACATAAAAGGTGTGTTGATCTTTCATGAACCGGAAGGGGAAGTGCGTTAGTGATGGGTCAATCAAGAATAAGTTCGACGAAGGAAATTGAGAACGCAAAATCTCAACGGCGAATGAAAAGGGTATATTGAACGAAAGATGTATTCATGAAATCGAGAGGTATCTAAGCCGTAAGCATTTAACATCAAAATCTCATGTGAATGATGGTAATAGTGTAAATATAAAGACCGAAATTTGCTTGTCACTTTTTCATAGAAAATGACTCGCACGGCTTATCACGGCTGGAGTAGTAAGGATGATGTTCTCCTACTACGTTTCCAAATAAATGGAACTAAACAGCAGCCTTATGTTATCTTCAAAGAGAGACCCGATGAGGAAGAAACTCCTAATTATGCAGAGATTCTTGCTGACGAGAAGAAGCGACATGAGCGGAAAACCAGAAAGGATTTAGATGACTTGTTATTTGATGCTGACTACTGTGCATTCCTTTATTTAGATGAAGACTTAGTACCCTCGAATCATGAGACCACTAAGGACCTAGACGCGCTACTAGGGGTTTCGAAACTTCTTCGGAACATTAAAATTGAATACAATTCTTGGTGTGACTGCAAGAAGTCAGGTGAAGGAGCCATGATTGAATGTAACAATGCCAAATGCGACATTGGATGGTATCATAAGAGCTGTGTAAAGCTTCGCGATGATTATACCGCGGATTTCTGGCTGTGCACAAGATGTCAAATATATAAAATAGGAGACGCTGGATACGACTATATTCCAGATCTTAAAGTGGATTACGATAAAGTAGCCCTGGCGAGTTCTGAGCGAGTTAATTTTACCAGATCTGTTGAGCGCATTGTGAACAAGCACATTTTTCCACCAAAAGAAGAAATCGTTAGGTTGTTCGAGGCTGTTCCCACGGAGTGCGAGGGGAGATATTGTCGGCTTGTGAAAGCGGAAGAAGGGGAAGAAGGGGAAGAAGGGGAAGAAGCGGAAGAAGGGAAAGAGGGGGAAAAGGGGGAAGAAGCGGAAGAAGCAGAAGAAGAGGAAGAAGCGGAACAAGAGGAAGAAGCGGAAGAAGCGGAAGAAGGGAAAGAGGGTGAAGAGGAAGAAGCGGAAGAAGGGGAAGAAGAGGGGAAAAAAGTAAGAGGAGGGGAAGAAGCGGAAGAAGCGGAAGAAGGGAAAGAGGGTGAAGAGGAAGAAGCGGAAGAAGGGGAAGAAGAGGGGGAAAAAGTAAGAGGAGGGGAAGAAGCGGAAGAAGCGGAAGAAGGGAAAGAGGGGGGGAAAGCGGAAGAAGCGGAAGAAGCGGAAGAAGGGGAAGAAGAGGGGAAAAAAGGAGGAGGAGGAGGGGAAGCAGAGGGAGAAGAAAATTATATCACATTCCCCCCTCCTCCATCGCCCTGAGGTCAAATTCGCCGTTTGATATATACTGCACGCTTGGGCCTGAACTTGCGGTGAAAGGGTGTTAATAAATTTTATTCTATGTAGAATCAGTCCGTACTTGCGGTACATTATTATTAGTATTAGTGCTTCACTGCGAGCACCGTATGCTATGATAAGCGGGGCTATAATCTGGTTGAGTGTCCAGACCAAGCGCTGAATGTTCCATGTTCAGCGGCTTGTCGTACGCCGCAACTATCAACTCCTCCCGTTTCTGTTTCGCCCACACTCAGGCATTTCTCAAGGCGCTAGCTCTTTGTCGGAATGTTTCTGTCATAGACCAGCTTCTCAGCTGGGTCATGCGATATTCAGCCTTGTCGTTCGCCTCATGTATAAACTCCTCCCACTTCTCCTGTTGGAATACGAGGTCATATGGGGGCATATTGACATCTTGGTTGTTGTTGTTGTTAGGAGGCTATCTAGGAGGTGAAAGGTGAAAACTCTACTGGCGGGCCCCAGCCCTACCAGCCCTATGAAGGCGGAGATTACCATCTCCCCTATTTCCAACATCTCCTTTGTTCAGTCCCGGGCGTTCCTCAAAGCGCTTGCTCCTTGTTGAAGGGAGTCGGGGTTTTCGGTCATAGACCATCCGTTAAGCTGAGTCATGCGATATGCGGCAGAATTTGTAGGATCTTTGGACGGAGCAGGATGGGTTGCATGCATATATAGGGAGGTGGCGTTACCGCCATGGTAGGTTGATGTGATCGTATCCGCGTTTTTATCATAAATCGTAGCTTGTGTATTCCGCGGGCACCCAGAGCATCGTCATAGCAAAGCTTGTCGTCTGGCCACAGCAGCACCGCTGTTAGGACCTTTTCCTTCCATGAAGAAAGTTGAGCAAGCATAGACACAGCTCCAGCAGGCCACGAACAAGAGATTTCCTCCACTTCAGCATTCAACCCAGTACGAAGAGGGTTCGCATCACCTTTCAGATCCTGGTTTGAACTATGCTCGTGTTTCGCAGCTCCTATCGCCTATAGTAGATGATGATGTAGTGAATTGAATCGAACTTTCCATAGTTCGAACTTTATTCAGTACTATCTTCGAATCAAAAGAAATTAAGCCAGTATGCAAAAGTTCGATTTAGGAAAAGGTCTCGTCACTCGTTTGAAAAGCTCGGTTAATTGCCTCCGAATGCCAATGCGCTGAAGCAAGTATGTGGTATGTGCAGGTAGGTCGAAAGGAATGTCATACTGAGTACCTTTCACCACTTGTTTTCACCCTATTTCAGGCCTGATATTAGTATGATGTTAAAGTAGTTTCAGCAATGGCGCGTACTCGCAGAACGACGGCGAAGAGAGGGCAAAAAGTTGTCAAAGAGGGTAGAAAGGGCGTCGCCAAAGTAAGTGATGCTGTAACTTGCGATTTTCGGTCGTAAGCCCGCCGCCAAGATTCGGTCCACATCTCGCCCGCGTACCAAGAGGAGTGGGGACGATGAGGCTTTGTCACTATCTGAAATAACGTTCCTGGTATCTGGCAGGTCGTCAGATAACTTCTATGACACCTCGAGGCGCTTTCTAATGATGGCCTAGGACGATGCCGATTTTCTATCAAAGGTCATGAGTTCTGCGAACCAATCGAAGCAGCGAGGTCTCCCCACTTGCGGCTGATCCAATCTCTGGCACTCTGACTCCCGTCTCTTCTTTCCTCCTTTCGTCTCAGATTGAAGTCGTTAACAGAAATTGATGGTGGGTATCCGTCCGTAGCGCCCTCCCGCGATATTGTTTACATGTTTGACCTTGTGGAAATGTCATTTTGTCCCTTCGTTCTCCCACCTGCCTAATTGCTAGACCGAATATTGTTCGACTAAGACTCATCAGACGCGATGACATAGCTATTGAGTATCGAACCAAGAAGGCTATCAATGCCTTAAACACACGTCAAAACCCGAGTCAAAACGAAATTGCATGCGCATTCGATGTACCTTTGCAGAGGCTACGATTCAGGCTAGCTGATCGCTCACGCAGTACCTCGTACATAATAGAAAGCTGACTATTCTACTAGTAGTATCTTTTCATCTCTTACTGACGACTTGTCATTAGTCTTCTTCGTGGGTTGTAGCTGTTAGGGAGGGTCCTGTCGCATGGATGAAAACTCTGCACGGCAGCTTTCACGGCCACGCAACGTCCTAACTTCGTTCGAACTGCGTCGGATTGAGATCTCTTGGCTTTTCTGACTTCTATCCGGAACATAGAATCAAAAGGTTCGTAGCCGGCACCATGTACAGGTGGATCTCGTTGCCGGCCCTTAACTTGATAAATATAATTTTAATTTATTTTGTATCTTTTAATTTGCTCATTAACAAAGAATGAAAGAAGGTTTTTAAGTGTGTGAGTCACAAGGTAATGCACTGATTACTCTTAGTTGTTAGATCAGCATTAGTTGGGCAAAGAATTCATATAAGTACCTCCTTCTTTCGATAGCCTCTCATCTCTATCATCAGAGAACGGCTACAACATGACTCAACCCCAATGCAACAAAGATTATTCCTTAGTTGAGCGAATTCGTACTACCCAACAAGCTTATACTATACAACATAACAAGATAGTTGAAACATGGAGTAACAAGATCCATCAGCCCAATTTCCTGATCGTGAACGACATAAACGCAATCAGGCTGGAGATTTCAAAGTCAGGAGCAAAGCAATATCAGTATAATGCTTGAGAGTCTATCGAAACCACCTATTGTAAAGACCAATTGTTGGGTCATACGAAGTACGAAAAGCAACTTGCAAGCGCCTAACAACCGTGTCCGCTCATTCATCTTAACAACTTATCGTTCTAAACCAAGCGGTCCGCCAGGTCACGGTGGAGGCGATATAGACTGCAGGAACCGTCAATGAGTATCTCTAACACACCAGAGAGGCGAAAAGGGGCGGAGCTCAGAATACGGCAGAGTAGGATACTAGGGATGTTCATTATATAAACTCATGAAATATCTCCTGGCTTACCCTTGTGCCAGAAGTCATGGTGGCATGTGTGTGAGTGGAATGTCTAATCTTTGCTGTAATTTGTAAAAGATATATGAAGATCGAGAGTAAAATAGTCAGACCGAAGCAGCCTTTTGCAAGGCTCAGGCTATGAACTTGCGAAAGCAGGCGTTCCTGAAGTGGAAGACAGCAGGGTGATCTTTTCTGATGAGTATGTAAGCCAGGGATCTCACAGCTCATCCATATGGCCAGTTGAAGCACCCAGGCAACGAAGACTGCCCCGAAAGAGACAAGAGCAACATTTGATGTGTACAATGTAGCGACTGAGGCGAGCAGCATAGACAGCGAAGTCCAAATGGTGGTGAGCAGGGCCGCGAATCCAGAATAGTAAAGAAGAGCATTGGCGTCTCGATATAATTCCGTATCAAAGATTTGTCTGCTCCAGGACAATACCAGCTCTACCAGAGACATGAGAAGTATGATAGCTAAGTTAGTATCTCGTTTGTCGAAACATTGAAGCTCGTGACGGATATTCATGGAGACTGATTTAGTAGGTTGTGTGCCTCTCCTTCGGGCCTCTTTCTTTTACTCTATCTCACGCTTGCGGTTCACAATCGACCGAGTCTTTGTACTGAATTTAGACATGGTTTTCGGCTGCTGTTGAACTGAACTTGCGAGACTGTGAAGAGTTTGAAGACCGTTTACAGTGATCTTGGGATTACTGTTATTCCGTTTCCTAGCATTATGTCAGTATGTCTTGCTTACGATTATAAGAAATGAAGCGCTTATCTTGAGAGGTGAATGATGGCCTTTACTGAGTAAGCTTCTTAAAGTAATCGTTGTCTAAGGTTATGTGATGCTTCCTTCAGCTTACATCGAATCTTCATAGTATCCTCAGCCCTATGAATCTTAACCGAGGCATTCCACCCCCCATACTCGTATGTTTTGTAGACAATAACATAACTGTTGGTATATGAGGGTCAGAGCGAATATGTGCATATATTGACTATCTAGTAGGTGAACTACCGAAGGAAGGAAGAAGTGGGAGCTACCTTAGTGGAATTATGAGGAATGGCTCTTACCATAAAATACTATTCACACCGCCATCCTCTTAATGACGCGTTATTATAAAATACCTATACGTTTAGAATTTCTAAACGACATTGTAAAGGGACAGTTATAAAAATAAGCGTATGTAAAATACAGTATCAGGTATCATGAGCAATACCTGCATCATTCTCCTGCAATGCCTCTCTGTATTCATTCACCTTTGCCCGCATCCACCCCCGCATCAACCTATCTATATCTTAATGACCACGCACAGAGTACCCATGCAGGCTCATGCAATGCGCCCTCGTGTAGAAATTGGCTGAATCGATCGATTCTGAGCTTGAAAATACAGAAGCGTTGATGTTGTCTGAAATACAGTCAGCCTATCCGAAGATAAGGCTTGGCAGTATTTTAGCAGTTAGGTATCTTGAAACTACTCAGAGCTTCATGTTCTACCGTAGCAACACTGTTCTATTTGATATCAGTGTATTATCTTTAAATGAATTTTCAACTAGACTGTAAGAGTATGTATCATTCTTCTTAATACTCAGTTATCATTTTGTTAGAGCTATCGTATATCCGTGCCCCTCACTAAGCTCATCCTTCGCTTAAAACCATATATTTTCGCTAAGGTAGGTAGGCTAAATACCGCTAGCGCCAAGCCGGCTTCGGCCGGAGCGGAAATAACTAACCACCGGAATATCTTTTCCTCTACCCAAGGTGCCAAGTTTCCCGACATCATACAAGATGAACAAGAGTAAATGAATGTCTGATAATTACAATGGTTATCTTGTGCATGCAAATGGTCATCTGCAGTAAAGACATGGATCGAAGTGATACATGATACAGCAGGTCGCAAACGGGGACGTTACTCGGTCCTTATTCGACGCTGCATCTTCCCGGTATTGCATGCCACCACCCAGACACACAGATAACAATGGATCATATCTACTACGTGGCATGAAAGCAAGCGTCTTTCTGAGCAATCGTATTTTGCTCGTCATCTGAAAATGTAGACACCATTCCTGAATATTTACAGGATCACGTCGACTGACCCTTGTACTGCTATTCATTGCTGGGCCTTGACGTATCCTGAAAGTCTTTTATCCTCGTGGACAAAACATCCCCCTTTTCCTTCTATCGGCTTCCGTCAACTATGGGTCAGAAGAAGTTCCCTCGACGTCGAATAGGTTTAGCGGTAGGTTCCCTTCAAATACGTCTCAGAATGAGAGGTGACTGATTTATCCCTTCAGTGCTCGCGATGCCGTAAGAGGAAGATAAAATGCAGTGGAGATCTAGAAGGACAAGGCTGCACGCCTTGTAAAAATGCTGGAGCTTCAACTTGTGAATTCTTGAGGGTACTACACAATTGATGTCTGATGATCGAAATCAAAGGTTGACACAGCGTATGATACAGATTAGTTCGACGATAGCGATTTACACGCCTTCAAAGATACCTGCCACCGGAAGCTATGGACAAGCTCCATCCCAGTACGAAAGCGCTGGCGAAGATCATCCGTCGCACACGTCTCCTCTTGATAGGCCGCCAACGATATCCTACGATGGACCATATAACCCGTTTTCCGACACACAATCGATAGAGCATCCCCAGTCTTTCCAAGGTCTTCAACGCTCGGCTACAAACTGCACTGTCCTAGAGCTATCTCCCAACTATGGACCTGTGATCGTACCCACGAACTCGGCCTTGTACTGTAAATCTTCGAGCCAGAACTTTCTACCGAGTCACACTTCTTCGACCTCAGACTATGAAAGCCGTTAATCAAAACCGCAGCACTCCAGTCTACTTCTACGTTGACTCGCTCGATGCCGCTTTGCACTCTTCGATACCGAGCACATCAGAACACCACTAACCATTATAAGGTCTTTCATTTTCGCTTCTACTTGGCCAATACCAGCTAATCACGGGTCATAATGGAGCGCTCAACAATACTGAGCGTTGTCTCTTTTGTCGTGGTGCAGCCGGGTTCACCTGAGGACGGTTGAGCGAAATGGTGGGAAGGAAAGCTTTTTCCATCTCAGGCTTGGCGAAAACATGCGATATTTGGATTTGTAACGAATCTGCATGTTGGCCTCGGGAAACACCTCCTCTCCGGAAAGTCGACTAAAGTAATAGGTATAAGATAATAGTTGATGGAGTTATCAAACAATAACAGGCCCCCTTCCGTATATAAGTGGCATGGTGTCCAGTGGTGCCGGGGGGTTCTGCCTCGTTTGACAACCTCAATGTTCCTGCCTGTCCCTTGATCAGTTTCAGGATGTTTGCGTAGCCTAGTCATTTAAATAGTTCCATAACGAAGCAATAATGTATCGCCGTTCATTCTTGGGAAGAGAAGACTCGTGGAGGCCAGAGCCTACCTTTGGATTGTATGAAACCCTTTCGGGTGACAGCAGTGTTTCCGTGGTCCCGGTTGGCTCAAGAAGTACAAGGGTATTCGGGGCAATGTGCCGGCCGATACCTTGACTCACTAATCATGCTCCTTCCCGGAGATGCAGCGGACTGGGCCGAAAGCCATCCAGATGCCATAGGATGCTACACAGCTACTCCTTTGCAAGACATTGTTTCTTTCTTTCCAACCCCTGTTTCACCAAAGCTTCCCTTCCAAAGTCGTTGAGATGGCCTAGAAACCGGACGCACCGCTTTCGGCCTACTGCAAGCGGTTGGAGGCACGCAAAGGCCCGAACAGATCTCGCTCATAGATGCTAAGGCCACTACGATGCCAACGTCAACGTCAACGCCAACGTCAACGCCATTATTGAAGATCTGTTACGGCTTATGGTGCCGCCATGCAACCGACGCCGGGCACGGCGACATGTCAGTGAGAGTTTTCAAGTTTCGTATTCTTGACAAAGCTCTTCGAATTAGTACTATTGATAACGCGTGATCCTACTATTATAATCAGGCAGCGAATGAGGGTCTGGTTGAGATTAGTGATTTCGATGTCCGTGCCGTCAAGGAAGCGCATGTGAAAAGGTCAATACACACGTCTTTATTCAAGGACCTCCTTATAGCTGCGTCTCGACATCATGTCTAGCTGTGGTTTAATTCAAGCGTATATTTTTAGTGCTGCTTCGATTGATCAAAGATGAAGGCGATAGAAGTGTCTTTGAAAGTGTAGATCTTGAAAGTGAGCAACAAAGAAACAGCGTCTCGGATGAAAGTCATTCAGAAATGACAAAATCTCTGACTTGAAAATCAAACGAAGCCGAGACAAACTTGAGTGTGTGTGTGTGTGTAGACACTCATGAACAGTATGAGACATAGTCTTTCAGTTGTTTGATCAGCCTGCATTGATTTCTATTTATCTTCTGGCATACGACATTTCAAGATACGTTCTTCAGAAATTCAACCTCAGTATGTCTCTTGGAATTAGTGATTGTATTGCCATGGCGCAAGTGATTTTGGTCGCCTACAAATGCTGGAGCAATACATCTGACGAACTCGATTATTTCATGACCATGATGTCTGATCTGAAAATCCGGATTGAGGCGCTGGCGGAGAGCAGAGACTTTGAATCCCAAATCCTTCGACCCACTGAGCGGGAGTTCCTGTGCGATTGGTCCCTCGCCACATATTCGATCTTGAGCGAGTTCCAACGAACCTACCACAAAGAAGAGCATCAGATTATTCAAAGGTTGCGGTGGCTATGCATACCGAAGCTGAAACCACTCTCCAAAAATATGTTGAGGCAAATACAATCACTGAACGGCTTTGAGCAGAAATTGATGCTTCGTTCGACCACGTAAGTTCACTCGAGTTGTAGTGTGTCTTGAGACTGATAAATCACAGCGAGTCTCTTTCAGCAAATAGGGAGGTATTCAAGGGCCAGATTGCCTGCAGCGCGGACCAGTTAGGGCTGTTGGTAAACGTTGATATAACTTATCAACACGGAGCAAATGGCGCAAGCGACTAGCAATATCCACATAATTGCTACTTGCTTGTCGATAAGATTGGATAGACACGTCGTACTGTTATGGCTGTTTTTTATGGGCGTACTGTGTAACCCCAAGTCTTTTGAATTCTCGCCCAAGTTGATATAATACAATAAGCCGCCCCAATGAGCGCGCCTCTTGTCATCACGTGTAGTGCTTTTTTTTCTTTCATATGTGCCGTTGTAGATGTACTGTTCCGGCCTCGTGCAGCTTACACGATACTGGAATACGAGGTCATATGGGGGCATGTTTGATATTTTGGTTGTTCTGTGAAGGCGGAGATTACCAGCTCCCCTATTTCCAACACTCCCCTATGGGAATCATAGCCAAACAGGGCCATATATGTTGAACAGACGAAACTATTCGGAGCTTCGTAACGTGTATCCACCGTTTCCCTTCGTCGAAGGCACATATTCACGGTATATCCGGATTCATCCAGAATCACCTCGTTTCTGGCATTTCTGGCTCATCCGGAGGCACTGGTGCATCGCTTCATCTAACCACGATGACTGACTTTCTTTGGCTCAGTAGCAATCGACCTGACTTGGCTGCATCGCTTCCCTCCATCGGAGGCAAATATTCACGGTGCTTTTTATGCTTGGCTCTATCGCGTAGAGACTTGAATTATCGACGTTGGGCTCTATCGCGTAGAGGGTTCCGAGTGACGACGTCGACGACGATAGACATGGTCAATGAGTTAACGTACTCAGGAACGGAACAACAACTTAGGCAGGTTGCACTAATCCGGGCTCATAATCTGTTGCAATACGAGGTGGTCATATGGGGGCATATTGATATTTTGGTTGTTGCTCTTAGGATTCTATCTACATAGGAGCAAGCAGGTGAAAACTCTCTGGCGGGCCCCAGCCATATCAGCCCTGTGAAGGTGGAGATTACCATCCCCTATTTCCAACACACGATTGGGTGGCTCGAGAGATGTCAGGCGGAAGGTAGGGTAAGAGGACCGCGCTGTCGGGAGATCCTACTTACATCAGTGCCTTCGGTGGTCTGAGGTAGCTTCTATGGGTTCTGTGGGGCTTGGCTTAGTCGCTCCTCTCTGCTCCTCCTATTTTCGGCGTTCAAGGAGCGCGCTATGATATACATGAGGGCAGCCACGGAACCTTAGACAGGTGGTCTGGAAGAGCAAGCCAATCGGTTATCATGTGTGCAAAGGGTCTGGAACATTAGCATGGCCAGATAGCTCCTGTCCGGCGCATGCAAGGCGAATTGAGTGCACCCATGGTGAGCTGCATCTTGGCGATGCAAACAGTAGCCATATCCAGCCCAGGATATTGTGGGCCTAACTTTGCGTCGGGTTCGTCATATCCTCTCGCGTCCGAAAAAAGTGGTCCTTGCCTGGATTGCTAGCCAATACTCTAACAGAAGCACAAGCACTTCACCTCCCAAGTATTTCAATTGACGAGTATGCGACTTGGGACATGCGCCGAGGCCACCAATGATACTGTAGATATAAGGATAGGGTATTAACTTGTGAAGCGCAACAGAAAGGGTAGTGAACCTTACAATATGCCAATAGAACAGGACTTGAGCCTGAAGGATCAATTACATCGTAGTTTACAGACTCTGGATGTAAGTTTCTGGGGTCGCCTTTAGGGTTGCCTTTCAATACTCTTGGCTTTGTACCCATCCCTTGCAAATCATTCCGCCGATTCAGGAATGATCGATAGGATACTCCAGACTTCATCGTCTTCGAAGCTGAACCTGACGATTCAGCACGGTGTTTTATGCGTCATGTAGATCTCTGTCGGAGCGTACCAGACCTCCATAACCGGATCTATGTTGAGAAGACTAAAACTCAAGCGGCCAAGCATGACTTATTGATGGCCATCGTCAAAGAACAGGCCTACCAAATCCCACGTAGGAAGATCGAGCCTTTTGGTCCCACAATTTGGCAAGATAGGTGCGAGAGTCCTGCTTCATCGCTTCGAAAGTATAGCTGTAGTATCTTTTGACGGTAGCGGAATCGCGGATCACAAGCTGCTCGTACTTTGAGCGACGGGCTGGTCCTCGTCAGGCAATGTGAGGTTGAGGTTGAAGGCCCCCGTTCCATATAGGCGATGGTGAAGACATCAAAGCAAGGCTTGCTTACTTGGTGCAGAACTGAGATCTGAACGGGTCAGCTTGTGCAATTCAGCGTTGTAGGTCTTAGGTTGGTATATAGGGTCAGAAGGAGTATTATATGGCTTGTATAGTATATTGATTGAACTAAGTAGGAACTATGGAGGAAGGGAAAAGGTGGGCGATGGGTAGATACCCATTCACTAGCGCCGGAGCTTCGGATCAATGACGGAGATTCCTAACCACAGGGGTAACAGTACTGTTCCCTGTTTCCAACAGTAGGCAGGCACGGCAGGTTTACCTGCAATTTTTCATTCTCTCCCACAGCCATGTCGTCGAACGATGCTCTGTCCAAGGCCACGAGCGGAAACGATGTCGAACTGCAAGAAGAATGGGAAGTAAATCTTTGCATGGGCGATGTTAACTTGCCTTGCTGTCCGCCTCTGGTCACATAGCGTTGTCAACATCCAAATACACAGGCACCAAAGGAGATGGAATGTGCATGGTGCGTGCAAATATAACGGAGGAGCGGGTGGGTAGTGTTCAGAGATGTCATACACCCTCGTCCATACCATCTCACTCACCGACGCTACTCAAGTGGTGGCTAGATTCATGTTTGAGGGGCGGCTGAGGGGTTTGAAAAAGGATGGGGGAGTGATATGAATGGGGGGGAGAAAAGAGATGTGAATTGGTGATAGAGTACTAACTAGCAGAGCCCGGGTAAAGTGAGCTTCTTTATAAACGACCTCCACATCGCCATCCCCTCTCCTCGCCCTCTACCAATCCGCCTTCCTTATCCTCCTAGGATGCCACCAAAGTCTCCATCGCCCCTCTAAATGCCCGCTGTGCGACCTCTTCCTAAATCGGCTTGAACATGCCTCGTACTAGCAGTCTTTCCTTCGCGTATAACTGCCCCCAAGAGTCCGTCACCTGCCAAACATTCGGACACACGGTTAACGAATCAGCAGATGATGCGCATGTGAACTTATATCGTGGTCCTAAGCGTGTAAATTTGTGACCGAGTACAGTAGCTTGACTGCAAATCGTCGTCAAGGAGTCACGAAGCGTCATATCTTCGCGCTTCGTGCTCCATGGCTCTAGAAATTGACACAGATAATCAATCATGCGATGACATTGTTCATCTCCGTCTTCATTCCAGACGTCGTAGATTTTCTCTGGTCCAGGCGAAAATCGCTTCAACAGACGAACTCTTGCATGAAGACATTCGTTGTCTAAGAGAATTTGATCAGTTCTTGCAGAATAAGACGAGATGTATTACATACATTGTGAGGTGTACGTCTTCAGACTCTTTACGAAAGACATGTAATCTTGCTGCACTAAACTCTTGCTTTCATCATAATTCTGAATATCCAGTGCAGCACAGATCGAAGCGGCAATGAAATGTTTTACTGCACGTCGTCGATTTTGAGAATCCCAAAGTAAAGAGATGAAGCGCTTCACATCAAGCTGACCGATCTCGATATTCTCAACGATTCCTGGATCATCCTGTGAGCTTCGCGCCTTGCCCTTAGGAAAATGTCTGTTGCTGCAATCCTCGATATTTTCGAACATAGCCATCAACTCTATTCTCATGTTGTTATCGTTACCAGTCTTGTTCTCGAGCAGCTCCATTTCCAGATCGTAGGGTGCGGTTTGAAGATCTGCGTCATGTGTTCTTCTCGATGGTATCATTCCAACATTTCTGCGCTTTTCTCTTGTTCGTAGTCGTATCACTACAAGAGTAATGACGACCACGACAATGATAGTGCCGATGACAGCAGAGACAAGCACACCAGCTAAAGATGCATTAGACAACATAACATATGCTGCACAGTACAATGATCTTAGAATAAGGGCGAGGGAATGTTTAAAGTAGACAGACTTGATCTCTCATGTTCTTCTACTTAATGAAAGAAAAGCACTCTGATTTCGAGAACATGCGACAAAGAGCAATAAGGTGAAAGAAACATGATGCAAAGGAAAGCTCATCTTGCCTTCATGTATGCTTCTGGATTTCTTTGAGACTATCACGAAAGAGAAGTACTCTGATTTCGGGAACATGCGACAAAGAGCAAGAACGTCTTGCCTTCATGTATGCTTCCGGATTTCCTTGAGAGTATCACGAAAGAGCAGTACTCCGATTTCGGGAACATGCGACAAAGAGCAAGAACGTCTTGCCTTCATGTATGCTTCCGGATTTCCTTGAGAGTATCATGGAAGAGAAGTACTCCGATTTCGGGAACATGCGACAACGAGCAATAATCTAACCGTTCTCATTCCCGAATTGCCTTAGGTTGCTTCAGATTTGAATGAACGATCTGAGGTAGTGTTGATCTCGAGAATGTCATCAAAGCCGGGTTTTGCTGTGGGCAAAGGTATGATCATCCTGAAAACCATCCATAGATCATTAGTCCCTGGTTTGGTGCCGGTCACTTGATGATGGCTAGGTATGATCTTGTTGTTGGCGTTGACCTTGGTATGACCTCTACCGGTAGGCAGGAATGGCGAGTGATCGATCTTTTGATGAAGACAATGAATGACAAGTGATCAGGTGTTGCGTGGAAATCTTCAAAAGCCACAGGAACTCACCACGTGGAATGGGAATCGTCCGACGAGGTGCTTAGGAAATGTCCAACCACGCTGGAATACGAGCTGAACGAAGCCATGAACCAATTTTCCCTTAAGGCCTGCGGCATGAACTGTGCTCATCGATATCCAAGCTTGAAGGGAAAAGCTATACGCGACCACCCAATCCGATATGTTGAGTGGTTCAAACTGTTCCTTGAACCAGCCTACCTGAAGACAGCAATCGAAAAGCGGATTCCATGGGCTCCTACTTCACAGGATGAGATCTTCCAGTGGTTTGTGGATTACTTGAAGTTTATTCGTCAGGAGATTCGGTTGAAAATTAATTGCAAACAAACGCTGGATAAAGCATGGGAATCTACCAGCATTCACTTCCATTTCTCTTATCCACAGTTCTGGTCGACCGAAGCTCGAATTCGCTTCTACGAATCCATCAAAGTCGCAGGATTTGAGAATGGCGAGCATCACAAGGCCACAGTCAACCTCACAGAAGCAGAGGCTTCTGCGATACACGTTATTCAGGAAAATCAGTGTATTCTCGATGGAAATACTCTTCTCGTCATGGATGTTGGTGGAGGTACTACCGATGTAGTCAAGTTCCAAGTACAATTCCAAGCCGACGGCACACTACAATGTCACAACCTAAAGCCCATGCAAAAGATCATCGGGTTCTCTGACGCTGAGAAGACATGGGAAGATCATGTATATCAATTACTATTAGCTTCACCTCAATTTCAAGAGAAGGAAAAGGATTCACCGGGCTGGGTTCGCGAGGTTGCCATTGGGATAAGACGTTCAAATTGGTTTAGTTCCCGTGTGCAAATGAATCAACCGGCTGAAGAAGTCGAAATAACCCTTTCGTCGATCAAGGGGATTGAAGAGCTCTTTACCGATCCCATTCTGGACCGAAATATCATTGTGAAGGAGTAAGCGGAAGCGATCCTGACTACCACGACACGTCAACTAACTCTGCGCTCAAGACAAGATATCCTCCGCTGCTTGGAAGTTGTTGCTCGGCCTCTAATTGAGATGCTATGTACGGTTGAGCAGCCTCCAGTAGGTGATGTAGGTTCAATGCCATCGAATCCTTCAGTCTAATCCTTTGCTAGGATTTTTTCGCATTTGTTGGTGGCGTCGCTAATACTAATATCTGTGGTTTGGTCGAGGATTGGGTCAAAAGGTGGTGGCCTACCCAAGTTTTAAAAGTCAGGAATCCGTGAGTAACAACTTATAAGACCGCTTGGCGTTGTTGACATGCAAAAAGCGCGCTTGCTCCTTCTATTGGCGCAATCCATGACAGCTTCACCGTATCAACAAAGAGTATCGGAATAGTCCGGAAAGAGATCATAGAATGGTTGATCCGTAAGGTTGGCTAGCCCCTATGTTTCTAGGTTAAAGACTAGAGTTGACGTTTTAGTAGGGCGAAAATGTCTCTCAAGTCAGATTCAAGGACTCCTTTCGGGCCTTCCCAGCTGCCCGTGAACACAACATGACTGTTGTGACCACCGACCAGGCGATTGTTAATCTGCCAACTCGGCCAACCTCGAAGGGCCTTGATATACATAAGGTGTGTTGCCGGCGTAATAAAAAGGATTGGAAAGGATTGACCTACAGTTTGACGATTTCTGTGTCGAACACCAATACTGGCCTTCGTGTTAACCTAGGAAGTGATGACCCAAGCGTGGCGATCGAGCGGATCCCCAGTTCGGATGGGAAGGGAGTGTGTTTTGACTTAGTCCAGTAGGAGAATTAAAAATTCAATGCAAACAAGACCGTCTATGTATAGTGGACACAACCAATCGAAGTTTACCACTTGAAGTTTACCACCCCATCATGAATAACCCTACCCATAACCCTACCTACCTATGTAACAACCTACCAGGAGTGTGGTCTCGCCCTGGAAGGGCGACGGACCGGCAACAGCGTTACTACCAGGAACGGGTCAAGGAAAAGTCCTCGACATGCCCTCGACATGCTTACCAGTACATCACTTACTAATCTCTTGAGGGTAAAGACGTGCAGAATCGCAGGATTGACATGCTATCTACAAACAGACCAGGATGCTCTGGTGTAGTTCCAGCTAAGTACAAGCAGAGTATTGGCATGTCTGGTTGGGCCGAGCGAGTCCATACATCCTATTATGCGATGCTGGAGTATCAACAAGCATGCCATATCGCTCCAAGCCTGGCAATGCCGTCATTGCACATTGTGCCACTCGAAACATCCAATGACGATCCCCCGGCCGGATATCACACGACTTATAATTCTTGGTCAATGTTAAGATTTTGATGGCCAGTTGGTTGAAACCCGGAGAGTCGCGGTGGCTTCCGTTCCAAACTTCAGGTGCGAGGTATATCGCCAGAGCAGTGACATCCACTCATCCACACTGACAGGCAGACCCACAAGACACAGCAGCATCGCCGTCCAAGCGGCGGCCTTGAGCCAAACATTCAACATTCAACATCCAGTGACTCCACTGGCAGCCGTCGAATTGTGAGGTTACGGGAGGATACTTCAGTCCTGTATCGGGGGTGAACCGGCGAGCAAGGATGTCAAAGATGCCCGTGCCAACCATTTGCAGGTAAGCTAACCCGAGGTCAGCAAGGACTCGAGATGATTATGGGTACCATCGGCAATGTCGAATGCGCAGACAAAATGGACCTCCAACAGCTCAAGTTGACGTTGCATCCGGCCAGGCTGCCCGTTCCTTTATGTGACGAATGGCGCTGTAAGTGATATCAAACGTAATATCATAGGGTATGTGGTATATTATGGGCTGTCCTTGAATGATACGTCGGATTCGCTCATAATTCACAGTCGCGATGTAACCAAGTCGGTCATTCATAGTGAAGATGTGGCACAATGCCGTAGAGACGAGACGATAGTCCCAATGTAAGAATCTTCGAGCATGTCTACCTCGGCCAAGCAGTGAATGAAATGCTTCAAGGGAATACGGTGTCATTTACGCAGACTTCGCCAGTCACAGAGTCCAAACGGAGACTACGGTCTGTACGTGATGATATTCTGGGTGCATCTAGTTGGACAGAAGCAGGCGATCTGCCGAAGTCGGTCCCGAGCACTAGTGCCTTTTTTCAGGAGTATGCCCTACCTGCACAGAATCCGAGCCCTTCTGAGCGCCGTGGATATGGCCGGGAGTGTATCCTGGTCCACCTCTGCATGTAGTTGTGCTTGCAGCTTCCATGGTCGTCCGTCAAATCCCGGGCATACGTCGGTCTTCTGGTGAGAACATAGGGTCTATCCGAATATTGACTTGTAGAGGTCTCGGGAGCGCAGAGTTATCGTGATCGGTGGATTTCCTGTTCTAAGGTCAGAAACCCGCAAGACAACTCCCCATACGCGCTCCAGAAACGCATCTCTTGTGATGCTCTCGTATCATCTTTGAACCTCTGACTCAGTCGGGAAGACCTTTCAGACTATTGCCGTCGTAACTTCTCTTCGAAACCCATGCTGATGGCTCGCCGACCAGCTTCTTTGTCGTCCTGAACACATTCATCCCAAGCGTGTCACCCATCACGGCATTGAGCCGAAGACTTTCTTGGTCTTGTGCACGGGGCCCGGCTATGCGATGGCGATCTTCCGTGCGACAGGGCTTCAAACACGATCATAGATAGGATTAAGTACTAAGACATCCAGCTAAAGAGCGATAGGAGGCACAAGGACGCTCAAGCACCAACGTCATATACTCAGCCCTATAGGGCGAAGCGAGTTTGCCAAACGTTGCGAACATTCCCCAACGAGATCTTGCGCCGCTCCCCGTCCTCATGCGTCCGTGTGTCTGGAGATATGTGACAATTGAGTTCACCTTCGCTGGAGGAGGTGGTGGGATAGAAAGGGAGAGGAGAGGGAGAGGAGAGAGGGATGGGAGAGGGACAGCGCAGGTATTAACACAAGGTGAGAGCTAAGACTCGTGCTGGGCAACACAGATCAACTAATGGCTTAATAGAGCGAATTACAGTAGCGGATGGGTTTTACGCGTCCTCGTCTCCCTCCTCAGATTTTAAATCGTGGCGAGGGCTAGAAGAGAAGAAAGTCATCGGTATTGCTGCGAGTACCACATGTGACATATTTAGGCTGACCCAAAACAAGCTTATTATTCCCAACTTCTCCGAGGCACCGCACCTCCAAGCACCTTCACTTGCTCCCGAACAACTGAGCATAGTCATCATCAGCCTGGCACAAATTCCGGGTCAAGACACTATGTCATTGGGTATTTGCTTGCTGGGTAACAAGACGCGGAAAAATATTGTGCGTCTGGAAGGCAACCTCATGGGCTCGGGAAGCTCCAGAAGATGTGGTACGTCTTGCACTGTCGAGAAGGCTTACAGCCTGTCAAGTCACAGTCCTGTGTTCGGATCTTACCATATACTGCACGCCAGAGGGAAATAGATGCCGGTAGGATTCTGTGAATGTCGTGTGAAACGGCTAGAGGGGGGGTAGGGGACTAATCATTCCTTCAGTTGCGAATAAAGATGGTTGATGGTTCAGTTCTTCGTCTACCCTCGGCAGCACCCGAGCAACAGCAGCAGAGGAGAGTATTTTCTTATTGTAGCCTTAACAGACCTATACACATATCAATAGAGCGTTAATTATATTTCCATCAAATCCCTTGTTCTAGAGCTCTAAAACGACCCTTATTTAGCATTGCCGTCTGTAACCTCTTCTGTAGGCTTCTATTCATGCGCAGAGCTCTCCCAAGGAACGTTATTCTGAGGAATCAAGCCGGTTCTCTTAATGCTTTGAGTATCTTTCCAGACATTTTTCAGCACTGCCATCCTTCCACTCGAGAAGCTTTGGCACATAGTACACATGGGTCCCTAATGTCTCGTGATTCAGTGCTTGAAGGATCTTCTCATCAAATCCTTGTAAGGCCAGACGTCGCCGGGCGTAGCTTGTCACTTTGAGAATCACAAAGCTGAATGCCGGCGTCTACCCAGGCCGGTCCCAAAATGATCTGCCGACGTACGTGTGGTCTCGAAGCTCGCGTAGCAGGAGAAATTAGGAAGGCATAGTATCTCTCCAGCTTCCCATAACCTTTATCGTGAGCCCCGCTCGAGTTTGGCGATTTTAATAAAAGCTCATGAATTAGTTTTCTGACAGCTTGAACCCCTCTATGCTCAATGGTAATGCTTTGCTGATATCAGTAGTAGATGATGGACCGCAAGACCTGACGTATGACTTTTCTTGTCAAGACTGCATTCATACACTATAGTCATATAGTATTGAATACCGTAATCATGTAAGCAAAATGTTTCAGTTGAGCTGACCTGTCTGACATACATACTTCTGACAGTCAGGGAATAGACGTTCAAATGATTTGATAAGCACTCGCTGCAATACTAAGTACATAAGAGTCGCACTTTCTTTCAGTGTGAGTTTAAGTTAATCGAATCTGAGAATGAAAGAGAAAGAATTGAAAATTTTCATTCGCGAAGTGAAAAATAAATGGTCAAAGAACCAAAAAGAAGATTTAATAATACCAAGTCCAGTTTGTTCTCTAGACTCGGAAGCTTCCGAGGAAGAGGTGCATTACTGGGTAGAAGAGAATAAGAAATGGAATGACAATGTAATTCTTACCTGTCTTGATAAGATTCACTCAACTTTATGCTCGTCAAATCTGAGGACAGAGGAACAATTATTTAAATTACTAAAAAATTTCAAAGATGATTTTGCGCAAGTACGTAATAAAGATATTGGGGAGGCAAAGCTGAAGAAGAGGCAGAGAGAAGAACAGAGAGAAAGAGAAGAAGGAGAGAAGAAGAAGAAGAAGAAGAAGAAGGAGAAGGAGGAGAAGGAGAAGGAGAAGGAGAAGGGGAGAAGAAGAAGGCTACTATAGGTTGCAGAGACTTGGGATAGCAATTTGACTCTTATAGTGCGCATCAAGTATATTTAGTAGCTGATATCGTGACTATCGCTGCAACGCTCTACATTCTTTGCCGTGATGAGTGGGCCCCGGGCTGGTACTGGTTGAGCGAATCTTGCTTGCTCACCCTGCTCACCACCCTACCTGCTCACCACCCTGCTCACCCCCCCGACCTGCTCACCACCCTGCTTAGGGTTACCACGATATCTAAGAGAAGGCGCTGGAGTGAAGAAGAGACAGCGTGTAGGCATCAGGCAGAACGATGAGCTACGCTTAAACAATCATCACATCGCTCAGATTAAGATCGTCAGATACTCTTTGCCGCTTCGCTCTCGCTGTCTCTTGTACGACAACATAATCGTTCTCGACCTTCCTCTTTGCAACCTTACTATCTGCGATCAGTCCTAGTAGTCGAGACGAAGTTCTTCTTGGTTGAATCTATTTCTTGACTCGCTTGACGGGTCCGCTTTTCTTGTGTGTAGAGGTGCTCTTAGGTGTGATTTGGTTGGTAATCTCCGCATCCATCCGGCGGGTATTTGACCTTCCTCCCTCCTTTTCCTTCCTTCTACCCTCGTGTCCTCGTATACCAAGATTTGATTGCTAAGCGACTGGCTTCGGTCCAAGGCCTGCGGGGGCGGCATCAAGGGCAAGTTGCTTAAGGAGATTGTCTCGCTGGGCAATGTTTGCCTGGCGCTGCTTCTCATACTCGCTGAGTTCGACTAGACAGCGAGATCATTCAATAAATGGTTGGGCGCAATGCTAGCATATATCGAGGTCGGCTGAGGCACCTTTAACGCGGGCCGATTTACCGCCGGCGCAGGATTGACAGCATAGCTTAAAGCCTCGGCAATAGAAGGATTTGACTTGATAGTCATGCGCCCGCTCACTAATCTGACTCCTACTTTCATCAAACAAGGTGGTGAGGGCCATATACCTTAGGCTACAACAAGGTTCAGCTACATACATATGATACAAGCCTCGATGACGCACCGGGGTCCATGGACACAGGATAATAGCGCGTGTACTCCGTAGATCACATGATATTAGAGTCTGGAGATGATTTTTTTGTAGGAGGCAACGCGGACGTTTGAGAGCTTTGTCTAGCTCTCAAAAACACCATAACCTTCACCAATCATTTACAGATCTTTCCGCCTCTCAACTTCGGTGGAAGACTAAGAGCCAGGAAACCGCATACAATTAGGGGAAAAAGCCAATTCAACAAACTACTTTGGTTCCGGGATTGAGAACGGCGAAGAAGCTATAGCTCGACTATGTCACCAAGACATCAATCCAATTACAAGCTTCACAAGCTCGTAAGGATATGCCGCATAATAGAAGGAAGACGATGACAAGACGGAGGACGAGAAGAATGAGCACTAATAAAGACTTGACCCAGACTTACGAAAAACCTTTGACAAATGTCGTCGCCACAGCCGCTGCCAGCAAGACCTCGAATAAAACCTCTAAGGAAAAGCCGAACTTCCCAACACGAGGCAGAAAGAAGGTACGCAGTGGCCAGGCGGAAAACAACCTGCCGACAAGGGGATCCTACAAGCCAAATTATTATTCATGGAAAGGATGAACCGCGTCTTGGACGAGTGCTCGCACTATCTTGGTCCCGAGTGGCACGTTTTCAGCCAACGCAAGCGTGATATGGAGAAACAGGTTAGGGAGGAGGGATGGTCTGTATAAGAGGCCGTCGATAAAGATCAACTAGCAATGTCTACTTAACATCGAGTTTCAACTACCCCGGCAAGAGCTGGAATCCCAAATAACATACATGGTTTCGCTCAAAGTGGATTTTACTTAGGCTCACCTTTACCGACTTCATCCACATTGCTCCCCTAAAATTGACCGCCGCATCGTCAATGTCGAGAATCGTTGAGCAATATCAAAAACCACACTAAGCAGTTGAGAATGTACAGTATATCCCAGCAAACAACATCGTGACCAGTGCAAGAGCAAAGCTCATCTTTACCTCACGGAAAAGCAGACCGATCGAGTGCTTAACAAATTTCGAAAGGATGGATGTTCTACTTACACTATCTAGTCGTAGATTACGAGTAGTTGACAGAGCATGGGTATAATAATGCTGATAAGCTTACCTGGATTACCGCTTATGAAAGCCTGAGAGTACTAATAACATGTTTATTCCTGACTCAAAGTCTGTAGAGAGACATGGGTCAAGTATCAACGGCGTTGAAAACATATTTGATATATATTCAGGTTTTGGAACAATTGCCAATAACGGACGCCGTAAACTTTTGTCTGGCGTTGAAAATTAAATTATCATCATATGAACAGAAAAGATATTTCAATTTCGTAACACTATAAGATTCTTGAACTGAGGAGCTGCAAGTGAGCAACGGTGAAAAGCGTGTGTGCAGTTGAGTTCAGACATTCTTGGTATCAAACCTTCAAGGCCTGTTTTCGCGTTCAAAAATTCAACCAGGTAAATATGAAGCTGTTCAAAGCTCTCAAGTACTGATCTTCTGTGTATGTAGCTATGACATGTCCACTGGTTTCGGCCCTTCGCTCGAAGATCCTTGCGCCTTCTGCTTTTACATTGAAACCCCTCGTCATCGCCGAAGGGGTTCACTGTCACCGTAACACCGTTTACACTATGCAAGAGAATCTCTTCATGTATGACACTCCCTTTAGACCTCAGTTTCGTCCGAAGAGCGCCCCTCGAAAGATCTTTCCGGCCGCTGAAGACTCCCTAATTACATACCTGAAGCAACAGTCGGATAGATGATGTAGTTTCTATGAAAGAAGTGAGATATACATGTTCATAGGTTCACGATATTCAGAATTCTGAAAAAGAGGCACTAAAGTGAAAAACAAGGTCTGTGTAAAGAAGTCAGACAGAACGATGAGCTACGATAATTGAATAGCGAAGCTGCTGCAAACGATCGAGCAGCCGTTTTCGTCGATGAGACTCTTTTCAATGAGACTACAGACTTACGTCATCAAGCCTACGCACCAGTTGATGAATCAGCTCGCTATCAAGCCTTTAGATAGAGAGGGCATTCCTGAAGCGTCCTTGTTGATAGCGGCGATAATGAATGCCTTTTAGCGAAGGAGCATTGGCTTGTAATGGTCGCGTTGTAGTATTAATATGTGGCAAAGAGGCAAGAGAAGGACTAAGGTACCATATGACTACAAGCATCATCACTCTATCGAAAACCACCACATTGTGTTGGTTTACGAATCGGCCAAAATGTGAACACACTTTGGAACAATCCTATTCAGGTATATCAACACATTGAGCAGAATGTTCGAATGAATACCGATGGTCTTGAGCAATTGTTGAGGACAAGGGTGAAGGATGCGCTGGTTATGTCAAAGGAGGAGTCATGAAGATACATTCATATACTCCAGACGGAGAACAGGAGAATGATAAAAACTCCGATTAGCCATCGATTCTGGGTAATCCGGTATATGTAAGGGGATGGCTGCACTCATTATCCTGGCCCGTATCCCTTCTTTTCCACAGCGGGCCGGGTCTGGTCAAATTTTCCAGCTGGACTATCAAGTTTTATATTCACCAAACGGGTCATTCTCATACACGAGCGGACAACTCGAATTGCTGGCGACTGGACCACACGTTTCTGAAAGCGACTAGTGATCGCTTACTGGGAGCTTTCCCGAGGCTATACTGACAGAGATTCAAGCCCAGGAGCGGTAAGGAGCGAGTGAGCCAATTAAATTACCGAATACAGAACTTTGAAGGCTGGAATGTGTACTCATAAATTAGTCACGACAATTCCTACTCATAGGGCTACAAAAATACAACAGCAAGCAAAACCCCAAGAAAGCCAAGAATACAAGCGACCATAATATCCAAAACATCAGTAGGAGCTGCTCCCTTGACACTGGGGCCTTGGCTTTTAGGAAAAGACATATTGAGGTTAACTGAAGAAGACTGGCACTTATATACATCATAAACCAGGAATGTCATAATCCCTCTCGACTATGATGACGGTCATAGACTTAGCGAACGCCTGCTGACAACATTAGTCTTCTAATGAAACAGAACATATGTACACTAAGATGTATGTAGTAGTTAGCATTACCGCACAGAAGTCAGCAGCCAACTTCTCTGAAATATACCTGCAGACAGGCATTCAAGGTTTGAGCTGTGCTCTCATGCAGGCGAACTGTCGATGGAAGCCTTCAGTTCTAGGAAGTAGCAAGGGAGTGTAAGCAAAGGTTACGAGTATAATAATAGTAAGTTATGCCAACAAAGCTGACAAATCTAGCGGGCGTGCCAAAGAGACACAGAGTGGGGATTCAGAGTATATCAATCATGAGATTTGCACTCTTAAACCATTATTTTTCATCCTAGACAACACCAGAGATTTTTCAGTACTTTTCATCATGGTCTTAGCCTTTCTTAAAGTAATCGGCCTGGCGTTCCTTGCTGGCCCAGCTGCGTTTGCTGAACCAGAACACAGAGCTGTCGCTACATCTACTGAACCGGAACACAATGTGCATAATCGAGACTGGTCGACAACCTCCTTTTCAGGCCCAGACAGGTAAACATCAAACAGTCGGCTGTCGATATCTCTGAGCTGATTGAAAATTTGCCGTGAACAGTTCTCTTATCACCGTCGACGCTGTTTCGAGCTTCCGTGTTACTACCACAGAAACTGAGAGCAACAGTTCATTCACAAAAACCATCACTTACACATATTCGGATCAAGTGGATTCCTTACTGACAACACTTACCGTAACCCCTTCGCCTACACCCGTCACTTCATACTCACAAGGTAATTGTAACCTTCACCTCATGCAATGGACCGACGCTAGTGCTATCAACAAACCTCACTCGTTCGAGGTGACAATGTGGGACAACGACAAACAACGACAGATCGGTTATGCCAAGGCAACCGGTTTCGGAGGCGGTGATCCCTTCATTGTGGAAAGCAAGCTTGAAGATGAATTGGTCGTGACGCAAATCTATCCTGAAAACCTTCAGCCTGAATACATTCGATTCGTTCTTGGTGCACAGACGTGGGCCAGCACCGACAAGCTCAATCACGGTATTCCTGGCTGCAATCTTGGAGATTGGGACGGCAGCAATAATCCATATGTAAGCCTTTGACTTCCTAAGATGTTTACACTAATGTACTCATGGTCGGTGGGTAGTATCGTCAGATGGACTGTTCGTACATTTGCATCTGGGGTGGCGGCAAAGCATCCGACGGATCATAGATGTTTGTTCACTTCAGAAGTATCTGGCCATCTGTCAGCGACTTCTGTTATACTGCTTTTTTGAACATGAATGTAACATTAACCATCTGGCATTTGCAAATAAGGGGTAATGTCTTCTTAATCATTATTACAGTTCTGTATAATACTGGCTCCGCCTACCCAACTTACCGGATTTAGAGCTATTTGAGCAACATGCCTACATAGTGACCATTTGTGAACAAAATGACCATGGCTTACTATGGAGGATCTGACTGTGGATTATTGGGACAATCGAGGCGCGGGCAATGCAAAACGCTTAGGCGTAACGACTCAATGATGTCAACGTATCTTGGCAAAGGAGGATTCTTGTCATCTTTGTTCCACTCTATGCGGTTACTCGTGCTGCGCTCAACGGTAGTCATGGCGGAAGTTGAGAATTGGTGTGAACGGTAAGAAAACTTGTTACTCTAGGAAGATCAAGAACATTTCATGAAATAGATGGCTTGATGCATCATCGTTGCCTTCCCTTCAACCGAACTAATCATTCCATTATGCAGCCCTCCTCTCTCCCCCTCCCTCAATATCAATGAATCAAGCTAGCATACGCATGGTCTATCACGCCAGATATTATATCACGCACAGCTCGTCAGTTTTCTGAGATACGCTGTTTAATATCGTAGCGTTCTCGTAAGAGCATCAGTGAAAGATCAATCTTCCAAGTCCTTCTCGGGAACCATGAAGTAGGGAGGAAAGTAATCGGGATTCATGAGATATTGTGACATAGACCTATCACACTCACTGTATGATATATCTAGACTAATCCGGAAAACAATGTTGAAAAGCAAGCTCGAAAGTCGAGGTGCGAAGGCTTTGCCAATGACACGTAACAGACTTCTTCAGTATGTCGAATTGCAGGTCTTCATGAGAGACTAAGACAATACTAAAAAGGATAATGAGCCAGTGTGAACAGCAAATGCCAAAATCTGAATCGATGTTTGGTATATGTAGAACATATCCATGATTAGCGCCGGAGTGACGGAATGATTACTCTGTGTGGTCAGCCCCATTCGTAATCGCGCGCTAGTAACCCTGGTAGTTGATAGTCCCTCACGACTCTGAATACGTACTCCGTAGTAATTCCATATTCTGTATCCGTGCCCCCCACTTTCGCTCAGTTCTTCGCTTAGAATGAGCTTAGTGAGGGGCACGGATATCACGCCCCGCCTTTGTAAAGGAAAAAAGTAATCTGGCGGGGTCTACTCTTTGGGTGTGAGGATCTTTGCTAACAGTCATGTTCGCCTCTGTTATACCGCCATACCTGTAGGCTGCAAAAGCGAGGCATATGGACAAGAGCTCAAGGCTTCTTGACTTGGCTGACCAAGGATGGCAAGTGCATTGGCCCGTTCGGCGCTGGGGTAATCTAAAGCCAGAACCCTAGAACTGTGAGAGTGTACTCCTCCTATTTCCTCCTATTGCTTCTATTGCTTCAAGAGTCATTCTTATCGCACTTCGAATCTTCGTACAAGAATACGGCTTCTGCAGATTTCACTTCTGTTGATGTGCAAGCGACGCCGACAGGAAAGAAACGCAAGAACAACGCTCGCAGCTCAACTATTTCGCCAACCCCAGAAGAAGAAGGGGCGGAATTTTTCGAGCAACGAAGCACCGATATATGAAAGTGGCCCAAATTACACCGGCCCTAACTTCGAAAGTCCAACCCAAACCCTTTCACTATTCCATATTGCAGCATTCAGGTTGGACAAGATGACATCTTCGTCGGTTGGTGAGCAAATAAGGACTCGAATTCTTAAGGTCGCTTTCCGAACGTCGCTTGACAGAGGACTCCAAAAACGTTTTCACTACTCAAGTCAAACCGTCGGTTCAAGACTTCCGAATATAGAACGATGTTGACAAAGTCTACAGTACCAGCGGTCACTCTAGCACTTCGAGATCTGAACCAAAGCGAGGAATTCCTTACAAATTTCCTCTTAATGATGAAGCCGTGAAAAATGAGTTTCGTCAAGTCTACAGGTAGTACATGGGAATCCGGTTTCAACACTTGATTTCGACAAACATCATAGGAACATAGTGCGAATAGTTGCACGAAATGGAAACATACGAGAGACCGTTTGATGCCGAATTTCTTGAGGTTCTGGTAGCTCTGCATCGCAACCACAAAGAGCGACTAGCCAGGTCTGATTCTTGCCAGAAGGGGGCGCGGTAGGCAGAGGCAGTGGAACCTCATACAAGATGTAAATTCAGTCTCAAGAGTTTGAAGAATGGCATGAAATTGTGTATACTAAACGGTTGTTCCTAAGAAGAGAACTCTCCCTTTCACCACTATGACGCCCCTTTTACTCCTTCATCAACACGAAGAACACTAATCGCTACCAGCTAGATCATCTTCCTGGTTTTAAACTTCAAATTCTCATTTCGCCCTGATTTGACTTTTCCCCTTTACCATATACCTGTGCCTCTCATTCCGTTATTTCCTGCATCGCACACTGATATTGCAGCGACGGGTCTTAAGGCTTATATGTGCATGGAAGGTAGGCGACATAGTTTTCGAAATCTGAATCGTCCGGTGAGACCAAATAATCAGACTACTGTGGTTAGGTCTATATCGCGATCGTAGATTCATGGGGGTGGAAAGAGTCGATTAGCCTCACTTATTTTCCTATTATCCTTTCTAGTGCATAAGCCAGTTCCTTTGACTTGCGCTGATGGTTTCGCGGTTTTAGCTAAGGGAACACCTTGCTCCCGTCCTTTAACACTCTCTCCTGGTAAACGCCGATCAATGTCTCCCAGCTGGGCAGTCTGTAATCGCGTGCGATCGATTCGAAAGAGGTATCGATCATACGTATTATGGGTGGGTTTGCGGGAGTGGTTGAAGAGGATAACGATGAGGCCCCTGTGCTAGAAACTTGCCCCGTTGATTCGGAATTAGGGTTAGGCTTATTTGACTGTGGATATCCAGGCCGCATCGTCTGATGATGAAGCTTTAGGAGATTGGGAAACTGTTGTACCGATCGAAAGTCTAACTGCAAAGAATACATCACATTCGCCACGCGGGACGCAGTGCTTTGTCACTACTTTTGATAAGGACTTTAGGCAGATGTGAGAATCGCCGGTATTTGAACAGATGCTAAGATAAGCTCTACATAGTCTCAACAGCCTTTGGTATCAGACGTTATGCAAATGTCGATGGTTTTCAAGATCCCACTGTTTGTCCCGTTAGGTGATGTATGCTCCGCCAGTGTAATGTAACGGTCGGTACCACTTTTTGACCTTATCGAAAATAGCTGGAAAAATTTTGGCACGACAGGCAGACAACCACAAAGAATGACCGTCGTAACTTCAGCGAAACTGAGATTGCTATTAGCAGTTGGGTTCAAATATCGCAAGGCAGAACGATCGTACCTCCACAATCCTAGTTGTTGAAATACATAGGTCTTGTCTTCGGAGTTCAGATAATCAAGACTATACACCAGTCGAGCAACACTTGTAACGCAGGCACTGTATAGAGTGAGGACTCGTTTGTTTTAGAGACAAGAGAGCTTACAGTAGACCAATAACGAATATTGCGGAGATCTCGATTTTGCGCCTCAAGGGTAAATGAAGCTTAAAGATCGAGTGAATTGGAAGAACAAGAATGGATACATCGGAGAAAATATTCCAAGCTCCTGAAACAAGCAACAGCGAAGTGATGTTAATACATTGTCCAGATACGCGAGAACTCCAAATCTTTTCCCGAGGACTGCACTGAAAGATGCATATGAAAGTCACGATGGTGTAAACACACAAGTTCGTCCAGATAAGAAAGTGAATGATTCAGTAGATAGCGTCTCTTCGAGTTGGTACAAAAAGTCTCAAGAACTGTAAAAGTATCGAGACTTTCGCCGCAAATATGATAGGACCATAGATGATCTCGTTTATATTATCAATCTACAAAGTAGCTTTGGTAAACAGACATCTGTAGAATCTATCTAGTGACAACTCACGCGATGTAATTTAATCATATTTCGCTCAGTCACGTTCCATTGATGTCGTCCTGCTCCAAGATTTGTGATTATGATCGACTCTACGGACCAAGCGATGAGACACATCTAAAAGATCATTAGCAACCTTAACAAGACACAGTCTTCGAGAATTGACAAACCCAGGCGAAAACAGATGTGTCTTCTGATCTTTAGCCATGATCATTCACGAGGATATAGAATACTGACAGTCCTCCAGAAGCATCGATTCATTCGTACGTATTCTTACGGCGAGGCGCGCTCCAATTCCAAAGGTGGTGAGAATTATGTATACTGCGGTGGTGATAATGAGAACGGGCTTCAGAGTATACGGATCGACGAAATTTGAAGTGACTCCTAAAGGAGGTGCAAGAGCAGGTTCATTCATCACGACTTTCTTATGACTTTCTAGGAGTAGATTTTCCACTTCCTTATACCAGCTTTGCCCAGATTTCCGGAATTTTCTCGGAACTGTCGATAGCTTGCATAAAGGTGAAAGTGCAGAGGGACTGAACGACGCTGTTCACGAATGGGACGAACACAGCTGTAACGTTTCGATATCGCTATATGATAGACTAAGATGTCAAGTGATCAAAAAATAATTGTCGTGCTGTCATCTAGCCTTGTCGTCTTACATTTAATCGATCTAGATGTCGAAGACTTACGAACTTCAAAGACCAATAAGCAGGAGTAAGCAGTAATAAGGCTCTCACTATTGGTCACAGTTGAGGCTTTCTGTGAGCATGGTACGGGATTCCCAAAGCTGATGTGATGCGCGCTCTGAAGCTTGGCGAAGATTCGTAGAGACGATTAGAATAGCACTTGGCAAGTTTGTGTATGATAGAGATCCCAAAATAAACACACGCCAAGGAGGGGATGGGTTAGGTCGGACGAAGGTTTCATGTGACGTAGGTAGTGCCTTGGTCTGTCAACTAAAAACTGGTTCTGCCATCTAGCTCTGTCATCTACCTTAGTTGTGTCAACTAGATCGGTCATACTGAATGCTTGATAGTAGGTAGATATTGGAATCTCATGACAGAGCTCTCCAGGTGACAGGACTACTAGGTGACAGAGCTAGAAGTTGTTGCAAATGAGTGTTTCACTATCTGATGAAAACACGAAAAGGGTGAGGACTTTCTTGATTATGTGGGGTGCACCTGCTAGCGGAGGATCAGCACACTCGGACGCAACACATGCTGATCTCTGTGAAATTCATTGGTCTGAGATGGAGTTCTCTCCCCTGGGCGAACAAAGGGGATGGCGCAGCTTTCACTAAACCGCTACCATCAGGAGTCACAGCTTATACCATATGCCCCTGCTACAATTCACCGGACACTGACTAAGGAACAAACGACGCGTGTAGCGTGTTATGGCAGCCCTGTGAAGCGGAGATTATCAATCAAATTCTCAACAAGTAACTAAAATACTTCAACACGTAAATAAGCGCTTAGTCCTGAGAGCGCTGAGAGCTCAGGGTTTTACTAGACTGACCCAGGGAGCCCTAGGATGAAAATATGCTTGATAAGTAATTAATTGCAGCAACGTGTATAATGAATCATCTTGATAATACAAGAAAATCAAATTTGTGGAAGATGGAGTGTCGTTGACTTAATACTTCATTCGGGCGTTATTGATGAGAGCTAAATTAGGCATGAAGAAGCACTCGAAAAGAAAAGGTGATGGAGGTAACGAGTGTAAGGCAGAGGTACATACCGACTGCATGCATTGATTCTGCCATGAATGCGGAAGAAGGAGAAGAAGAAAACGAGGAGAAGAATTGTCCCAAGTCTCTTTGCCTTGTAAACGAGGCAACTTTGATGGCTCAGGACTCCTAGGCCGGTTGGGCCAGGCCGGTCAACACTTTTCCCGGGCCGGTTCCAAACCGCCGATGTACTAAAGAAAATCAGAGAGTATGTTGATGAAGAACGATCAGCTCTTCAAGGATGTATTTGATGGAAAGTACCTGTGAGATGTTAGATGGGAACATTTGAGTTGGTCATGCGATCAGCTAACCATGCTGCTATTGCTATAATCATATACAATACCATTAAGAGCACACCTTCAAGCCTAGCATGATATTAGTCATTGCCGTCGAGATCATTACAGAATCATAGAACGAATACTGACCAGTTGGACTTTCCATCTTGAATGAGATAATTAATCAGTAAAACAGCAACAAACACAATTGCGATTTGAAATCCGTTAAAGGCGAGGTTCATGCTGGGATCTTCGAGAATCCAGCCAAGCACGACTAGAAATGGAATGACGAAAAGAGCGATCTGCAAACTGGAGCCAATTGCAACTGAAATTGCCAGATCCATCTTATCCTTAAGGGCCACGGCGACAGCAGTATAGTGCTCGGTTGCATTTCCGACGATGGGTAGTAAAATGAGCGCGACGAAAGTTCTTGACAATTTACCTGATCCGTCCGGAGGAGAAATTTTGTTAATTGCCGATGTCATGAACTCGGCGCAGATGCCAACCAAAGCAGTGGACACGGCAAGAGTGAGTATGGCAGCCCATAGACTCAATTGTGGCGTCTCATCGTCATCCTTGGAGTCTTGCCGTATGTCCTGTGTAAGTGGTCCCGCCGCTACGGCCGAACTCATATCGCCTGACCTGATCAAGACCTTTTTCATGTCTTGCCCTTCTCGCTTTTCGTTCTTTGGACTCGACGCGTTGTACATCGATGTGTGAGTCTTGAGCTGAAAGACCAAATATGCTGCATACGTAAGAAGCAGCAAAACAGCAGTTCCTCGCGAGAGGCTGGTAACGGATTTGCCTATCGCTGCATCTAATGGGAAAACTATCATAAGCCTCATCATCTCCAAGTGATATTGAATAGAAATGAGACACACCAGAATTTTTGCCAGCTGTCCATGATTTAAATGCCGTGGGTATGATCAAGCTAGCTATAGCGAGAGACAACAAGCTTGAACTAGTTAGAGCTACGGTGATGTTGAACTGCTGTTCAATACGATTATATCCACCTCCGAAAAAACACATTCCCATAACCAATAACAAGTTAGACAACATGCTTCCAATTAGAGATTCTTGGACGATATCAACCTGTCCTTGAACCAAAGCTATGATCGAAACAATAAGCTCAACAGCGTTGCTGAAACACGATCAGTCTTAATGTCTTAATATATAATCGACAATGAGACTCACCCAAAGGTAGCATTGAGTAAACCGCCGACTGTTTCTCCTGTGTAATGTGCAATCTCCTCGGTCGCGTAACCCAGTATGGCTGCCAATGGAATGATAGCAATGAAATTAGTAACAAAGATAGCAATTGGGCTTACGTGTATGTAGTTAAGAGTAATACCGGCGGGAATCATAACCATGAGAAAATTGGCTGGTGAACTTAAAATAACTGCTTTAATTTGGCTTATGACCGTAAACCGCTGATTGTGTGATTCTTCGGAGACCGATGCAGAATTGTTCCTAGATGCTAGAAAAGATCGTAGAAAAGATGGCATTCTAAACGCACGTTGTGGTCCTGGTTCTCCAGAATCATGCCCCGTGGGTAATGTATTATCAGGTTGGGTTGGCCGCAAAGATCTGTCCCTCTGAAATTTGTGCGAGAGTTAGTGCGATCTGCGCGCAAATCTGTAAGCCACAACTCCAGCAGAGGGCATGGATGGCTTACGCATGTTCCCAAAGATATGAGGCTGGGAAAGGATGGCTTGAGGGTATCAGTCTGTATTTATAGCCACAGCGTAAACCACGGTCGAATGTAAGGCAACGTCAGCTGCCTCTCAACCCGATCAATGCCGCCTCTTGCCGCGGATCTCATGGTGTAGTCTGATGGATGCTGATGAGATTCCGAAGTGTATAAGCCAGCCGATGAATCCCCCGAATGAGTCACTAACAGCTCAATGCAACCACGGCCGTCCTAACCCCCAGATTACGTGACCTATACATGCGGGCCCCCGCCCCCTTGCAGGTGGGCGAAGGATGCACCGTTCCACAG
>JAABUZ0100000675.1_pt1 | contig 79287 bp, 67 predicted proteins | sample 5562091 | NCBI WGS metagenome assembly JAABUZ01 (sample SAMN12813069, study PRJNA571459) | rock metagenome | isolation source: Antarctica rocks | place: Antarctica: Victoria Land, Linnaeus Terrace sud | collected 2015-12-21
GGGGTGCCCACTCCAGAGCTGGATAGCTAGGTCGAGAAAGGAGAAGCGCTGACAGCATCTAAGCGCGAAGCCGCTCCCAAGATGAGTCTTCCCGCTCTCTAGCAAGAGAGCTAAGATCCCAGAGAGAGTATCTGGTGGATAGACCGCGCATGCACGCCTGGTAACAGGTGCAGTGAAGCGGCCCTAATGATCGTACGGCTTGTCTCTGACTCTGGTTTTCTCTTCATGATGATTTTCGTTGTTTGTCCTTCTGCTCGGCTCTTTAACTAGTCGGCATGACAGGGCGTTCGACAAAATTGAGGTAGTCGTGTTCGTCAGTAGTGAGCAAAAAACAGAAGCAAGAATAAATAGTGCCCAGGCTGTATCAACGTCTAGGCATTGTTTATTCTTGCTTCTGTTTTTATGTGTGCCATATTTGAACTGTTTTATCTGCGCTGGTGGAGGCAATAGCCGTTCCATCATACGACCATATTGCACTATACACTGCATTCACTGTACCTGTGGAATGTCCTGGATAACTGTATAGATGGCTGCCGTCTGAAGCTTTCCAGATATGTACCGTACCATCGTCACTGGCAGAAGCAATCAGAGTTCCATCGGGCGACCACGATACTGCGTTCACGGCAGCTGTGTGGCCTCGATAAGTGATGAGCGGATTGCCTCCTGTGACGGCATACCAGATGAATACGATGTTATCGACACCAGCTGAGGCAATATATTGACTATTAGGCGACCATGCAATAGCTCTGACTTCAGCACTATGACTCTGAAAGACAACGACAGCAGTAGGATTACTTCCGGCAGCAGGATCGCCAGGATTGGGTGGCGCAGGCCATACTCTTACAGTATGATCAGTGCTAGCAGAGGCAATATATTTGCCATCTGACGGTGCCCAGGCAACAGCACGTACAGCATCTGTATGTTCGGTGTATGTTATAATATCGCTGCCATCTTGAGATTTCCAAATGCGTACCGTCTTATCATTGCTGGCAGAGGCGATATATTGTGTCTGAGCGTTTGGTGACCAGCTCACGCTGTTTACGATGTCGCCATGATTTTGATATGTGACAACTGCATTGTTTGCACCACTATTAGGCGACCAGACCTGTACTGTTTTGTCGTTACCAGCCGAGGCAATATGTTGTCCATCGTATGACCAAGCCACTGTGTTCACTACGTCACTATGACCAGTATAGCTAATTTTGTCTGCACCAGAGCTTACGTTCCATACACGAACCGACTTATCTTTACTTGCCGATACAATGTAAGTCTCCTCTGGAGGAGACCATGCGACAGCACTTACTGCGTCAGTGTGACCATGATAGACGAGTAGCTGTGTACCGATTGAGATAGGAGATGGTGTGGCAGTCAATGTTGATGGCCCTAGTCGGGTATGTTGACTAGCCTGTGCTAGCCACACAAGACCACTTCCAGCGAGACCTAAAGTAGTCAGTCCGGCTAGACCCAGAAGTAGCGTACGTCTCGAGTAACGTAGCTCTCGATCAACACGTTTTTTAGAGGACGCAACCTCTAGTACACATCCCTCAGATGAGAAGGCGCGGACAGTCTCTGCGTTGTGGCTTTCAAAAGATGAGTGTTCCTTTTTCATAAGCGTCGGCTCATGCAGTAGCAGCAGTTTTTGTGGACATGCGGCTTCAAAGGCATGGGCAAAGTCGAGAATAGTGGGGTAGCGTTGCTCTGGCTGCTTGGAGAGAGCCTTGAGCACGAGCTGCTCTAGCGTTGATGAAACATTGGGATTATAGATACGCAGTGAGGGCGGGTCTGCATTAACATGCTGTGCCATAATCTCTGTAATCGAGCCTTGAAATGGCCATCTTCCACAGAGCCATTCATAGATAACTACTGCAAGGGCGTATTGATCACTTGCAGGTGATGCCTGGCCCTTGAATTGCTCTGGCGACATATAGGCGACAGTGCCAACCACCTGGTGTTCCATCTCAGCACGCGAGGTCTGGAAGACGACCGCGATACCAAAGTCACTGAGCAATATTTCGTCTTCGTACCCGATCAGCATATTTTCGGGTTTTACGTCTCGGTGAACGAGCCGACGATTATGCGCGTATTGTAATGCATTGGCGATTTGAGCTACATAGGGTAGGATTGTTGCTTCTGATAGAATTGTTTTCTTCTGATGGCGTTGGCGTAATGTGCCATTAGGAGCATAGTCCATGACGATGAACGGCATACCATTTTGTACATCGAAGTCGAGCACATTGATGATATGAGGGTGTCGCAGGCTTGCTACGATCCGTGCTTCCTCGCCGAATGACCCAAGTTCTTCTGTCGTCAGTTGTGCGTATAGTATTTTGATAGCGGCCTGGGTGTTGAGATAGATGTGCTTACCCAGGTACACCTCTGCAAAACCACCCTGCGCAAGCAATTGGACAAGTCGATACTTGCCCATCTGCTGACCAGTACGAGCAGACACCTGACCTGACGAAGGTAGCTCCAACGTAGGACGGCGGACTGTCGCAGATTGTGACGCTGATGGAGTGGGTGATGCGGATGATGTGTTGCTGTCCATTATAAACACGCTCCGTGACCGATATTATATTTCTATACGCAAATTGTAGAGAATTTGTTCCTCTGTGTCAATATAAGGGACTTCCTTATTGATATCTAAGTGCCTCGGCTGGCGTCACCTTGCCTGCTTGCCATGATGGTAGGATGGCTCCAAGGAACGCTGATAGTAATCCGACTCCTACGATAATGCCTAGTTGTTGCCATGGCACGGTGAAGGTAAGACCTGTTTGAAATTGCTCAAAGAAGTTAGCGGCGAATATGTTGCGTGCAAGCAGGACACCTAGCACCACACCGAGTGTGCTTCCCAGTGCGCCGACCAGGAAGGATTCGAGCAGAAATGCTCCCTGGATCAGATGGCGTTTGCAGCCTAACGCACGCAGCATCCCTATCTGTTGACGTCGCTCGATTACAGCCCGTGTACCTGTGATGGCGAGGGCCGCGATTCCGAGCAGGAGCGTCATGCCTACCACGCCCAGTAAGATATCACTGAGCAGGATACGTGGTCCGCGCAACTGCCAGATCGCGTCTTCCAGTACCGTCGTCTCTAGCCCGTTATCAAGGAAGGCCGAACCCAGGGCCAGTGCCAATGCTCGCTTATCTTGTCCTGGGGCCGCTTTGAAATAGTATGTCTGTGCGTCTGGCGCGTTTGGATCAATGCTCGTCCCGACACTTCCATTGCTATAAGCGGCACGGGGGATATAGAGGCCAAAGTGTGCAGTGTCACTATTATCGACCACACCGATAATGGTGAGCTTTACAGCCTGTTTAGTTGGTACACCGGTGACCCATATGGGAACTGCTGAGAAGTTGGTTTCACCCTGGTAGACTCCACTGACCGAGAAGGTGTAACGGGGGTCAAAATTTGGAGGTGTGGCCGATGCTCCAGCATCGCCTGCTGATGGCGATGAAGGATCATAGACTGGTGAATTGCTCACCGTGTTAGGATTGTAGGGCAGCGCACTGCTGTCGATGAGGGCATAATCGGGATGCGATTGAAGAGCGCTCCAGACGGCATTATCACTGTCAAAGCCTTTGGCGCGTCCTGAGAGGTGGAGTCCATAGCCTTGCAAGAAGCTCCCGCTGACGACCTGTGCGGGATAGATAGACCAACGTGGTGTGTTGGAGCTTAGTTGGATCATCCCCACCACTGTTGTATTACGTACGCCAATCGCAGAGAATGCATTCGGGTCAACGCCATGCCTGGCTAGTGATGAGCGTATATCGGTGAGCGGCTTGAAGTAGGCGGTTGCCTGGATATCGTAGCCACCTGTCTGCGTGTTGATGTCTACATAGGAATTTTGTAACGCATTCGTAATAATGACCATCACGGTCATAGCGAACACGACAAGGCTGAACATAATCACATTCAGACCTGTGCGCAAACGTCTATGTAGTGGGTAAGCTGAGGCAAGTTTTGTCATTGCGTAAACGCCAGGGAGTCTCGAACAGAGCGCGAGGAGTGGACTCACAATTAGTTCCGCGTTGACGATGATCGCCCACACGGTTCCTGCCACCATCATGATGCCAGCGACGAAAAAGACCTCGATGCCTCCCTGGAAACGTGGCAGACCGAACCATGCTAGCGCATCAAAGGGTAATGCCCAGTACGCGGCAATGGCTGTGCCTATGAGCGTTGATATTATGCGAGTAACTATTTTCGGGAATTCAGCAGTGGGTAGGGCGGGGATGTGGGAGGCCACGACATGTGAAGGCAGGGCGGGAACATGTGGAATCAGGGTGGGAACGTGTGGAGGCAGGGCGGGGACAAGCCCCGTCCCTACTATACGTGAAACCGCTGCAAAGCGACGCATTATAGTAGGAGCGATCCCTTGTGGTCGCCCTGTCCCCACTTGTCGCACTGCTATAACACTTGTCGTCACCTGGTATACCTGGACGATGATTGTTTTGAGTAGTAGCCCACCGCCAATTATGAGGAGTGAGAGGCCGAGCGAAAAAGGTATCACTTCGGCATACTCTAGCCCTACCTGCATCAGCCAGTAGCCGAGCAGGAGCGGCACGAAGCCGAGCATGACAAGGGAACGCACAAAGCCAATGAGCGTATCAGGAATATGCTCTAACAGAATACGCCTCGCACGACGCAGGTTGACGCGTGGAGGTTTTGTTAATGCTTGCCCAAGTTGTCGCAAGAGTTGCAGTAGGCGCACTCCTAGCTCTCCGAGGGAAAGGGCATAGTGCCCTGGCTCTGGCTGGTCGCGCATAGCCTCTACCACCGTCATGCGGCTGACGAGCCAGGACGAGATCACTACTGAGCAGAAGGTGAAGATGACACCAAGACAGTAGGCGATCAACAGGCTGCGCGGTTGGAAGGTGAGCTTGAGTGGGAAGTTGAACCGCTGCAAAATTGGTCCCAGGAAGACGACGAGCAGTGCTCCTATTCCTATACCGAAGGCTAACCCTACAAAAGATGAGAGCAGATCGTATACAGCTCCTTCGAAGAGAAACATGAGCACGAGATGACGACGCTGCACACCTATGGCACGCGCCATGCCCATCTCCGCACGCCGCTCTGCAGCCAACAGAATGAATATAAGGAAGATTAAGAGCAGACCAATTGCCAGGGCAAAGAGGGAGAAGAGGGAAAAAATTCGCGAGAAGATATCCTCGGCCTTCTGCGAGTTTTGCACGCCCTGCTGTTTTACCTGAATGACGTGAACACCACCAGGAATTTGCTGATTGAGAGAGAGCGTCACGCGGTCCGAAAGTCCAACGCCATTGACTCCACCACCGCCTCGATTGGATATGAAGACTTGATTGATGACGTCACTATTTCCCTCAATATTCTGGAAGGTTTGTGAATTGCTCAGGAGATAGGGACTATCACCAACCAGACCCCCATTTGCCACGATGTTCTCTACATGCATTGCGTAGCGTTGACCTGTCCAGCGTTTCGAGTACAAATAGAGGGTATCTCCTGCATGTGCATTAAGTAACTGTGCAGATGTCTGGTTGAGATAGACCTGGTTTGATCTAAGGTTGGCGATGTAGAGCTGCTTCTTGCTGTTTACATCTTGCATGCCGCCGAAGCCCTGTTCGCTACCAGGAATGAAACCTAGTGCCGTCACCTTTGATCGGACCTGGCGCGAGGTTTGATCGGCTACAAGCAGGTCACGCTCACGCAGGGCTGCCGCCACTGCCGCGATATTAGGATTACGTTTAGTTTGATTGCGAATCGCATAGTACACATCATCGGAATAAAGATTGAGCGGGCCGCTTCCACCTTCGATAATCTCGTCAATGTTGCCGTAGTTATAGACGGCTACGCTTTGCACGGCTGCGGTTATCACATCGCCCGTCGCTAGCACGCTGGAAAGCAAGGTTGTCGAGAGCATGAGCGCGAAGACGATTAGAAGCATCTGTGTACGTCGGCGCGGAATGTTGCGCACGCCGATCTTGAAGAAGATGGCGTTAGAGAGCGCCAGGAGTAGTACGACTCCAATGATAGCCAGTGTGATAGTTACGAGGATTGTCGTAAGCGCGTCGATTGGAATACCGAAGAGCTGTGTCATCTAGCTGTTTTCCTGTAAGACCTGATAAAAGATGCTCGCTATTGCATTGTAGCCGATAGCATTAGGATGAAATCCATCACCGCTAATATACTCGGGGTGGTTTGCTAACTCCTGCCAACGCACATAGAGATCAACAAGCAGTACATGATGACGCTTCACGAGGGTGGCGATAGTAGTGTTATAGGACGCAATACGAGCGTGTAGTGCTTGTGAATCGTCTGACTGAAAACGAGGAAGATATGTAATATCTGGGACGTTGGCTACTACAATTCGTGCATGCGGTGCTGCTGCCTGTAGACGAGTCAGAGTGAGATCGAGATCACGAGTGTAACTGTCAAGTGGAACATTGTCCGCGAGATCATTGACCGCAAGCCAGACGGTAATCAGGTCAGGATGACTATCGAGTGCGACTGGAAGCTCTACATTGAGGGCTTCGTGTGCATGAACGCCGGGAATGCCAAGATTGACGAGGTGCACTCCATCGCCCAGCTTGCCCGCGAGGTCCGAGGGCCAACTCTGGGTCTGGGGATCATCTGTTCCAAAGCCAAAGGTGTCAGAGGCTCCTATGGCTACATATGTTAAGCGCGCCTTGGGTGCCTGTTGAACCGTCAAATGAGTGGATGTAGGAACTGTAGCTTGTCCCCCAGGGAAGGTGTTACAGCTGGAGAGACAAAGAAGCATTACACACAAGGAAATCAGTAGTGTACTCACTGTGTGTTGGCAGCTCCGCAACCATTCACGGAGGTTCCTGGTCTGTGTTTTGTTTGGGGTATTAGCGAATTGCGGCACTGAGCACAGAGATGAGACAGAAAAGCACCACGAAAACAATAGTGGCATTGAAAATGAGACGCTCTACTCCGCGCCTTGTCTTGAAGACTGAGCCCGCACTGCTACCGCCAAAGGCACTACCGAGTCCTGCGCCACGCGCTTGCAACAGAATAAAAAAGATAACGGCGACACAGAGAATGATTTGTACTACTCTGATTGCCGGTAGGTATTGAGTTAACAAGAGTTTTGCCTCGCTTTCGTGTATATCCACGTTTAGCACGTTTGGTAATGCTGACGCGATTATATCATAGTATCATAGACGCGTCGAGGGGGAAGTAATCCTATTTCAGCTTGCGAATATCCGGTACGGCCAGCGCGATCAATGCCAGCAGCACGTTTGCTATTCCAGCTATGAGAAATACCATACTCGGCCCTATATGGTCTGTTGCGATGCCGGTCAGTTCATAGCCTAATGGTAAGAAGCTCCACGCGCCCAACTGGTCGATGCTGGAGACGCGCCCAAGCTTGTCGGCTGGGACCAGTTCTTGCATGACTGTGACCCAGATGATACCGAATGCTCCTAAACCGAAGCCAAGCAGTCCATTGGCTATGCAGGCAAATACGGGCGCACTCGCTCTCGGAAGGGGGAGGCCAAGTACGCCTTCCGCAACGCCAGCCAACAGTACCGCAAGATACATAATCATGCCACGTTTCGGCATACGGCTTACCTGTCCCACTAGAAATGCCGCGGCGATGGAGCCAATCGCGGTTGCCGCGCCGATTGCACCAAGAAGCCAGACTCCTGTACCATATACGTCATGCACCAGTTTCGGTAACGCCACATTTATTGGCCCAGAGAAAAAGATGTTGCCGAGCGTCGCAATGGGCAGGCCCATCCAGAACCACTTCGCACTCAGCACGAAACGCCATCCCTCGCGTAGATCGTCCCTGACCTGTCGCAGACTTTGACGAACCGATGGTTTGGCGGGCGCTACTATAGACTTTGTATCTACCTGTCCAATCTCACTTGTAGCTCTTTTCTTTCTTGTAACAGAAGTGATTGCTGAAGGAAAGCGCATCGCCAGTAAGTAGAATGCTGAGGCGATAAAGGTGAGCCCATCGAATGCAAAGGCACTTATGGGACCCGCTAGCACGACGAGTCCTGCTCCTAGAAGTGGTCCCAGGAGAATGCTCATCTTCTGACTCAAGCCTGTAAGTGCGTTCGCTGAGGGCAATACCTCCAACTGGACAAGTTGTGGCGGTATAGATCTATAGGCTGGCAAGAAGAAGCCTGCCGCCACGCCGAAGAGTAGCGACAGGACGACGAGGTGCCAGAGCTGTAGCAGGTGTAGCCATCCCAACACTGCGATGAGCAAAATCACCATGGCACGTCCTGCATCGGACCAGAGCATCACCAGACGACGGGGTAGACGATCAGCCGCTACGCCCCCGAGCAAGAGGAAAAGTAGGCGCGGCACAATTTCTGCGGTTATGACCAGGCCCATTGCCGCCGCTGATTTTGTGAGTAAAAGGACCTCCCAGGCCAACGCGGTAGCGAAAGCACCATCTCCAAGTGAGGAGATGGTCTGTCCAGACCAGAGTAGCGCGAATTGCCTTGAGTGAAGTGCGCGTAAAACTCGGATGTTCAGTGACATATTATATGGGCATTCCTATTCTGGCTCTGGAAAGAGATCGGCAGTTGCAAGGTCTTGCTGAAGCGTCGAGACCTCGACTGTGCAAAGCGGACAGATTCTTATATGGTCGGCAATATGCATACGTTCGTCTCTTGATAGAAGGTTGAGATTGGCGTCGGCGCAATAGTCTGTAAGTTCGGTCACTGTTGGGCATTGGCTGCGGTAGAGCTGTGATGTAAGAAAGGCGTTCGTTTGTGTGTAGTTGGTAAGGCGCTGCTGACAGATGGAGCAGTGTTCAAGATGCTCTCTTGCCTCCTCTGACAGTGGTTCTCCATCAAGCGCGTAGCTCAAAAGTTCCTCGTCAGTGGGAGCCATAGGGCCCAAACAATCCGTCATAGCAAATCCTCGTATCTAGTATTTCGTTCAATGCCCGTCATAGTATGGCTTATAACTGTATTGAACACCTCTGTTCGGGCCACTGCATGTCGTTGTATAAACGGTGCTCGCGCTGCTTTTCGCATATCATTTTTTAGTGTCATTATAGGTGGGTGGAAGCGACCCACCTATTGTTAAAATGCATCAAGTCATTTCTCTTTAGTTCTGCCTTACAATAACCCTTGCAATGCTTCCGCTGTATTTACTGGTGCCTGACATGCGAAGTTCTGGCACACGTAGGCTGTGGCTTCGCCGTCCTTTAAGGGGCGATCTGCCAGTAACGGCACGGTGTGTGTTGCCTGTTCGTCGTTGGGGGCGGCACATGCTTGCACGCTATTAGGGAGGTAGCGCGTGTTGACGACTCCTAGCAGCGCGTGAGTATCGTCGGCTGCGAGATTCCCTATGAGCGCGATTTCTTTGCTTGCTGAGAGCGCGAAATCGAGCGCGCCGAGGGCGTGACCGAAAGCCTGTGGATGTTGTACCATCATGTCCGCGAGCGGCTGCAGGTAGTCGTCGGCTCGTTTGCGGTAGGATTCCTCACCTGTGAAGGCGGCAAGGCGCAGGAGTACATCGACGGCGACGCTGTTTCCAGAAGGGAGGGCGTTGTCCATGATGTCTTTCGGGCGGCTGACCAGTGCCTCTTGATCTTTGCCTGTATCGAAGAAGCCACCATTCTGCTCATCGGCGAACAGAGTAATTGCCTGGTCCATAAGTGTACGAGCTTCGGCGAACCAACGAGGCTCAAAGTCGGCCTCGTAGAGTGCCAGGAGACCATCCGCAAGGAAGACATAATCATCAAGGTAGCCTTTGATGTGTGCCCGACCGTCCTTATAAGTACGCAGCAGACGCCCATCTTTCCGCAGCTCACGCAGCAGAAACTCGGCGTTGTTGACAGCGACCTGCAAGTAGTCGGGTCGATTGAGGTGGCGACCAGCTTCCGCAAAGCTGCGCAACATCAACCCATTCCACGAGGTAAGTATCTTCTCATCGCGTCCAGGCTTGACGCGCTGTTCACGGGCCTGGAAGAGTTGTGCGCGGCTCTGCTTGAGCGACTCCTGTAACGTCTCATCACTCACCTGGGCTTCATCGACATCACGTGCTTTCGGATTTACGTGTAGGATATTTTTACCCTCGAAGTTGCCACGTTTCGTCACGTCATAGTAGGGCATGAAGAGCGCAGCGGCCTCTGGGGTGAGGACCTGCTCGATCTCTTCCGGTGTCCAGACAAAGAACTTGCCCTCTTCACCTTCGCTGTCAGCATCCTGAGTCGAGTAGAAGCCGCCCTCCGGCGAGGTCATCTCGCGCACTACGTAGTCCAGCGTCTCCTGGACGATTTGACGGTAGAATGGAACGCCCGTCACGAGGTAGGTGTGCAGGTAGATGCGACTGAGCAGCGCGTTATCATAGAGCATCTTCTCGAAGTGGGGAACCAGCCACTCTTCATCGACGGAGTAGCGATGGAAGCCGCCGCCCAACTGGTCGTAGATACCTCCGTTCGCCATGCTGCGCAGCGACAGCTCGATCATCTCAAGTTCGGGTATCTTCGCCTGTGCGCTGATTTCGGCCTTGAGCCGATGCTGATGCACGCGGAGCAGCAGTTCTAGTGACATCGTGTTGGGGAACTTGGGCGCGCTGCCGAAGCCTCCGTGCCGGGTATCGAAGTCGGTCGCTAGCGCGTTAGATGCCTGGCCTAGTACATCGAGCGAGAATGTCGTTGTGGGGAGATTACCACCTGCCTTGCGCAGCGGCGCATTACTGCGCTGCTGTAGATAGTCGGCAAGCTGCTTGGCCTGTTCTTCGATCTCTTCATGCTGGTTCTCGTAGACGTTCGCCACGCTCAACAGAATGCGTGGAAAGCCTGGCATGGTCTGCGGCCCATAGCTGCGGTCATTGGGTGGGAAGTAGGTGCCGCCGTAGAATGGGCGTCCATCGGGCATAAGAAATACTGTCATGGGCCATCCGCCCTGCCGCGTCATAGCCTGCACCGCCTGCATATAGATGCTGTCGATGTCTGGACGCTCCTCACGATCCACCTTGATATTTACAAAATGCTGGTTCATGATGTCGGCGATCTTGTCATTCTCAAACGATTCGCGCTCCATCACATGGCACCAGTGGCAGGCGGAATAGCCAACACTCAACAGAATAGGCTTATTCTCTTGTTTTGCCTTCTGTAGGGCCTCGTCTCCCCAGGGATACCAATTCACGGGATTATGCGCGTGCTGCAATAGATAAGGGCTTGTCTCATGAATGAGCTGGTTTGTATGTTCATGTTGGCCTTGCGTTTGATGTATATCTGACATGGATGTTCTCCTGATATGTTGATGCTTATTATTGACTTAGGGCATTGTACGACATTGGGGAATTGATTACTAACATTAGCACGATTACTTAGTGGTGCATCCACCAAATGAACGGGGGAACGGACATTGCTTCGCTCGTCCGTGGGCGCAATAAATTGGGCCCCTACGGGATCCTATTTACTTGGTGGATGCACCACTTAGGGCAATTGAAAAGTCGAGAGTAGCGGGAGTAGTGGGAGTAGTGGGAGGGCTTGCCTCTGGCAGACAGACGCGCGCCTCCTTCGTGGCGCTTGGGTGCGATCAATCCCAGAGCTTGGGCGCGATAAATCGGGCCCCTACGGCGCTTGGGCGCGATAAATCGGGCCCCTACAGAGGGGATTGCTTGCTGTCATTACCTCATTACCGATATTACTGCTGAGCGCTATGAGCGAATCATTGAGAAGGCGAGGGTTTGTGGTGAGGGTCGTGAGGTAAGTGGATGGTATCAAGCCTCTGAGGAAGAGTGTCCCTCTTGACTTTTCTTTGTCCGTGATTATAATTACGAATAGATAATCAAAACGACCAATTTTGTTTATTTAGTCATACGGTCATAAAGAGAGGTGGCTGAGTTGGCAAGTCAAAACGAGGAGCGAGCTAATCGTATTTTGGATGCCGCGGCTAAGTTGATAGAGCGATGGAGCTATAAAAAGACGACGATTGATGATATTGCGAAACAGGCAGGCGTGGCGAAGGGGACGATCTATTTGCATTGGAAGACACGGGAGGATTTGTTTTCGGCCCTCATCATTCGAGAGCGGCTGAGACTTGGGGAGGTGATGGTGCAGCAGTTAGAGAACGATTCTGAAGGTGGAACGTTGCATGGGATGATGAGGCATGCCATGCTTATCGCCTTAACACATCCGTTGATGAAGGCTATTATGCTCCAGGACTCGGAGGTGCTGGGTGAGTTGGTGCATACAGATATTGGTCATAGCGATGCGATGCAACGCATTGCGGGAGCCAGGGTGTTGTTTGAAGTGCTACGTAGCAGTGGGGTGATACGCACAGATATCAGCCTGGATAAGCAGTTGCACATGTTGATGTCTATCACAACGGGCTTTCTCATGGTTGACAAATATTTACCGGAGCCGACTGGGTTTTCGCCGGAGGAAATCGCGGATATGGCGGCGGAGATGATACGCCGTACCTTTGAGGTGCGAGAGGCGACGGTAAATGAGCAGCATGAGATGACGCACACACTGAACGATGTTTTAGAAAGAGTGCGTGAGCACAGTCAAAAGGAGGTGGGATTATGATGACTCCCACAACTACAACGCCTGCGATTGAGATTGATCGCCTGCAAAAGTCATATGGACAGGTCCAGGCGGTGAAAGGGATTTCGATGCGCGTGGAACGCGGCGAGATTTTTGGTTTTCTCGGTCCCAACGGGGCGGGCAAGACCACGACGATACGCTGTATGCTTGACGTGATCCGTCCGACTGCGGGTAGTATTCGTGTGCTAGGATTGGATGCGCAACGAGATACCCGAAGCTTACACCAGCATATTGGCTATCTGCCAGGAGATGTGCGCCTGCCGGGGGATATGACGGGCAAACAGGTTATCAACTACTTTTCGCGCTTACAGGGGCTTGAGCCTGTTCTGCTCAAAGAGTTGGTGGCGCGGTTCGATGTTGAGATGAGGCGACCGTTGAAGGGCTATTCTAAAGGAATGCGCCAGAAAATTGGTATTGTGCTTGCCTTCATGTGTAACCCTGATGTGCTGATTCTGGATGAGCCGACCTCTGGCCTCGACCCCTTACTGCAAAAGACTTTTAATGAGTTCTTATTAGAGGAACAGGCGCGAGGCAAGACCATCTTCATGAGTTCGCACATCATGAGCGATGTTGAGAAGGTGTGTCACCGCGTCGCAGTCATTCGTAGAGGCGAACTCGTCACGGTGGAAGTGGTCGAGACCTTGCGCGAAAAAGCGGGGCAGCGTGTCGCCGTCGATTTTGGCGATGCCACCTCTGTTTCGGTTGCGGAACTGGAGCATATTCCTGGTGTGAGCAGCGTTACGCTCAGCAACGGTTCCTACCATATGAGCATGAGCGGCACGATGGACCCGCTTATTAAGGCATTGAGCCGTCACGAGGTGTTACGTTTGCAGGTGGAAGAGGCTCCGCTTGAAGAGGTGTTCTTGAAGTTTTATGAAGACCTGACTCCTGTAGGGGTCTAATTATGTCCTTTAATAAAATAATGCGATCATAGAAATGCTCCTGTAGGGGCGCAATTGATTGCGCCCGTAGCCCAGGCAGGGCGCAATCAATTGCGCCCCTACGGAGGGATCATTGCAGCAGTATTTTATTCAAGGACAGGATTGCGCCATTCCTCGTGATACAATGTTTCGCCCGAGAAATCGGGCGAGGACGGGCGCGATAAATCGGGCCCCTACGATGTCTGGATTAATTTAGAAAAGGCATCATTACATCCCCATATGCACCAACTTTAGGCGAAACGCGGGAAGGAAACCAGGGCACCCGCAAAGGGATGCCCCTCCCATACGACGGCGTATCACAGGCTCATTCACCTTATGGGGGGGCATCCCTTTGCGGGTGCCCTGGTTTCTCTGTAGATGTTTTTCGGAAGGACATACAATCATGACAACAAGCACTATCACAAAAAACATACCTGCACCGAGAAAGAGAGCGGGGGGATTGAGCATTGCGTTGGGAGCGCTCTATAACGCCAAAACGTTGCTCAGCGCGGGTGTCTTCTATGCGATGTTTATCGCGTTAGTCGTAGGGCTTCTCTATCCTACAATGTCTAAACTGAACCTGGATGCGTACCTCACGTCTACCGCGGTGGCGAGCCTGGTAGGGGCGAAACTGCAACATGCTTCGACTTTTTCCGCGATAATAGGGCTTGAACTGTATGGTGCATTCTATGGTCTGATCTTCGGCGGCATCATAGCCTATATTGCAGGGGCAGCCATACCTGCTACCATCGAAAACGGTACGCTTGATCTCGCTTTGTCACGTCCTATCAGCCGTACTCACTATTATATAGAGATGTGGTTGAGCGCTTTGTTGGGCGGTATCGTTCTCAGCGTCTTGACGGTTGTAGCGGTATGGATCAGTACGCTCTTCGTCAAAAATGCTGATATAAACTGGCAGTGGCTGATGATTACGCAGCTCATCGAGTTCGCCTTTTTCTTCTTTTCAGTGGGTGTTGGAATGCTCTTTGGTTCATTTCTGAATGCTGGCCGTGCCGCTGGTGGCGCTGCGGTCGGCATTATCGGGCTTGCCTACCTGATGAACACGCTGGGGGGTCTTTCTGATAAGCTAAATTGGATGCTCAAGATCGAGCCATTCTACTACACGCCAGGAGTGCAGGCCCTTGTCCAACATGACTTCACACGCTGGCATCCCTGGATACTGGTGATTGCCGGAGTGGTATGCGGTATTGTAGGGCTGGTGATATTCAATAGGAGAGATTTGCCGACGGTGTAGCTGGAAGGTTCTACAACAGATAAGCATGGCATCATCCCGACCGGATGATGCCATGCTTATCTGTTGTAGAACCTTTTTTCTTGACGTAGTGATGACCCGTCTATACAATGATGGAGCTAGAAGAAATTTAGAATGTAGAAAGAAAGCTCTATGACTACTCCGACCTCTTTACCTGATGTAATTATTATGGCTTGCAGCTATTTGAGCGGTATTGATCCAGTTATGGCGGAAGCGATTCGGCGGGTTGGGCCGTGTACGCTGACGCCTAACCCGGATATTTTTGAGGCTCTGGTCGATGCTATCATCTCGCAGCAGATATCGGTGAAGGCGGCTGATACGATGGTGGCGCGTGTGCGTAAAGTGCTTCCTGACGGTCTGATCACTCCTGGCGCTCTCATTGCGCTCGACCATGATGATCTGCGTACCCTCGGCTTGACGACACCTAAGTCGCGCTACATTCGCAACCTTACGGAGCAGGTTGTGAGTGGAGAACTTGACCTGGAACAATTGTCTCAACTGGATGATGAAATGGTCATCAACAAACTGACTGCGCTAAAAGGTATTGGTCGTTGGACTGCTGAGATGATTCTGATCTTCTCTTTAGCAAGGCCCGATGTGCTGCCCATTGATGATCTGGGCTTCCTCGAAGGAGTGCGCGAGGCGTACAGCTTGCCAGCGCGGCCTACATCAAAAGAGATGAGATCACGCGGTGAATTATGGCGTCCATTTCGCACCTTTGCAACGTGGTATATGTGGGGTTTGCGTCGTCTAGCCGTGCAGAATAATCGAGAACGGACACGTATCGTTTCGTTGTAATATATGTTGTAGGGGTCTCATTCATTACACCTTGGGCGGCTAATAATCCTACGATAGGTGTGTAGCAACCGAGGGTGTAATGAATGAGACCCCTACACAATTGTTTTTCTCCGTCATACTTTATAGATTGTGATAACATAATACATAATTATGGACACACCTGAGAATTATTATGCCGTTCTCGGCATACCTATAGATGCTGACAATGATATGTTGAAGCGTGCTTACCGTCAACTGGCACGGCGATATCATCCCGATATCGCAGGACCTGGCGGGGCAAACGAGATGAAGCGCCTCAACCGCGCCTATGCCGTGTTGAGCGACCCTGAGAAGCGGCGGAATTACGATACGGTCATTGGGGGCGTGCTTGATCTGCGCAGAGGCGCGCGTCCTCGTCCGCGTCCACATATGTTTGATCCCGAGGAAGACGTGGCCTTTTCGGGCCTTAACATCTTTAGCTCAAAAGGGCCGTTTCAGGCTGGTCCGGTTATTCATTCATCCCTTGGTGTGATCTCGGCATTGAGCAGCATCCAGACGGTGCAAGGGTTTTTGATCGCAGGAGGGTCGCTCGACGGTAAGGGTATGTTCTGGCAACTCAGAGACGACACTCTTGGAACTCCTGTCAACTTTGCCGCCGATCCAGCCCTCACGGTTGAGTCCTTACGCGAATTGCGCTTTTCTGCTGCTGGTGCCTTGCTCGCGGGATGGGGGCGTTTAGGGCTGCATGTGTGGGACGCGTACAGCGGCTCATTGTTGTGGAGCTACGCACTCCTGCAACGTGCTGTCTCCGCCCATTATTCTTTTGACATAACACTGAGCGTTACAGGTGATGGCACACGGCAGGCGCGGATGGCATTGCCGTTGTTGGGAGAGGATGCACGTTCGCCGCGCTCATGGGGAGTACGAGGCACTGATATTGTGACGCATGTGATGAGAATGCCCAAGGCGAGCCTGGTCGATCACTTGATTTGCACTGAAGAGGATATCGAGAACCGACACTTCTGGGCGATCCGTTCGCGTACACTCTCGCGGGATGCTCAAACCCTGGTTACGCTTTCCTGTGCGCATGTACCCAATGAAAAAGAGGAGATGGCGATAGTGCGGCGTTGGGACCTTGATGCACGTTCACGGCTTGGCAAAGTGCGTCCAAAGATTGACGCGTCGGTGCTTGTGGGACGATGTGCAGACTGTACTCCACCTTATGCTGCAACGCCAGATGCTGGTATGCTTGCTTTTGTCCACGCGGGGCATAAACTGCGCGTGTGCGATACAAAGAATGGCACATATAGCGAACTGCTCAGTGGGACCATGGGGAGTAGCTCTAAGCTTGCAGTATCGCCCGACGCTCAATTTGCTGCTGTAGCGCGCGAGGATAGCGAGGTCAACGAGGGCGTGGTTGATCTCTGGTCTGTCGTTACGGGCCAGATCGTGCAAAAATTCTACCACCCCTGGCAGATCAGCGCGTTACATTTTGCCGACACTCACCTTGTAGTGGCTCTGACGGACGGAACAATCCAGATATGGAGGTAGGGGTTTCATGCATTACACTCACGTCACCATAAGAGCAACGGGGGATTGTTGCCCAACAAGGGTGTAATGAATGAGATTCCTACAGAGCATGATACATCCTGGTTAGAACTGAAGTAATGTTGTACGTTGCTCTTCTAGACCTTATTCGTTCGTTAAATTAGATAGCAATCATATATTTTCTACGTGCTTCGTGGCCCGGAAAGGCAAGGGTGGGTTTTATGCGTATTTCGGTGGTTGTTCCAGTATACAATGAAGAGAAGACAGTGGCCCAGGTGTTGACGCTACTCTCGCAGGTTCCGCTCGAGCTGGAAGTGGTCGTGGTGGACGATGCATCTACAGATGGCACCTGGGGAATTTTGCAAGAACTGCGACAGCAGGAGCCATTTAGCGACTATCGGTATGTTCGTCACGAGCGGAATCAGGGCAAGGGCGCTGGCCTGCGTACGGGATTTGGCATGGTGAGTGGTGACCTGGTTACAGTACAGGACGCGGATATGGAGTATAACCCGCAGGAGTTGCCAGCATTGGTGGGCAAGTGGGAAGAGGGTCGAGCGGTGGGTATAGAGAAGGTAGCTGTGTATGGCTATCGTGACCTCGCGCCGCAACAGTTCATGACGCGCTGGGGCAACCGTTTCCTCACCGCTGTCACGAACATGCTATTTGATTGTCACATTCATGATATGGAGACGTGCTACAAAATGTTTCCCGGTGTGCTTGCTCGTGCGCTGCCAATGAATGGTCATCGCTTTGAGATCGAGCCAGAGATCACCTCGTGTATTATCCAGGCAGGCTACACCATTCTAGAAGTTCCCATCAGCTACACTCCCCGTAGGGAGAAGAAACTTTCTCCATGGAAGGATGGCTGGCCTGCCCTCGCCATGCTCATTCGCCGTCGGTTCGGCAAGCCCTTTCAGATTACCGAATCAGTAGCCGAGCGTGTCGCAGAGCCTCATGTCTCGCGTGTGCGCAGTTAGATGAAAGAGCGATACCATATTGCCAATATTATTGGCATAGTAGGATAGAGCTTGACCATAGAAATTGATGATTTGGAGGTCATAGTGACTGAGCGTGCGAAAATAATCGTTACCCAGAAGGTACCTGCTCCTGCTTATCCTATGCTCGAGGCTGTCGGCGATGTCGAGGCGAACATGGAAGAAGGACGTATCTGGTCAGGAGAAGAACTGCTAGCACGGAGCCCAGGACATGATTATATCTACAGTCTCCTCACGGATACGATTGATACATCCTTGCTTGAAGCGTGTGCAGCGCGTACACCACGACTCAAACTGGTTGCGAACATGGCAGTGGGCTACGACAATATTGATGTTGCAGCGGCTACGCGCCTGGGTATTGCCGTCACAAATACGCCGGGGGTCCTTTCCGATACAACAGCTGACCTCGCCTTTGGCCTGCTCATTGCTACGGCACGTCGTATTTCCGAAGCCGAACGCTACGTTCGTGCTGGGAAATTCACTGGCTGGGGACCTTTGCTCTTCTGTAGTGCTGAGGTACACCATGCCACACTTGGATTGGTAGGCGCGGGTCGCATCGGTAAGATTCTGGCGAAGCGTGCGAGTGGCTTCGAGATGAAGGTTCTGTATTACAACAGGCACCGCTTATCCTCTGAAGAGGAGACATTGTATGGGTTAAGCTATGCCTCGATGGATGAGGTATTGCAGCAAGCTGATTTCGTGAGCATTCACACGCCCTACTCCAACGAGACTCATCACCTGATCGGCACGCGTGAACTCGCATTGATGAAACCGAGTGCCATTTTGATTAATACTGCTCGTGGTCCAATTGTCGATGAGAAGGCACTGGTACAAGCGTTACAGGCGAGAGGAATAGCAGGTGCAGGACTAGATGTTTTCGAGCGCGAGCCAGACATTGAGCCAGGGTTGTTGGCGATGGAAAACGTGGTGCTGCTGCCACATATTGCCAGCGCGTCTCTCAACACGCGTACACGTATGGCGACAATGGCAAGCGAAAATATTGTAGCTCATGCTCATGGACAACGACCACCTAATATTCTTAACCCGGAGGTATTGAAATAGATTGTATTTCTTCAACCTTTTTCTTGCATTCATAACCATAAATCAACCTGCTACAAGCATTTTATATAAGAGTAGTGTGATAGCATTTTTCTAGTAATATTAATTTTAATAGTATTTTTTATGATAGAAACAAGAAATGTTTCTCTTCTATCAGGGGAGTTGTATGAAGGATTCCTTCATTAGGAAAAGCTGCCTTTTTATTGTCCTGGGATGTGCTTTATTCAGTATCGTTGTCCCGCTAGGTATTTCTGTTTTTTATAAGAACTTTAACTATTGGGGGTCTGCTGCTGTACCCAGTCATACCGTCTCTCATGCGAGGTCCGCGCCTACCGCACCTGTACCATTTCCTTCCACGACGGGAAGGAGTTTGAGCCGTCCTGGATTTCAAGCAGGCGTTGCCTTTCCACAATGGGGGCCGACGGGTTACGGTGCGGGTGACGCGCAGTGGTCACAGGGACTACAGCAGATTAGCGCACAAACCAGTGCGCGCTGGATTGAGATACCACTTCTCTTCTTTCAGTCCTCACTCTCTTCTACCGACGTAATAGTGGGCCCAAGTACGCCGACGCTTGCTGCTTTTGCTGATGGTCTTCATGTTGCTCACGCGAGGGGGTATCGCATCTTTGTGACGCCAATTATTTCTGTCGGAGGTACACAATCGTGGGCGGGTGCCATTTCCTTTACGACCTATGAGCAGGAGCAGGCATGGTTTGAGAGTTACTGGCAGGCTATCCGTCCCTATGTGCTGGTTGCGGCGCAGAATGGCGTCGATCAAATGGCAATCGGCACCGAGTTCGAGTGGCTACAGCGGTTCGCACCAATCTCATTATGGAATAATTTGATAGCGCAAATACGCAGTATTTTTCCTGGTACACTTGTTTACGATATGAATTGGACATCAATGAACAAGCCAATTCCTACCTGGATGCACAATGCTGATTTAGAAACCATCGGTATATCGACATATATCCCTCTCGCGGACACACCTGATAGAGTTGATCCGCAGGCACTATCGGAGATGTGGAGAGTTACAGTGAAAAGTGCTCTCGACGCCTTTGCAGCGCAGTTTGGCAAACCGATTCTTCTTTCAGAAATTGGATACCGCAACAGTTCAAATGCCCTCTACCATCCCTGGGAGTCAAAGCGTTCCGCTGCGGCTGATCCAGAGGAACAGGCGGCTGCGTGTAATGCAGCCCTGGTAAATGTCATGAACGATCCAAACATCGTCGGTGTTTTCTTCTGGGGCTGGGACAATGTTGGAGCTTTCGGTCTCAGTGGTTTACCAGCAGTCACCGTCATACATTCATGGTTCTCCTCTCTACAAGCATAGAGCTAGAAAGTATAGTATGTCGTCACAAGATAAACGGCTCAAACGTATACAAATGAAGGTCAATGACGCATCTACGCAAGAGATCAATGATAGCCCCTCTGAGCATGCGCCTACTCTCTCTGACAATATGCCTGCACAGATGCACAGCGAGATGAGTAAAACACGCATTCCTGATACACCGGCCCTTTCAGATGATGTGCTTGCACAACTACAAGCAGAGTTCGATAACGAGTTTGCTGTAAGCTTACCAGTCATACCTGCTGGCATGCTAACACAGGTGCCGCTCCAGATTCCAGATACCCCGACAACGCCAATACCGCTCTCGAAGAGGGAGCATTCTTTACCTGGTATACCTGCTGACGCGCTGACACAGGTGCCAGTTCAAATTCCCGACACTCTCACAACCCCTGTACCTCTTTCACCGAGAGCCCAGCCTTATGCTGAGTGGTTGGCGGCACAGGCGAGGCGTGAGGCTAAAAACGACCAGGTGCGTGAGATCAATGCGTATATCAAAAACGCGACGCAGCCGGTGCAGGTGAAGGGGAAGGATATCGCAATATTTGCACCTTATCGGCCTGAGCTTTCCGCTTTACAAACATTTACGGCCCAACAGGTGGGTACGCTTATTATCATTGCGCTGCTGCTGGGAGTTGGATTTGCAGCCTTTCGGCTGAGCATGGTGACGGCTATTGTCGCGTTGATTACGTTTGTCTATCTTAGTAATTTTGTCTTGAACTTTTTTATGGCGGTCAGAGCGTTTCAGCACTCGCCCGAGGTCGAGATAGACGAAGATGTGATTCATGAATTGAAGTATGTGGATTGGCCTAAGTACACGATTCTGTGTCCTTTGTACAAAGAGGCGCAGGTTGTGCCGCAGTTCGTGCATGCGATGCAGGCGCTCGATTACCCCCAGGAGAAATTGCAGATACTGTTTCTCACGGAGGCGAATGATAGTGAGACGCGAGACGCGATTCGGGCATTATCTCTACCTGCATACTTCAAAATCGTGACCGTTCCGGATGGGAAGCCGCGTACCAAGCCTCGCGCCTGCAACTATGGGCTGATGCAAACGATGGGTTCTTACGTGGTTATTTACGACGCGGAAGATACTCCTGATCCGTTACAATTAAAGAAATCGGTGCTCGCCTTTGCCAGCAAGGGACCTGAGGTAGCCTGTGTGCAGGCCAAGCTCAATTTCTACAATCCGCGTCAAAATGTTCTTACGCGCTGGTTCACCGCCGAGTATTCCACGTGGTTCGACATGATTTTGCCGGGGCTACAACAGATAGGGTTTCCTGTCCCATTGGGCGGGACATCAAATCATTTCCGTACGGCGGCGCTGCGTGCCCTAGGTGGTTGGGATGCCTACAATGTGACGGAGGATTGCGACCTGGGATTGCGCTTGACGCGCTACCGCATGAAAACCATTGTTCTCAACTCAACAACCTATGAAGAGGCGAACTCGCAGGTAAAGAACTGGATACGTCAACGGTCACGTTGGATCAAGGGATATATGCAGACCTACCTTGTCCACATGCGCCACCCTTTTGAGTACCTGCAAAAGAGACGCTTATACGACCTGTTCTCGTTCCAGGTGGTGGTTGGAAGTGGGACGAGTGTATTGTTTCTGAATCCCTTGATGTGGCTGTTGCTGGCCGCATATGCCATATTTCGTCCGTGGGTGGGTGGCGTCTATTCCGTATTGTTTCCCACGCCTATTCTGTACGCGGGTTTGTTCTGTCTCATCTTCGGCAATTTCTTCTATATTTATCTCTATCTATTAGCGTGTGTGAAGCGCAAGCAGTATTATCTCATGCTCTCAACGCTGTTTATTCCATTCTACTGGGCGCTGATTAGTGTAGCCGCGATGATGGCCCTCTACGAACTCGTTGTGAAACCGCACTACTGGCAGAAAACGGTGCATGGGCTGCATCTACAAGGGGCTCACGCAATGCCCGAGGTCACGTGGGAACAGGCGAAGCGGGCTGTGGAGGATGAGCCAACGATAGCAATGTCGGCGTTGTCGCGCAATAGAGATAAAGTGGCAGACACCCCGACGGTTGTCACGCCGTCTGTCACTCCTCGTATCAGTATAATGGAGGCTATTCCATCGGTTACAATGTCCCTGAAGGCGATAAGTACTCTGCCGATGCCTGCATTTTCGGCTGCGGAACTCGCGGCCTTGCTGCGAGTAACGCGAGCAAAGGCGAGGGATGGTTGGTTTAGCGCGACACCGATACTTGCCCTGCTTATAAGTATCGTGGCATGTGTCTACTTCTTTCGACAGCACGACCTGCTGCTCTATCGAGATGCATACACGCATATGAGGATTGCAAGGGCGGTGTTTGATAGCACGGTGCCTGGGATAAAGCAATTTGGGGGTGTATGGCTACCGCTGCCGCAAGTGTTGATGCTGCCCTTTATCTGGAACGACTACTTATGGCATACAGGACTCGCGGGAAGCATTCCCTCTATGCTGGCTTACGTTGTGACGGCGACCTATCTCTTTCTTATTGCCAAGCGGCTAACACATGATAGCCGTGCAAGCTTTGTTGGAGTGCTGGTGTTTCTCATCAACCCCAATGTGCTCTATCTGCAAGTAACGCCGCTCAATGAAATTCTGTGTATAGCAGGGTTAGTGGTGACTTGTTATTATATGCTCGCCTGGATACAGCAAGAAAGTTCCAAGTTTCTGATTCTGGCGGCGGTGAGTACGTTTCTGGCAACACTTGTGCGCTATGATGGCTGGGCCTTATTTCTGGTAGTAGTCGTTTTAATCGCGCTGGTTGGGTGGCTGAAAGGGTACCGTTGGTCACATAATGCAAGCAATGTGCTTATTTTTATGCTGCCTGGAGGTCTGGGAATAGGACTATGGGTCCTCTGGAATAAGCTTATCTTTAATGATCCGCTCTACTTTTTACACCAATCTCTGTCGCTGCGGGAGCAATTGCTGCCTCTGTCTATGTTCTACACCTATCATAATCTGTGGGAGTCTGTTCGATACTACTCGTTTGCTGTCGTTGATATTCTGGGTCCTATGCTGTCTGTACTGCTTCTGCTTGGGATGTTTGCATTCGTCGCACGGCGTCGTGTCACATCAGATATGCTTGTAGTGATAGTGCTCCTGGCACCTTTTGCCTTCTATGCTCTTGCATTTGCGTTTGGCAATATACCTATTCTTGTGCCGGAAGCCGTTCCCGCCAATGCGCCGTATCATCTGTTTAACGTGCGCTATGGTGTACAGATGGTTGCGCCTGCCGCTATCCTACTGGCGATTCTGGCTCATCGCTTTTCTCGGCTGCCGGTATTACGTTATTGGTCGCTCGGCTATCTTGTGCTTGTGGCGGCTATCTGTACACAGGCGGCACTGACCACGAGAACGGGTGTTGTGTCTTTACAGGACGGTCAGTATGGGAACTCGTGTATGCCGTCTCGTCCGGTAACTGCATATCTTGCCCGGCACTACACTGGTGGGAAAATCCTTGAAGATGTCTCGGCGACAGGTACAAGTTTTGAAGACGCTGGCATAGACCTCAAAAATGTTATTTATGAAGGTTCTGGCCCATTGTGGGAGAAGGCACAGCGCAATCCTGCCGCTACAGCAAATTGGGTTGTCATACAGACCGGCGATAGTATTTCTCAACATACCGATGTGTACAGTCCAGTATTTCTGTCACAGTTTACTTTCGTCATGCAGGAGTCGGATGGTATGCAGCTATATCATCGCCGAGGAGAGCCTTTGTTAACAATAAGTTCTGCATCCAATAGTATCTTAAATGAGAATCCTGCTTGTAAGGTCGCAGGGAGTTAGTGCATGAAAGCTGCTTATCTAAACCTCACAAAGTACTATTCAATAATTTCCTCAAGCTAATAGTACCTTTTGCTAGAAACATGAAGAACCAAAAGAAGTTCTGTAACTTGGTCTTTTAGTGTCTTATACGTTCCCATCTTATGCTCTTCTGTATAAGAGATGCATAAGACAGTGAGTAGTAAGTAATATTTGAAGACAAGAAAGGAACAAGACCCTATGTTCAGACAAATCACACGATGGATACTCGCAACTCTGGCACTCTCGCTGGTCGCTCTATATCTGCTGTTGTCACCTATTCTGCCTAGCCATGCAGCCCCTAAAGTGTCAACACCACATACAACGGTGACTACAACATCGTCTCACCATGCCCCGCTACCTAATTCTTTCTGGCGTCCTTGATAAACAAAGTGTCTGTGTTGGGGGTCAAGTAGTAACGCTAAGTATCCGTTATTAATAAAACCCCCGACTGGGCTTACCCTGTCACAATGTTCAGCCAGTTCCTTACCTCTTGGGCTTTGCGGTGTCCTATCGCTTCCAGAACTGTTGCACTAGCTTCTCCGAATTTTTGTGCTTCATGGAAATTGCCTTGAGTCGCAATAGTGCGTGCTAATCCATACTGTGCTAGTGCCAGTAAGTCTTGGCCTCCTTCAGGAATAGTTGTGAGCATCTCACGAAATGTTGCTTCAGCTGATGCTATTTGTTGCTGGTCGAGATAAAGGTTGCCGTACTCATACAAAGCGTTAGCAGTCATCTGAGGACCAATTTGCCGCGCCAGGACCAAACTCTCCTCGAAATATCTTTCCGCTTGTGTGTAGTGTCCCTGTTTTCTAATTGTTAGGCCCATATTACTGAGTAAATGGCTGACCCATTCAAGATGCCCAATCTGCCGGGCGAGTACCAACCCTTCTTGAAAGTATTCTTGTGCTTGTACGTAATGTCCTTGTTCACTCGCAGCTTCTCCCAAATTACTAAGTAGAGCACTAATCCATTCGCGATGTCCAATCTCACGTGCCAGCATTAATCCTTCTTGGAATTTTTCTTCTGCTTCCACATAGTGTCCCCGCTCACCTTCTGTCACTCCTAAGTTAATGAGTAAAATACAGATTTGCTCGCGGTCTCCGAGTTGACGGGCGATAGTTAGTCCTTCTTGCTGGTATTTTGTTTCCTGGGCGTAGTTGCCCTGGCTGCCGACGACGGAGCCAAGCGTTTTGAGGATGCTGCAGAGGCGTTCCTGGTCTCCTGTGTGGCGCGCGAGGGCAAGTCCTTCTTGCAGGTGGGTTTCGGCCTGGGTGTAGTTGCCTTGTTTCCATGTGACCCAGCCGAGGTCGTTGAGCAGGGCCGTGATGCGCTCATTGTTTTGAATCTGGCGTGCGAGAGCGAGTCCTTGCTGGAAGTGGGACGCGGCCAGAACGTAGTTGCCTTGCTTCTGGGCGATCTCGCCGAGGTAGAGCAGAGTGCTGGTGATGCCATTGTAATCGTCCATTGCTATGGCTGCTTCGTGCGCTCGTTGTAGGTGGCGCTCCGCGAGGGGGTAGAAGCCGCGTAGTAAGAGAAAGGGGGCGAAGGCGCAGACACTGCGTATCAGTGCGTCCTGTTTTCCCTGATCGTAGGAGGCGTTGAGGGCGGCGAGGAGAATGCTGCTTTCCTGTTCGAGCAGTTCGTAGTCTTTTTTGTGTGCCTGAATGTAGCTGATAGAGTAGGTGATGAGCCGATCATAGGCTGCTGTTTCTCCTATGTCTTTGAGACGCGTTCGGGCGTAGTCGGCGATGGTCTGGTGCAGGGTGTAACGGCCTGGGCTGCTGCTCTCTAAGAGTCCTGTGTCTGTAAGAGTGTCGAGCACGTCAACACTGCTCATTGTGACGACGAGGGCTGCCTCTTCCGAGAAGTTGTCGGGCTTGGGGGGAAAGACGGAGAGCGCATACAGGGCGGTGCTTGTCTGCTTATCGAGTTGCTCGTCGGTGACGGAGATGACCGATTGCAGGGATAGGGCTGTGTCCGGAGACAGGCTGGTATGGCGGTCCGTCGGTCCGCGTGGCTCGCTGATCTGTAAGCGTTCCTCGGCATCGTTCAGGCGTTCGATGGCGGCACGGATACGACGTGGCTGTCCATCATGCGCCTGAATACGCAGGTAGTTGCCCATTAGTGTGAGGGCCAGCGGCAGACCACCGACGGTGTGTATAAGGTCGGTGGCTCGCTTCAATTCGTGGTCAATGACGCTCGGGGCCAACATTTTCAAGAGTGCAATGCTCTCGGACTCGCTTAGCTCATGAAGCATTGTAGCACCATCAGCGGCGACCTGGGTGGCGATAGTGGGGAAGCGGGTGGTAACGAGGTGGGCGCAGTTGGGGCCTCCGATGCTAAGGGCGAGTGCTTCCTCAATTCTCCAGGCATCGTCGATAACCAGCAGCATGGAGCGCGAACCAATGGCGGCACGCAGAGCTGTTGTCCACGCTTCGTTGTCGCTTGATGTGCCCGTCTCGGTCAGCGATACGCCCAGCAATGTTCCCCAGCGGCTCAGTACACCCAGCAAGTTCGGATTTGGACCAAGACCTGCCCAGAGGATGCCATCACGAAAATGCTCACGTACCTCCGTGTCATGGGCCAGTGCTAGCGATAGGGCGGTTTTGCCCACGCCTGGCAGACCATTGAGGGCGGTAAGGGCTATATTGTGTGCTCTACCTTCGCACAGGCGTTGCCTGAGACGCGCGAGAACGCCATCGCGTCCCACAAGGCGAGGAGCTGAGCTACGCGGAATGGCGGGGTCATATAAGGAAGAGATGGAGTTTGAGGAAGGGACAGATGATGTGCCGATGGTGGCCTCTACACGTGGTAATTCCAGGTCTAACTCCTGTTCACTCTTTCCAAAGAGGAGACAGAGTTTGCGACGGAAGTAGGAACCAGGTTTGGTGAGGCCACGCTCCCAACGGCTGATGTTGACATGCGTCGTGCCGATGCGTTTGGCGACCTCTTGCTGTGACCACCTTTGGAGCATGCGTGCCTCGGTCAAACGCTGCCTGGGCTGAGGGGAGGTTTGTAGCCTGTCCATCATCATCATCCCTTCTCTATATATGAGAAAATGATAAATCTGTTAAAAGTAATGATAACATAAGTTCTTCCTGATGTACATGCTTTTCAGGCATAATTAATACAAGCAATGTAGCTGATAGAGCCTGTACAAGCAGGACGAACAGTAATCATGTGTAAAAGAACGTGTGTTTGTCTATAGTCTGGGGTGGATGGGCTCTTGTAGTTGCCCTCCTGCCTCACCAGCGTCGTGTCCCATAACTCAAGGAGTACCATTATGCAAAGTGTCGCTTATCGTCAAGAAAAAATTGCTACATCTCGTATTGCGCAAGATAGTGAGAGCATTTTGCATTTTTCTTTACAGGATGTTCTCCCTGAAGGGGACATGTTCGCTTTGAATACGGAACTTGGCACCTTCTCTTACCTCTCGAATAAAGATGGTATGCCGCGGCTGAGAATGCAGCAGCAGTTCACGCGTGGCGAGATGAGTATGCTGCTGCCGCTTTTAGAGTCTTACCCGTACTTCTGCCCCTATGAAGTTTTGTTCGCGAGCTACTATAACAGTGATGTCACCGAAAAGGTCGTGGCGAAGTGTCGTCGTCATCTGCTTGAGGCGCAAGAGTCGGGGGTCTGGGATCAGGAGATGCGCCCAGTGCGTACTCTGCTCTCCCGAACTCGTTTCAAGATGCGTCAGCTTGGAATAGATATTCTGTCGATTTTAGAGACAGGGTATATATTGAGATTTGTGCCTTCCTCAAGGGATTAACAATAGGTTTGCATATCGTAGGGGGTGTAATGATGACCTTTTACGAATGCATCAAGCGACCTCCGTTGCCTGATTTATCGCGCCTGAGTGCAATTTATTGCACGAAGTCATAATGGAAGCCTGGTGCACCCGATCAATCGGGGCGCGATCAATCGGGGCGCGATCAATCGGGGCGCGATCAATCGGGGCGCGATCAATCGCGCCCCTACGGAAGGCGTGATTTTTTGTCAAAATGCATATAAAACAGATGGGCTGATCTGGCAGACAAGCTCTGCCAGATCAGCCCATCTGTTTTATCCGTTCAGCTGTTGGATTAGACCCCTAAAAAGGTTGACATTTTCCATCGTCTTCTCTATAGTTCAATAAAGATATTTCTATTGTCTATGAGGAGTGGATTAAGAACATGACGCGCACGGGAATGAGACGTTCGGGAACTCTCCTGGAGAAGGAGCCTGGACTGAGAACGGTCTTTGAAGGGAAAGAGCACTCCTATGTTCGCTGTGTCATAGCGGATACAACTGATCCTGAGCGGCACTTTGAGTGTCGCGTCCTCGATGAAGAAGATATTCCAATCTCTATTGGGCAACCCATCACACTAGAAGTAATAAAAGTTGTTACAGAACGACGTAGTGGAGTTGTACGCTTTGACTGTCGTCTCATAAAGACACAAGAGTAACAGGTGAGTGATATGAATTGTTCTCGATGCGGGGCTGAGCTTATGAGTTCGGCTACGTTCTGCCCCAAATGTGGTACGCCGCGCCAGAATATGGCTATGTCTTCGGCTGCACCACTACCTTCGATGTCTCCGATGTCCACAACGCCCCCTGTGGCATCTTATTCCTCACCTTATCTGCCCGCGGGCACACCGCCCTGGCCCACGACAGTACCGCAGCATTTCCCCAGGCGCACGGAGACGGCTCCACTCGCGCCAACGCGAGACCCAGTAGAGCGACCCAGGCGTTCAGCCCGCAACATTTTGATTACCGCTGCGCTGCTAGTGCTCACTGTGTTGTTCGGTGTTGGGTTGACCTATGGCATTCTCTATTTCAATGGGCAGACGCGGGCAAGTGCTCCACAAGCGTTACCTGCACTAGCTCGTGCGACTCCAACCGCACAAGCAACGACTGCCGCGAGCAGTACACCAACTGCTGGTTCTACCGCGACAGGGAATGCACTTCCGAGGCCAACAACGTTTCTTGCGATGAGTTCTAATGCACAGAAGACGCTTGGTGCCACTGTAAAGTATCCTCAGGGCTGGATAGAAGACCCTGCGAATTCGTCAACATCAGATGGTAGTTCGTCGGTTGCCTTCCATCCGCAGCAGCAACTCGGCATCGTCATGTTCATCGCACGTCTTCCTGCCAGCGGCAGTAGCGGCATCGGAAGCACTTCTGATGTGAACCAGGGCCGCATCTCGGCTTTAAGCGGCATCAACGGTGTGAGTAATGTAAAGCCGGTGCAACCAACCAATCCTCAGCGTACAATTGGTGGTAGCCAGTGGGATGAACAGGATGCGACCTTTACAAACAGTAACAGTTCACTCTTCAAGGTCGTGAGTGCGACGGTTAAGCATGGTCAATACTACTATAACATCCTGTACTGGTCTCCCGACATCTACTACAGTGAGGCGGACCAGAAGTATATTCAGCCTATGCTCAACTCGTTTAAATTCGCGTAAGCATATCTGTTAATAAAGGATATATGGACGACGGTGTGTCGTGATGATTGGTAGATATTGGCCTGTTTGCGCGACGCATGCCGTTGTCCGCGTCAGGAATTAATTGTATGTTTCAATCTCTCCCTTTATTTGTTCTCGTCATCATCTTTATTGCCGGGACTGTAGCCGTATGGATTGCAGGTGTTCAGCTTTCTAATACTACTGATGTGATGTCTTCTCGCTTTGGTTTTGGTGAGGCTCTGGGCGGACTACTCTTTCTCGCGATTGCCACGAACTTGCCAGAGATCGCCATTACAGCCGCCGCGGCACTCTCGCATAATATTGGCATCGCTATTGGCAACATCCTGGGCGGTATTGGTATCCAGACTGTTGTACTGGTGGTGCTGGATATCTGTGGGCTGTGGCGTAAGGACGCGCTGACATATAAAGCGGCCTCTCTCGAACTTGTGTTAGAGGGGGTTCTCGTGGTTGCCACGCTCATCATTGCCATCATGAGTACGCAGTTGCCCAAATCGCTCATATTTGCTCGCCTTGCTCCTGGCGATCTCTTAATCGCGTGTGTCTGGCTTGTGGGTGTCTGGCTGATCAGCAAGGCGCGCACTGGTCTTCCCTGGCAGGAGAAGAGGGGTGCCCCCGATAGCGATGATACTGATAAGGAGTCAGAGAGTCAAAGTAAAATAGAGAAATGGAGTACTGCGCGGGTCATCACGGTTTTCGTCATTGCCTCCCTCGTGACGCTCGTCGCGGGCGCAGTGCTTGAAGAAAGTGGCAATGTAATCGCCGATCATATCGGTTTGAGCGGTGTGCTGTTCGGTGCTACCGCCCTGGCTGTCGTGACCTCGCTTCCAGAGTTGTCTACCGGACTTGCATCTGTGAAGATTAAGGACTACGACCTCGCGGTCAGTGACATTTTCGGCGGCAACGCCTTCCTGCCTGTGCTCTTCCTGGAGGCAACGCTCCTCTCGGGTCAATCTGCTCTGCCGCAGGCCAAGAACAGCGACATTTACCTGGCGAGCCTGGGCATCCTGCTCACCACTGTCTACGTCTACGGGCTTATCTTTCGTCCGCGCCGCCAAATTCTAAATATGGGCATCGACTCACTGATTGTGCTCGTCTTGTATCTTGTCGGTATCGTCGGTCTGTTTGCTATCGCTCGCGGCTCGTAACAAAAGAAACCATAGATGCAGGGTGTCTACTTGAGCATTGTACCTTACGTATTACAAGAAACTACTTTAGCAGGTAGGAAAGGATGTACATACTATGCAAACACGCCAACTTGGGAAGTCGAATATACATATTACGCCAATCGGACTGGGAGCCTGGGCTATTGGTGGTGGTAATTGGGAATCTGGTTGGGGGCCGCAAGATGACGAGGAGTCTATCGCAACCATCAAGCATGCCCTTAACATGGGCATGAACTGGGTTGATACCGCCGCGGTCTATGGCCTTGGTCATTCTGAGGAGATTGTCGGTAGGGCGATCAAGGGACGTGAGCGTCCGTATATCTTCACAAAATGCTCTCTTATTTGGGATGAAAGCCGTAAGGTAGGTAATAGTCTGAAGGCGGACTCGATTCAGCGCGAGTGTGAGGCAAGTTTGAAGCGGCTCAATGTTGATTACATCGACCTGTACCAGATTCACTGGCCCAATCCCGATTCTGAAATTGAGGAGGGGTGGAGCAAGATGGCCGATCTGAAAAAGCAGGGCAAGGTACGCGCCATTGGCGTCTCGAACTTCAATGTAGAGCAGATGCAACGTGCTCAGCGTATTGCTCCAATTGATTCGCTGCAGCCGCCCTACTCGCTTATTCACCCGGATGCGGAAAACGATGTGCTGAAGTTCGCTCAGGAAGAGAGCATCGGCGTCATTGTCTACTCGCCTATGATGTCGGGCTTGTTGACGGGCACGATGACTAAAGAGCGCGTTCAGAAGATGCCCGACGACGACTGGCGCAAAAAAGACGCTGAGTTCCAGGAGCCGCGCCTGTCACGTAACCTCAAACTCGCGGAAGTGTTGAGCGACATCGGCTTCCCACACAATGTCACGGCTGGCGTAGTCGCCATCGCCTGGGCGCTGCGTAACCCAGCGGTAACGGGTGCAATTGTCGGTGGTCGTCATCCGCGCCAGATTGATGATGTGATTCAGGCCGCTGAGTTCCGCCTGAGCGAGAGTGAGCTTGCTGATATCGAAAAGTTCGTGCATGATAACCCATAGGTTCAAACCAGCGTAGGGGGAATAGATAATTTGAGCATCCGTGAGGGAGACGAGGTGCGAAAGCGCAGCGTGAGAGGGCAGAGGTTCGTTCTCCGCCCTCTCGCTAGAAAAGGTTCTATAGAAGCTTCTCAGGCGAATACTACATGCCACTGGGTAGCATCGCCACTCAGTGGCATGTGCCAGAGCCGAGAGCCATCGCTTGTCTTGAAGGCATCTATCGCACCATTCTTGCCGTTGTTAGAAGTGGTATAGAGAACCCCATCTTGCAAGCCCAGTGGGGAGTCCGCTTCCTGCCAGGCTAAGTTTGCTCGCCAGAGGAATGTCCCATCCCCGGCTCTCAGGGCCGCAATTCCTGTTGAACCTTCCATTGGTGCGGTCATGTATCCAATATACAGCGTGTCCGAGTTGACCTGAATGTTGAAGGTATCGATATTCTGATGCCAGAGCTGCTTGCCAGTGTGAGCATCGAAGGCGTCAAGCGACCCAATCGAGGCACTATACAGTGTGGTATCTGTGATCGCTGAAAATCTTACTCCAGTAGGCATGGCGCTCGACTCCCAGCGTTTCTCCCCTGTCCTGGCATCGAATGCCATGATGAGTCCATGTGTCCCTGTTGGCGGGTGCATCACCATGACTTGAGCGTACACCAGGCCATTTTTCACCTGGAGACTCTCCAGTTGCTGCGTGGAGGCAAGCTTCTTAGACCACACTTGCTTCTGATCAGAGAGTCTGACCGCATAGAGGTTTGTGTCAGTAGCGTAGTAAAGGATGCCGTTCGCTACTATTGGCGAGTACCCCCCCTTTGCAGGTGCCTTATAGGTGGCTTTGATCTTCCCGTCAGCGGGGTCGAGCGCATAGAGCACCTGGCTGCCAGTGATCAGAGAACCTTTTTCCACATACAGCAGGCCATCGACCATTTTTGGCAGGCCCACGTTCAAACCTTCGTGAGACCAGCGTATGTGACCATCACGTGCATCTAAGGCATAGAAATGGTCTGCCAGATCGTCGAGATAGACTGTGTCATCTATGATGACGAGCGCCCCGGCGTCGAGAGAAGAACTCTTTAACGGAATGGATGTCTGCCAGATTGATTTGCGCGTCTGGGGGTCAAGCTTGGTGACTTCTCCCTTTTTACTGATGTAGAGAGCATGAGACGAGCCATGACTATTCGATTGGGAGCCACTATTCGGTTGGGAGCCGGTATGGCTGAAATGCGCCGTTTGTAGTACCGCAAGCAGGCTGCCGACGAGCAGAACTACGAACAGGACAGCGGCCACTGATGCAAGCCGAGATGGGCCTTCCCATCCGGCGAAGAGTATTCCAGATTTCATAGCTTGAAACCTTTCTTTATGAGCTTCGTTTGACAGTCTGGGTTTGTCTGCAACTGGTTGCATCGTACTAGTGTGCTTAGCTACGTGCGGTGCTAGACGTTCCCACATCCGCTCGGCAGAGCGTGTATCTGCTTCGTAATATTCATGTAATTGCTGAATCACCTGGGCACTGGGAGACAATGGCTCCTGGTGTAGGGAATAGGCGAGCTGGTCTATCTGCTCCTCAACGCTCTCAGGCATAAATTCATCATCGTGTTTCATCGCTATCCTCCTCTGATTGTCTACTGTAGGTGTCGCGCAGGATATTGAGTGCGCGTGAGAGCAAGGTACGAATAGCCCCCTCACTTTTATTGAGACAACGGCTGATCTCAATGCAGCGAAGGCCGTTGGCGAAACGAAGCCGTAAGATGGTTTGATAGTGTTCGGGCAGGTGGCTCAATCGTTGGTGGAGCAACTCGTTTTCCTCGTTGCGTAGTGCTACCTGGTCTGGCATTGGGCGTTCATCTTCAAGGAATGTTTCAGCAGTCTCTTCCAGAGGAACGGCGAGCCGACGGGCCGAACGGCGCTGCAGGTCAATACATTTGTAATAAGCGACGCGACGTAACCAGGCCAGTTGCTCCTGCTCATTTAATGCGAATACCGAGAATCCCTTCTGTTCCAATGCTGCTATGAAGACCTCCACGACGATATCCTCGGCGTCTTCTCTGGATGGAACATATTGACGGACATATGCCATGAGAGACAGTGCATGCAACTGATACCACCGCGCAATGGGGGTGTCATGAGATAGAGAAGTGAATCCACTCTGTTGCATTTGGCATCCTTTGCAATGGTAGTTTTTGATATCTTACTAAAGAATCGTTGCAACCTGAAAAACGTTACGCGCATTTACCCTTTGACCGAAGAGGGTGCAAGACTGAAAACAGGGAAGTAGAAACAATCAGATGAAACTGGGGAGGTTCTAGACCAGCAGGATGTCTACGGATAGACTGAGAGTTGGCGTCCCCGCTCACCACAGGTTAGTCGATGAATCTTTCTGCATACCGCTGTAAGGGGCGCGGAACTGTATATTTCACAGAAATTTCACCTCTTCAGTAAAATATTTATGGGATGTTCATGCAGACATTGGTATACTTTTCTATGTCTTGATGTATCGAAGCAGGTAGATGAATGGAAAGGGAAGATATGATAAAGGTACACGAAGGGACGACTCCGGCTCAACGAACGGAAATCCAATATACTGCGTTTGTCGAGTGGTTTCAACTCGTGAGAGAGCACATCACGCGCTGGCGGCAGGTAGATGGGGCTTGTAAGGTTGCAGAATACGATATTGCAATAGACATACCTGGTACTGACCCCATAGATATGGACTCACCCCTCAAGAATGTCATCCACGATGGAAGCTATGCAGCGTGTACACGTTGTCATCCAGAAAGGAGGCAGAAACATGGTTAGTTACCTTATAGCATGTGCCACCATGCTTCTCCTTTTTCTGATCTTTACTATGGTTGCACTGTACAGAATGGAACGCTTACAGACAAAGGAGTGGCAGGATTTGCGCGAGGACTTGATAGGAGACCTGCCAACGCAGGAACTGGTTCGACGTAAGACGCCGCCTGCGACGTTACGACGCAGGCATGCTTGAGGCATGTCTTCCTCTTAGTTTGGTCGTGTGAGTAATTGCTAGCTGAATTCCTAGTTGTCAATGTAGCTGAAAAGGGAGCACTCCATTCCATGTCTTGAGCCACTATCTTTTCTTACTACAAGGGGGAACGACGGCAGATAATTGTGTTCCTGCCTGTCGGCTTTGTGGACAGAATCAGAAGCAGACAAACGCGTGTTCACGACTATCTCGCGCAGATCACGATACAGAAGAGGTAAAGGAAACGGAAACAGGGAAGGGTGAGTGATGTGCAGATGAACGTTCCTGGAGCTTTCCTCGAGCATTCTACTCCTTCCCCAGAGTTTTCCTTGAGCATATTTCCGCTATACTCATCGCATCAGAAGGAATGGAGTGTCTCTCCACCAGAAACAGGCACATTCCTTGTGTGTCTTCCGTTCCTCAGCAGCGTCCTTGGTTTTTGAACAGGAAACGTCCCTCAAAGAATATGATCTGCTTCACTTCCTCATTCTGCAACGAGGCACGATTCTCACACGACAGATGTTGTTAACGCAGGTATGGGGGACGGACGTGGATATGAAGTCGCGCACGCTGAACGTTCACATTGCTCAACTGCGGCGAAAGATCGAACTCGACCCAGAACCATCCCCGCTTGATCCTCACCATTCCTGGCATCGGATATCACTTTACGGATGACATGCTGGAGGGTGGAGGTGCGGACTCGCACAGCGACACGATGAACACAGTGGCAGAAACCCTGAGCAAATCTTGAGCAAACGGCGTAATCTCTGGAACGCACATTTACGCTCTCCTGTTTATACTGCACAAAGAGGGCAAAGGAAGGAGAGGGGGCAATGCGCTGGGTGCAGGTGTGCTCGATTGCTTCCCATGTTTGAGAGGAGCCTCAATGAAAGAACCCCGTTGGCTTGTGCCTGCACTGCCGAAGGGGATGTTCGCGCGGTTGAAGCCGTGGTACAACAGGCACACGTTCGTGGGGCAACGGTCGTCGCTGTCTCTCTGTTCTCCAATCACTTGGAACGGCTCAGCCCGTCAGCAGACTTTTTGGAGAGCGTTGAACGCGTTGCTGCACGCGCTCACGTTCGGGTTGAGTGTCATATCATCATTGCCGTAAACGTGACTCCTTCATCTCTCAAGAAGCTCATCTACGAGCTGCACTGTCGCAGCATTGTGCTTGTAACAGGCACGAGCAACGGTGTTTTTCTTGCTAAACATGAGGTAAGGAATCTATTCCTGGGAGGCTATTCTGCGTCACTTGTCCTCATTCGTCTCTCAGAGGCGAAGCACGGTGTATGGCTCAACTGCCTGGGATGCCATTGCGTGTCCTGGCTTCGTTCCTGGCACACGTGGAGAGAGGAAAACGGGCGGAAGCAGAATGCACTCCATCCCGAGAAGGAATGTGCTGAGCAGAGGATGACAGAGCAGTATCAACACGAGCGATTGATGTGAGTTGAAAGGAGAGACGAAGATGCGTGGCGCACGAATCTTACTGGTTGAAGACGACGAGGTTCTTCGCGACTTGATAGAACGCAATCTCCAGGTTCGTGGTCATGCGGTGAGCATTGCAGGAGATGTTCAAGAGGCGTTGAAACACCTGCGGGAAGGTCTCTTTGACCTCACGTTACTAGATATCAACTTGCCCGATAAAACTGGCTGGGATATTCTGCGGATCGCCCAGGAGGAGGGGATAATGCATGCACAGGACCTTGACGGTGATGGACAAAAATTGCCTGTCGTCGTGCTCTCGGCTGTGCGCGTCAGTCCCCGCCGCCTGACTGAGTTTCATCCGTTGGCGTATCTGCCCAAGCCATTCCCGCTGGATGCACTCTTACGCCTCGCTGCTGAGGCTGCCCAACGCAGGGATGAGAAGGAGCTTCCAGACAGTACGAATGCTGCAATTGTGCAGCACTACCCATCTTCTTAAAAGGAGGAAATCTATGTCTCTCTTGTACGATCTTCTTGTGGTCGCCGTGACCGTTTTTTCCTTTTTGGCACTTATCGCCTTCGCCATTGGCTGCAACAAGCTGTAAAGAAAGAAAGGAACTGCTATGAACACCCCACTCGAATATATTCTGGTTGGGATTGTCACTCTGGCTATCATGATCTATCTGGTGATTGCGTTACTGGCACCAGAGCGTTTTTAATCTATTGTTCAAGTACAGAAGGAAAATGCAATGGCACTTACCGTGAATGGCGTCTTGCAGGTCCTGATCTTCGTTGGCATCATCTTGCTGCTGACGAAGCCGTTTGGCCTGTATATCTACCATGTCTTCGCGGGAGAACGCACCTGGCTCTCTCCTGCTCTCGTGTCGGTCGAGCGCGTGTTATACCGCATCTCCGGCGTGCATGGCGAGGAAGAACACGGCTGGTTGCGCTACACCATCGACATGCTCGTCTTCAGCGTCGTGGGCATGTTGCTCTTATATCTCATTGAACGCACACAACTCTGGCTTCCACTGAACCCGCAAGGTCAGATCAATGTCGAACCCGGCTTAGCCTTCAACACGGCGGCAAGTTTCACCACGAACACGAACTGGCAGTCCTATACAGGTGAGACAACGATGAGTTACTTCACGCAGATGGCTGGACTTGCTGTCCACAACTTCACCTCTGCGGCGATTGGCATCTCGCTGGCTCTGGCGGTCATACGCGGCCTCACCCGCCGCAGCGCACAGCACCTGGGCAACTTCTATGTGGATATCACCCGCTGTATCCTCTACATCCTGCTGCCCATCTCGATCATTGGCGCACTCTTCTACGTCTCGCAAGGCATGGTCCAGAACTTTAAACCGTATGACGTCATCACCACCCTTGACGGCGTCAAACAAACGATTGCTCAGGGGCCGGTGGCTTCGCAGGAGTGGATCAAGGATTTCGGTACCAATGGCGGTGGCTTTTTCAATGTCAACGCAGCTCATCCCTTTGAAAATCCCAACGCCTTCACGAATCTTGTGATATTGGTCTCCATCTTTTCCATTCCGGCGGCCCTCTTCTATGTCTTTGGTAAAATGGCTGGCAACACGAAACAGGGCTGGACGCTTTGGATTGTCTCCGCCATCCTCTTCTTTGTCGGTATTGGCGTGGCGATGCCTGCTGAGCAACTCGGCAATCCGCAACTCACCCAGTACCATATCAACCAGCAGCCTACGGACACCCAGTCGGGCGGCAATATGGAAGGCAAAGAGGTGCGCTTCGGCATCACAGACTCGGCCCTCTTCGCGGTTGTGACGACCGATACCTCCTGTGGAGCGGTCAATAGCTTCCATGATAGCTATACTCCTATCGGCGGACTGGTCCCACTCACTAACATCGCGTTAGGTGAACTGGTGTTTGGCGGTGTCGGGTCAGGCATCTATGATCTGTTAGTGTTTGCCATCATCGCGGTCTTTATCGCGGGCTTGATGGTGGGTCGTACCCCCGAATACCTGGGCAAGAAAATCGAGCGCAAAGAGATGATGATGGCTGCGCTGGCGATCCTGATTCTACCCGCGTCCATCCTGGGCTTCTCGGCAATCGCCGTGGTGACACCAGCAGGACTTGCTGGTCTTGCGAACGCGGGTCCGCATGGGTTGTCGGAAATCCTGTACGCCTACACCTCGGCGAATGGCAACAATGGCTCGGCATTTGCGGGGTTATCGGCGAACTCGGTCTTTTACAACTGGACCCTTGGGATGGCAATGCTGATTGGTCGTATTGCGTTCGTTATTCCCATTCTGGCCTTAGCAGGGGCCCTGGTTCGCAAGCGTGTGCTGCCAGCAGGGTTGGGAACCTTCCCCACCACAGGGTTTCTATGGGTCTCTCTGGTCATCGGTGTTGTGCTCATTGTTGGTGCCTTGACGTACTTCCCCGCCTATGCGCTGGGGCCAATTGTTGAGCACCTGTTGATGCTGCAAGGAAAGACGTTCTAACATGACGACACAAATGCAAACACAATCACCCCAACAGCCGCAGGAGCCGGATGTCATGCAGCCGTCGCGTCGCAAAGGGGATATGTCCATCTTTGATGGCAAGATTATTCGCCAGGCAGTCCTCGACTCCTTTGTGAAACTGGACCCGCGCGTTCAACTCAGGAATCCGGTGATGTTCGTGGTCGAGGTCGGCAGTGTGGTCACGACCATCGAGTTCGTGCGCTTGCTGTTTACCCAGCCGAGCGGGTCATTCACCCGCTCGGCGTTAACGGCTGAGACCGTCTTCGTGCTGTCGGTTGCTATCTGGCTGTGGTTCACGGTCCTGTTCGCCAACTTCGCAGAAGCGATGGCGGAGGGACGTGGCAAGGCACAGGCCGAGACGCTGCGTAAGGCACGCACTACCACCATGGCGCGGCGCCTGGCAAGTCGTTCCCGCACGGCGTCCGTGCAAGAGGTAGCCGCCCCTGAACTCCGCAAAGGCGACTATGTGCTGGTCGAGGCGGGCGATGTCATCCCTGGCGATGGCGAAGTGGTCGAGGGCGTAGCCTCCGTCGATGAGTCCGCAATCACAGGCGAGTCCGCACCAGTCATTCGTGAGAGCGGCGGCGACAGAAGTGCTGTTACGGGCGGCACACGCGTGCTTTCAGACTGGGTGGTGATACAGGTCACGGCGAACCCAGGTGAGACCTTCCTTGACCGTATGATTGCACTGGTCGAGGGCGCGAACCGCCAGAAGACGCCAAACGAAATCGCGCTCAATATCCTGATTGCGAGCCTGACCATCATCTTTGTGCTGGTGTGCGTCTCACTCGAGCCGTATGCCATCTACTCTGGACAAGCAGTTTCCATCACTGTGCTCATCGCGCTGCTGGTCTGTCTGATCCCGACAACCATTGGCGGTCTGCTCTCCTCTATTGGGATCGCGGGCATGGACCGCATGGTGCAGCGCAATGTGCTGGCCATGAGCGGACGTGCTGTTGAAGCAGCAGGTGACGTGGATGTGCTTTTGCTCGACAAGACTGGCACCATCACGATTGGCAATCGTCAGGCGTCACGTTTGGTTCCGCTAGTCGGTGTTGATGAGCGCGACCTGGCGCAGGCAGCACTGCTCTCAAGCCTTGCCGACGAGACGCCGGAAGGACGCTCGGTTGTCGCCTTAGCAAAGGAAAAGTACGGCTTATCCGAAGACGCCGCGCCGTCCGCGAACTTCATCCCGTTCTCCGCTCAAACGCGTATGAGCGGCGTTGACCTGGAGAATGGCACCGCTATTCGTAAGGGTGCAGGTGACTCTGTTGCAGCTTACGTTGCCGAAAATGGGGGTACCACGAGTGACGAACTCAAAGGCATTGTCGAGGACATCTCCAAAGCTGGCAGCACCCCCCTCGTGGTCGCAGAAATTCTAAGGGGTGCCAATGGACAGAGCGGACGAGCACGTCTGCTGGGCGTGATCGAACTCAAAGACATTGTAAAGCGTGGGATGCGCGAACGCTTTGAGCAGTTGCGCAGTATGGGTATTCGTACCGTCATGATTACTGGCGACAACCCGCTGACGGCGACGGCCATCGCCAAAGAAGCGGGCGTTGACGACTTCCTGGCTCAGGCAACCCCTGAAACCAAGATGAAACTCATCAAAGAACAGCAGAGCGGTGGACGCCTGGTCGCCATGACGGGCGACGGCACGAACGACGCTCCCGCCCTGGCGCAAGCGGATGTCGGTGTCGCCATGAACACGGGCACACAGGCGGCCAAAGAAGCCGCCAACATGGTGGACCTGGACTCGAACCCGACGAAGTTGATCGAGGTGGTCGAGGTCGGCAAGCAACTCTTGATTACGCGCGGTGCCTTGACGACGTTCAGTATCGCCAATGACGTTGCCAAGTACTTCGCCATCATTCCAGCCGCGTTCGCCGTCACGTACCCCCAGTTGAATGCGCTCAACGTGATGCACCTGGCATCGCCTCACAGCGCGGTGCTGTCAGCCGTGATCTTTAACGCGCTGATCATTATTGCTCTGGTGCCTCTAGCACTGCGCGGCGTCAACTATCGTCCAGTTGGAGCGGGTCGTCTGCTGCGCGACAATCTGCTCGTCTATGGCCTGGGTGGGATCATCATTCCCTTCATCGGCATTAAGCTGATTGATGTGATCCTTCAACTCTTCCACTTAACCTTGTAAGCAAATGAGAAGGACAAAGGTCTCTCAGGTCTCAATCCTGTATAAGAGCAGGACTCAGACATGAGGGAAACGTTCTTGTGAGAAAGAAAGCAGTGAAGTAATGAAAACACTCGAACCCGTTCAGGGAAATGCTTCAACGACACCAGCACCTCGTCGTGTTGGGCTTGTGGGATACCTACGACCAGCAATAGCCATGATAGTGCTCTTCACCGTTATTACCGGACTCATCTATCCTGGCATTGTGACAGCATTGGCGCAAGTGATCTTTCCCTATCAAGCCAACGGAAGTCTGCATACCGTCAACGGCAAGGTGATCGGTTCTGACCTGATCGGTCAATACTGGACCTCGTCCAAGTACTTTCATGGGCGTCCATCAGCGACGTCAAGTGCCGCGACTGGCAAACCTGCGCCGTACTCGGCGGAGAACTCATCTGCCTCGAACATAGGACCGACCAATGGGTATCTCACAGGCGGCAATGGCACGCAGGTGACAGTCACAGCAGGAACGCCAGCACCTGCTGGTGGGACGCCTGTCGCGGGCCAGAAGAACACCTACTACATCCCTGGGACCTATGCGGGTGTCAAAAGCTATGCTGAGCAGTTCCGTCAGGAGAATGGACTTGCCCCGAACACCCCGTTACCTTCTGATATCGTGACGGCATCAGGATCAGGACTCGACCCAGATATCTCTATCGAAGCGGCAAACTTGCAGGTGAACCGCATTGCGCAGGTGCGTGGTCTTTCTGTGAGGAAGGTGCAGCAGATCGTCAATGATCACATTCATGGGCGTTTCTTAGGCATTTTCGGCGAACCGTATATCAATGTGCTCGAACTTAATCTCGCACTTGATGGCAAACCATAGGATTGGTGTGGGAGAGGATGAGTCAAGACAACCCTGACAACACCCTGCGTGAGGAGGGGCGTCCCGATCCAGAGGCGCTCCTCAAACGCTACAACCTCCGTGAGACCCAGGAGGACGAGGACGAGGAAGATAATCCAACTCCTGCTTCTGGAACCGACGGGCACCGCCACAGGCGTGGTCGCCTTCGTGTGTATCTCGCTGCCGTTGCAGGTTCCGGCAAGACCTACGCCATGCTCGCAGAAGGTCACAGGCGCGAGGCTCGTGGAACTGATCTTGTCGTAGGCTTTGTCGAGACGCACGCACGGCCGCAAACACAGGCAATAGTGGGTGATCTTGAGCTTCTTCCACGCAAGAGAGTTACCTACCGAGGTGTGACACTAGAGGAGATGGATACTGATGCTATCATTGCGCGTCATCCTCAAGTAGTCCTGGTTGATGAACTGGCGCATACAAATGTCCCCGGTTCTAAGAATGCGAAGCGGTATCAGGATGTCGAAGATATTCTTGATGCTGGCATCGACGTGGTGACGACGCTCAACATCCAACACCTGGAAAGCCTCAACGATGTCGTCGCGAGTATTACAGGTGTGCGGACACGCGAAACATTGCCAGACCATGTGCTGGACGACGCCGATGAGGTCGAGCTTGTTGACATTTCACCCCGTGCCCTTCGCCAGCGCATGCGTCATGGCAATATTTATCCGCCCGAACGTATCGAGCCATCCCTCAACAATTTCTTCCGTGAAGGGAACTTGACCGCGTTGCGAGAACTTGCGCTGCGACGTACTGCCGAGAAAACCGAGTCCCAACTGCAACGCTATATGACGGATCACAAGATCACGAAGCTGTGGCCCGCCAATGACCGCGTATTGGTGGGGTTCGACGCTCGCCCGCATACGCGCCAGGTGATCCGTGACGCGTGGCGTCTGGCTCACGGCCTGCATGCAGACCTGATTGCTGTTTTCATCCAACCAGAAGGATATCTGGCCTTCATGAGCAAGCTAATCAGATTACTCAAATTTGGCTCAGACGCAACCCGGCAACACGAACTCGCACTGCGGCGGGTAGAAGACCATGCGCAACTCGCAGAAGACCTCGGAGCAACGGTGATACGAGTGAGCAGCCACGATATTGCCAAAACGCTGGTACAGGTGGCGAAAGAGCATCAGGTAACACAGATTGTGTTAGGTCAACCTGCACGGAGTTGGTGGGAAGAAATCTTGCGTAGTTCCACCGTCAACCGCTTGTTACGTTTGAGTACAGCAATGGACATCCATCTTGTGCCTCATGAAAATGATGAGTAAGGACGGGCGAGGGTCGTGATGGGAGCCATGCAGAGGTACAATCTCCTCCCCACAGGACCCGCGCCGCCCGTTCAGGTGACGCCTATGAACCATGTTCCCGAGGGAGTCAGACTCGGGAAAGTGAGTGACAGGTCACTTGGACTCGTCTCGTGGATCTGCCAATGGAAGTGCCATCGGCTTCTCACTCCTCTCCTTTCAGAGGCAGATGGGAAAAAGACGGTGAAAGGAGCTAGTGTCCAAAATCCTGAAGAAACGTATTCCTCTCGACGGTGAGCAGGAGATGTATACGTGTCTACACCTGGAGAGAAGAAGATACGTGAGGGTGCGATGAACAAAGCATAAGCCAAGTCGCTGGCAAGGGTCATACTATCCCGTCTCATGTCCAATAGGGCGGGATGATTGCACCATTCCTCTGCGAAGAGTCCTGTACGGGAAGTAACGTAGCCAGAGAAGACAGAGTGGCGGTTATGACAACAAGAAGGTCTTGCCGCTCCTGCAGCGTGGCAGTCTCCAGCACACTCGTGAGAGCCGTAAGCAGCGTCTTGATGACGCGCACGTTCCCTCCCGCATAGTGTCCAATCTCAACAAACACCTCAAGGTACTCTTCAAATGCTGGCTGACGAATGTCCAGGCTACTCGTCCCATTTGCGAAACGATAGGTGTTCGGCTGTAGGAGATGTTGCACGAGGCGTTCAAAGACCGCTTGTAAATACTTGATACAGAGTATGCCTGTAGTCGGGTCATTGATTGCAGGGGAAAGGGCACGTAACGCAATATCAGCCAGTTGGCGCACACCGAAACGCGCATCCTGAGCAATATCGCGTTCGCGTTCAATCGCAACATGGTCGTGAACAGCGTGTACACAGCCAGCATCTGCCATACGCATGGGTCGCACCTCGGCGATGACGGTCTCCTCAGTGACAAAATCGCCAGGGCAGACGAGCAAACGGAGATGAAAGCCAGGACAGAGCAGATAGGTCATGAGACTGGCAAGTTCTATTCTCTGCACATAGCCTGGACGCGTCGCTCGAATACGGGCAGGCTCTTCCTCGGTAAGCCACGTCTGAATCATGCTTGATGTTGATTCCTCCGCATTCTCCTCATCCTCTTCCGCACGTTCCTCGTCTTCCCATTGTGGATACGGATGCTCAATGGTTTGCAGCGTCTGTGCTGCAAGACGTGCTGCGATATCTGATACCTGAATGATACGACCCGTATGGTGAACAAAGATCAGTAAGAGTGCCAGGCCCAGGAAGCTGAGACCAAGAGCAGCGAGAATACTGACTGCAGGAAGGAAGCCGTGATCGGCTGCGGACGGTTCACTCATAGCCGCAAGCACAATCATCGCATACGCGAAAATAGCGAAGAAGCCTCCAGCGATCACCTGGGTGACGCGGTCTTGCAAAAACCCTCGTAGAGCACGCGGCGTGTACTGACTCGACACCAGTTGCAGGACGACAATGGTGATTGAGAAGGCAAGCCCGGCAACGGTAATGAGTGAACCCGCGATAGTGGAGAGGATGGTACTCGCTTCCGCCGTTCCACCATGAAAAATGAAGCGTTCCTGCACACCCGACAGGGTAGCGTCAATCCTTAAAAAAAGGAAGGCTAGCAGTGGACCCATGAGCGAGACGAGAGCAGGAATGGACCAGAAGGTGTTGAAGAGGGCCCTGCGAGAATCAGTGAACATCTTGTTGAAACTATCCATAAAGACGCCTTGTACCGACCCGACTTCCCGGTGCGCCTCTCTCTGTTCTACCCATTGATAGAAACGTTCACGGGTAGTATAGCATGAAGTTCATTGGTAGACAAGAATAGACAAGAGCGTAAAAGCGTTCTCGGAAAAACGATCTGTATCAGGAAATATGTACGCATATGGCTGAAACCCTGACAAATTTTTGAGCACCTTCATGCTACACTTAAGAGAGCAGAAACAGACCTGCATAGACCTTTCATACTTAGAAGTATGTGAGCATCATTCTTGCAAATGGTACAGACACTATTCATTTTTTGAGGAGAGGACGATGAGAGAACGCTCAAGACAAGAAAACACTTCTTCTTGCTCTCCTCGCATGAAAAGCTCCGCGTTACAACCACAAAGGGCTGCAACGGCGGGAACCTTGCCAACGGATACGTTTCTCTTCTCAACTGTCGTCGTTGGCACCGCAATACTCGTCGTTGCCTTAACATACCTTCCAGCCGTTGCGCTAGGACCAATAGTAGAACATCTACTGATGGTAGGGCATTGATAAGTATTCGTAGGTATTCATGAGAAGCACAGAAATGATGATTCGTTTTTTGCTACCTTGCACTGTGAAAGCAGACAGAGGAGCGATTGATGCAGCAATTGAGGTAGCTCACTCTTGTGGAGCGATCCTCGTGCCTCTGTCACTTCAACAGACGTTGAAGACAGAGGAAGTGGGAGCAGTACAGCCGGAAACGCAACACTCTCAATACGATTTCCTAGAGATCGTTCAGCGTCAGGCGGCAATCATGGATGTGCCTCTGGAATGGTTTGAGATATCGACTCTTGTCTATGCTCACAATCACGGGGTTATCCATTCAAGATATAAAACCGGACAATATCATGCTCCTTGAGAATGGGGAAGTCAAAGTGTTCGATTTCGGCATCGCGCAGTTCAAAGGAGAACGAAAAAGCTTCTTTCCAGGCTTTTCCCCATTAATTGGCACACCAGACTATATGGCACCAGAGCGACTACGGGGCAAGCCCGTTTCAGTACGTACCGATATCTATGCAGTTGGTGTTGTTCTCTACGAAACGACGCGGACAAACGTTACCAAAATGTGGGAGACATGCTTTACGCCCTGCAGCATGTCTCTGCTGTAACACCTCTTCCCTATGTCCCCGATGCACCTGCATTTGGTGGACGCTATCGACAGGTTATTTTTCTCTCACTTCTTATTGTGGTCCTCATACTCATACTGATCCTCTTTGGTGTACTTGCTCAGTTTGTCCATCATTCCGTTCGATAACGCGGTAGAGAGAAATGCCTGAATATTGAGACAAAAGCCGAGGAAATTGTCGCCGCTCTTACGCCCTTTTCCCAAATTGAAAAGGTACGCTCTCAAGAGCTTGAATCTACTAGTTCTTACCAACCATTACCTCTGTAGATTTAATAATCGCCGTAACTTGATTGCCTTCTTGCAGTTGAAGGGACTGGACGGCATCATCAGTAATGATTGAGGTAATTTGCTGACCATCGGGCAGTTCAATAACTACTTCTGCCATGATATCTCCATGCTTGATTGATTTGACGGTTCCTTTTAACTGGTTACGCGCGCTCATTTCCATTCTAAAAATCTCCTTTATCTATCTCAATACGTTGAGTACAAGTTGTATAGTAATAGAATCGGTCAAGGAACGTATCATACACGACCTCATACTTCTTGTTTACAGAAGCCAGGCTTATATGATTGGCACCAAATGCTTCGTAAACCACTGGCTTGCCAGTTGTGCTATGCGAGCAACACTCTCTTTCGTCTCGAAGAGGAGCTTTACTCCTGGCACCTGCTCAAACTGCTTCTCCACTGTGAGAACTTCCAGTGCGCTCTGGCTCATTCTAACCGCTTGCGTGTCTTGTTGTGATGCAATGAGCAGCGTGGGATCTGTGATACGACGGAGATATTCCTGGGCCTTGTCGATGTAGCCGCCCGCAGAGACGACCGCCGCCACGATGTCGGGCCGCTCCGCCGCCGCGATCAACACGGCGGCCCCGGTTGCACCAGCACCAAAGTAGCCGATGGAGAGATTTTTTGTCTCCTCGTTCTCTAAGAGCCACTCCGCCATACCCATGATGCGCTGCTCCATGATACTGGTGTTAAGGCGAAAGTAGTCCGTCCCCTGATCGAGTTGCTGCTCTTCAGTGGTGAAGAGATCAACCACCAGTGTGGCGAGAGCCTCCTGGTAGAGTGTCTGGGCGATGTTTAGAGCAGTCCTGTGGGAGCCGTCGGCGCTGCCCTCGATGCCGTGAGTGAGTATGACTATGCCTTGTGCATTCTCCGGCATATGTATTAATGCTGGCAGAGTAAGGGCACCAGCTCCAACCTGAATGAGTCTTCCACCGTTTGGGCTTCCCGAGGTATAGATGTTATCTAGCATATGCTTCGTCCTTCCTGCTGTACCCGGTAGGTACGTTTACCTGTATTACGGAAAACCCGAACACTTATCGTACAAGGCATCTACGCGGCTACACCTTCAGGGGTGAGCCGCGTAGCCGACTCTCAAGATGTGAAGTTGTCTATTGTAAAGTTCTTGCTGATACTCCAGGATGCGTTGTTGCTCCTGCAACAATTGGTCATGTCGTTCGCGGAGTAACTCGATTTGTTTTTGTAGCAGCTTCTGCGTCTGTTCAAGTTCTGCGATGTATGGTTGTACATGACTGTTCATAAACGTTGTTGTTCCTCAATCAAAACATCGAACTGTCTTCACACTCCGGTAGCTTACAGGCACTGTTGTATGAGGCATCCTTGTCCTTTTGAATGACGGTGCTCCTGATACTATATGCACGTTGCGAGGGTGTAGAGAGGTAACATATTTTTAATACAAGAATTGCCCTCTAAATCCTCCAAAGCATATCTCAGTAATACGCAAAAACTGTACAATTCCTACTGCTTGATATAAGTAATATTAATACTCTTCTAATATTTCAAAGCCCTTTTTCGCATTTATGGTGCAACTTTTCTTGCTTGTGATACGTGTCAAACTCGACTGGTGTATGTGGACGTAGTGCTCACAATAAAACTACGTATTCCTGAGCATGAGTATTTCGTATGTCAGTGTCTACATAAAAACAGTAGAAAAAAGACAAAGAAAGTATTCTAATACAGGAGGAAAAACAAAATGGCAACTGGACGTACAATTATCGGTGTTTTTGACGAGCCCGCCATGGCTGATCATGCTATCGATGCCTTGCAGAATGCAGGTTTTGACACAAATCAGATCTATCACTCAGGTCGTCATGCCTCGGGTGGTGGTTTTCTTGCAGGTCTAAAGGGCTTGTTTACTGGCGACAATGCCGATTCTGGCAGTGTTGTTGATGACTTAACACACATGGGTGTCTCAGATGATGAGGCCCGCTACTATGAGAACGAGCACGCTGCTGGTCGTGCAGTGGTTGCTGTGCGCGCAAGTGGTCGTGAGGACGAGGCTCTGAACATTCTGCAAACGAATGGTGCTCACAGCTATACCAGACAGGGTGGCACGACGCAGACAGGCCGTGCAACGACTGATGCGACGCGAACAACTGGTTCCGCTGCTACCACGGATACGACTCGCACAAACGACTATGCTGCAGGCACCACAGGATCGACGCGTTCTGCTGACTATGCCAACGAGACCGACGAGCAGCGTGTTTTGAGACTGCGCGAAGAGCAACTCAACGTACAGAAGCAGCGCGTACAGACCGGTGAGGTAGGTGTTCGCAAGGAAGTTGTTTCAGAGCAGAAGACTGTCAATGTACCTGTTACTCATGAAGAGGTTTACATCGAGCGCCGCCCCGTCACCGATGCTACCGTTGACGATGCTACACCAATTGGCACGGGCGAGAGCATTCGCGTTCCCGTCAGCGAGGAGAAGGTCAACGTAAACAAGGAAACGGTCGTAACGGGCGAGGTTTCGCTTGGCAAGCGTGCCGTTCAGGAGAACCAGCAGGTTACGGATACTGTCAAGCGCGAAGAGGCTCGCCTTGACCGCAGCGGTAATCCCATTGTCGAAGGTGCCGACGCAGATGTTACGCGCAATACCACGACTGATGCGAGGACCGATAGAACTGATACACGGAACTCGTATTAGGATACGAGATCAGGCAGTAATGCAAAAGAAGTCTACGGGGACATATACCCCGTAGGCTTCTTATGCATTACCGCCTTTTTAGTGATAATCGTAAGGGGTCCTGCGGTGACGCATAAAGACGTAGTGGTTTAATTTTTACCGGGTTATTTGGTAAGGGTTGTTTTTGGTGCATCTACTGCAAGAATGGGAGAACGGACATTGCTTCGCTCGTCCGTGGGCGCAATAAATTGGGCCCCTACGGAAGGGTTTGGGCGCAATAATGCCTTTTAACAAAATCATCCGGTCATGGATCGATCTCCGTAGGGGCGCAATTGATTGCGCCTCGTGGTCTGGCCCAAGCAGGGCGCAATCAATTGCGCCCCTACGGAAGGCTCATTCCCATATTATTTTATTAAAGCGCATAATTGGACCCCTACGGAAGGTTGTTTGTCTGGCGGGTGCATCAGTTATGAACCGCTACCATACACACGACGGCATTGACGAGTGTATGGTAGCGGACGCACTACCAGATTACCGGGTACGTGCTGAGAGGGAGATGTTTTCGTGATGTTTGGAGAGCCACTCGAGTAGTAGTTGTGTCTCTTCTGGCGTCATCTTCATACTAAAGCCGGTAGCTTGCCCAACTTTGTGACTGTAGATGCGAAGAGACCCGTTTTCGATCCAGGACTCAAAAGGTCCAATTTGTGTTCTCTGGGTCTCGTTCTTTGCGGCTGTATCAAATGTTTTCATACCTGTACTTCCTGCTCCTGTGCTGGTTGATCGGTACGTTGGTGCTGACATAACACTCATCAACGAGTGATATTATATTTTTATATTACACCAAAGAGATGATGTTTGTACAGAGTATCCAGATTGAAGCATTGATTTTTGTGCATTATGCACTATATCAAAGAGGAAGATAACATCTCTTGGCCTGGAACCGCACAGCCCGAAGAGATGAGTGTTGGTGAACGAGGGTGGAACGAGGGTGTAATGAATGAGACTCCTACACATTTTCGGTGTGCCATATATGAATATCATCAAATGTTATGAATATGATCGTCAGTGCAAAAGAGAGTCCCGTCGTCTTCGTCTTGTGGGGTGCCTATGCTCAAAAGAAGATTAGCCTCATCAATACCTCGCGTCATACTATTGTGCAATCCGCACACCCCTCGCCGCTCTCGGCCCGCAATGGCTTCTTCGGCAGCAGACCCTTTTCTAAGGTCAACGCCGCGCTGCGCAAGACTGAAAAACCTGAAATTGATTGGCAACTGCCCGATTTGTGAGAGAGGAGACCTATTACGTCTCCTAAGATACCAACGTTAGTGGCATCACTTGAAGAGCATGAGTTCTTTGTGTCACAGTAACAGTGCCAGGCGCGTGAAGAATACGGATCGGAAGCCGAGCTTGTACATCCATGATCTTGTCAGGCGGTTGGAGCAGTGGCTCCAAAGAAAGAGATATGTATGCGGTTCCATGAGGGAGTGCAAGCATGCGTGTGGAAAAGACGCGGCTTGTTAGACGCATCACCATTCCTGATTTCCAGGTATTTGTCTGGCACCAATAGACCGAGGGGACATCCGTGCTCACAAGATGTTCGTGGCCGTTCTTATCGGTGATGAAGACAACTTGCTGGAGTGGCATTTTAATGGGGTTATTGACCCGCCAATACGTCGTCATTGAGAGATAGTCAGTAGAAATACTGAAGGTGTGAGGAGCGCTCACAGTAAAGTTGATCAGGTCCATACTTCCAGACGAAGATGGACTTGTTTGAGAGAACGCTACTTGAACAGGATGAGGCACCTTGCGTGGTGATACCTTGACAAAGGAACAGAAGCGTTTCGGTAGCACGGTACTCACATCGGTTGTGTCTTTCGGTTGTACAGACGAAAATGGAGAGACGCCTGAAGCCGCAGGGGCACGCTTGAGAAGGAGATAGCCATCGCGTGCCGCAACGATAGCATGTGAACCATCCAACAGCAGATCTTTCGCCGCACGGATGTAATCCAGTGAGTTCACAAACGGGTACAGATCACTCGTCACATCCAGAAAGATATAGTCGGCAGTCGTCGCTGCATATGGGAAAAGATAAATCTTCGCGCGATGGCTGATATGGGGCACAAGCGACGACTGGGCGGAAACTGAGGCCATTGGTGGAATGCGTTGGAGAAACGATTGCGCCAATGCTGTATGTGAAGAGCTTCGAGGCCAGGTAAACCCTTGCGTAAATGGCGTGACGCCATGAGCGGCATCAGCTCGTACCACGCTGAAAAGGAGATACCCTGCCAGGAGTACCAACAGTCCTGTCTGCCGTATTATCCTGGTATACTCATGTTGGAAATGACCTCTTTTCCTCCATCGCAGTGCTTGAGTAAGAGCGTGAGTCTCTTCTGGCTGCGGGACAATCTTGCAGGCGAGCCATTGGAGAAGACAGAATGCTTCGATGGTCGCAAAAATGAGGACAGGAACGATCTCCGCATTGTACTGATAGAGACCACTATACATTTGAGGATCGGTACTGAACAGATTGAGCACAAGTGTTGGCACGGCGAGGAGGAGTATCCATGGTGCAAGTAGGGCGAGGTATCCTGTGGGTGTGAGCAGGGTACGTAGATAAAATGCGTGATTGGGCTCAAGCACATGTTCTTTCAGCAGGTTTCCTGCATGAAACAAGGCGGTATGTAGTATCTGCCCAGGACTATTCCCTAAGTAGGCATAACGTGACGTGAGCAACGAATGACCGGTGGGGCTGAACGCGTGCATCACCGCAAGACTTATCCCTAGCCAGGCAGAGGCAAGCGCGATGAGTGTCAAACCACTCCGCCAACGATGCTGAAAGACGAGAGACCAGAGACCGAAGAAGCCAATGATACCCGGAATCTCTTCTTTGCATGCCATAGAGAGAATGGCAAAGACAAAGAGCCAGAGCGTCTGCCTTGTATAGAGGAAGTAGAGCGTGAAAAGGAGGAATGAGGAGGTTAGAGTGACGGCGTGAAAATCGAATGCGGTTGCTTGCTGCTGGGCAGGGTACAGCAGGTAGAGAACGGCACATAGGACACCTATCCACTCATTTCGCAGTCGCAGTCGAGCAAGCCAGAAGGCTGGAAACGCTCCACTCGCCACTAGCAGTGTTTGTAGCACCACGAGTGTCTTTGGCGTAGGTGCAACCAGATAGAAAAGCGAGATCGGAAAAAGAATCGGCTCAAAGTGGAGAGCAAAGCGAGAAATCCCGGTAAGCTGATAGCAGTTCGTATCAGTCAAGCCGTTACACAGCGTCTGGTGGAGCAGGTTCCCATGCAGCGTATTCCAGATGGCTTGATCCATAATACCGAGGTCTTCGGCATGTGTCATGTAGGCGTTGTGTAAGTGAGTCAAGTAGAGAATGAAGAAGCCAGCAAAAAGCAGTGCGGCCAGCGTCACCAGTGTAGTAGCTAACCAGAATGCTCGTGTACGTGGCATCGGTTCAGGCTTTGGATACAGAACAGTGTGCAGAATATGTCGAAAGCGTCGAGTGTGCGACTGATTCTGAAGTGCTTTACTCATACTATCTCCCCCAAGAAAGTGTCTTCATAGTATACACTTTTTGTTTAGTATTGCAAGCATAGGAAGCCTTCTGATAATTGAATTACCTCTTGTGTCGGAATGCCTCAAAATGTCGTATAACAAGGGAGGGGTGCGATGCTTTCGTCTTTACGTCCATCGGCGTGTTCACACTCACAACGCTCCCCTTCTCAATTATTGTTTTGCATAAGCGAATGAGGCTGTAGCTATGACCCAAAAAAACGGAATCTGGATATTGATAGCAACTATTTTAGGGTCAAGTATGGCCTTTATTGATAGCAGCGTCGTCAATGTCGCCCTGCCCCGCCTTCAAACTGATCTCAACACCACCAGTGCGAATGTACAATGGGTAGTCGAGGCATACGCTCTCTTCCTCGGTGCGCTCATCCTGGTTGGTGGCTCACTCGGCGACCAGTTTGGACGCAAACGTATTTTTGCCATTGGTATTGGAATCTTCGCTCTCGCCTCTATCTGGTGCGGCCTCTCGCCCAATATCGAGCAGCTTATCATCGCGCGTTCTGTTCAGGGTATCGGCGGTGCGCTTCTGACTCCCGGCAGCCTCTCCATCATCCGCGCCACGATTGCCAGCGACCAGCGTGGTAAGGCGATTGGCACATGGTCGGGCTTCTCTGCCATCACGTCAGCAATGGGTCCTCTCCTGGGCGGCTGGATAGTACAGAATGCCTCGTGGCGTTGGATATTTCTCATCAACATTCCTCTCGCCGTTGCCGTGCTGATCGTCCTGTTTCTGCGTGTGCCCGAGAGCCGTGATGAGGGTGAAAGCAAGCATCTTGACTGGCTGGGGGCACTGCTGACAATCGTTGGATTGGGGGGTGTTGTATATGGTTTGATCGACGCGGAAAATGTCGGATTGACTGATCCTCTGGCGCTCGGCTGTGTTTTTGGGGGCCTCGTCGCACTTGTCGCCTTTGTCTTTGTGGAGAGCCGCAGCCGTGAGCCGATGATGCCGCTTACGCTCTTTCGCTCAAGGATATTTAGCGGGACAAACTTGCTCACACTCTTTTTGTATGCAGCGCTAGGTGGTGCTCTGTTCTTTTTCCCTTTCAATTTGATCGGTGCACAGGGCTACACCGCTACGGCTGCTGGTGCCTCACTGCTTCCATTTACGCTGCTGTCGTTTTTCCTCTCGCGCTGGGCCGGGGGTCTGGTGAACCGCTACGGCTCAAAGTTGCCGCTCGTTGTTGGCCCAACGATTGCTGGTATAGGCTTTATTATGTTTTCTCTACCTGGACTCGGTGGGAGCTACTGGACAACCTACTTTCCAGCAGTTGTCGTATTGGGTCTGGGTATGACAATAACTATCGCTCCTCTGACGACGACGGTGATGGGCGCTGTAGAAGATCGCTATTCCGGTACCGCTTCGGGTGTGAATAACGCTGTAGCGCGTGTTGCTGGCCTGCTTGCCGTTGCTGTCCTTGGCATCGTAGTCTCCTATGCCTTCGATGCCAGCTTTGCTGGCCGATTAGCCGCGACACATCTTCCTGCCAGTGTGCAAAGTGTTTTGTATGCGCAACGAGGACGAGCAATAGGAATAGAAATTCCAAACAGTGTGCAAGGAGCTGCGCGCCTAGCTGCGCGCCAGGCTATCGACGCATCGTTTGTAGACGGTTTTCGCCTGGCAATGCTCATCGCGGCTGGACTCTCGTTTGCTGGTGCGCTGTGCGCGTTGCTCCTGGTTTCGTCGCCAGCGAAGTACCCCGATCACAGTGGAGAAAAGCATATCGGAGACAATGCCTGTACCCTTACCTTCGCTCATCAGCGTATTAACAAGAAGATGGGGGATGAGCGGGATACGACAACTCCCGCAATAGCAACCAAGGGAAGATAATTGTTATGGTGAAAACGAACCATCCGTAGGGGCGCGATTGATTGCGCCCTGCCTTGCCGACGAGCACGGGGCGCAATCAATTGCGCCCTGCCTTGCCGACGAGCACGGGGCGCAATCAATTGCGCCCTGCCTTGCCGACGAGCACGGGGCGCAATCAATTGCGCCCCTACGGGGAATCTCCATGACCGGATTATTTGGTAAAACGGCATAATTAGACCCCTACGGGCGTTGTTCATCGCTGGAATAAATAACACAAAGGGGTGATTGTATGACTCAGAACGCACAAGGTCAGATAGACCTGCAAAGCAAGGCCGCAGAGGTAACGCAGACCACGGACCCTAAGCCACCATTTGTGCTCGCGCTCGATGTGGGAACCTCATCGACGCGTACTCTACTCTTCGACTCGACGGGTGCGACAATTCCGAGCGTGCATGCGCAGCGTCCCTATAAGCTCACTATCTCAAACGAAGGTGAGGTCTCGGTGGACGCGGACGCACTGGTAGACCTCGTGTCGGTGACGATTGGCGATGCCGTTAGAGCGGCAGGGCCGATGGCGCAACAGATCGGCGCGGTAGCGATAGACACTTTCTGGCACAGCCTGTTAGGTGTTGACGACAAGGGCGATCCCATCATGCCGATCATCACCTGGGAGGATACGCGCCCTTTTAACGCTGCCGCTGAGCTGCGTTCGCAACTCGACGAAGGTGACGTTCATGCCCGCACGGGTGCGCGGCTCCATGCTAGCTATTGGCCTGCCAAGCTGCGCTGGTTGGCGACACAGCAGCCGGATACCTTCAAGCGTGCGACCCAATGGATATCTTTCGGTGAATATCTGCACCGCAAGCTTTTGGGTAAATCCGTTTGTAGTCTTTCGATGGCTTCCGCGACGGGCATGCTTAACACACGCGACCGCACCTGGGACACTGAACTGATGAAGGTGCTCAATGTGCGACCTGAACAATTGCCAGAACTGGGCGATGTCCACGATGGGGTGAAGGGTCTCACATCGGAGTATGCCTCGGCATGGCCTACATTACGGAATGTGCCGTGGTATCCAGCGATAGGTGATGGTGCGGCGGCGGCTGTTGGGTCGGGTTGTGCCAACATAAAAGATTGGTCGCTCACTATCGGCACGTCCAGTGCTATACGTGTCGTCTTACCTCCTGAACAGGCAACTCCGCCACTGGGTCTGTGGCTCTACCTTGTAGACGCGAAACGTGCCATCATGGGTGGCGCACTGAGCGAGGGTGGCAACATGCTCAGCTGGGTGGATGTGACCTTGAAACTTCCCGCGCTAGCTGACGCCGAGCCGCTCATAGCGTTTTTACGACCAGATGATCATGGCTTGACTATCCTTCCGTTCATCTCTGGTGAGCGTAGTCTTGGTTGGCATGCGGATGCACATATGACGGTGACAGGTCTTCGGTCAGACACCTCGCCTGCCGATATTCTGCGTGCGAGCATGGAAGCTCTCGCCTACCAGCTCGGAGCCGTCTATCAACAGTTGCGCGACACACTGAAAACAGGAGACACGCTGCCTCATTCCAGGATGATCGCGAGTGGTGGAGCGTTGCTTAGCTCGCCGACACTCCGAAGCATTGTTGCTGATACGCTTGGTACACCAATCTATCCGTCGCTCGACCATGAAGCTTCGGCGCGTGGAGTTGCTCTGCTTGCTCTCGAAGCGTTAGGCGTCATACCCGACATCTCGCAGGTCGCCCCTCGGCTCGCAGAACCCATGCAACCCGATGCTGGACGAGGCGAGGTGTATAAGAAGGGAGCCGAGAGGCAGCGGAAGCTGTACCAGGCGCTGCTGGGGTAGGAGGATAATGATGTTGTTTTCATAATCTTGTACAAACGCATCATTACACCCTCGGTTGCCCATAATCCCCTTGGGTGTAATGATGCGTTTTAACAAAATCATCCGGTCATGGATCGATTCCTCCGTAGGGGCGCAATTGATTGCGCCTCGTGGTCCTGGCCCAAGCAGGGCGCAATCAATTGCGCCCCTACGGAAGGCTCATTCCCCTATTATTTTATTAAAGCGCATAATTAAGACCCCTACTACACCGTCAATGTTCATGTGATATCAAAACCAGGGCACCCGCAAGGGGATGCCCCTCCCATACGACGGTGCGCCACAGGCTCGTTCATGTATGGGAGGGGCATCCCCTTGCGGGTGCCCTTGCCCGAGCTAACACTATCTCATCTGGTTTGTTATAGTGCGTCAGCCCGACGCGCACCATGCCGCCTTGATTCTCTAATCCCAGGCGGTCTATCAGGGCCAGGGCATAGTAGTTGCCGTTCCATACGTTGATGCGCTTCTTGGCGAGTTTCTCCGCGACTATGCCGGGCTGCCAGTCATCAAGCGTGAATGAGAAGGTGGGGACACGCTGGCCCATTTTCTGTGGGTCGGTAATGCCTCGAATGTGTAGCCCTGGTACAGAACTTAGGCCCTCAAGCAGTGCAGAATTGAGACCTAGTTCGTACCTATCAATTACCTCTATCCCTTTTCTGAGAGCCTTGTCCAGAGGACCGGAGTCGCCGCCAAATCTTGTGCCCACCCATGCGAAGTATTGCAGCGCGCCAAGTGTTGACGCGATGGACTCGAAGCTCTGCGTGCCTGTCTCGAACTTGTCGGGTGGTTCGTTGCCCGCAGGTCTCACCTTGTACGCTGTCAACTTGTCGAGTAGTTCGTATTTGCCGTAGAGGATGCCGAGGTGCGGGCCGAAGAATTTATAGGCCGAACATGCCAGAAAGTCACAGTCGAGCATCTGTACGTCAATCAGCTTGTGTGGCGCGTACTGCACGGCGTCGATAAAGCAGAGCGCTCCAACGCCGTGTGCCAGTTCAACAACCCGCTTTACGTCGTTGACTGTGCCGACTGCGTTGGACGCGTAGCCAACCGCGACAAGTTTTGTGCGTGGAGTAATCTGCCGCTCCATGTCCTCCATATCCAGCGTGCAATCCTCTGGATGAATATCGACCCAGCGCACCTGGCATCCTCGGTCTACAGCTATGAGCAACCACGGCGCGATATTGGCATCGTGGTCCAGGCGAGTTACCACGATCTCATCCCCAGGATTGAGCAGACGCGCAATACTGCGGCTGATGTGCAGTGTAAGGCTTGTCATGTTCTGCCCAAACACAATCTCTTCTGGACGAGCGGCATTCAGGAATGCGGCTACCGCACGCCGCGTCTCAGCTACAACGGCGTCAGAATCACGACTTGTGCGGAACGCTCCACCGTGATTAGCGTTGTTGTGCTCGAAATAGTCCTGCATACGCTGCATAGCCTCGCGTGCAACCTGCGTCCCACCTGGATTATCAAAATATATCTCGCCCGAGGCCAGCGAGGGGAAGTGAGAGCGGATCTCATCTACATTAAGCGTGGTGTGCATTGCGTGCATAATATGTTCTCCTAGCGATGATAAGCGAATATTGTACGTTGTTGTCTTTGGAATTGGTTGGCTGCCAACACCGTTTATTGTATCACGTTAGCAGAAGATTCTTTGTAGGGGTCTCATTCATTACACCCTTGTTCGGCAATCATCCCACGTTGGTCCTATGGCGGCAAGGGTGTAATGAATGAGACCCCTAGGGTGGGCTGTGACGATTGTTGTTGAGCTATTCTCGTTTTATAAGGCGGAACGTCATGAATTTTAGGAAAATGGGACAAATGACACTCACCTTCTGAAGACATATCGGGCATACTGTAGGCGACTGCTTGTGAGAATGCGAGCAACTTTCTTTGTTGTAGATAAAGGGGTCGGTACAATGTCTATAAACGCTTCCCTCTCGCTCTTCTGTAACGAATGTGGGGCCGCCAACTCGAACTCAGAAACAGATTGCTATGTCTGTGGTGAGCAACTTCCTGTTGCCCTTCCTTTTTCCTCGTCAACGCGCGTTCTGACAACTGTGCAGCCCGTCAATACAGCTCTTGCTCTGCCTGCAAGTACAGCTCTTGCTCCGCTGGCTCCTGGTTTCCGACTTGTGAAGCGCTACAAAATCATTGAGCAAGTTGGGGAGGGTGGTTTCGGTATGGTTTATAAGGCGAGAGATAGGAAAAAGTGCAATAAGCTGGTTGCTGTCAAGCAGATCAATTTGCATCAGTTGACGATGCGAGAGATGATTGACGCGACAGATTCTTATAACCGCGAGGTGTCTTTGCTCTCCAAAATCAGGCATCCCAACCTTCCTCGTATGTATACTCACTTCGCGGATTCGACGCACTGGTATATTGTGATGGATTTTATCAAGGGCGAGACTCTGGAGGATTACGTAAAGAATGCACCAGGGGGACGGCTCTCTGTGAAGGAGGCTCTCACGATTGGGATGCGTCTGAGTACGGTATTGCAGTATCTGCATACAAAACACAGGATCATCTTCCGCGATGTCAAGCCTGCGAATGTGATGATTACAAAGCGGGGACGGCTCTATCTAATAGACTTTGGCATTGCTCGTCGCTATGTACAGGGAAAACAAGATACGGGTTCTCTCGGGTCGCCTGGCTATGCCGCTCCTGAGCAGTATGGGCGAGTGCACACAACGAACCGCACCGATATTTACGGTCTAGGTGCCACTCTGCAGACCTTGCTGACTGGTGAAGACCTTTCTAATGCGCAAACGGGAGGAGGAATACCTGCACAAGATCAGCCCATTCCAACGAAACTGCGACAATTGCTGGATCAGATGCTCGAACTAGATGCCAGCAAGCGACCAGAGAGCATGAAGGAGGTGAGAAGGAAGCTTCAATTTATTAGAGATGGGATAGCAGGACTGATAGCGAGATATGGCCTTGCCTGCCTATGTGGCCCGTTACTAGGCTCGACACCTTACTCCATACCTAGATTGATAATCTATTTTACTACAGTGCCCGGCATCAGCTCCAGCTATTTCGACACTTCATTGTACTGTGTTCTGTGTTACTCATTGCCTCTATTCATTGTTGGACAGTTCATCTATGCGCTTGTTTTGTCGGTCTCCTCACAGAGTCCCCTCTACAAACGCCTCTTTGGGCTATGGATGCTCGTGATGATGATATTCATGGTGTTCGCGTTTTTTCAAGGAATGTTGCCGTGATGATTATGATCTCGCAGTCATAGAAATGAGACGGCTGCACACCCCTCGGGATGTGCAGCCGTCTCATTTCTATTGCTGAGTGGTCCTATAATTGGGCCTAGTACTCGGGCATTGCTGGAGCAGCAGCCTTTTCCTTCTCAGGCAGGTCGGTGATGAGAGCCTCGGTGGTGAGGATCATCGCGGCGATGCTGGTGGCGTTCTGCAATGCGGAGCGCGTCACCTTCGCGGGATCGATGATACCAGCCTCAACCATATCGACGTAGCTGTTGTTGAGCACGTTGTAGCCGATTTGCTTGCTGCCCTTCTCCTGCTGAGCACGGCGCACACCTTCAGCGACGACGGAACCGTCTTGTCCACCGTTGATGACGAGCTGGCGCAGTGGCTCCTCAAGAGCACGGCGTAGGATGATGGCACCTGTGGCGGCATCGCCTGTCAGGTTCAGACCGTTCAGGGCCTCGACTGCATTCAGCAGGGCCACGCCACCACCGGGGACGATACCCTCTTCGACACCAGCGCGGGTTGCGGAGAGCGCATCTTCGACGCGGGTCTGACGGTACTTCTGCTCAACCTCGGTGCCAGCACCGACACGGATGAGGGCAACACCACCGGAAAGCTTGGCAAGACGCTCCTGAAGCTTCTCGCGGTCGTAGTCGCTCGTGGTCTCATCGATTTGAGCCTTGATCTGGCGGATGCGACCCTGAATATCTGTGCTGTCACCATGACCCTCAACAATGGTCGTGTCGTCCTTGTGGGAGATGACCAGGCGAGCAGAGCCAAGATCGTCAAGTGTGGCGCTGTCGAGGCGGCGGCCCATCTCTTCGCTGATGACTGTTCCACCGGTCAACACAGCGATGTCACGGAGCATGTCCTTGCGGCGATCACCAAAGCCAGGGGCCTTGACTGCCAGCACATTGAGGATACCGCGCAGCTTGTTGACAACTAGAGTTGCCAGAGCCTCACCGTCAACATCCTCGGCGATAATTACAACTTCGCGTCGGCCCTGCTGTACCATCTTCTCGACGACAGGCAGGATATCCTGAACGGCGCTGATCTTCTTGTCGGTGATGAGGATGTAGGGGTTCTCAATCGAGGCTTCCATCTTCTCGGCGTTGGTCACGAAGTAAGGGGAGATGTAGCCCTTGTCGATCTGCATACCTTCGACATACTCGGTCTCAAAGTTGATACCGCGAGACTGCTCAACCGTGATGACGCCATCCTTCCCGACGCGATCCATCACTTCAGCGATGAGGTTGCCGATCTGCTCGTCTGCGGCGGAGATAGAGGCGATCTGAGCGATCTCCTTCTGACCTTCGACGGGAATAGCGGACTTGCGGATGTACTCGACGACGGCCTCGGTGCCTCGGTCGATGCCAAACTTCAACTGCATGGGATTGGCACCGGCGGCGAGGTTCTTCAAGCCCTCAGTGACAATGGCCTGAGCGAGAACAGTTGCTGTAGTTGTGCCATCACCAGCGACATCGTTGGTCCTGGTTGCGGCCTCTTTGAGGAGCTGGGCACCCATGTTCTCAAAGGGGTCCTCAAGCTGAATTTCTTTTGCGACGGTCACGCCATCATGCGTGACGCTGGGAGCACCAAACTTCTTATCTAGTGCAACGTTGCGACCCTTTGGGCCGAGCGTTGTCTTGACGGCACCCGCCAGGATATCGATACCCTTCTTAAGGGAACGGCGAGCCTCTTCATCAAATATGAGTTGCTTTGCCATGATTCTATCTTCCTCCAACCTTAGCCAATAATGGCGAGAATGTCATTTTCTTTAAGCACGAGGTAATCTTCGTTATCCAGCTTAAACTCTGTGCCGCCGTATTTGGCGAACAGAACACGATCACCTTCGTGTACGTCGAGCGCCGCGCGGTCTCCGTTGTCTAGCAAGCGACCGCTACCCACAGCGATGACGGTCCCCTCCTGGGGTTTCTCTTTCGCAGTGTCAGGAAGAACGATACCAGTTTTGGTGACTTCTTCTCTTGCCGCTGGCTTTACGACCACGCGGTCACCAACAGGACGAATGTTTGCCACGATGTGTGATTCCTTTCCTTACTTCATTGCAATACAATTAACGTTTTATTGTTCGCTCTCTATTTCATAGTGAATAACGCCTGAGATGTTCACCGAGCGATACTGTGAGTAATCGCAGTTGCAGGGTCCACCAGCGGCACAGCCTGTGCAGCAGTACGTTTTTTCCTGTACCACTACCGCAGGCCAGAGGATATCGATATCACAGTTGGCACAACGTATCCACTGCGTCTGCTGCGGGTGAGCCGACTGCATCGACTGAGTATTCTCACTATGAGATTTGGGTGAATAGTTCCTCTGTGCGTACATGTCCTCTTGCCTTTGATGTTTCCCCGGCTTGTCAGCCTCTGAGCCTAAGTATGCCATGTACTGTGTTAGAACGACGTTGGAGGAGTGTTAGAGGAATGTTAGAATTTTGGGATGCAGTTCAACCATGGTTGAACTGTACTTATGCTATAATTGCGTATATTTCACGAGTATTTAAGAGGTACAACAATATGCCATATATCGTAAGCATCAACAAACAGATTTATCACGTTGATACAGGAGAAGAAGGCCAGCAGATCGTGACGCTCGAAGGCGCAGGGCACGATATTGACTGGCGACAGATTGCTCCACTAGCGGCGGATGCCAAAGGTAGTGTTAGCAAAGGTGGCCGCTATAGCCTTCTTATCGCGGGTAAGTCCTACGATGTGTTTGCCCGTCGTATTACTAAGCCGGACGAGAAGAATAGCGAGACCTATGAAATTCAGCTCTCGGGTCAACGCTTCGAGGTCAAAGTCGAAGACGAACGTGCGAAACTCCTTGCTGGTCTAGCAAAATCGGGTGCCACAACTGGCGAGGCAACTGTGAACGCACCGATGCCAGGACTCGTAGTAGGCATTCCATTAGGGCAGGGAGCCACGGTCTCGTCTGGTCAAACGGTGGTTGTACTAGAGGCAATGAAGATGGAGAATGATCTCTCCTCTCCCATTGCGGGTGTTATCAAAGAGATACGCGTCAACAAGGGCCAAACGGTCGATCAAGGTGAGGTTCTGGTAGTGGTAACAGCAGAGGAGTAATAATACAGAAAATACTGGATGAATATCCCTTGGTAGTTCAAAATCCTCAACCGGAATAGCAAAAAATAACTACATTTTAACCAAATCTTCACATCTTGCCCGTTCCTTCTTGTACAATGTTCTTGCATAATTGCTTTATATGAAACTTGTGTAGCAAACAACAAGGTAAAGCATATTTGAGCCATATTTTGTTGGGTCATGTCTTTTTCTACACAACTATTTGCTAAACACTTCTATTTGTCTGACAGGCATCTAGCCATGTCAAAGGCTGTTAATTCATTCTTAGTGCGGTCAAGGAGAGAAAAATGAACACTAGTAGGCGTCAAGAAGGTATTCCGCAAGTGCGGGTGGCACAAGGAACAGATAGCATTTCGGATATAGTGAACAAACGGGTGAGCAGACGGGGGGTGCTGCAAACGGGACTGGGGCTGGCGGTAGCCGCGACGGGTGCTGGAGTATGGTTAGGCACACAAAGAAGTTTCACACTTGCGAAACAGCCATCGGACAGTGTAGTAGTTCAATGGAACAACGCCGCGCTGCAGGCCATACGCGATGTGAGTCCAGGACCCACCCCAGGATCGCGTGCGCTTGCTATTATGCACACCTGTATGTATGACGCATGGACGGCTTATGATTCGGTGGCAGTCCCTACGCGTCCCAATGGTATCCCTCGGCATCCTGGCTCAAATAATGGGCTTGGCAACAAGAACAAGGCAATCAGCTATGCTGCTTATCGTGCTCTCGTCGATTTATTTCCATCCGATGTTGCTCTTTACAATAACCTGATGAGTAACCTGGGATATGATCCCACCGACTCATCTACTGACACAAGTACACCAAGTGGCATTGGTAATGTAGCTGCAAAGGCTGTCCTGACGTATCGGCATGGTGACGGCTCGAACCAACTCGGCGACCTGCATCCAGGTGCGTATTCAGATTACACAGGCTACGTGTCGGTCAATACTCCTGACACGATCAATGATCCTAACCGCTGGCAACCCTTGCGTGTCCCGAACGGGAGTGGTGGCTTTGTCGTGCAGAAGTTCGCGACACCTCAGTGGGGCAAAGTGCTCCCCTTCGCGCTGACATCAGGGTCACAATTTCGCCCCGCTGGTCCTATCCTCTATCCGCAAAGTGGCTATACTGATCAGGCGAATCAAATCCTTGGGTATAGTGCTGGCCTGACGGATACGCAAAAAGCGATTGCCGATTACTGGGCAAACGGCCCCCATTCGGAAACGCCTCCGGGCCATTGGGAACTGTTCTGCCAATTCACCTCTGCCCAAAGTGTTTCGCGCCGGAACAAAAACGATTCCAATGCGGACGTTAAGATGTTCTTCACGCTCGCCAACGCGGTCTTCGACGCGGGAATCGCCTGTTGGGATTGTAAGCGAGCCTTTGACTCGGTTCGCCCTATCACCGCCGTCCGTTATTTGTTCAAGGGACAACAGGTGATGGCGTGGGGTGGCATTGGGAAGGGAACGCAGTCGATGGATGGTGGACAGTGGATGCCCTACCAGGAGGCGAATGTGGTGACACCGCCGTTCCCAGAATATGTTTCAGGACACAGCACCTTTAGCGCGGCTGGTGCCTATATCTTGCAGCAAACTACGGGGAGTGATAGCTTTGGTGATTCCTACACGGAAGTCGCAGGTAGCTCTCAGATTGAGCCTGGCGTAGCACCTTCGGCCAATATTACTCTCTCCTGGCCTACCCTTTCCGCGGCTGCGACTGAGGCTGGCATCTCTCGCCAGTATGGTGGTATTCACTTCAATCAGGGTGATCTTGATGGGAGAACATTGGGAAAGCAGGTAGCTACCGTAGCCTTGACCAAGGCGCAAAGTTATATCAACGGTACTGCCAGTTAAACTATTCATTTCGTGCGTAGTATGTCTATGTTGTCTATTTCTGTCGTTTGTGTAGCAAGAGCCCATCCTGTGTAGCCAAAGGCGATACAGAAAGCGAGGAACATTATGGCAATGCCTCCATTGAGGACGCGTACCGATTCACTCTCGGGAATATCGAGTATTTCAAATGTAGCAATACGGGAGGAGATCCGACGCAGACAGGTGGTGACCATAATTCTATGGGTTATCATCGCCTTTCAATTGCTCGAGTTGCCAGGGGCTATAATCAGTAAGAGTACTGTGAGTATTGGAACTGTGTTGCTTGGTCTGGCACTTTGTGCCGTTGCGATGTTGTTTAATCGCCTCGGCAAGGTGGCAATTGTCAGTATTCTGCTCATAGTGGTCATCGACCTGGGATGTGGGCTCATGCTTCTGACGACTCCTATGGGTCTTGATGTGTCAGATCTCCCTGTATTCGATGTCCTGATCGTATCTGAACTTATTGCCGTCTCACTTCTTCCAGCACTAAGCGTTTTTCCTGTGGCTGCAAGTAACATCGTTTTCATCATCGCCGACCTTGCCTTACAGCCTCGTACCCCTGAGTTGAAAATGCTCCTTACATCGACAATGGGCTATGATGTTGTGATACAACCTATCTGCCTGCAAATCATAGTTGCGGTCGTTACTTATGTCTGGGTGCGCAGCGCCTTTAATGCCATCAAGCGGGCTGATCGTGCGGAAGAGGTTGCTGAGCTGCGGAAACGTGAAGCCGAGCAAAAGTATCAGCTTGACACCGGTATCAGGCACTTGTTGCAGACTCTCGTATATGCAGCCAACGGTGATCGTTCAGTACGTGCAAGTCTAGGGCAGGATAATGTGCTCTGGCAGGTTGGAAACGCACTTAATCTTTTATTAGCCCGACTACGTCGATCCGGTCAGGCAGAATATGAGAATGAGCGGCTAAGGACAGAGATTGGACGGCTGAACGAGATGTTGCACGAAGCAAGAGTAACAGCGCAACAGCCGTTCCCGTCTCAAACGGTGAGATACCCGTAGGGGATTCCTGTCTACAATCTTAGATTTCTTCGCTTATCCTCCGTATGCTATAATTTCCTTGATACACAAAGAAGGGAGCATGCTATGGACCAACGGGTAAGCAAAAGTGTCGAGGAGTGGCGCGAAACAACGGAGCGCAGCGCACGTGAGAAGACGAAAGATCGGCAAGAAAAGTTCGTCACAAGCTCAAACATTGAGGTGCCCGACCTATCTACAGCAGAAGCCCTGCAAGGGGTCGATATGCAAGAGAAGTTGGGCTATCCTGGTGAGTTTCCCTTCACACGCGGCATTCGCCCTGGTATGTATCGTTCACGTCTGTGGACGATGCGCCAGTATGCAGGGTTCGGCACAGCGGAAGAATCGAATAAACGCTATCACTTTTTACTCTCGCATGGAACAACGGGCCTTTCAGTTGCCTTTGATCTGCCAACGCAGATGGGTTATGATGCCGATCATCCTATAGCCGAGGGCGAGGTGGGCAAGGTGGGGGTCTCGATCTGTAGCCTGGAAGACATGGAGACATTGCTACACGGGCTACCGCTTGACCAGATCAGTACCTCCATGACAATCAATGCGACTGCGAGTATTTTGCTTGCGCTCTACATCGCGGTTGCGAAAAAGCAGGGCATCGGGCTGCGTAAGCTCTCCGGTACGGTTCAGAACGACGTTCTCAAAGAGTATATCGCGCGTGGCACGTATATCTATCCACCAGAGCACTCAATGCGTATCATTACCGATATATTCAGTTTCTGTGGTGAGCAGGTGCCACGCTGGAACACCATCAGCATTAGCGGCTACCACATTCGAGAGGCGGGCGCGACCGCTGTGCAGGAGGTAGCCTTCACGCTTTCTAACGCTATCAGCTATGTACAGGCCGCTATCGATGCCGGGCTCAATGTTGATCGCTTTGCGGGTCAACTCTCCTTTTTCTTCAACAGTCACAACAATCTGTTCGAGGAGGTCGCCAAGTTCCGTGCAGCACGTCGTATGTGGGCACACATTATGAGCGAGCGCTTTCACGCGAAGGACCCGCGCTCGATGATGCTGCGCTTCCACACGCAGACAGCGGGTTCGACCCTGACGGCGCAACAGCCCGATAACAACATTGTGCGTACCGCATATCAAGCACTCGCCGCAGTTCTGGGCGGTACACAGTCGCTGCATACCAACTCAAAGGATGAGGCGCTCTCTTTACCTACCGAGGAGTCCGCGCGAATTGCACTACGCACCCAGCAAATACTCGGCTATGAGACTGGAGCGGCAGAGGCCGTTGACCCTCTGGCTGGCTCGTACTATGTTGAGTCACTAACCAACGAGATCGAAAAGCGAGCATGGGAGTATATCAAACAGATTGACGAGCTGGGTGGCAGTGTGCATGCGATTGAGCATGGCTTCATGCAGGCAGAGATTGAGCAGGCAGCGTATGATTATCAACTTGCGCTAGAGCAGCAACGTGCCATCGTGGTCGGCGTTAATCGTTTTGCGGCGGAGCAAGATGTCAGACCTGAGCTACTGCGCATGGATATTGAAATGGGTAAGCGCCGGGCTGCTAATGTAGCGGATTTGCGACGCAGACGCGATAATGAACTGGTACAGCAGAAGCTGCATGCTCTTGAACAATGTGCTGTCGGAACTGAGAACCTCATGCCGTTTATTATCGAGGCGGTCGAGGCGTACGCTACGCTTGGCGAGATCAGTGATGCTATGCGCCGTGTGTTTGGTGAACAAAGAGAATTTCGTAGTATGGAATAGCAACATGAGAAGTCTGGATGATGAGATACTGAAGGCGTCTCCTATGTGTGATGCTGAAGGTAGCACTCTTACTTTTAGCGAAGCAAAAAATACAGTGGTAGGGAGAAGAGAGGCACCGATTGGTGTCTTCGACTCAGGCGCAGGAGGACTTACGATTCTATCCGCATTGCGCGAGGAGCTTCCGCAGGAGAACTACATCTACTTTGGTGATACCGCACACGTTCCCTATGGAGTGCGCAGCGAGGCCGAGATTATCGAATTGTCGCTCGCCGCGAACCGTTTCCTGATCGATCAGGGAGTTAAGCTCATCGTAGTTGCCTGTAACACCGCTTCACAGGCAGCCCTTACCGCTTTACGGAATACCTTCTCTATTCCCTTCGTTGGGGTTGTGCCAGCGGTAAAGCCTGCCGCTCGTGTCACGAAGAGCGGACGTATCGGGATAGCCGCCACGAATCGAGCGATCAAGGCGGCTTACCTGCACCATCTTATCAAAGATTTCGCGGCTGGTACGCAGGTGTTTACTGTCGGTTGTCCAGAATTGGTGACGCTGGTCGAGCACGGTGAACTTGATGGCCCTGTAGTCGAAGAGACGCTACAATACGTATTACAACCGCTGTTTTCAAAAGATGTTGACGTGATTGTGCTCGGCTGTACTCACTTTCCCGCGATGCGTTCAGCCATCGAGCGGGTTGCGGGCAAACATGTTCAGGTCATCGATAGTGGGTTAGCGGTGGCACGTCGTACACATGATGTCTTAGTGGACAAAGCTATCACGCGTCCCGTTAGCGGTGACTGTGTTCTCCAAGGCAACGTGCAGGTGTGGTGCAGTGGTGACGCGGCGGGGTTCAGCGCGGTTGCTAGCAAGGTGCTTGGCTACTCTGTCATTGCCCAGCAAGTTATGCCATAAGGAGAGATATGTCACATCGCCCTGCTCTCAACGAGAGCGAACCGGCTATGATAGCGCCTGTAGCTTCAAGATCGTCTAAACAGGTATATGTCGCACGGTACATATCCGCTATCCTCTCGCCTATAGTGGTCTCATTGCCCTTTGTCGTCCTGGTGGCACTCTATAAAATACAGGATATCCTGATGGCGTGCATCTATGCTGGCATTGTACTCTTTTTTCTCAGCTTTGGGCCAATGGTTTACATTCTGATTGGTGTACGCAAGGGAACATTTACTGACATTGATGTAAGTGTTCGCTCACAACGCACTGGTCCATTTCTCTTCGGTATAGTATCAGCTCTAGCTGGCCTATTTACGCTTTTTTTCATACATGGGCCAAAGAATCTTGAGACACTGTTACTGATAACCGTAGTGAGTGGTGCGGTGATGATGTTCGTGACGCTGTGGTGGAAGATTAGCATTCATGCCTCGTCACTGGCTGCGGCGGCGACCGTGTTGACGGCGCTCTACGGATATGTCACTCTCCTGACATTTGTGTTGCTCGTGGCGGTCTGCTGGTCGCGAGTGGTGTTGCGCCGTCATACTCTGGGGCAGGTCGTCGCAGGTTCCCTCGTCAGTGTTGGCCTTACAGTATTTGTACTGGCAATACGGGGGGTATAGAGGAGGAGACCCCGTGGTGACGCAGAGTGTAAATAATGTACTTTACTAAAATACTGCGGCAATGACCCCCGCCGTAGGGGCGCAATTGATTGCGCCCTGCCTGGGCGGATACGGGCGCAATCAATTGCGCCCCTACAGGAGCATTTCCATGACCGCATTATTTTGTTAAAAAGCATAATTAGACCCTTACTACACCGTCAAGCTTCATGTGTCAGAAAGGAAAAAAAGGAGTATCCTTGTCAGGAGTAAACATATCAACCAAGACAAGGAGATCTTCATGGGACAGTATAGCATCACGTTGAGTCAGCAGCAACGCCACACCTTAGAGCAGTTCGTTAAAACAGGAACGGCTCCTGCCCGTGCGATCACTCCTGCCCAGGTGATGCTCAAAGCTGATGACAGTTCGCTTGGACCCAAGTGGTCGGACCGACAGATTGAGGAGGCGTTTGCCATGAGCTACAAAACGATCTTACGCATCCGCAAACGCTTTGTCCAGCAGGGGATGCAGGCAGCGGTGCATCGGCGCAAGCAGCCCGAGCGTCCGCAGAAGCGCAAACTGGATGGAGAGCAAGAAGCCCGTGTGATTGCGCTGCTGTGTCAAGAGTCTCCCGAAGGAAGCGAGCAATGGAGCTTGCGTCTGCTGGCAGGACGACTGGTGGAACTGGAGATTGTGGAGAGCATCAGCCATGAAACCGTGCGACAGACGCTCAAAAAAACGAGTTGAAGCCGTGGCAAAAGCGGACGTGGTGTATTGCTCCCAAAGAGAATGCGCGCTTTGTGGCGGCAATGGAGGAGGTGCTCGCGGTCTACGAGCGGCCCTACGACCCACGCTTTCCCCAAGTGTGTTTGGATGAGGGGAGTAAGCAGTTGGTCAGTGCCAAGCATCCGCAGGTGCCGATGCAGCCAGGCCAGCCGAGGCGAGAGGATTATGAGTATGAACGGGAAGGAGTGTGTAGTGTGTTTGTGGCCTGCGAACCCTTAGCGGGCAAGCGCGTGCTTGAAGTGAGGCCGCGACGCACGGCCCGCGATTGGGCCCAGTTTGTGCGTCACCTCCTAGAAGTGCAGTACCCCCAGGCGCAAAAGATCGTGCTGGTGATGGACAATCTCAATACGCACACGATGGCATCGCTGTATGAGACATTTCCTGCAGCCAAAGCGTGGGAGTTGTCACAGAAGCTGGAAATTCACTACACGCCAGTGCATGGCAGTTGGTTGAACATGGCGGAAATCGAACTGTCGGTGCTGGCTTGCCAAGTGTTGAGTGAACGCATGACGAGTGTGCAAGAGGTGCAAGAGCGAGTTGTTGAGTGGCAGCGCATTCGCAACCACAAGCAGAGCACCATCCAGTGGCGTTTCAGCACCCAGGATGCTCGTATCAAGCTCAAGCACCTCTATCCAAAACTGACACATGAAGCTTGACGGTGTACTACTAGTCCGTCAACCTTCATTTGGCTCGGGCAAGGGCAAGGGCACCCGCAAGGGGATGCCCCTCCCATACATGAACGAGCCTGTGGCACGCCGTCGTATGGGAGGGGCATCCCCTTGCGGGTGCCCTGGTTTTGATATCACATGAACATTGACTACTCTCTGCCGCTGGCTACCGTAGAGGCTGACGCGGCGTTTGTGCTCTGTGGAAGTGCAACGCGCGCGGGGACTGCATCACGCAGCGGAAGTGCCGCGGAAGGAGCCGAGCTTGCGCGACGTTGTGCGCGGATGGCGGGTGCCTGTGCGCGGCGTGTCGAGGAGGTCGTAACGCGACCGACCAGCCAGACGAAGCCGAACAGCGCTGCCCAGTTGACCGATGCTGTAACCGTCAGGAAGACCCAGGTAGGCAGACCCAGGCTACTTACGAATAGGTAGATCATACCAGTGACCAGGATGTTGCCCAGCGTGATGGGGATAAGGATGAGCCATGCAAACTGCATCAATTGGTCTGCACGCAGGCGCGGCAGTGTGCTGCGTACCCAAATGAAAACGAAGCACATCCCGTATATTTTTAAGAGCAGGTAGCCAAGGGCTAACAGGTTGCCCACCAGACCCCAGAGCGGCGAGTTGAGCCCCGTCAGGTAGTTGACACCAGGGCCAGACCAGCCGCCAAGGAATAGAAATGTTGTGATAGCGGCGACGATGGTCATGTTGCCATACTCACCAAGGAAGAACATGGCCCAACGCATGCCACTATACTCGGTCAGATAGCCTGCGACTAGCTCCGACTCCGCCTCTGGCAGATCGAAGGGTGCGCGGTTCGTCTCAGCCAGACCACAGGTGTAGTAGATGATGAGCATCAACGGCTGCATCAGAAAGAACCATGCCCAGGGAGTAAATCCCTGGAAGAGGAAGTCGAGGACAGGATTGCCGGTATTGTGCCATACGTTCTGGTAATCCATAATATTTCTGATAGAGATACTACCAATACCATTATTCTCTAGAACACTGGTAAACATTACAACACTTACAAGAGCGAGTATTAGAGGCAACTCGTATGAGATCATTTGTGCGGCTGAACGCAGTCCACCCATAAGGGCGTACTTGTTGTTGGAACTCCAGCCCGCCATGATAACGCCAATTACGTCGATAGAACTCATGGCTACGTAATAGATGAGACCTGTGGCGAGTGCTGTTCCCGGAATACCGACGTAGGGCGAGAGTGGCAATATAGCAAACGCCGCGATCACTGGTGCCATAAACACCGATGGTGCCAGCAAGAAGACAACTTTGTCACTGTTGGTGACATGAATGTCTTCTTTTAAGAGTAGCTTACCAACGTCAGCAACTGTCTGTAGTAATCCCCAAGGACCCGTATGCATAGGTCCAAGACGGTCTTGCATCCAGGCCATGATCTTGCGCTCGGCGAGCACCAAAATAGTGGCGCTCGTCAAGACGAAACCGAAGATGGAGGCAAAGGCAACTATGAATTGCAAAAACTGCCACGACAGGATGCCGTGCAGCAATTGCGTTCCTACATCGTCAGCTAGTAAAAGTGTGTGCATAAGAATAACTCCATTGGTGAAGACACTTTATCTATCAACCTCACCCAAGACAATATCCAGGCTGCCCATGATCGCTACCACGTCACTCATTTTGTGACCACGCAGCAATTCAGGGAGAATTTGCAAGTTTACAAAAGATGGACCGCGCAATTTAGCGCGCCAGGGGTACTCGCTTCCATCGCTGATGAAGTATACACCCAATTCACCCTTAGTACTCTCGATAGCAAAGTAGGTCTCGCCACGAGGTGGACGCAGAGCGATAGGTGTGCGGATACCGATTGGGCCGCCAGGCATTTTGTCTATAGCGACGCGACAAAGGCGAATGCTCTCATAAATTTCTTGAATGCGCACCTTGTAGCGTGCGTAGCAGTCGCCCTCCTGGCGCACCTGCACGTTGACTGGAACTTCGCGGTAGGCCATATAGGGTCGGTTCACCCGTAGGTCCCAGTTGACCCCGCTGGCACGAAGCATTGGACCCGTCAGTCCATAGGCGATTGCCTGTTGTGGATCGACATAGCCAACGCCCTGTGTACGGGCCTCAAAGATTTCGTTGCCCGTAATCAGTGCTTCTAGCTCGACCATGTTCTTGTCGAGCTGATTCAGGAATGCCTCACACTCTTTGAGCCAGTCCTTAGGGAAGTCGTGCAGCACCCCGCCGACGCGCAGGTAGTTCACGTTGAAGCGGCTCCCGCCCAATGCCTCGAACAACGTCAGGATACCTTCGCGGTCGCGGAATGTCCACAGAATGGGAGTAAATGCGCCGAGGTCTACAAGATAGGTGCCAACAGCGACAAGGTGGCTAGCGATACGCTGCAATTCCCCAACAAGCAGGCGAATATATTGTACTCGTCGTGGTGCATCGATGCTCATCTCTTGCTCGACAGCTCCCACATATGCGATTTCATTGAGCATCGGGGAGAGATAGTCGGCATTATCCATATAGCGGATACCGCCCATCACGGGGCGATTCTCCAGTATTTTCTCGATGCCACGATGCAGGTACCCAATTACTGGCGTACAATTGGTGACGGTCTCGCCTTCGAGGGACAACACCAGGCGAAGCACGCCGTGCGTACTTGGATGTTGTGGTCCCATATTTAACAACATCTCCTGCGACTTTATTCCTTCGGGTCCGCTGGAGAGCTCAGTTTGTAGGTCCGGGTTGGTAGCCATATGATTCCTCTGTATATCTCAATCCGCGTTAGTATAATGACGGATTTGGCACATTGCTATGTGTATACGTATAATAACTCTTGTTAGCGTACTGCGTTACGCATCCGCGCAATGCGTACTCCTACGATGATTGTCCATGTTATGCCCATCATCGCACACAACGCGCTGTACGCATAGTGGTTAGGATCGGGAAAGAAGAACGCAAACGAGATCGCCATGCCCCAGCAACCAAGGGCAACCATGATGGGCATAATTAAGCTATCTGCAGTACGTGCTCCTGGTTTGGAAACCGAACGTCGTGATGTATTGTTTCTGCGAGGCGTACTCACAACTGCTGCGGTTTTCGTAACTGTAGACTCAGTCATGTTTCGCGTATTGCTCGTCGTTGGTACTGTGCGAGTGATGCTATTTCCTCGTGTGCCTCCTCGCTTCCGTGTTTTTGTCTTTGACATTACACCTGCTCGTTTGTTGTCCGAACTCCGCTTTTTTCTCTATTGTCTTTGTCGAAGTCATTTCGTCCCGATACGGACTCACCTTCAGGATTTGCCTCGTTCTGGTTTGCCTGTTCTTGTTCAGCGCCAGAGGTGTGACCGAAGGTTGGCGTTCCAGGGTGGAGGCGCTCTTCCATACCTTGACCTAGCTTCTTCTGCACCACGTGCTCATAGCGTTGTTGCTGGAACTTGCCTGCAACTGCCATGTTTGGATCAACCTGCGTCGTTGCGCGAGGTTTGACTGTCAAGGGGACCTGGTGGAAGCCCTTGAGTAAGGGAAATCCCTCGAAGTCGTCGTCGAGCAGAATGCGTCTTAAATCGGGGTGTCCAGAGAAATGAATACCGAAGAGGTCGTAGACTTCTCGCTCTAACCAGTTGGCTGTAGGCCATACCGAGACGATGCTATCAACTTCCGGTTTATCTTTGTCGATACGAACTTTCAATTGTAGCAACTGATTCCGCGAGGTTGAGCGCAGATGGTAGACCGTTTCCAGGTGATCGAGCATATCGACGCCGGAGATACAGCTTAGCAAATCGAAGCCTAATTGATCGCGTAAAAAACGACAAACGGGGACCAGGTTTTCGCGGTCGATGTCGAGGGCGAGGTAGTCACCTTTGAGCGTTTTTGGCGCAAGAGGCTTATTGGTGATCTGTGCTATAGGAGCTAGATCGCGTGCAAGAGCAGCGTTCTGGTTACGGTAGCCAGTTGTCGCGGTTGGAATATTAGCTGAACGTGGTACTAAATCCATCGAGTTACTCCTTTACGCCATGCATAGGCCAGGCCGAGTGCGAGCACAACAATAAAGAAGAGAATTTCAAAGAAACCAAAGAAGCTTAGTTGTTTAAAGATAATGGCCCAGGCGATGATAAACACGATATCGACATCGAATGCGACAAAGAGCAGCGCGAAAATGTAGAAGCCGAGGGGATACTGTACCCAGGCCGAGCCGATAGGTACCTCGCCGGACTCATACGTCTGGAGTTTTTCCTTCGTTCTGTTATGTGGTGCAATCAAATTGGCAAATACAGTCGCGACTATGACGAATACAAACCCGGCTGCCAACAGAATGCCTGCGTAGAGATATCCAATATTTACTGCCACAGATTTTCCTCCCAAAAGTTGCCTTAAGAAGGCGAGAAGATGCTGTTTTGATTATAGCACAGAGCGTAAGGTCCGACAATTTTATGTGGGTCGCCCTGCAAGCCCGACCTGTTAGGAGAGCTGTGGCAGATGGATGTTCTGTTGAACGTAGATTGGCTCTAAGCCTGGTTTCAAGTCCCGTTGAGCCATTTCTATGACGTTCACCACAATGACACTGACGTTGTCCTCGCCGCCGCCTTCGAGTGCAGCCTTAATCAGATTGTCGCCGACTTGTCTGGGGTCTGCTGTAGGAGTCTTCAACACCTCTTCGATCTTGGGGTCGCGGACCATATCCCACAAGCCATCGGAACAGAGAAGCAGTTTGTCCCCTGATTGCAACTGTACGACAAAGGGATCAACCTCTACGAAAGGTTTTTCGCCGAGGCTCCGGTAAATCTGGTTACGCTTAGGGTGTGTGTAGATGTCGTCAGGCTTGATGATACCTGCATCCACCAGACTGGCAACAACCGAGTGATCTCTTGTGACCTTTGAGAGCCCCTCGGAGACGCGGTAGAGATAGGTGCGGCTATCTCCAACATTGGCGATATAGGCGGTGGAGTCAATTACAAGTGTTGCTGTAACAGTCGTACCCATATCGGCATGGTTGTCCGCGTTATGTTGATGGACTGCCTGATTCGCACCCTGTACGCTATCAACCAGCAGTTGTGCTGGTTCGCTTGCAGCGCCATTGTGTACTAATCGTGGTAACACATAGTCGATAATGGTCTGAATTGCCAGTCTGCTGGCATCCTGTCCATTGGCATGACCGCCCATACCGTCTGCAACGACAAACAGACCGATCTGTTGAAGCGACCCATTTCCGTTTCTCACACCCTGGATAGCGAACAGGCTATCTTCATTGGGCTTATGCTTTCTCTTCAACCCTGGGTCTGTGCTTGTAATGATCTCGAAACCTAGTTGTTCCCCATGTATTGGTCGCAGCGAACTCTGCGAGAAGGGGATCGTATTATCTGTCTCCATCTGTCTATTCCTCTGTGTCTCTTGTATCATATCAACAGTTGGTGCATCAGCTATGGCGCTCGACTGCATAGGGAAGCCAGATTGTGTTGAGCCTGCCGACATAGAGGCCAGCGGCGCGATAGGTACACCGTTCAGCGGCTGTTGGGCAGCTTGAGAAGTCACAGGAGACATGCCCTGCGGTATCGTTGGCTGCGCCCATACGGGAGGAGGCGGTTGTGGTGGTGGCGCTTGCTGTGGCTGTTGTCTTTGTGCCACCTCCATCTCTTGTATCTTTTGTGCTTGCAGTGCGGCCTCTCGATCTGCCTCTGCGAATTCTTCTCTCAGGCGCTGTCCGCGCCTGAACAGCGCACTAAGAAATACCAGTAACACGATCAAAAGTACCAGTCCAAGAATGCTGACTATCAGTACCAGGTAGGGAACAAAGCCAAGGGATGGCAACGTGATGCCGTTCTTATCTGCTGACGGAGTGCTCGCTGAGCTAGAAGAGCCTCTATCTCCACTATCAGACTGTTGAGTTGCAATGCGCGCGAACGTCTGTGCTCCCTGAAACTGCTGATTACTGGCGCTGAATGCTCGGTTAAAGTAGTCGCGCGCTTTGCTATAATGACTTGTCCCCTGGACGTATTCAGAGATGCCGCTATTCCAGTTATCATGCACCGGGTTCTGATGGGTGCTGGTATTTTCCGCTATATTTTGCTCATTTAGTAGATTGCTTATCTCATCGATGAAGGCGAGCTTCGGCTGAGAGTTGGTTGCGACATATATCCCCAGTAGAGCGCCATTTCTGCTGACAAGCGGGGTTCCTCTTTCGCGCCCAGACAGATTGTCTACCGTGGGAGTGGCCTCTCCATTGAGCGCGACTCGAGATGGAGTTAAATACTGCGGAAAATTGTTTGCCGAGGTCACGGGCGTCGTCAGGCTGGAAGATGATGTGCTTAATGCAATGGCTGTGTACGAAGGTGTGTTGGATAAGTTGGAGAAGATATTGATGAATGGCAAGGGAATATCACTATGGAAAGAAAAGAGAGAGACGCCGTTGCTGCATGGACGCTGACTGCATTGCACAGTATCGACTTTGCCGGAATATCCTTGCTGTTGTAGGGTGCTGTAGGCATTGCTCAGCAGGACCTTGACCGATAGTAAGTTCACGTTGGGAAGAGAAGGAGTGGCACATGTGAAGCCGTCACGGTTGACGAGAGAACCATCGGTCAACACCCAGGCATTCTGTTCTTCCTTGCTGGAACTCGACCAACTGGCTACTAGAACTCCAAGACCTGTACATGGTGCAGGGATGGGAACTGAGGAGGCTGTCAGGGATGTTTTTGAATTGTTTTGTGCGGAGGATGCGGAGGATAATGTATGTCCGGCAGGTGCTGATGGGCCATACGAAACAACCAGACGAACAATAGAGACTCCTGCTCGGGCTATATCTTCCGGCGAATTGGAACCTATTTTTTGAGCGGCAGAGGCGATAGGGGATGAAGACAAAATAAATGGTATAAAAAGGAGAGCAATAAGACGCCCGAGTACGCAGCGTGCCGCCCAGCCAGTCAACTCGGTACCCTTTCGCTTATTGAAAGTGGAACGATACGTACTCATGAATTGTTCTCCCTCGTATGGGTCGTATTTATGTAATAATAAAAGTATTAATGAGTATATGAACGTCTTTTTTACCGTCCTAGTTGTGCACGAAGGCGTTGAAACATTGGTTGTACCGCCGGATTTATTTGCCCCAGAGGGCCTACCACATACTTACACTCACGAAATGCATCCTCTAATTTATTCTGCTTCTCATATGTCTGACTAAGTAAGAAACGAGTTTGATGATCCCCTGCATTGATCATAAGAACTTGCACAAAGGCTTGCTCTGCGAGCTGAAACTGACCGAGACGCATAGCAAGCTGTCCAAGCGCGAAATGCAGCGGTGCAGCGATATTTGGTTGTTTTGGTGCCAGACGTACCGCCTCCTGATACTCTCGCAGAGCCAAGGCAAGCTGATTCGTCTTTTCATAGCTTTGTGCGAGCCGTTGATGTGCTTCATAATCCTTCGCATTGAGCCGCAGCGATTGCGTATAGGCAGGAATAGCCTGGTGCGGCTGCTGACGCAGGAAGAGCCAGATATCGCCTATCAATTTATGCGTTTCGGCATCTTCAGGATGGAGCTGAAGCGATTTAGCATACGCCTGATTTGCGAGATCCGGCTGTTGGCGACGCGCGAACACTTGCCCAAAGAGCTTGTGAACGAGGGCATTGTTCGGCTCGATGGCGTAGGCGCGCTGTACCGATGCATATGCCTCGTCGATTCGACCTATAGCAACCTGGTTGATCGCGGCAATGATGTGTGTTCCTGCGGGACCATTCACACCGAGTTGAGGTGGAGGTCCTGAAATAGGCTTTTCACCGCTGGGCGTACGTGGATTCGACGGTGGTTCGGGTCTCATTGATCCTAGAGGAGGACTAACAGGTCCTGTTGAAAGAGGTGGCAGATTGATGATAGCGCGTTCCATCTCAGCTGCATTGAGCCAGCGTTGCTCGGGATACATTGCTAACGCCCTCATTACGATGTACTCAAAAGCTGGTGTAACATCTGGACGGAGTGCGCGTAGAGGTGGAAACGAAAAAATAGTAGGCGTATTGTTGGAGGCATCGTGGCGCGTAAGTACTCTATAAAGAGTTGCTCCCAGTGCGTAGAGGTCGCTTCGTGGCTCCGGGTTGCCCAACAACTGCTCTTGAGGGGCGTAGCCAACCGTCATGATAATCGTCGATTGGCGTTGTGATTGAAAGGTACGTGCGATGCCGAAGTCGATCAGCTTGATTTCATCACGGTCTGTCACCATAATATTTGTAGGTTTGAGGTCACGAAAAATGATTGGTGGTGACTGGCGGTGGAGGTAGCTCAGCACACTACACACCTGTTGTGCCCAGTAACGTGCTCGTGCCTCTGTCACGCCGCGTACACTGTTGAGTCCGGCCACGGTAGACTCTTGCTCCATGACCGCACTCATCGTACGTCCTTCGATGAAGTCCATAACGAGATAATGTCTACCGCCATCAACAAAGAAATCGCGTACGCGTGGAATGCATTGATGATTTAGCTCAAGGAGCAAAGAAGCTTCACGTGAGAACCATTCTACAGACTGTGCCCGCTCGCTCTCGCTCTGAAAATCGTCCAGCATTTCTTTGACTGCACAGGGCTTATTAAAGCGTTTATCAATCGCACGATAGACGGCACCCATGCCGCCAGAAGCAACCATTTTTTCGATCCTGTAGCGTTTTCCGTCGGAAAGTTCGGTGCCAGGGGCAAGGCGTCGCTGGTTGCTAGCGTTCTCGCCATTTGTGCCCATGTAAGGTGTTGCCGAAGGAGATGGCGAGGATACAGAAACCTGTGGCTGGGCTTGAGCAGGTAAAGGAAACTCCGGCTCTGTTCCACTCGGCCCACTTTGTGGCGTAGCAGAATTACTCACAGATGATATATTTTTAGGGTCATACGAATAATTGCTTGCCATATTTTAATCACACCGCTCTATACTGATCGAACTTCCGTTTCTCGTCTATTAAGTAGGTCACGTATACTATGGAGTCCAGGAAGACATTGTTCCCATGGAGCCTCACATTGCAGGCATTATAACATATCTTCCCAATTCTGAGCAGTAGAATAGGTCACAAGAGTAGAGGCTCGATGATGCTTTTTAACAAAATCATCCGGTCATGGATCGATCCCTCCGTAGGGGCGCAATTGATTGCGCCTCATGGTCCTCGCCCAAGCGGGGCGCAAT
>JAABUZ0100000676.1_pt1 | contig 79261 bp, 28 predicted proteins | sample 5562091 | NCBI WGS metagenome assembly JAABUZ01 (sample SAMN12813069, study PRJNA571459) | rock metagenome | isolation source: Antarctica rocks | place: Antarctica: Victoria Land, Linnaeus Terrace sud | collected 2015-12-21
TGGGGAACTTTACATGTTCGAATATTTGAAGGGACTCGGTCTGCCAAGATTCGGTTTGGAGAACTGGAAGAGCGAGATCAGAGACCGAGTCAAGATACACGCCGACTATCATGACCTCGAGAAAGACATTGATCGAAGTGCCATTGCTGATATTGAGTACCTGGATGATTCACGCAGGCTTACCCAATTCTTGACCCAGAAGGGACATCTAGCACAAGGATTGTGGGATAGCGAGAGACCCCTCTATCACATCGAGATCAAGACAACAACGAGTTCAGATTGGCAGGAGCCTTTCTTCATGAGTAAAGCCCAGGAACGACATGTAAGAACCTCTATCCTTCAGGCTTGAAATCGCTTACATGGTATTAGATTCAAGACAAGCGAATTGAAGATGGCAAAAGCCGTTCGAGCATCTATATGATCTGTCGTATTTTTAATCTGGGTAAAGGCGATGAGACAGGCATGCATATCTATCTCGACCCCGAGACGAAGAGGAGAAATCGAGAGCTGGAGATCAGCACACACACTTGGGCTGTGAAGCCCTTAACGCATCCCACTATGCCGGTCGGAAACGGCATCGCCAGGGCAGCTACAGCTCGGACAACAAGGATAGTAGCAACAACCGCTGGTACAAGCAGCGACACTGGGACTAACGAGGCTGAAAAAGAGTCTGTAGTCCCAAACTTTGCCAATTTCGGCTCCTCTGCCACCAATAGCGTCCCGAGAAGCAATAATTGGACATTCGGATCATCAACGCTTGGTTCTCAAAAGAAAACGGAGTCTCCGGGGGGCAGTCCATTTGGTTCAAACTCGGCACCTTCCGGCAACAACGCATCCACCCAACCCCCTTCAAGGAGTAGTTTATTCGGATCAACCAAACCCTCATCGACGGTAGGTAACTTCTCTGGTTCCAGTGGCGGATCTCCCAACAGCGACACATCCAAAACCCCGTCCCTATGCCTGTTTGGCTCAAATGCCACATCTTCCAATAGTGACGTCTCAAAAGCTACACCAAAGGGCGGCCTATTCGGCTCTAATGCCATGTCTGCCAATGATCACACTTCGAAGGCTGTTTCTACAGGCAATTTCTTTGGTACAACTGCAAACAGCGACGCATCTAAGGGTACGTCTCCCAGCACGACTGGTTTCTCCGGGTTCGGTTCCTCCAGCAGCACCACATCCAAGGCTCCGTCCGCAAAGGCTCTCTTTGGGAGGAATGATGGTAGTCCCAATAGCAATAGCTCTAAGGCTCCGTCTGCAAGTAGCCCCTTCGGCACGAAAGCTGTCTCTTCGAACAGTGAGACTTTGGGATCTACTTCACGGACTTATTCATTGGGAACAGCTGAGTCCTTATCTTCTTCAACGACTGGTGGACTGTTTGGCACAAACCCCTCGCCTTGGAACACCCAAAGTCCCGAGACCACTGCCACGGGGATTTCTAGTGCAGCAGTGCAGCCCTCGTCTTCGACTATGACAGGCTCTGTCTTTGGCACAGCAGCGACGTCTACAGAGAGTGGGCCTTCGCAAAGTGCCACCAGCTTTTCCGGATTTGGGACATCTTCTTCCACGCCCAGGGGCGGGTTTGGCACGAACGCCACTAGTTCTACCAGCCATGATACGTTCAGATTCACAAAGCCGATGCCTACCGCTAGCAACCTCTTCAGCGCGTCTAGAGAGACATCAACCAGCACGGCCTTCGGCTCCACCAGCATCACAGAGACTACGAGCACGTCAAAGCCGACGACGTCGACTGCACCAAGCGTTCTTACATCCGCAGACTCGGCGCAAACGGACAGCCTTTTCCCCAACGTGTTTCAGGCCAGCTATCGGCTCAATAAGGATAATCCTTTCGCGCATCAATCTCCTTCGCCGTCGCCCGCGCCGACGCCGAAGTCGCGCAGTCCGCAAGCACGAGCGGCGAGGAGCAAAGATTCTCCGAAACCTGCGGCGGCGGAAACGCCAGCACTGGCAGCTGAAACGCAGCCAACTGCTACTAGAAATGGTGTAAGTGACAAGACGCAGACCGGTGACTAGCAACAGCAGACGTGACCCGTGAGAGATTCGAACTTAATCTCGAAGAATTTGTATAACTTCTTGAAAGATTCTCCAAGTATCTATGGATTCCAGTCTTGTCTTATATTCTTATTGTAGAAATAGAACATCAATATAAACAAGAAGAAGAGCTATATCAAATAGCGATTTAGACAAGACTAGAGACGATAATAGATTATTGGCGATCTAAAGATAATTACGCTATAAATGCACTATTAAGTTAAGCTCTTCTTAATGTTAACACAATAAAGAAATTTCTATCCAACTTATTTCCTAAGACAACAAATCAATTACAAAACTTACTAGAGTAGTGACTTGCTAACTATATAGAGTTTCGAAAGATTCTAGATATACTATAATTCTTAATATAAATTCTCTAATATAAGCTAAATATCTAATACTATCGCTTGTAGTTAAAAAATCTTAGCAAGATAACAATATAATAAATAAGATATTTTATGTCTTTAAATGTAAGAATATATCTCTCTTATTTAGAATCTTAAAACGACTTCGATTTTAATCAAAAGTTAAATAGAAATTATTAATAGAATATATTAAGCTTTGATATACATAAACTAATTGCGTCGATTTAATTAATTAAATCGAATTAAAAGTCTTAACAATTTGATTTTCAAAATTAAATTAACAATTCAATTTAACTTTAATCTTAAAATTGAAAATTAAATCGAAAAATTATTTTAAATTGTTAAAATATTAGTTGTATTATAAATTATAATTAATTTATTTTAAATCTTAGTTTTATATTTTAGATTTAATAATAGAATTTAATAATATAATATAATAACACAATATAATAATATATTATAATATTAATTTGTAACAGTAAGTTCTTTAAACTAAATATATGAAATTATTAATTTAAAATCTTAATAATCTTGTTTATTATACTATTATTTTAAATAATCTAATTTAAGTTGCTTTAATTACTATTTTAATTTTAATTACTTATATTCTTCTTTTTATTATTATTATTAATATTAGTAGATTTATGATAGTTATAATTTAACGTTTTAGTATTATTTTAAGCTATATATTAAATTTCTTAATTATTATTATTCTCTTTAACAATATTATTAAAATTCTCTATTTTAATATTAATAAAATTAGAAATTTCTCTCTTTTTTGCGTTTTTTAATAATGCAAATTTTTTAACAAAATTATTATACAAATTTAAAGAATTAATATTAGTAACTTTCTTTAAGTTATTTAAATTACTATAATAAATAATTGATTATTAAATAATTTTTACAATTGATTTTATAAATATCGAAAAACTTCTATTAATATTAAGTTTATTGTTAAAACTTAATTGCAATATTTGTTAGTTTAAATATAAAAAACAAATAATATATTTAAATAATATATATATATTCTAAGAAAAAAATACTATTATTATATTTATATTTTTATATATTATTTGCGCTTTCTAAATAATTCGAAATTGTTTTATTTTCTTAATTGCAAATTTTTTCTCGACCTTTTATCTAAGCTAATTTTTAAAATATTATATTATTAAGTTTTTAATATTATATATTTTATTGTATTATTTAAATATATTATTATAAATATTTTAATTAATTTAATATTCATTAATTCTATTTTTAATATTATTTTTTATAATTTTATAATTTAACTAAGAAACTTCTATTTAAATAGATATTTTATACAATTTTTAATAAAAATTTAAATAGTTTTGCAATTATAATTTCGTTTTCGATACAATTTCTTTTTATTATTATTTTATTCTTCTATATAATTGCAATTTGTAATACTTTTTAAGTTAATTAATAGTAATTCTATTGTTTATATGTTTTCTTAATTTAGTTTACTAATAATATATATAGATAATACAATTGTATACTAGATTATAAATACGTCTTAATATTTAATAGAGTATTATAAGATTTAAAGTATAAAAAAGTTCAAAAAATTAATAAAATTATAAATAGAATATTAAGAGATAATTTTATTAAATAAAGTAAAAATTATATATATTAAAATTAAAGTTATCTCTTACTTTTACTTTTATTATTTTGAACTTTTTACTTAACAAAATTATTATTTTTTAGTATTAATATTTATTTAATTTTGTTAATAAGTAATGCAAGTTTATTTATATTAACTTCTTTGTTATTTATTTTATATAATTTTATTGTTAATTGTTAATTTAAGTTTCTATTTTATACAATTTTTAATACAATTTTCGACGTATTTCTATTAATAAAGATCTTTAAAATTATTACAATTTTCTTTATAATTTCTTATATATATATTAATCTATTTTTATTAATATTATTATCTTCGATAGCTTGCACAAAGCAAATAAATAATATATATAAATAATATAATATATCTTGTTTATAACTAACAAACTTAATTTGCTAATTAAAAAATCTATTTCGATTTTTTTTATAAATTAATTGTTAGTTTAATATTTAATTTCAACTTTAAAATCGAATTAAATTGCTAAAAAATTAAATAAAATTAAATTGTTTAAAGAAGCTAGCTTATTACTATAATAAGTTTAACTTAATCGAAAAGTTACTATTTTAAATAATTTAATTTTAAAAAAAATTTAAGAAATTAAATCTTAATATTTATATATAATATTTTCGATTTCTTACAATTAATTTACTTTTTTGCAATAAAATAATTTCTTATAATAAGTTTAAACAAGACAAAATAGATAAAATAGATAAAATCGAAAATAAAAATATTAAAATCAAAAATATAAAAAAAAAGAATATCTATAGTATTAACGTAATTAAAATAATATAAATAGATAGTATATTTTTAACTAATATTAATGTGATCGTCGAGTTAAGTTTTAACTCGATCGAGTTAACTCGCCCAATTCTAATTCTAGGGTTAGGCAAATTTCCTAGTCTAATAGGATGAAACGAGCGAAGAATGAGCGTCAAGTGTTTAACTTGATTTACTTAATTACGTGACGTCACGTGACTCGCTAATCATATGTGATTAGCGTAAACTCTACATTAGTTTAATTGAACTAGCTTGAATCTTGCGCTAGCTTAATTAAGTTAGCGCATAGATAAAATAAAATAAAATAAAACAAAATAAGATAAGATAAAATAAAATAAAATAAGATAAGATAAGATAAGATAAGATAAGATAACATAACATAAGATAAGATAAGATAAGATAAGATAAGCGAATGCTAACGCGACGAAGTTTGCTTAGATTCTTGGCATTAACTCGACGAAATTCAATTCTAGAATCGAGTTCGCGTCTTAACCTTGACTCAACTCTACAAGACTTAAGAGAATGAATCAAGTTAAGAAAAAAGTGTTCGACTCGATCTAACGATTACACTAACTAATATACTAATATTTTGCAATAAAAAAAGCAAAAATAAAAGTCTAAAACTATTATATTTCGAGAAATTAGAAAATATTAAAAGTTAATTAACTTTTTTATTTCTAAATATTTATTTTAATATTTAATTTGCAAAATACTATATAACAAAATTTAGAATTTTAATTATTAGAAAAACAAATATTAGATTTAGAATTTAATTTTAGACGCATTTTAAGAAATTAAAAAACATTTATATATATCTTTTTTTTTAGTAAATATATTATTTTGTTATATTATTATTATAATTAGAAAATTTAATTAATATTTTACTCTATATAGATTTAAATCTTGCAATAATTAATATTAAATATATAATAATTTAGCTTAAGAATTGTTAATTTATCAAATATTTAATAAAACAATTCGATCTTTTCTAATAATAGAAATTCTAAAATAATTCTATTTTTTTTTCGAATAATTATAATATATTTTTTGTATTAATTATAAGTCGAATTTTTAAGATTTAATTATTAATAATTCTCTTTTAGTAATTTAATTTATTAATTTTTTGCTTTATATTATTACTAATAAAATCTAATTATTTATATAATAGTTGTAGATACAATATCTTTAATAATATAATATATCTATTAATATATCTAATTTAAAATTATCTCGAATTTTATTCGAAATTTTTCTCTCTTTCTATTTATTGTTTTTTTTAATATCTATTTTACAATTTAATATAAATTAATTGTCGATTCGATATTTGATCTTAACTTTGAAATTAAATCGAATTGTTAAGAAACTATATAAAATTAAATTGCTTAAAGAAGCTAGCTTATTACTATAATAAGTTTAGCTTAGTCGAAAAGTTACTATTTTAAGCAATTTAATTTTAAAAAAAAATCGAGAAATCAAATCTTAATGTTCTTATATAATATTTTCGATTTCTTACGATTAGTCTAATTTAATAACAATTCTCTTTAAATTTAAATCTATAATATAATTATAATATTTAATTATTATAATTAACTTAACTATTTGCAAATTATTTTAAAATACATTTTATTAATATATTTTTTAAATAAAACTAAAAGTTTGTTTAATATCTATTAATAATACTAAATACAAAAGTATATCTTAAGTTATTTGCGTTAATTTGAAAAAATTCGAAATTTTTTTTTTAATATTTTTAAATTAAATATTTATTTTCTATAATATTAGTTTAAAGATATTAATTGTCTTTATTTTAAATTAAACAAAAGTATTAAAATTATTAAAATAATAATCTTGCAATAATTGCAATAAACTACAAAAGTATTAGCAAAAAATTCTATATATTACTATATTATATTATTTTTTTAACAAGATTTATTTTCTATACTTTTACTTTTAAACTAGCAATTAAATTATAATAATATTAAAAATAGATTTTAAATTTAAATTTAAATTTTGTTTTGTAATTAACAATATTATTATTATTTTTCTTATTTTATATTTTGTAAAGATTTAATTTCTATATAGAATTTAAAATATTAACAAAATTGTATAATATACTATTAAGTTTTGTTATTTTCGAATAATATTTTGCAAACTTTGTTAAAACTTTATTTTAAACTTTTGTTATAATTTTTGGTAAAAAATAAATATTAATATTAATTATTTTCTTTAGACATTCGAGATAATTAAATATTGTATCGAATATTCGAAATTTTAAATAAATATTTATATTAGTTGTTTGCAAAACTATAAAAATATATTTATAGAAAAAATTTAATATATTGATAATAAATAAAATTAATTGCTACTTGCTTTTATTTAGTCTAATTTGTTGTATTTTTTAATTTTAAAAATATTTCTTTATTTAAAAATTAATAAAATTGCACAATTAATATATATAACAAAATATTAGATAAATAGAGTTTTAACAAATACAAAAATTTTGTACTAGTTTTTATAATTTTTTATAATTTATTTCTAAAAGATTCTAAAGCAAAATCAATATTAAATTAAATTATTAATAGCAATAGTAAAAGCGCAAATCTAGATAGAATTTAGCAAATATATTATCTTTTTATATTATTACAAAAATAAATATCTTTTTAATTATAATAAATAAGTTCATATTTTTTGCAATATTTTAAACCTATATATTTTTCAATTATATAATAATATTGTTAATTATTGCTTTTAATTCTAAAATTGTAATAAAATTTTAAATTACTAATATAAATTAAACAAAAAACAAAATTCTTCTATTTATTTTACAATTTTTTTTATTAATTTAGAACTCTTTCGAGTTTATTTTTAAAAATATTGTTATTATTTATATTATTAATAACAATATTAAGAATTTTATTTTTAATCTTAAATAAGTTTCAATATTAACTAATAATCTATATACTTAATATTAAGAGAAATAAATTTAATAAAATATTTGCGAAATTAAAATATAATATTAACTTAATATATTAATACTTCTAGATAGATAACTTTTTAAAAACTAGATTATATATCTAAAATAATAAAAATACGTCAAATATTTTTAAAATCTATTTTAATTTTTTTATAAATTTAATCGAAGTTCGAAAAAACTATTATTAATAATCTTATATAATCTAGAAGTACTAGTTTTAATCGAAATATTTTTAATAATTTTCGAAAATAAAAATTATTAATAGTTCGAAAAAATAAATTCAAATTTTTAATAATCTTATACAATTAATTTTTTTAATTTCTTTAATTAAAAAAGAACAATAAATTAATATAAGGTTTTTTCTAATAATATATTAGTTTTGTTTTATTTTTTTGTATTATTAATTATAATTTATATAATTAAATACTAGATTAACTGTAATTTGTAATCTAGATTTTTTTTATTTTGAACAAAAAATAAGGAATTTTTTTTCCTTATATTTGTTGTACTTAAATAATTGTAAATAATAGAATAATTTAAAAACTTATAACAATTTTTGTAAACAATTTTAGAAAAATTCTTAATAATTAAAATTACTTAAATATATTTTTATAAGAAACAACGCTCTATTCGTTTTATAAAATCAACTTAATTGAATTTTTACTACAAAAAGAACTTTAAAAAAAATAGAAGAATTAAACTTAAAATGCAAGAAACTTCTTCGAAATTAATAAAAATCAATTTTTAACAAAGAATTTAAAGATTTGTTAAATTTAATAATATCTTTGCGATACGTCGATAATGCGATAAAAAAATTATAAGAACAAGTAAAAAAACAAAATAAAGAAATAAAACTAAAAATAATTCGCACAATACTTAGTTAATTTTATAAAGAATTTAATAAATTGTCGTTTTGTCTTCTCTTGCAAGTACGAGAGAATTAAGTAAAGTTTATTTTAAAATGTCAACAACTTTGTAATTTATATTAAGACATTAAAGACAAATCTTGACAAATATATTAAATATTAACGACGTAATTATCTCTTGCATTATTTAAGAAAAGATTTTCGTAAAAAGATTAACAATATAACTTATATCCTTAAGACAAGAAACGCTCTTATTGCGCAAGCATAACGCATAAAGAGCGCTTTATTCTTTCGATTCAATATTAAGAACAAAATTTTAAATCGAAAATTATTTTCAAGATTACGCAATAACTCTAAAAAGAGTTTGTATAGTTATAAATCGAAAAAGACTATATTAACAACTAAGATTCGCAATATTTTAATAACAAAAAATTATTAAAAAAATACAACAAAGTTTTCTTTACGTAACTTTGACAAAATTAACTCGAATATATAAGAGAAGCGCATTTGCTACAATTGTAACAAAAAAAACATATTTAAAGAAAATATTTTAGATTTGTTAAAAACAACTTGCAAGTTAATGCAATTAACAATTTTTAAAAAAGCTTTAAAACAAATATTTTAAAAACGTTGTTATTACGTTTCTTTATCAAAGAAGTTTTTAACAATTCGAAAAATTAAATAAGTTTGCAAGAATTGTAATTGCAATTGCAAATTAAAAACACAAAATAAAGATTATTTTTGCAAAGCTATCAATACTTGTCGACAAAAAATAACACAAACAAAAAGATTTTTTTAATAAAAGTGCTTATATTAATTATATTGATAAACGTCTTGCGAAAACATAATATTTAGAGAAAATTGAACAACTCGCAATTAAAACAAAAGCTTTTACAATTTAAAAAACTTAATTTATAAAATTCTATATCGCAAAAATCAAAATTCGCGACAATAAAAGATAAGAATATATATTAAAACAAGTTTTCTATATATTTGATAAAGTTGTATACAATATTATTGTCAATTTTTTCTAGATAATAAAAGCTAATTTTTACGTTAATTAATATATGCTAATTTGACGCTATTAAGTTATAAAGAATATTATTGTTGTTTAGTTCTTAAAAGATTTTTTGAAACTTAAAAAACAAACTTCGATATTTGCTCTAGTTTATTGCAATTTCGACGTCGATAAAACGTCGACAATATACGTTATATTTAAGAACATTCAAAATTACAACAACATCTTCGAACTTAAGAATTGCATTAATTTTTCTTAAGCATAAAGAAAAAGATTATAAAATTGATTTGCTTTCTAAAAAGAAATTGTTTTATAACTTGTTATATATTCTTTTTAAACAAAAATTAATTGTTCTATATAATTATTTTTTAAAGAACTTAACTCTAGATAGAATTGACAAATTAATTAGTTAAATTAAGATATCAATATTGTTTGTATTAAAGAGCGATAAAAATCTAAAATTATATATTAATTATTGTAGTCTCAATGCGATTACAATTAAAAATCGATATTTCTCTTTTTAATAAAGAAGACGTTAAATCGTCTAATAAGCGTTGCGTACTTTACAAAACTAGATTTGAAAAACACTTATTATTAAATTCGAATTTGTTAAAACAATAAATAAAAAACAATCTTTCGAACACAATATAAATATTTCGAATACATAATAATGTTGTTTAAGTTAACAAACACATCAACTATCTTTTAAATCTTAATTAACAAAGTCTTAAAAAATTTAATAAATTATTTTTGTATAATTTATCTTAATAACATTCTAATCTATTTTAAGACACGAAAGAAATACTAGAATTGCGTATATTAGATATTTGATAAACTACGTTTTTACAAGCTTTACGCAAAGCTATTCAAATGCTTTTTTATAACAATTTCAATTAAATTTCTAAAATATATTATAAGCAATTATAACGTATTAATAAATTTACAACAAATTAATTTTATTAAAATATAATTTTAGCTTATTACTTTACGCGAACTTTAAGTATTCTTAAGTTTCGCAAACTTTTATCAACAATTTGTAAAATATTATGTAAAAATTATTCGAGCTTTAACAAAGTTTCTAAAGAATAGCAAACAAGTCAAACAAAATAATCTTTTTATATTTAACAAAAATATTATTTTAGCTTTTCGAATACTTATTACAATCTTTATACAAACGTTTATGCTAATTTACTTTAATTTAAAAAAATATTTTTGCGTTAAAATAAACGCTTCGAAATTTGCAATTACGACAATTCTATTGTAGTTAATTTATTTTATAAAGAAAGTTAATTAAACAATATAATATTCGATAATATTCTATTTAAGAAAGATAATTTTTGCGAAGACTTAATACAAGACTTACAATTAAAAGTTGCTTATTATTATTATTAATTTCAAACAATATTAATACTATTTAAAGAATAGTTACTACTTAATTATTGTATTAACAAATTACAATAATTTACAATATTTTATAAAGATAGCGACATTAAATTGTTGTTAATCTTAATAAACACTTTTGTTAACAAAATACAATTTCGAAATCAAATATCGCACAAGAAAAACAAATTTAATTGACAAATTCTCTTGACACTTCAATTACAAAAGCAAATCAAATAATAAAACTTATCTACTTACGCTTTAAAATAAGTTGAAGAATATTATTATTGTTGCTATTAAAATAACATCAATACTTACAAGAGACGCTTATTAAACATTAATATTACGCAATAAGAATAAACTCGAAACTCGAACATCGAAAACTAAAAAAAAATTTAATATTAAACTTCTTAATAAAAATGCTTTAAATAGAAAAAATACAATTAATAAATTTGAAGAAGAAGAAGTTGTAAACATAGTTTAAAGTGCAATAACTTAACAATTGTATCGCAATAACGTTCGTATCGCGTACAACAAAAAAAACAACAAAAAAACTTTTTTATTTTTGTTGTTATTCAAAATAAAAAAATTGCAAAAGAAAAACTCTACAATATTTAAAATTAAAAAGCAATTAATATCGCAAATCTTAAGTCAAGCTTGCGCAAAAAGAAACTAATTAATTTACAAAAAACAAACATTCTTCTTTTATATTATTTTAGTTTTTGACAAGACATTACTAAAGAACAAGTTGTTACGTTTGCATTATAATAATACTTTAATAAAACACTTTAAAATTAAAAAGATACGCATTCTTATAAGCAAAAAGTTCTACTAGTTAAAAATAATTACAAATATTAATATATATATCAAAGATTGCAACGTTTGTTAACAAAATAAGACTTTGTATTATTGTTTTTACAAGAAGTTAATATTACTTTCTATTTTTACTTAATTATAAACAAAGATTTCGATAAACTTTATAACAAAGTTGTTTGCTAATCATTGCAAAAATAATATATTTAACGCAATTTTAATAATAGTCGATCAATACTTTAAAATGTCTTTATACATTCTTGTCAAATTTATATAATTGACGAAAAATTTAACTAATATTTTATTCGAAAAAGTGTTGCTTGTTTATCTTGAAGTTCGTAAAATTATTTTTAATTGTAATTCGCTCTTTACTAATAACTACTAATTCGCAATATGTTATTGCATACGCATTAAATAAAAGCTAAATATTGCTTTTTATTCTTAAACTAATAAACAAATCGAAAAATAAAATTAGATATTAAAATACTATTTGCGTTGCTACTACAATTATAAACAAAATAATTAAGATTTATTGCTAACTTTAATTCAATATACTTACAATAGCGCATTGTATACGTCGACTAGAATATTATTCTTCAAGTCGATATTTAAATTTGTTGCAAATTTTCGATTTAATTAGAACGACAAAAATTGTTTAAACGTTTTTGTTATTCGAAAGCAAATCTAATCTTTATAAAACAAACGCAATCAATTAATAAATTATCTACAAATTGCGCAATAAACGCAAATTTAAATTTAAAATAAAAAGACTACTTTAAAAAGATATTAAGTCAATAACAAAATTATGTTCTTTATCAAAAATCTTCTAGACGTTTGTTTAAAGAAGAAGTTATCTTACAAGTTTACAAAATTGTTTAAGATTAAAAATATTATTAATTCGCAAACATATTGTTTATGTCTTTTTGTCAAATAACGTATTTATCTTATTTTGTATATTTTATTATTAAAATTATATTATCGTAACTCAAATATTGTTGTCTTAAAAAATATAATATTAATTGACAAAAATAAGAAGTAAAAAGTAAAAAATATTCTTAATTATAAGTCAAAATATAGCAAGTTGTAATATCTTGTTCGATAAAAAGAATTTTTATTATATAAAGATAGTTAAATATTAAAAAATTATCTTGCGAATGCAAAATAAAAGCTTAAAAAATATAATGTGCGTAAGTCTCTTAAAAGATTAATTGCAAAAACAAAAAAATTAAGACTTTCTATTTGTAAAAAGAATTTTAACAATAAAAAATAAAATTCAATACTATTATATATACTTAAAGCACAACAATAACACAAATAATGCGTATAAATAATATTATAATTCTCTTAATAAATTAATTAAATATTAAGAGCTATAAAAATGCAATATAAAGTGCACTTAAATTTAACTACTTTTGTTACTTAATCTTTGTCCATAAAAAGCTCTCGCATGCGCTTTATTTAATATAAGATTTAATATTTTACTTATAATTAATTATGCGTGTCTCTCTTAATTAATTTTTCAATTATTGTTGCTTAATTGTCTTCGATAATGCACAAACGTTGCAAAAATAAATTGTTAATAACAAAAATAAGAAACACAATTTTTTGAAACATAATTAATTTTTATTGTTTCAAATATAATAAAAATATATCTTAAACAATAATCTTTTAAGTATAAATTTTACGCAAAGATTGCAAAGATATAATGTTCGCAAAAAAATATAAATAAAATTTGATTTTTTAATTGTTAGCTTTTATATTATCGAATAAAAAAGTTATTTATTTTAAATGTTCTTGTTTAATAACAAGCAATTCGATATATTCGAATTAAATATATAAATTGTCGAAATAACTATAATATATAAAAAAAGTCTTATCTAGATATTTACGTCGCTCTTTTCAAAAAATCTAATTAATAAGAACAAGACAAATAATATTGTTCTTAACAAAGTTATTAAGTTACGCAAGATTTATAAACTCTTAAATTTATTATTTGTAACAATATTGTTAAACACAAATTTATTATTCTTGTTTAATTTCTTTAAAGAAAAAGTATTAAGATTTGCTTTATAATATATTATATCGAACATTTTTTGCTAAATATTGCATAGATAATTTAACTTAATATTAATACTAGCTAGAAAATTCTTGTAAATCGAACGCAAAATCGATTTATTTTTTCGCTATTATATATATATAATAATAAGATAACGTCGCATTTGTAAAGCAAACGCAATTTAATCAACTTTAGTATTGTTTTTATCGAAGATACGCATACTAAACTCTAGCAAAATATTGACTCGCTTAATATATCGAATAACAATTAAAACACACTAACAAATTAAATTAAAATATAAAAGTATATAGACAACTTACAATCTTGCGTTTTAAAGTGCAATATTTATAGCAAATATTCTTTTGCTTAATATATTGCATATTATTAGATTGCAAAGCAAACAAAAGTTAAAAACGTATTCAATAATTGACATTTTTGTTAATATAAACAAGATATTGCAGGCAATAGAAGTGAGAGAAAGAGAAACGTTACGTTTGCACGCAAACAAAAAGAGCAAAAAGAATTATTTCGACTAATATTATTATTTTTATTAATTTTACTTATAACAAGATTTTGTTAAAACATCGCTTACGTAGTTGATTCGCTACTATAATAACAAATAATTAATAAAAACTTACAATTATCTTTATCGAAAAGAAGTTGCAATACGTCAAAATAACTAAGAAAACTTACATTAAATGCGAGATTTATGCGCAATATTATTATTAATATTAGAACGATTCAAAGAACGTCGCATTTATCTATCAATTATAAATCGAAAAATAATATATAAAAAAAGTAATTATAATAATGTTATTAATAAATATTATTTGCGAATTAATTACGCTAATTCGATTAAGCTAAACAAGGAAAATTAAGATAATTTATTTAAATAATAAGTCAAGCTAAACTTAGAATCTATAAGATTTAAATAAGTTTTAATACATTATTATTAAGTATTTGTCGCAATAACAACGCAATAACATAGCGATTAAAAACGTATTTACGTTTTGAAACAAAAAAATAAAAGATCTTTTTGTTTATCGATTTAGAGTTAACACACGATAAGACGCTTAAAACGAGCAACATAGAGTCTCGCAATAGTATACGAGAAAAGTTATCGTTATCTCTTAACTTTCTCTCGAATGTTTAAGAAAAATAAAGAAAAAATCAAAAAATCTCTTTTATAGACGTCTTCAAGCTCTAACAAGAAAATATATAAACTAGAAAATGCGTTGCATATAAAAATATAAAATATTGCTTATTATCTAATTAAATCTTAGAAAGTTTTGAAGAAAACTTAATAAAAGATCGACGTAATTGCGCAAATAAGACGTTGTTATAACATGTTAATTCTAAGAATTAAAATTCAAAAAGAGAGATAATTGTAATGCTAGTTCTTAATAATTAACAAACATATTATTAATGTTAAGTTATTGTAGTAGCAACTTAACATTGTTAGACTAATCATCGAGCCAAGTTATAATATTATCCCTCTAGTTCGACCCGGCGCCAAGTTATAATATTATCCCTCTAGTTCGACCCGGCGCCAAGACTGGATCGCGACGATTTTTTGGAATCGAATCGCTCAAAGTAGTTTAGCGCGCTTCGCGCTAAACTACTTATAGTAATCGACTAAACTACTTTGAGCGATTCGATTCTTCGATTTTTTTGACCTAGGTCTTGGCATTTGCACGTGACATTTCCGGGTTAGCGCGACTAGTCTAAACATTGTATAGAGCTTTCTTTCTAAGAATTCTCTTCTAAAATTCTTACAAATTAATGTCTCTTTAAATTGTAGTTTTACATACTATATAGTCTCGTCTTTAGTACGTCGATATAGCGACGTCTTGTTACATGTTCGTACACAATCTTATATGTATTAAGAATCTTTTTAAAATAAAAAAGTAATACAAAATAATAATACAAATAATAATTAAATTAGACAAATTATTATATAATAAAATATAGTTATAATTTTGAAAATATTAAGAGAATCTTTCTAAAATAGAAAAATAATACAAAATAATAATATAAATAACAATTAGTTTAAATAAATTATTATATAATAATATAAATAAGTCTAATTATAATCTCGAAATATATTAAACTATATTCTAGTTAAAATTTCAAAATTATAATAATATAGATCTAAAAATAGTAATTCTTGATATAATAATATAATTTTTGAATTTTTAAACAATTCAATTCGATTTTAATATTTAAGATCAAAAATTAATTTTAAAATATATAGATCGAATTAATTTTAAATTTAGCTAATTTAAATAAAATTTATTTAAAAAACAAGTTTTAATAATTTAAAAATTATATATATAAATTAAGAAATATAATAGTATTTTTTAATAAATAAATTTAATATTAATAAATAAAACAAAAAAACTCTAAATATTTTTTAAAAGTTTAAAATTTAATTAAAAGATATTTGCAAAAGTTTATTTTTAGTTTTTTGTTAATTATTATTTAAATTATAACTATTATACTTAATTATATTTGAAATTTTATAAGTTATATTTTTATTAAAATTAAAGTATAATTAGAATTTTTGTTAGTTTAATTTTCTTAGTTTAATTTTCTTAGTTTAATTTTCTTAGTTTAATTTTCTTAGTTTAATTTTCTTAGTTTAATTTTCTTAGTTTAATTTTCGATTTTTGATTTTCTTAGTTTAATTTTCGATTTTTGATTTTCGATTTTTGATTTTCGATTTTTGATTTTCGATTTTTGATTTTCGATTTTTGATTTTCGATTTTCGATTTTCGATTTTTTCGATTTTCGATTTTCGATTTTCGATTTTCGATTTTCGATTTTCGATTTTCGATTTTCGATTTTCGATTTTCGATTTTCGATTTTCGATTTTCGATTTTCGATTTTAGAATTAAATTAAATTTTTAATTTTAAATATAGAAATTGAAAAAACTAGAAAAAGCTTGCGAAAATCGATATTATACTATTTTATTATATAAGAAGAGACAAGAGAGAAGATCTTATTAACAATAACGTTTACTATTTATCTTGATTGTTAAAGTTAAATAAATGTAATCAACGTAATATTAACGAATAATTAAGACATACTTAGTGCGTCTTAACGCGAATTAATACAAATTGCGATAAACATAAAAACAAAAGTAATAAATATTAAGAAACTCTATAAATCTAAGAAGAGAAACAAGTTTAAAATAATCTTAATAACGAAGTTAACAAAACAATATCTTTTAATCAGGAAATTAACGCAATGTTTTAAGAAAACTCTTGCAAAAAACAAGCAAATTAACTTGATCTTAATATTGAAGAAACTAGAGAAAACAATTAATCGAATAAAAAAGTTAAAGAAATAAGAAAAAATATACAATTAACAAATATATAAGCAACAATAACAAAAAATTTATTATTAACAAAGCAAGTAAATAATTAAGAGAACGTTAAATAGATATTCTTAATGCGATAATTAATTAAAGAGATAAAGTTAATAGCGTAAATCAAAGAAAAACAAGAGATAAAACAAGTTTACAAAATAAGTATTATAAAGATAATAACATTAACGCGCAATTTCGACATTGTTAAAACATTGATAACACGAAAGAACATACAAGAAATAAGATATTTTAAGAAGATAATTGTCTTTTAAATAAGCAACAAAAGTAGTAAGACAATATTAAAATCGAACAATTTCTAAATTAAAGAGATATTAACGACGACAATTATACGTCGAAAGTGCGCAAAAATAATAATATATAATATTAAAGTCAAAAATATGTCGAAAAATATAAAGAAGAAGAAAGCAAAAATAATAAAAAAATTATGCAAAGTAATATATTAAAATCTAAAAATTAAAAAGATAATTTAATTTACAAAAGAGATTAATAAGAAGAAATACATCTTAATTGTAATATAAATGAATTGCGTAAAAACAACAAATAGACTAATACAATTAAACATAATTTACAAGTTAAATATAAAGATTACAAAATATTACAACAAAGAATGCAAAACAAAACAATATATAAAATGTCAAAAGTATAAATATTTTATATATATATATAAAAATAAATAGCAATACGCACATTGCGCGCAAAATTATTGCTTCAATTAGTACTTTTATTAAGAAAATGTCTTTAAGTAAAAATGTAACGTCTATAAGAAAACTTACAAGATATTCGATCTTAAATACTCTAAAAAACAAAGAGAGAAAATAAGAATTAAGAAGACAATAAAAATAAAGTCTCTATATTATATTGTTAAGACAATCGAAGCAAACAAAATAACAATCTTAATTTTAATAATATTAAGAAGTGTAATCTTGTTTGTTTAAGTTACAAACAAGAGAACAAAGTAAAAGACAACAAAAGCAACAATAAGTTATTTAACACAAACAAGTCGCATACAAAGCACTCTTGTAATAACAAAAGAAAGCGTTATTTAACAACTAATTAAAAAAAACGTTTTAACAAGTTAATAAAAAGTCAATTTACTTTAATAGAGTAAATTGATAATAAAGTAACATTATTGTCGCTACAAAGCATGCTCTTTACGTAAGAAATAAAGAATTTAATACATACGAAAACAAATATAAAAAAGAAACTATAATAAAGATACAAAATAAGCTTCAAATATTATAGTACAATATTTATAAGTTAAGAAGCAAGATAATAATAGCGTTGCTTCAAGAAAAGAAAATAAAAAAATACAACATATTAGTAATACAAGAGTTGTAACAACATTACATCAAGATAAAAGTATATAACTCGAGACGCGCAAGCTTTACGTTCGTAGATAATAACAAATATATATACTTTTATATTAATAAATACATTAACAACAACAATTAATACAATGTATAACATTTTAAAAACATAAAAACAATAACAATGTAATTACGCTTTAAAAACAACATTATCGAACAAAATCTTATTAACGTTTATAACGTTTACAATTTATTTCTCGATAATTATAACAATATAATTAATAAAGACAATCTTAACGCAATAAAGCAAATACTTCGCATGCAAGACAAAAGCGTTATAATAAGAAACTTTAATTTGCATTATTTCTTATAAGCAAACTTTTTATATTTTAGACAATATTTATTGTTCGACAATTTGCTAAATATAATGCGTTTTGTCAATATTACGTTAACGTTTTTACGCAATATTATAACAAGAAATTATTAAGAAACACAAATTACAATTAATTTGTTATTTATTATAAAAAAAACAACAAATCGATTAATATATTGCGATATAAACAAGAAAATAAAAAGCTTGTCGAATTATTTGTCAATTAAAACAATATTAAATCTTAGAATGCAAACAAAGTTTATACGTTGTTTTAAACAAAATGAAAAAGTTATAAATACAAAGAAATTTAACAATATATTAAAGAGATTATTATTTAAATTATTATTAGACGCCACAATAAAACAAGAAAGTATTAACGAATACACAATTGCGCTATTAAGAATTTTGAAAAAAATTATCGAAGACTTTATTTCGTAAGCAAGATTGCACAAAAGAGTTAAATTTAAATGAACGCAAAAATGCATCAATATAATTAAGAAAATCAAGAGATTGCAACGTTAATATCGCATTTCTTGTAATCAAGAAATATACGTTCGAATATACAATAAAAAAGACAAGATTCTTAAAAATATAAGAGAGAAAAACTTCGCAATTAAATGCAAGCTTCGAAGAGCATTGCGAAAAATTTATTTAAAATAGCGAAGTAAATCAAAAACGCAATAACAAATATATTTATCAAATTTACGATTTTATAATTAAGAACGAACATTAAGATAACAACAATTGTAAAAGACAAAATTGAAACAATATTTTAAATTTACTTTTCTTCTTTACTTACGATTTTGATCAACAATATAAAGAGATTCTCTTATTTATTTTTAATAAAGAACGACAAAATTATGTCGAAACGTAAGATAATAGAAGCAATATATAAAGCGACTTCAAACAAGACATTCGAAATTAACAAAATAATTAATCGAACGCTAAGACAACTAGTTCGCGTTATCTCGAAGCAAATAAAATTCTTGTTTAATAAATATATTAAAAAAGCAATGCAATTGACCCAACAATCACACTAGCAACAACATTAGATTACAAGTTAGCGTTATAAGCTTTGTAAATAACGTTAATATATTAACATATAAAGAGTCAATTAAACGCAATTACAAAGTGCTAACTTAAACATACGATAAATACGAATAATAAATACGCATTTATAATTTTAAATTTGCGAAAAAAAAGTATAAACTAATTTACTTCTTATATACTTTAAAGAGATTCGACATAAGCGTCAATATAACATTGACAAAACACAAAATAATTGTTAAGTTCAATATTAGAGTTCTAGAAATTCAATTTAATTTGAAACTTAAATAAGAAGCTTATTTGCAACAAATAAAGACAAAGCTAGCTATTAAATATAAAGAGATCTTAATAATAAAAAGTTTAGTTTTTAACATGTTTATAGATACTAAAAAACGCAAATATATTGCAATAAAGAAGTTTGTAATAATATATAAGGTCGTTATATAATATATCTCGTCTACTATTAAGAACGCAAGAAAAAAAGTTATTACAAAGTTGCAATTTATACAAGAACAAATGCTTCGTCGCATTATTGATGTTTACAAAACAACTTTTACGAAAATTTTATAAGTCAAGATTAACGTATTTTCTATTAATATTTATTTAGAGAAATTGATACAAAGATCAATAGCTATTATAAACGCACAAAAATTTGAAAAGATTATTAATGTAACAATATTACGGATACGCAATAATATAATGTCGAAAAAAAACAAAAGTTAAAGTTAAAAATAACATCTTTGCAACTTAAGAAAAGATAAATGCGAATAACATTAAAATTAGCAATAATTTTGCGACAAAAATTATATATTGCGATCTTGTAAATAAAGTTTTCAAAACAATTATCGTTTATAATACGAAAGTTGTTAAAAGAAAATATAACGCAAATCGCTTAAATTTATATTGATGAGTCTATTTTAACAAGAGCAAACGCAATAAGAATATTATCGCAATCTTAGTCGAAACAAATTAAAATATCGAAAAACGTTTCGAAAACATTAATGTAACACTAACTTATTACGACAAACTTAAGAGATTTACAAGAGCAACAAAGAAATTAACAAAGCATTGCAAGATTATCATTAATTTAAAGAGACAAATCTACAAAATATACTTAAACAATCAAGTCTTAATTAAGATTATAAAAAAGATAAAATTAACATTAAATCAAATGTAATCAAGACGCACACAAGACGCATGCGAGATAATTTAACGTTGCGAGACAATATTGAAACTACATTAAATATCAAGATATAAAAGCATAAAAAATAATAAAATCGCGAACAAAATTGTTGACAAGACGCATAAATAGCTTCTTCTTCTCGTTGATTAAATAATAGACAAACTTGTTATTAAAAAAGCACTTATTTAAGACAAGACTTAAAAAGAGTAACAACGCAAATAATTAAGAAACAAAAATATCGCAAAATATCGCAAGATTGTATTAGAAATTACGTATAAGTATATGCAATTGCACTTCAATTGTCTTAAATTACACAATTTATTTCTTATTTAACTAAGAACGAGCAAAATCGACTTTAATTAATTTTTATGCAAATATTGCGTCTTTGATGTTATAACAAACACATGCGAATGCGATTAAGAACACATAATTGTCAAATACGTTCTTTTAACATATTTGATATAACGACAAGAAAGAATTTAAATGTAATAGAAGATTAATATTACAAATTTAAGACAACTATTAGACGAAGCAAGATTTGTTATCGCGACAATACAAATAATTTTGTTTACTAATCTACTAAAACAATTTTAGACAACGACATTGTTAACAATGCTTATATCTCTCTTAGATTTATAGAGTTCTCGTTTAAAGAATTTTTTATATTATAAATAATACAATATAAAAGACAAAGACACAACGTTGTTATAACAAAGCATTACAAACGAAATTGCGATTGCGAATTCTAATCAATTATAATTAGACAAACAAGCACTAATGTTGCTTGTTTATTTGTGATTAATTAGATTTAAAAATCGCAAAAGTATATAGATCTTGCATAGATTCTTAGAAGTGTTAAATCGAATATAAATTAAAAAAAAAAATAGAAATTAAATTAAAAATTAATTTAATCTATATATTTTAAGATTAAATCGAATTAAATTAAGTTAGTTTTCGATTTTAAAAGTTAAAATTAAATCGAATTATTAAAAAATTAAAAGTTATATTATTTTGCTAAAAACTATTATTTTTAGATTTATATTATTATAGCTTTAAAATTTTATCTAGAATAGAGTTTAATATATTTCGAAACTACAATTAGATTTATTTATATTATTATATAAGAATTTACTTAAACTAATTGTTACTTATATTATTATTTTATATTATTTTTCTATTTTAGAGAGATTTTCTTAATATTTTTGAGAATATAATTATATTTTATTATATAATAACTTGTCTAAATTAATTGTTACTTACATTATCTTTTTATATTACTTTTTTATTTTAGAAAGATTTTTTATATATTATTTAAAAATATTGTTTCTACTATTTTTATTTGCAAGATATTTAATTTTTTAAAAGTTTTAAATTAATAATTATTTTTAATTAAAAATAGTTTCTACAAATCTATTTTGCGCAATTTGCTATTTAGTAGTTTACATTTTAATTAATTTGCAAATTAATTAAATTAAAATTTTCTTAATTTTACTTTTAACAATAAATTTTTTTTTTTACAAAATATTAAACAAAATTAGAAACAATTTTTTGTTACTTATATTAAAAGAGAAAAACAAATATATTAAGTAGAGTTTAAATATTAATATCTAATTTTAAAAATAATAGTTATAAATTGCAATTAACAAAAGTATCTTAAACAAAATTTAATTAAAATTTGTTAATTTATATTAAACAAAAAAATTTAATATAAAAATATAATCTAAAATTTAAAATAAATATATTTAAGTAATTTTAATTATAGAGAATTTTTCTAAAATTATTTGCAAAAGTTATTATAAATTTCTAAATTATTTTATTATTTACAATTATTTAAGTACAACAAATATAAAGAAATATCTTTAATTTATTTTTTGTTTAAAATAAAAAAGATCTAGATTATAAATTGCAATTAACCTAGACTTTAATTATATAAATTACAATTAATAATACAAATAAATAATATAAGATTAATATATTATTAGAAAAAAAGTTATATTAATTTGTTGTTCTTTTTTAATTAAAAGAATTAAGAAAATTAACTATATTAGACTTTTATTAATTTAAATTTATTTTTCTAAACTATCGATAATTTTTATTTTTAAAAGCAATTAAAAGTATTTTAATTAAAACTAGCATTTCTAGATTATATAAAATTATCGAAGATAATTTTTTTAAACTTTAATCAAATTTGTAAAAAAAATAAAAAAAAATTTAAAAATACTTAATGTATTTTTATTACTTTAGATATAGTTTAATTTTTGAAAAATTATTTCCTTAAAAGTGTTAATATATTAAAATAATAATATATTTTAATTTTGCAAATATTTTATTAAATTTACTTTTTTAATTATTAAGTATATAGATTATTAATTAATATTAAAACTTATAAAAGTTTTTTTTTTTTTTTTTAATATTTGTAATTTTATAGCGTCACTAACGCGCTAACGTCTTAGAATATAATAGAACACGTAATCTTGATTGACTACAAAAGTCTTAAATTGCACAACTTCTCTTTTTAGTTAAAAAGCAAGAAGTAGACTCGCACGTTATAGCAAGTATTAGATAGAAAGAAAGCTTGTCTCTTGTTGTTCTTCAACGATTAGTTTTACTATTATCGACTCTATATAGTTAAAATATAGTAATAAAAGTATATTATATCTTACGTCTTTTATGTCTTAATACGTCAACAAGCAACAAATATATTTGTACTTTACAATTCTAATTGTTTTATTTTTCGAAGAGAAAAACTTAAGATATAATAGTATTATGTCGAATTAAAACAATTTAAACTATAACAATTATTCGATTACTAAATTAGAGTTCGATAAATTTGATTTCTTTTAAGACAATAATTGTTTACAAAATATCAACAAAGATAATTGTTATTAATATAATATCGACAAAGATAATAGCTTAAATACAATTAGAACTTCGACTTTATATTAATAGATTAAAACGTTAATAATAAAGATTTAAGACTTGCGAAACACTCAATAGACTTAAGTTATAATAATCGAAGAAATAAATTTCTAAGCTTCTTAAATTACTATTATATTGTTGTTAATTATATTTAAGTTTCTAAAGCTTAAAAAGCTAAAATTATACAAAAGTTTAAGCGTAAATAAATATATTATTTAATTTCGCAAGATTAACATTAATATAATGCAATTCTTAATATATTTTATTACAAATAAGAACATAATTCTCTATTACATATTATTCTTAAAAAATAATATTATTACGCAATAATATTTAAGAACAAGCAATAGCGCTAAGTTAAAAAACAAAATCTTTGAAGAATTTAGAAAGTTTCTATTAAATTTGATAGCTAATTCTGCTAATAATTATCTTCTTGCCTATAAAAGATAGAAAAACGCTAAACAAAAGTTAAATTAAAAAATTATTATCTTTAAGAGATATCTAAATAAACTAGAGACTTATTTATTGTTACTTTTAAAAAAGTATAAAATCTATATATTTTTGATCAAATTTAAGTTAAACTTAAAAGTAAAGATTCTAAATATCGATAATATATTAGACACTTGCAATAAGCTTTTAACTATAACTATTATATAAGAATAAATACTAAATCGCATTTGTAGAGCAAACTTAAGTAGCTTTAATAATTAGCAAGTTATAAAAGATTTTAGAGTTTTTTTAGACAAATTTTATCAAGATTGTCGCTTAAACAAGATCGACAAATCTATTAGAAGTAAGAAACTTTATATCTTTAAAGACTTGTCAATATTACGCAAGCAAGTTTACAAGATTAATAATATAAACTATTTAAGTTATATTAAATACTTTAAATATTATAAAAAGAAATATTACAAAAAGAAGTATTTTAATAAACACAAATAAAACTAGATTATTATTGTTGCTATTATTACAATAAATGCAAAAAAAGATTAAGCTTTGTCGACGTCTTGCAAGCAAAGCAAGAAAGATAAATAAAAAATAATAAACTCGATTTTAGTAAAAAATTAAATTTAACTTTTTAATAACAAACGTTAAGTTACAAGTCTAGTTAATTCGAAAATTAAGTTAAATCTTATTAATTATATCTACGTAGTACAATAGAAATTGCAACTTACATTTGCTATCTTATTAATATCGAATTTTCTTAATAGTAATAACTACTATTGTTATAACGTCTATAAGTTAATTTATTAACTAATTGACTTGTAAGATTAACATCGAGAATATATTATCTTATTTTACTTAATTAAATATATAGATTTTAATCTTATATTAGATATATTAATGCTAATTAAGCAAGACATATTAATTAATTCGAAGATAAAAAGCTAGAGATTTAAGATTACAAGTAACAAATTAAAGATAATTAGTCTTAAGTAATTTGTCTTAGATCTCGTCAAGTATAGTGTAGTTTATACTATTGTTTGCGCTAATATTACAAAGATGTTAAGCAAAAAGTTAGCAAAGTCTAAGATCTCTAAGAAGTTAAGAAATCTAAAAGATATCTATAATAATAAATTGATCGAAATTCTACTAGAATTAAGAAGAGAAAATTATGTTATTAAGCTCTAGAACAACAAAAAGCTATCTTTTATATCTCTTTATAATCTTTTACAAAACAAGCTAACAATACTTCGACAATATCTTAATAATATGTTAGTTAAAGATTAGATTAAGCATTCAATTTTGTTTGCAAACGCTTTTATTCTATTTATATTAAAATCGAACAATAAATTATATTTATGCGTTAACTATAAAGATCTAAATGCAATTACTATTAAGAATTGTTATTTACTACTTCTAATTATAGAAACGCTAAATTATCTATGCGAAGCAAAACACTTTATTATCTTAAATCTAAAGAACGTCTACTATTGCATTCGCATAAAACGCAATAATAAGCAAAAGACAATGTTTTGCACGCGTTATAAGTATTTTAAGTATCAAGTTATACTATTTAAACTAGCAAACGCATTTGCAACTTTTTAGATTTAGATTAATAAAACGTTGCGAGAACTAATTAATATAAGTTGTATAATCTATATAGATAATATATAGTGTGATCGTTAGATTAGGTCGAACACTTTTTTCTCAACCCGACCCACCCTCTTGGGCCCCGTAGGGTTGGGCCAGGGTTAAGGCGCGAACTTGACCCTAGGGTCGGATTTCGTCGAGTCAATGCCAAGAACTTAAGCTAACTTCGTCGCGTTAGCATTCGCTTATCTTATCTTATCTTATCTATGCGCTAACTCGATTGAGCTAGCGCAAGGGTCCACGCTAACCATATGCGATTAGCGTAGACCCTGCGCTAGCCCAATCGAGTTAGCGCGTCACGTGATTGGGTGAGTTGAGTTAAACACTTGGCGCGCACTCTTCGCTCGCCCCACTTTGTTGAACTAGGAAATTTGCCTGACCCTAGGGTCAGGGTTGGGCGAGTTAACCCGATCGGGTTGAAACTCGACCCGACGATCACACTAATAATATACTAGTATATAACAATAATTTGACGAAGCACTAATATTATATTAGATAGATGCTAGAACGTCTTTGCAATATTTGTTGTACATTAATTTAAAGAAATATAAGTTTAATACTACAAAAATTAAATTTCTTATCTTAATCTATTCTTAAAAGATATACAAAAAAATTTAAAAAAAATTAAAAAAATTAAGAAGTAATTTAAATCAAAAACTTATTGTAAGCTTTAAATATTCTTGAACTTTATAAACTTTTATAAACGTTTTATATATTACTATTCGAAAAGAGTTGTTTTTCTTGTTAATTTATTAAAAGAAAGTAAAAATAACAAGAAATTTAACTCTTTTGTTTGATCGAATAAAGTAGAGCAAACGTTTTGTTAACTTTGCAACATTTTTATATTAACTTTACTACTTTGTTACTACAATTCGAACAAAAAAATTAGAGTAAAAACTAATATATCTAACTTTGCAATCGCGAACATTCTAAGTTAACAAAATAACAACAAAAATTAACGTTCGATAATATTTTAATTGCAAAAGATAATTTTAACAAAGCAAAATTACAAATTACATAATTAAGAATTACTAACTATTGTAGTTGCTTTTAAGCAATATAGATATTATCTAAAGAACAATATTTATTTTATCGAAATTTAATTAGATTACAATAATTTTAGAGAGTTTATAGATTAAAAGAAGTTAAACTTAAGAAAAGCTTACTAAGCGCTCAAGTTAACTATCTATAACTTTAAAATCTTCTATTGTTCAAATAAGAAAAATTTAACAAATAGATTGTTAAAACGTTTTAATTATAAAAAGATCTTGTTATTAAATAAAAAATTATTGTTAACGTTGCAAAACAAATTGACATTATTATTTAACAAAAATTTGTTAACGCAAAGCAAACAAAAGACATTAATTAATTTAACTCTTATATCTAAAAATAAGCTAACGTTATTGTTTAGCAAAAAGTCGTTAACGCAAAACAAGCAAAAAATATTAGATAATTTGACTCTTGTATTACAACTAGCAAAAGTAGTTATTAGTAGCACAAAGATTTTGCAATTATAGAGTAGAATTTTCTTTTTAAAAAACTAATATCTCTATTTTAACTAACTAGTATACAAGTTGTTATTTCAAGAAAAATAATAAAAAATATATTAAAGAAATTGTATAAAGAATCTTAGAAATTAATAAAATTCTTAATTAAAAATCTTTAGATTAAAGATACTTAAGTTAATAAAATTTGTATTAAAATCAAAAAGTTGTTTTATTATTAACAAAAAATATAGACTTTAGATTAAGAGAATCTTGTTAAATATAATAAATTGCTCTATATTCTAGAAAATGCAATTGTTAGAAAGAAATTAATTCGCAAGAATTATAACAACTCTTTGACAAAGCATTTTAAAATTAAGAAAGCTTTAAATCTATTTTAAAGAAAGCATTTCTAATTTGTTTACACAAAGCAAATACAAATATTTATTAGTATATATAATATTTATTAATATATCAAAGTTTCTTGTTCTAAATTGTATAATAAGCTTTAATTCTTACTTGTTACAAAAAAATTATAAAAGAAAATTACTATAGACTTTGTAACAAGTTTTTCGTCAAACAAGTATTGTAAAATTGTGTATAACTTAATCTTTGTAATAGTTAACTGCTAGACAAAAATAGTTAAATATATATCTATAATTATTAAAATTAATATTGTAGAACTAGCAAAAATGTTTTTTGATAAAATTGTTTTGAAACGTTAACTAATATAGTAAGCAATAAAGAATTTGTCTTTATTAGTATCTTCTAATTTGCTATATATTTCTATGCACAAATTAGAAAATAATTAAGTATTGCTTTCTATTCTTAGACAAATAGTTTAATTAAACAATAAAACTAAACTCTTAAGTACTATTTTCGCACTTATATTAACGCGAAACAAGCAAAATAAGTTAATTTATTGTTAATAACAAAATTTGTTTATAACAATAGCTATTATATCTTAGTTAAAGATTTGTTGTTCTATCTAATATACAATTATTACTTGGAAATACACTATAAAGTTAAGAACAACTTTGTCGAAAAAAAGATATTATTGATATAGAAACGCGTAAAATAGCTTTATAATTTAAGAAAAATTCTAGCTAAGCGTCTTGAAAACGCTATTGCGCAACAAACGAAATACTACAATAAAAGACATAGATTAAAGAGCTTTACTATAGATGAATTAATTATAGTTTTAACTAGAAATCTAAAGCAAAAAAGATTTAGTAAAAAGATATTGCACAAGTATATTAAACTATTTAGAATCAAGAATAAGAGTAAAACGCAAACTTATCATCTTATCTTACTTAATATCTATTAAATCTATAATAGTTTTTATATTTTACTTTTAAAGTTATATTTGTATTGTGTCAACAATAAGTAGACAAAACAAATATTACAAGCTTTAAAACTTATTAATAACAAAGTTGAATAAAAGATTAAAGAGATTTTAGACAAGACTAAGTTAAAGAAGTAAATATAATATAAGATTAAGTAAATAAATTAAGATAAAAAGTACAATCAATAATTAAGAGAAAAGTCTCTTAATAAGATTAATAAATAACTACAAGAAATTATTAAACTTATTTAAAAACTCATTTCGCAAAATTATTTGTAAACAAGTCTTCGAAGTTGCTTAAAGTATTTGCGTTCTCTTAAAAAAGTAAGATTGCAAAAGATTTACTTTATTTAATTAGTATTATTTTTGCTATAGATTTAATTTTGCTATCTATACGTATCTTTGCGTTTTTTATCTTTTATAAATATATAAGTGAGCAAAGCGCAAACAAAAGTAGAAGGAAAATTTATTATATTATTATTTGACAATCTTGTTAACAATTTAGAGTTACAAAGAGATTTAATCGCAAAGTTGTAAAATTTTGCAAAAGAATCTTTCGAACTTGTTTAATTTAAATCGATTATCAACTTAAAAGACAATTTGTTTTAACTCTATTTTTTTTGTTTTTGTTAACAACTTATTCTTGTTTTTGTTTCTATTTTTCTTCGAATTCTAAATGCATGTTAGTGCACTATACAATATATCAAAATAAACAAGAAAAAATATAAAAAGATATATTAAAGAATAGACGAAAATACTTATAGTTAATATACGCTCTAAAAGAAAATTAATTAATTGTTTTATTTTAATAACAATGTTATTTCGATTTTTCTTTGTCTTTTTAAGTTTTTGTTTAAGTTTAACTTAATATTCTAGAGCGCAAATTAAATTATATTTGAATTAATAAATACAAGATTGCATTTAATTTGTTGTTAGTAAAATTATTTTTTTATTGTATTGTTAACTCTTTATATTAAGAATAATACTCTTTTGCACGCATTTTATTAATCTAGAAATTGTGTTTTCGACTTCGAATATTTTACAATATTTATTGACAAAAACTTCTATTTAATCTTGAAAGTATTTAACAAACTAATAAATATTAGTAGTTATTGTATTGTAAGCGCAAACAAAATATATTATAATATAACAATTTAATTTACAATATAGAATTTTGCAATAAATACAAATCTTTTCTTTTTAAAAATATATATACATTTGCTTACGCAAGTTATATATAAGAGATTATTACAAATTGTAATATATTAGTTCTTATAAATAGTAAAATATCGAAATTACTTATTCTCTTAATCTCTCGATTTCTTAAAAAATAAAGATAAAGATATATTAATTTAATATTTATATTATATATATAAGTTTTACGTATTGTTATCTTTGTAACAATTTATTTACAACAAAAAAGCAATTGCAATTAAGAAAAATATAAGAAAAAAAAGAAAACAGAAATAACAATATCTATATTTATAGTTTATCTAACGTCTACGCAACATTAGTTTTACTTTAAATTCTATTTAGAATTTTAACAACAACAATAACAAAGCAATAACTTATTATAAATTGTTATTGTTGTTATTACGTTGTTTTACAAATTGTATTAAACTAAAGTATAGATTAATTTCTATTAAATAAGAAACTTTTTTTCTCTTAATTCTTAAAGAGATTTAAGAAGATTTTTAACAAACTCTTGTAACGCTAGCGCTCAATAGACGTCTTTGTCTTATATAAAACTAATACAACTTTTTGCATTACTAAGAACTAGTATTTTAAGAGAAAAGACAATTATAATACTATAGCGTTATTAACGCGCTAGCGTCTTAGAATATAATAGAGCACATAATCTTAACTAACTACAAAAGTCTTAAATTGCACAACTTTCTTTTTTAATTAAAAAGCGAGAAGTAGACTTGCACGTTATAGCAAGTATTAGATAGAAAGAAAGCTTGTTTCTTGTTGTTCTTTAACAATTAATTTTACTACTATTGATCTTATATAGTTGAGACATAGTAATAAAAGTTTATTATATCTTACGTCTTTTATATCTTAGTGCGTTAATAAGTAGCAAACGCACTTGTATCTTACAATATTGTTATTAATAATACAAACAATAACAATATTTTTAGAAATAAATTTAAAAAAGCTCTAAATTAACAAGAATTTTAATAGAACAAATAATAGAATTTTGTTTTTTGTTTAACTTATATTATTAATTTAGTAGCTTAAAATTTTATTACAACTTTAAAATTAAAAACAATAACTAATAATACTATTATACAATTAAAATATATACAAGTTTAGAATATTATAAAAAATAGAAACTTATCTATTATAAAAAAAAAAATTTTGTAACAATATAAAAAAAAATTTGTTAAATTTAATTTAAATTTATACTTTTACAATTGCTATTAATAGCTTAACTTAATATTCATTTTTCTTTAAAAAAATTTAAAAAACAATAAAAAAAATTACAAAAATTACAAAAACTAATATAAATATTTATATTTATTAAAACTTTATTTATTTAAAACTTTATTATATATATTAATTGCGCAATTCTATTAATCTTTAGATAAAAAAAAAATTTTAAGATTAAAAAATATAATAAATTAAACTAGATAAAAGTAAATAGCAATTAGTTTTATTGTTAACAATATATTAAATAAATTATAAAAATAAATTTTTATAGTTTTGCAAACAACTAATACAAATATTTATTTAAAATATTAAATATTTAATATAATATTTAATTATCTCGAATATCTAAAGAAAATAATTAAAATTGATATTTGATTTTTTACAAAAATTGTAACAAGAGTTTGCAATAAAGTTTTAATAAAATTTGCAAAATATTATTTGGAAATAAAAAAGCTTAATAATATATTATATAATTTTATTAATATCTTAAAGTTTACGCAAAAATTAAGTTTTTACAAAATATAGAATAAAAGAAATTCATTATTATTAACTACAAAATAAAATATAGAATTAAGTTTAAAATCTATTTTTAATAGTATTATAATTTAATTGCTAGTTTAAAAACAAAAGTATAAAAAGCAAATACTGCTAAAAAAATAATACAATATAGTAATATATATAGATTTTTGCTAATATTTCTGTAGTTTGTTACAACTATTGCAAAATTCTTATTTTAATAATTTTAACACTTTTGTTTAACTTTAAATAAAAATAATTAATATTTTTAAATTAATATTATAGAGAACAAATATTTAACTTAGAAATATTAGAGAAATAATATTTCGAATTTTTCTAAACTAATACAAATAGTTCGAAATTTTTTTATATCTAGTATTATTAATAGATATTAAACAAACTTTTAGTCTTATTTAAAAAACATATTAATAAAATTAATCTTAAATAAATTTGCAAACAATTAAACAAATTATAATAATTAAATATTATAATTATACTATAAACTTAAACTCAAAAAAGATTGTTATTAAATTGTAAAATATATATTGCAAAAAAGAGAATAATGATTAAGCAATAAATAAAGAAAAAAAATCTTTTTATATAAATATTACGCTAGTACTTTCGTAAGAAGTATTAGAAAGAGTTATATTATTAAAGAGATTTGTAGATATCTTTAAGCAATGTAAGCAATTACTTGATAACAAGAATTGCAACTATAAACAATCATATATTTAGTAAATCTTTATAGAAGATTTAATAAATTAGAGTAACAATAAGTAAAGACTTAAGATAAATTGAACACAATTTATAAGAGAGTTGTATTCGAAAATTATATTTTTTATTATTATTTAGAGTTTAAGATATTTAAAATATTTAAGATCTTAATACTTTTAATTATCTTTAACTAATTTAAGATATTTAAAAGTTAAGTTTTCTTAATTATCTTAATTCTATTAACGAATTTTTCTTTCTAAATATCTTATAAAGAGCAATACGCAATAAATAGTATCTATTAGTATATAACTTGTAATACTATCTTTTCTTTTTAGATATTCTTGTCTCAAAATTATTTATTCTTTTTTACTATATTAATTAAGCTAATTACTAAACAACGTTGCAATTTTGTTACTAATTGTTGCTATAAATATGTTATTTTCTTAATATATTCTTGTCGAGTTTATATCTTATTTAATATATCTTATTAAGTAAATAAAATATATCTTAAGTATAAGAAATATTATTAAAAGAATTAAAAATATAATTTGACTTCTAATTATTAAGAAATAAATAAAACTATTTAAAAGACTAAAAAGCTAAATAATAAAATAATAGAATTGTATCTAAGAATTGCGCAAAAGACAAAATAAAAAGAATACTAACTTTATTGTTTAAAAGATATAAATAATATAAAGTTAAAAAATATCTTAAAGATTAAAAAGAGCAAGAGAAAGATTAAATATATGAAAAAAAGACGTTTAAAGTTTTGTTCAATACTATTATTAATTCTTTAGTGTTTGTTTTTTTGTTTTTTAATGCTTTGTTAACTCTTATAAGTAATTTTGTTATTAACAAAATTGTTGTAGTTTGTTAAAATACTTCTTTAAATTCTTGAGTAACTCTTATATATTCTCGAAGATAAAATATTCTTTTTACTTAATAAGATATTTTTAATTTTCTAATTATAGAATTTTTTTAACTTTATATTGCTTCTCTTCTTGTAAATAAAAATAAAATTTATTTTATATAAACGTAGTTTAATTTGCTAGTTTTAACAATAAGATATAAAATACTAGAAATATTTTAACGTTTTTAAGTAAGTCGAGTTTGTAATTAATTGATTTTTTTGTCTTTTTAACAAAAAACAATTTGACTTTTATATAATTTAATTTCTTGCTTAACTTTCTTGTCTTAAAATTTTTTGTAAAAAGATATATTTTATTTCTTTTCTTTAATTAAGATATTATTTTTTGTTTTTTGTTTTAATATTTAACTAACTTTTCTTGCATCTTTAAGATATTGTTGTATATCTTTTTAAATATTGCTATTCTCTGAATAACTAATTAAATTAATAGATACTTTTGTTTTTCTTCGAAAAGATTAAATTTCTTGTTATAATTAACAAAGAATAAAGTTATTTTAGTAATATTCGAAATCTTTGTATTTAATGCTAGTTATATTATAGATAAAAGTAATACTTAATTGCTATAAATATTATTAATATAGTATCTCAAATATTACTCTAGACTTTAGTTTGTTTGTTTTATTTAATTATTTGTAATTAAATAATAGATAATAGATATTCTAAGTTTTGTTTCTAATATTAATAGAAGTATCTTTTAATAATTAGATATAAAGAGCTTGTCTTTGTTACTAGTTAGTTCTTTAAATATATTATAATATTTTATAAATCAATTTAATACAATATATTTTAATTGATTTGCTATAAACTTCTCTTTGCATACAATAATATATAAATACTTAATAAGTTTGTCTATTATTACTAGTATCGAATTATATTTATCTTTAATTGCTAGATTTGTCGATCTAGACAATTTAATAATAAAGTTTATTGTAACTTTATTTTATAACAATTTAAATAATTTCTAATATTAAATTTTGTTATAGCTTGTATATATCTTATATTTGTTCTATTATTAATTAAGATATTGTTTAATATATATCTCGATAACTTATTTTATTTAAGAAAACTAATAATTTTAATATAAAAGTTAAAAAATTTTAATTACTCTCGAATATTTTTGCAATAATTTATTATAATATTTCTTTATATATTTGTCGATTTTGTTAATAAATATTTAAAGTTTTTCTTTCTTTACTAGAAACTCTTCTTTATTGTCTTTAGATATTTGTAAAGTAATATTTAGTTTATATTTATTTATTAATAATAATTTGTTTTTGTTAATCTTAAGTATATAATAATTAAATAATTTTTTTGTTTTTATATAATTATTTCTTCTATTAAGTGTATTTGCTTTGTTGTTGTTTTTGTCTAATATATATTATATCTTAAACTTGTATTATTTAAGTTACTCTAATTATTGTATTTATTTTTTGTTAAGTTATTTAATAGTAGTAAAGTACAAAAGATTCTTATAATCTATAAAAATTGTAAATTCTAACAATTTTTTAGTATATATTTTTCTTAATTTTAGAAAAACTATAATAGCAAGTAGTTTTTTATTATAAATATTATAATTTTATTCAATTAATAAAAGTTTTTTCGAAAGATATATTATTAAGTATTATACATTTTTGTACTTTTAATTAAAGTATATATTAATAACTAAATTTAATGCGTTAATTTTAATTTTATTTAAGAATTATAAATTATATATTTTTAATATTAGTTTCTTTAAATATTTTAGTTTAAAAATTTAAAATAATTTCTTTTTTATTAATCTTTATATTTATAATATCTTTTTCTTTGTAAAAATTTGTTAATAATATTATATTAACAAAGTAATTTTTAATAAATTTCTTATTATAATTTATAAAATTTAGAAAGGATTAAACTTTCTTAATATTAATAAATAATTTTTATTCTTTAATTGCTTATATTTTTTCGAGATTTATATATACTTTATATTGTTTAACAACAAATTCAAGAAAGCTAACTTCTTTTTAATAAAATTTGTATTTCTTTAATTTAAAATATAGATTTTTTTTATCTAGATATTTTAATATTTTAAAAATATAATTTATATATTTTTTTAAGATATTTAAGTAAATTATAATGTTTTTCAAGTATAATATAACAAATTAATTTAAACATTGTTATAATATATTATTAATTATTTTTTAATATATTGTTAATAAACTAATCGCGAGAAATCGAAAATATTACGTAAGAGCGTTAAGATTTAATTTCTTGATTTTTTTTTAAAATCGAATTACTTAAAATAGTAACTTTTCGACTAAGCTAAACTTATTATAGTAATAAGCTAGCTTCTTTAAGCAATTTAATTTTATTCGATTTTTTAATAATTTGATTTGATTTCAAAGTTGAAATCAAATATCGAATCGACAATTAATTTAATTGTTAAGATATTTGTAAATTTAAATAATATTATTGTGTATTTGTATAATTTATATTATATGCAAAAAACTATTTTTTACTTTTTTTTTATTTTTGTTCTAATTTAGTTGTATGTTTCTTGTAAGTCTAATTTAATAAAGTACTTTACTTTAAATAATTAATTTCAAAGCTTGCTAATATCAAGTAGTAAGTATTAATTTTTTATTGTAATATTGTTTAACTTTTAATAATTAATATAGAGATAAAGAATTTTATTCTTTTTAAATACAAAGAGAATCGAGTATTTTATTTGTAATTAGAATTTTTTAATAAATTCTTTTTTTTTGCTTTTATATATATAATAGAAAGTCGAATCTAAAATAGCTTTATAATATAGTATATTCTTTTATACAACAAATTATTGAAATCAATTTTTTTCTATTAACTTCTTTATATTGTATTAAGATTTAATTAAAATTATTAACTTATCTTTTATTTATATAATATAAAGTATATTTGCAAGAGTAACATTATATATTTCTTCTATATAAGTATTAATATTTTAAAGTATATCAAGATTAATAAAAGTTAAAATATAATTTAAAACTTTATATCTTTAAACCATAAATTCGAAGACAATTGTACTTTAATTATAAAAAACTTTTATTACAAAATTCAATTATAATAGTTCGATATTACAGAAAGATAAAATATATTAGCTAATATTAAAAAAGTATATATTTATAGTTTTAAAAATATATTAATATAAAGATTAATTAATGTTACAAAGTATAAAAGTCTAAAATTTGTTATTTGCAATTAAAAAGATATATATATAATACAATCTAAAATTGTGTATAATTTAATTGCACAAGAAAAAAAAACTATTAAAAAACAACATTGTTCTAATATATAATAATTTAATTTAATTAAAAGTTTTTCGATAATATTAAGTTAGAAAATATTAATTAACTAATTATTTATTATATTTAACAAATTATTTTAATTCTATTATTATTTAAGAAATATAATTAATATAGTCGAGTTTAAAATAAATTTCTTGCGTTAATTTAGTTTTTCTTAAGTAATTTTATTAGTAATATCTTAGTTTGCAAAGTTAACTAAAACAATTTACAAGTAAAGATAAAGATAAATATATTATTAAATAGCAATTGTATTGCAATTAGAAAAGTTATCAATTGCTAGCAAATTAATTTTTTTTAAAAATATTTAAAAAAATCTAAATATTTGTTATATAAATAGAAAGATAAATTTACTCTTTAAATAGTTTTTGCAAAAAGTAAAAGATAAATTTGCAAAAAGAAGTTAATTAAATATTGCAAACTATATCTTTAAAATAAAAATATTAATATTATATAATAAGAATAAAATTTGTATATATAGATATTATACTAGTACTTTCGTAAAAGATATTAATAAAAGTTATACTATTGAAGAGATTTGTAAATATCTTTAAATAATATAAAAAATTACTTAATAACAAGAGATTACAATTTATATCGACAATTCGAAATAATTTTCTAGAAGTTTTATTAGCAACTTAAGACTCTTAAAATTGTTATATCGATATCTTAGTTCTAAAGTTATATTAGTAGATTTAGTTGATTTTAAACTAATTCTAAACATTATTAAAAATTTATAAAATACGTTAAGTGTTACTCGAATATTACTTGTGTTATTAAGATTTGTTAAACGCAATTTGCGAACATTATCTATTACGCGCAATTAATTACGCGCAATTAATTGCGCAATCGTAGAAGATACTTCTATTTATACATTATTCTCGCGTAGAAATTTTACAAATTGTTCGATTTTGCTATATAAATTACTATAGTATAGACAAGTAATAAGTAGAGATTAAACTAATCGCGTTGACCCGGAAATGTCACGTGCAAATGCCAAGACTTGGGTCAAAAAAAATCGAAGAATCGAATTGCTCAAAGTAGTTTAATCGATTACTATAAGTAGTTTAGCGCGCTTCGCGCTAAACTACTTTGAGCGATTCGATTTCAAAAAATCGTCACGACCCGATCTTGGCGCCAAGTCGAACTAGAGGGGTGGTATTATATCTTGGCCCAACGATTAGTCTAGTAGAGATTTAATTAAAATACTACGAGAGTTTGTATATATCTCGAACATTATTATATTTTTTGTTAGATCTTTTTTGGCTTTTCAAATGCAAGCTTTTTGTTGCTTTTCAAGTATTCTTAAAATTGATTTCGAGTTACTTAAGTTATCTTAGCATCTTAAAATTAAAAAATCGATTTTTCGAATTGTCGATATAGTAGTTATAATAATAAATTAAATACAATTTATAAAAGAGTTGCGTTTAAAAATGATATTTCTTCTTATTATTTAAAATTTAAGATATTTAAAATATTTAAAATCTTAATTATCTTAAATATCTTAAATTCGAATTTGAAATACTTAAGAGTTAAATCTTCTTAATTATTTTAATTTTGTTAATAAATCTTTTCTTTTTAATTATCTTATAAAGAGCAATACGCAATAAATAGTATTTATTAGTATATAACTTGTAATACTATTTTCTCTTTTTAAGAGTTTTTGTTTTAAAATTATTTATTCTTTTTTACTATATTAATTAAGCTAATTATTAAATAACGTTACAATTCTATTGTTAATTGTTGCTATAAGTACGCTATTTTTATAATATATTCTTATCGAGTCTATATTTTATTTAACGTATTTTATTAAGTAAATGAAATATACTTTAAGTATAAAAAGTATTATCAAAAGAATTAAAAATATAATTTGACTTCTAACTATTAAAAAATAGATAAAGCTATCTAGAAGACTAAAAAACTAGATAATAAAATAATAGAATTGCGTTTAAAGATTGCGCAAAAGATAAAATAAAATATATATTAATTTTGTTGTTCAAAAAATATAAATAATATAAAGTCGAAAAATATCTTAAAGATTAAGAAGAGCAAAAAAGAAATTAAATATATTAAAAAGATATTCGAAGTTTTATTTAATATTATTATCGATTTTTTATTATTTGCTCTTTTGTTCTCTAATACTTTGTTAACTCTTATAAATAATTTTGTTACTAACAAAATTGTTATAATTTATTAGAGCACTTTTTTAAATTCTTAAATAACTTCTATATGTTTTCGAAAATAAAATATTCTTTTTATTTAATAAAATATTTCTAATTTTCTTGTTGTAAAATTTCTTCAATCTTATATTGTTTCTCTTCTTGTAAATAAAAATATAATTAATTTGTTAATTTCAATAATAAGGTATAAAATACTAGAAATACTTTAATATTCTTAAGTAAGTCGAGTTGTAATCAACTAATTCCTTTGTCTTTTTAACAAAAAATAATTTAACTTTAATATAATTTAATTTTTTGTTTAACTTTTTTGTCTTAAGATTTTTTGTAAAAAGATATATTTTATTTTTCTTTTTTAATTAAGATATTATTTTTTATTTTTTGTTCTAATACTTAATTGATTTTTTTGTATTTTCGAGATTTATTGTATATCTTTTTAATATTGCTATTCTTTTAATTATTAATTGCGTTAATAAATATTTTTACTTTTCTTTAGAAAGATTAAATTCTTTGTTATAATTAACAAAAAATAGAGTTATTTTAGTAATATTTGAAATCTTTATATTAAGTGTTAATTGTATTAGAGATAAAAATAATACTTAATTATTGTAAGTATTATTAATATAATATCTTAAATATTATTATAAACTTTATTTTTTTTGCTTTGTCTAATTATTTGTAATCGAGTAATAGATAGTAAATATTTTAAGCCTTGTTTTTAATATTAATAAAAATATCTTTTAATAGTTAGACGTAAAGAGCTTGTCTCTATTACTAATTAATTCTTTAAATATATTATAATATCTTATAAGTTAAATTAATATAATATATTCTAGTTATTCTATTATAAACTTCTCTTTGCATACAATAATATATAAATATTTAATAAGTTTGTCAATTATTATTAGTATCGAACTATATTTATTTTTAACTACTAAGTTTGTTAACTTAGACAACTTAATAATAAAGTTTATTGTAACTTTATCTTATAACAATTTAAGTAATTTCCAATATTAAATTTTATTATAACTCGCATATATATTATATTTGTTTTGCTAATAACTAAGATATTGTTTAATATATATCTTAACAACTTGTCTTATCTAGAAAAACTAACAATACTATTATAAAAACAAAAGAATTATAATTATTTTTAGATACTTTTGTAGTAATTTATTATAATATTTCTTTATATATTTGTTAGTCTAATCGTCGAACTCGATTTGCGAAGAAACTACTAAGTAATTAGACTCGAGAAGCTTAACTTTAAAAAATCTTAAACTTTAAAAAATCTATAACTTTCTTGTATTTTATACGTATTTTATCAAAATTAGATTATTTTGTAAAAAAAATTAGCGGGCTTTTAAACAAAGGAAGAATTACTTGATTTAAACTAGTTTGTATAGCACAATTAATTAATTTAGCTTTGAATTGAACGAAGAAGTCTATTCAAATTCTCAAGTTAAACAAAAAAAAATGTGTTCGACTCGATCCAACAACTACACTAATATTTGTCGATTTTGTTAATAAGTATTTAAAGTTTTTCTCTTTTTATTAAAAATTTTTCTTTATTATTTTTAAGTATTTGTAAGATAGCATTTAGCTTGTACTTATTTATTAATAATAATTTGTCTTTGTTAATCTTAAGTATATTATAATTAAACAATTCTTTTGTTTTTGTATAATTACTTCTTCTATTAAGTGTGTTTGCTCTACTATTGTTTTTATCTAAAATATATTATATTCTAAATTTATATTGTTCGACTTGCTTTAATTGTTGTATTTGTCTTTTATTAAATTATTTAATAGTAATAAAGTACAAAAGATTCTTATAATTTGTAAGAATTATAAATTTTAATAATTTTTCAATATATACTATTTATAATTTTAGAAAAACTATAATAGCAAATAACTTTTTGTTGTAAAAATTATAATTTTGTTTAATTAGCAAGATTTTCTCCAGAAATATACTATTAAGTATTATATATTATTATACTCTTAATTAAAAATATATATTAATAGCTAAATTTAATATATTAATTTTAATTTTGCTTAACAATTGTAAATTATATATTCTTAATACTAATTTTTTTAAGTATTCTAGCTTAAATCTTAGAATAATTTCTCTTTTTTTAATTTTTATATTTATAATATCTTTTTCTTTATAAAATTTGTCAATAATATTGTATTAATAAAGTAGTTTTTAGTAAATTTCTTATTGTATAGACTAATCGCGTCGATTTGGAAAATCGAGTTCGATTTAAGAAATCGAATCGAAAGTCTTAACAATTCGATTCCTAAAGTTAGAATTAACAATTCGATTCAATTTTAATCTTTAAATCGAAAATCGAATCAAAAAATCGAATCGAATTGTCAAGACTATTATTTTTAGTAAATTTTATCATTTTTAGTAACAATTAATTAATAATTTAATAGAAATAGTTAATTTATTTAAGTTAATTAATAAATATATTGGATTGTTTTTATATTATATATTACTACTATGCATTATGTAGAAAACAATTAAAAAAATCTAAATTTAAACTAAATTTTTAGTATTTTTAGTATTTTTGACGTTCTTAACAATTCGATTCGATTTCAATCTTTAAATCGAAAATTGATTCGATTCGATTCGATTTAATTTCTAAAGTTGAATTGTCGATTCGAGTTAATTTTAAAGTTGAAATCGAAAATCAAATTAACAATTAATCTATTATTGCAATTTATAAAATCTAGAAAGAGTTAAATTTTTTTAATATTAATAGATAATTTTTATTCTTTAATTGCTTGTAGCTTTTTAAAATTTATACATATTTTATATTGTTTAATAATAAATTTAAGAAAGTTAACTTCTTTTTAATAGAATTCGTATTTCTTTAATTTAAAATATAGATTTTTCTTATCTAGATATTCTAGTATTTTGAACAATAAAAATATAATTTATATATTCTTTTAAAATATTTAAATAAATTATAATGTTGTTCAAGTATATTATAACAAATTAATTTAAATATTATTGTAATATATTATTAATTATTTTTTAATATATTGTCGAAACATTGGTAAATTCGAATAACATTACTATATATTTATATAATTTATATTATATACAAAAAGTTATCTTTTATTTTTTCTCTATCTTTATTCTAATTTAATTGTATACTTTTTATAAATTTAATTTAATAAAATATTTTACTTCGAACAATTAATTCTAAAACTTACTAATATTAAAACAATAAATATTAATTTTTTATTATAACATTGTTTAGCTTTTAATAATTAATATATAGACAAAAGATTTTGTACTTTTTAAGTACAAAGAGAATCGAATATTCTATCTATAATTAAAATTTTTTAATAAATTTTTTCTTTTTGTTTTTTGTCAAATATTTGCAAAGTATTGATAACTTTTTTTCGAATTAAATATATATAGATTTAAACGTAAATTGTTTGTTTAATTGAAGTTTAATCTTGTAATTTTACAATCAATATTTAGATAAAATTTTGATTGTTTTTTTTTCTAAAACAAATGCTCTTAATTGTTGTATATTTATAATATATACTTTAGCAATTTTTTTGCTATATTAGATAGTTTAGAACTTTTAGAAGATTTGCAATTTTCTTTACTTATTTTAACTTTATAATTTAATTAACTCTTGTTAATATTTGTCGAATTAAACTTTATTAAATTGTTTTTTTGCAAAAATGCAAACTTGCTACTTATAATCAAATTTTAACTTATTCTTTTATTTATTATCGAATGCTACTAATACGTAAATTAAATATAAATTGCGTAATTATATTGCGTAAATCTAAGTATTTGTATATTTTAGTTAACTTCTAAATTGTGTTGCTTTAATTAAGATATTTTTAAAACAATATTATAGATAGTTATTCTTATTATATTAAAGATTAATTTCTTGTAATATTACTAAATAACTATGAATAGTAGTTTTGTTTCTTTGTTTACTTTTTTATTTTTTGCAAGTAACAAGTTTCTATCTACAATTATTAGATTGTAAGCATTAGACTTCTTTTAAATAAAATATTCTTCTCTTTCTACAAGAGCTTTAATTATAAAATTATTTATTGTATTAAAATCAATTATTGCTATAAGTTAACAACTATTAATTTTAACTAATATATATATTGTTAAGTTTAATTGCTACTATTAAGCTACTATATTGTATTTTTCTAATATATTCTTTATTAAGAAATTTGAACTTTTTTTATTTTTGAGCTGTAACTTCTGCTTCGAACATCTATTTATATTAAGCTTTTTTTTATTGCTAAATTGCTAACTTTAATTTCTTCGAGAATTAGTTAATTTCTTGTTTATTTTCTAAATAAGTTAAATATATATTGTGATAATATATAGTCTAATTAAAATTTGTATATACTATAAGATTTAGTTGTTTTATAATAGTATTAGATATATTTTTAGCTTCTCTTTATATTTGTTTACAATCTTCGATAAACTAGTTAAAGTTTCAAAATAATTTATAATATCTTCTATATATTTGTAAAAGTTCTTTTAGCTATACTCTTTGTCTAAATTAATAACTTAGTTATAAGATTTTATAGTTTTTTAAAGTACTTAATTAACTTTTTGCATAAATACAAGTATCTTGTCTAATAATATTTTATCTAGAACTTTCTATAATTAATCTAAGTTCTCTACTAAATAGTAGTTGTTGTTTAATTTAGTTTCGCGAGTATTTATCTTTGTGTCAATTTGCTTTCTAATATTGTTCTAGCTATTAAATATCTCTCTTAATATAGTGTTAATTTGTTAATAATTTATTAAATTTTGTAATTAATAATCTTTTGCAAAGTAATTCGATTTGCTATATAAATAGCATATTTTCTAAGATTTGTTATCTTGCTTTTTTCTAAAATTCTTTTTTTGCGTTATTAAATAAAATCTAATTTTATAGATATAGACTTACAATAGTTTAAATTACTATACTTCTAACTAGAATAAAATTCTCTCTAATAATATTCGATTGTCGATTTAAAGAAGCTTTTTGTTTTTTTGTAAAAATAATTATATTGTTTTTTTATAACTCTTTTATATAGCTTGTTGTCGAGATCGATAGCTACTTTAATAAGATCGAATGTATTGCTAATAAATTTATTATTGCGTATAATTTTGTTTTTGAGATTGTTCTTTAGATTTTGTCGAAATATTGTTTTATTCGATAAAATTAGTATATTTTTAAAATCTTGCTACGTAGTGTATTGCAAAAATTTGTTAGATTAAATATTAAACTACTCTTTTTGCAATTTGTTTCTTATTAAATGTTTCGAAGATTCTTCAAAGTTCTCTTTTGAAGTTGTTGAAATTTATAAATAATGCACAAGAATTTTTGTTAAAATTTTTCAAATACTTATATAAGTTTGACTTAAGTTAATATTGAGCTCTTTTTCTAAAAAAAAAATTTAATGCAAAAATTGTCTTCTAATTTGCTAAAACAAAATAAAGGATAAAATAAATATTTATTTGTATAAGTTAGTTCTTCAAATCGATATAATCTTTATAATAGACGTTAGATTTGTTAATTCTTATCTTGTTATTTTTATTAAACATTAATCGATATAATATTAATAAGCTAGTATTCGAGATAGAGACGCGTTAATCTAATACAAATATTCTTAAAATATTTAGAGTATTATACTAGTACTTTCGTAAGAGATATTAGAGAGAATTTATATTATCGAAGAGATTTGTAGATATCTTCAAACAATATAAACAATTACTTAATAACAAGAATTGCAACCATAATCAATCTTATATTTAATATATCTTTATAGATAATTTAATAAATCAAAGTAACAATAAATAAAGACTTAAGATAAGTTAAACACAATTTATAAGAGAGTTGTATTTAAAGATCTATATATTAAAGAAGATTCTTCTTGCTTATTTAGCTTGTTGTCGAGTATATTAAACTCTACTTGTTTAGCTTGCTATCAAGTATATCGAGCTCTACTTGCTTAATTTGTTGTTAAATATATCGAACATTGTTTGCTTAACTTGCTATCGAATATATTAAGTACTATTTGTTTGTCAAGTTGTCGAACATATATATAGTTGTGCTTCGTACTATATATTGTGTCGTAGATTATATATTATATTGTTTCGAGCTAGATTTGTAATAACTCTTTGCAAGTTTCTTACTCTATTTATTTTCAATTATTAATTAGAAGTTTTGTAACTATTAAAACTTCTATACTTATATAGAGACGTATCTAACTCTTAAATATACTATTAAAATAATTAGTATTAAATTGCTTTGTTATATATTTTGCAAAGTTACTATTATATTTAAAGCAAAAATAGTTGAAATATTAAACTACGCAAAAACTTTGCTATATATAATATATATAATAAACTCTTTTATTATCATTAAAAAATTGCAAAATATTATTTTATTTAACAACTTAATTAATTTTTAGAGTAAGTATAATATTAATTTTAAGATTAATTAACTACTAAAATTGTTATATCTAAATTTAAAATCTTTTAACAAAAGCAATTTTAATTCTTATCTAATAGCAATTAATTGCTTAAGAATTAAATATTTAATCTTCTATACTTAATATATTTTCAATTAATATTTGAGTTTTTTTTTAAATTTAATTAGTATTAATTATTATCTTGAGAAAAAAGATGCAAAGAATATATAAAATTTAATCAAAATACTATTAATTAAATTACTAATATTAAATACAAAAAAAGATATATAGAGAACGTTATTGTTAATCTTTAAGCAAAAAGTTTGAAAATATTTAATAATAATAAAATAAAATACAATTTATATTATAGATCTTAAGTTGAATTTAATAATATTATCGAGTCTAGCATTATTAATATCGATATTAATATCGAGATTAATATAATAGAGAGTTTTTAATTTCTATTGATTTCTATAGATTTAATACAAACTCTTTTAATATTGTAATATGTAATATTCTTTACTCGTAGACTTGTTATTAATAATTCCAAAAACTTGTACTTAATCAAAATCTTAATACAAAATTTCGATACTATATAGCATTCTTTATAAATTTCGAAGTACAAATAGTAAAGTAATCTTTTGCTTTATCTTTTTTTTGCGCTTGCGTTTTTAAATATTTCCCAAAATATTAAAACTAGAGTTAAAAATATATTGCGCAATATTGATTGTATTTAAATTGCAATTAATTAAATAAGTTAATTTTTTTTGCTTTCTACTATTAAATAAAAATACAATATTTTAAGAAAATATCTTTTGCAACGCATTTAATATTATATCTTTTAACAATTGTTAATATTAATAAGATATTTGCAATATTTGCAACAATCGAAAAATCTTGCTATTAAAGATATTATTGTTTTTAATATTTTTTCTCGATAAATTAGCTTTATTTCTTTTAATATTTGTATCGAATTTTTATCTATTATTTTTCTATTTTCTTTTTGTAAACAATACTTTTAAGATATTGTTTAACAATTATTAAATTTTTTGCATTTTATACTCTAACAAAACTAAATTAAATAATAGAAATATTTTAGCTTTCTTTATATTTATTTTGTTTTTGTCTCTCTTTATTTCTATTAATATTTTATTGCTATTTTTTTCTAATATTTAATCTTATTTTAGTATATCGAGAATCTTAGTACTATATTTTTATAAAATATTTCAAATATTGCTTAATTTATGTTTTAGATTTTTGTTATTAATTATTAGATATTTCTATATATCAAGAATCTTTAGTATTGTATTCGATATTAATAGAGTTAAAATAAATTGCAAAAAAAAACTTTTCAAAAATATTTATTGTCTTTTGCTCTCTTTACTTCTTTAGCTAATATCTAATTTTAAAAAAAATTAAATTTATTTTTTTCTTATTTTAAATTTAACTTCTTATATTAATTAGTCGAAATTTAATTGTTCGAATAGCAAATTAAACAATATAAATTTAATTTGATTTTTTCGAATATCAATAATATTGTATTATTTAGATTTATATTTATAAAAAATCTTAATTCTATTTTGCAATAATAGTTATATCTTTTCTTTAATATAGAATTGATTTATCTCTATATATTTCGAAGTATATTGTATTTTCAATTTACTACTTTCAATTTTTTTTTTGATTTTTATTTCTTTGTTTCTATTAAATGTTTTTGCTTATTATTAATTTTGCAATTTTCGAAATTTGTTTTTTCTACTATCGATTTCTTAATTAACGCTCGATTTAATATATTTTTTTTACTTCGAATTTCTTTACACTATTGCAAAAATAGAAAAATAAAATATATTTGCTTTTTGTTGTATTAATTTGTTCTATTAAGTTATTAATATATTTTTGCAATCGACCAAAAAAAAATTAAATATAGATTTTTCAAATATCTAAATTGTCAATATCTAGCTTATATGCATTTATATATATTATAATTTTTTAAAAAAAAAAATTCTCGAATCTTTTTTAAAAAGTACCTTAAATATATTTTTTGTTATTAATAACTATAGAGACAAATATCGATTATATTTACTTTATTGTTTTCGATAAATAATTTAAAGTTACTATCTATTGTTAAATATATTTTTATATTCTATTTATATTGCTTATTTTGTCTATATATATAATTATTTTTGAAATATCTTAAAAGCTTTTAATTTGCGCTAGTAACATATGTTGTAAATCTTTTATATATTTTTCAATATATTTAATTAGTTTGATCGTTGAACTGGGTCGAACATATTTTTTTTTGTTCAACCCAAGGATTCGAACAGACTTCTTTGTTTAACCCGAAGATAAATGAATTGATTGCGCTACGCAAACTAGTTCAAATCGAGTAATTCTTTTTTTGTTTGAAAGCACGCTAAATTCTCTATAGAACAACGTAATTTTGATAAAATACGTATAAAATACAAGAAAGTTATAACTTTTTTAAAATTTAAGGTTTTTTAAAGTTAAGCTTCTCGAGTAGACTGACCGTCGGGCCAGGTTATGATATCACCCCTCTGGCCCGACCCGGCGCCAAGATCGGGTCGTGACAATTTTTTGGAATCGAATCGCTCAAAGTAGTTTAGCGCGAAGCGCGCTAAACTACTTATAGTAATCGACTAAACTACTTTGAGCGATTCGATTCTTCGATTTTTTTGACCTAGGTCTTGGCATTTGCACGTGACATTTCTGGGTTAGCGCGGCCAGTCTATTCTCGAGCCCGATTACTTAGCGATTCCCTCGCGAAATCGAGCCCAACGATTAGACTATATTTAATAAAACTAAATTGCAAATATATTTTCGATTTATTTAGAGATATTTTAAATATCTTTATATTAGAGATAAATTTGTATTGCTTTTTTATGTCTTTTAGAATCTTATTATCAAATATAGTTAATATATCTACTATTAATATTTTAGAATATAATTGTATACAAAAAATATTAAAACAAATATAATTTGTTCGAATTTTCTTTTATTTGTTTACAAAATACAATTTGTTAATAGCAAATATACAAAGTTGCAATTAATAAACTTATAACGCAAAATATTGTTAAAGAAATTTTTAAATATAATAATTTCGAAACTTGTAAATATTGTTTTAGTTTAGTTTAATTATTAAAAACTTTATATTAAATATAGTAGCAACACTAATTATATATATAGTCTCTCTTATATTTTTCTTTAGTATTTTTGATTTTTTGTTATTGTCTTTTAATATTAGTAATCGACAATTAATAATCTTTTTTAGCTTTTTATATTAATTATTTTTTGAAGTAAAAAGAGATATAATTATTAATGCAATTTTTAATAGCAAAGATATAAATAGCGACATCTAATATTATAAACTTTTTTTAAATTTTGTTTTCGCTATTACAATTATATTATTTTTTAGAATAATATCGAACGCATAAAATTGCTTCTATTTAATTTTAAACTTAAATATATTTTAACAATATTAATAATCTTTTTTTTAATTGTTTTGTAATTAATGTCTTGCAATTATTTATTTTATTCTCTATTTTAGAATATCGCAAAGATTAAGAGATAAAATCTAATAATAAACGTTAACTTTGCTCGATATATTAAATTAAGAAAATAATTAATTTAAGTTAACAAAATATAGTATAAGTGTTTTTAATATATTACTTTCAAAAATAATATTAAAATAATAGAAAGTAAGAGTTTTGCTCTCAAATCTAATGCAAAAAAAAATAAAACAATATTATAACAAATATTATATTCGATGCAAATATATTCAAATATACTAAATGCTAGTGCAGCTATTGCGTCGAAACTAATCTCTAGTGTCAGTTCTAGCGCGGCTCTAACATAAGCGAGCCCTCTAGGGTTCGCTTTAGGGTTGTTTCTTTTTTTGCATAGGTTTGACTACTGAGGCAACCTCCTATAACGACATCCATCCACCCAATCACCCCAATGCGCCATGGCATAAACCGTTTCAGCTACCCAAACCCAGTACGCTATGTCCCCAACTATACCTCCCACCACAACGCCAAACCACCGCACACCCTACCCTCCACCTCCGTCTGAGAGCGTACAATCACCAGCAATCCCGATCTACCTCGCAAAAACTTGAGCAACGGGCACATTTCGGCCGCAGAGCAGCCGCAAAGGAGGATGGCTGGTGGTGGCTCTAATGAAGCGAGTCCCGGCGGGAGGGGAAGAGGGAGCCACGAAGACCGGCGGTCTATTCAGGCGGAGAGCTCGGGCGATGAGATCACGCCGTTGGCTTCACGGGAGCGGGGAAGTGCGTCGGGGAGGAATTACAGCTCTACGGGTACAACGGTTGGGGATGCGGCGGGAGATGAGCGTGTGGCGGATACAGGGGCGGGGGAGGCGAGGAAGCGGAGGGGAAGGAGGGGGAATAGTGGTGGTGATGGGGATGGGGATGGGGATGGGAAAGAAGAGGAAGGGTGGTGGTCAAGGGTAGTGGAGAAGTTTGGGAGTGTAGAGCTGGATAATAAGGGGAGTGTAGCGAGGGATCATCTAGCTCTTGGTATGTTGCGCTCTCCTCTTTCCATGTGTATAGCGCTCTCTTTCCCCTCTTCTTCCCCCTCAAGTTCTACACTTCCTCTCCCCTTATCACAATCCATCCTCCCCCTTCCATACCCACCTCCTCTCCCCATCCGCCCCGACACCAGAAATTAACACGACAAAGAACGTACCTTCCTAGCCTGGCTCCGCACCTCCCTCTCCTTCGCCGGCATCGGCATCGCCATCACCCAGCTCTTCCGCCTCAACACCACCATCCAGCAACGCGACGGCTACATGCCCTCCAACCCCCCCAACACCTTCCATCTGCGCCAGCTCGGCAAGCCGTTGGGCGCTACGTTCTTGGGGATCGCGATCATGGTGCTGGCGGTTGGGGGGAGACGATACTTCGAGAGCCAGGTATGCTACCGCATCAACCTAATTTGATCTTGAATTTTCCCCCCAAGTCCTGCTCCGGGGTTTTCTGCTGCAATTTTCTCCTCCTCTAACGCTTGACCTGCGCTTTATGTCAAAATTTCCGAAGCGCTAGCAGGCCGTGCGCGAACGAAAGAACGAGTAGCTGACCAAGGCACACAGTACTGGATCATCCGCGGCAAATTCCCCGCCAGCAGGGGCAGCATCTTCCTCGTCACAGCCGTGACCGTGGCGCTGATAATCACCAGCCTCGTCGTGGTCGTCACAGTGGATCCGAGCGCGTTCGAGAAACGACGTTAATATGCTTCCTCGCTTGAAAACAACGGAAAGGGAAGCAGGGTTTTGCTAGGTACAGATATCGTGGCTTCTTCAGAGAAGAAATCATCACAGGCGAGGGGAGTATCGAACAAAGCACCACGAGACCCCCCCATCAGCAGCCTCGAACACTATTTCCCCATCCTTGGGAGCCAGGGGGGACGACCCCAACGCCGCGCCAGAGCGTTTGCCAGACAAAGCCGCCACGCTGTGTTTCGACACCCATCGGCCTGCGAGCTGTTCATGCCACACGTCCAGAAGTCGAGGGCAGACCCATCTTTCTGATAGAGCGCTACGAATTGAGCTCATCGATATCAGAGGATTGAAGTGGGATTCAGATCATCGGCGGCACAATCGCAGAAGACAGGTCGATTTGACGTGCGAGGAATGGCGTTCCTTGCGCCCTGCTTGTGCGGATGGGGTTTTGAGGGATAAGGGCCTCACGAAGAGGGGATTGGGGTGGATGTTGGGGGGGGGGGTGCTGGATGTGTAGGGGGAGGGGACATGGTGTAGCGTTGGTGGAGGGGATGGAGGGTTTGGCCTTGATGGGGGTACGGAGGGCTGGAATCATGGTAGGGGAAAGCGTCTGTTCGTGGGGGGGGGGGAGGATCCTTTGGGATGATGAAGCACTGTATTCTACATTCGTAGGAAAGCTGGGAGAGTAGTACTGGCACTTCTTTATCAGTGAGATAAAGCAGCAGCAGCGCGGACCTTCCAAGGTTTGCTAGGAATCGGAAGAGCAGCAGGCAGCAGACGTGACGTTATGCTTTGTACCTATTCCATCTATCTAGCTCCGCATCAAAACAGAAACACATATCTCATCGCTCATCCCTCCCCTCATCAAACTCACCCCAAGCCCCACCCAACCAGGGAGTAACGTCGCCCTAGATAAGCTGCTGGAAAGCCCGATTGATCGGCGAGCGGACCTTGTCCCCCTTGTAGAAATCCACCGTGGCAAGTGCGCGCTTGGTGATGCCTTCGGGCGTGAACTCAAATTTCTGCTTGCCCGTCAGCTCTTTGGCCCCTTTCTCACTTCTCGAATCGAGAAAAAAAGGGATCTTCTCGACTTGAGGGAAAACCGGTAGGGGATGACTCACTTTGTAGACATCCATATAAGGCCCACTAGCCCCAAACCTATTCAGCCCGAACTGCTCATGCGAGTACCGCTCCCAGCCAAGCGTCGACATCGCCTCCACACTCATGGACGGGATACCGTCGGGAATGACCTTCAAACGGTATTCTTTGCTCTGGGTGTCGAAGACCTCGAAGCACGGCATGCTGACCACGCGCGCTTTGAGGTTGTGGTTGTCCTTCATGTACTTGACGGCCTCGATGCAGATGCAGACCTCGGAGCCCGTGCTCACGAGCGTGATGTCCGCGCCCTCGGTCTCGACGCTGACGTACCCGCCCTTGATGCCGTTCTCGATCGTAGACGTCTCTAGGTTGGGCAGGTTCTGGCGCGTCAGCGCCAGGATGCTGGGCGTGGATTTGGACGTCAGGGCGACGTAGTAGGCGGCGCTGGTCTCGTTGCCGTCGGCGGGGCGCCAGACCATCATGTTGGGGAGAGCGCGGAAGTGGGCCAGCGTCTCGATCGGCTGGTGGGTGGGGCCGTCCTCGCCGAGGCCGATGGAGTCGTGTGTCGCGACGTAGATGACGCGGCAGTGGGAGAGAGCGGAGAGGCGGACGGAGCCGGCGGCGTAAGAGACAAAGTTTAGGAAAGTGCCGCCGAAGGGGATGATGGTCCCGTAGGCGGCGAGGCCGTTCATGATGCCGGCCATGGCGTGCTCGCGCACACCGTAGCGGATGTAGCGGCCGCCCCAGTCGCCGATGCCGAGGTTTGGGGGTTGGAAGTCGACGGCGTCCTTCCAGCGGGTGTTGTTGGATCCGGTCAAGTCTGCGGAGCCCCCAACGAGGTCAGGGATGACCCCGTGGATCGCTTCGAGGACGGCCTCGGACAGCTTTCGGGACGCGGTGGCTTTATCGGTGGGCTTGTAGGTTGGCAGCTTTGTCTGCCAGCCTTCAGGGAGCTTGCCGCTCAGACGTCGCTTCAGGTCATCGGCTTCCTTAGTGTGTTTCTTGCTGTACTCGTCGAACATCTTGCTCCATTCCTTCTCCTTGGCAGCGCCTTCTGAAGCATGTGCGTGATACATGTCGTACACTTTCTGGGGGACAACGAAGCTTTCCTCCGGGTTGAAGCCGAATTTCTCTTTGACTTGTTTGCAGTCATCCGCCTTCAGGGGGTTCCCGTGCACCCCTCCAGTACCTTGCAAGAGCGAGCCGAAACCAATGGTGGTTGTGAGCTTGATGACTGAAGGCTTGTCCTTGACGTCCTTGGCCGCGGCGAGTGCCTTGTCGATGCCCTCTAGATCATGGTCACCGTCTTTGACCCATTGGGTATGCCAGCCGTAGGCTTCGAAACGTTTCATGACATCCTCCGTGAAGGCTACCTTAGTGTCCCCATCTGATATTCACTATCAGCCGTTGCCTCACAAACGTATTAAGAAAACTGCTCACCAATCGAGATGTGGTTGTCGTCATACACCATGATGAGATTTCCCAACTGCAGATGGCCCGCCGTGCTGGCAGCCTCGCTGGCGATACCTTCCATAGCACACCCATCTCCGAAAAAGCAGAATGTGTGATTGTTGATAAGCTCGAAACCAGGCTTGTTGAATTCGGCAGCAGTGTGAGCTTGGGCAATGGCAAGGCCAACAGCATTGGCGAAACCCTGACCAAGAGGACCAGTGGTCACTTCGATACCCGGTATATCCTGAGCTTCTGGATGTCCAGGGGTGATACTGTCAACTTGCTGAGAGCCGCAGATTTGGGTTAGCGCGTGCCCAAAGGCTGCGGTTGAGGTGGGACTTACTCTGAAGTTCTTCAGGTCATCTAACGTAACCTTGTAGCCAAAGAGGTGTAGTAGTGCATATTGTAACATGCAGCCATGACCGTTCCTAGCAAAGATAATGGGTCAGCATCCATGTACCAAGTATTCATACGAGAGTTTGCCCTTGTCGGCTCCACAACGAGGCCCGTCTCCCATGCGCTGGGTTCAGAGCAGAATGGCAGACTTGGAGATTCCTGAAAAAAGACGCTCTACCTACGAAAGAACGAATCGATCTCGATTGACCCAGTCAGGATTCGAGGGGTTGAAGGTCATGAATTTGTTGAACATAACATGAGCTACTGGAGCCATGCCCATAGGGGCTCCAGGGTGCCCGGAATTGGCCTTGAAGGTCGCATCGATCTGTCGAAACAGTCAAGAGTCAGCCGAATCCTGCAACCAAGGCTTGATATGCTCATGGCAGGCCAATTGCGAGAGACAAGATCTCTACATAAGATTTAGGACAAGGTGGGGGATGTACCGCGAGAAGTCGAATGGTATTGATCGCCAATTCGTCATCCTTTCCGTAACCCATATTTGCGAGTGCTGGTGGGTATTCTGATAGTTGAATTCAAGATGACTGGGCGGAGACAGCTGTAGGAGCTGTGGAAAGAAATTTTTCAATGGTGAAGAAAAAAGTCGCTCTTCGAAGAAGCGACGACGCATAGTGGGGTCGAAAGATAAACCCGCGATTGTGGTTCGTTCGGGCGGCTAAGCGGGCCTGTTCCCGAAAAGTGGCTCGTCCCTGAGTGCACCATGGTACTCCGTACTTCCAGTCTACCAGGATCAAGTAAGTATTGAAACACGGTCTATTATTCAACTGATCCAAGGACGCAATTTGTTGCTGCCGGGAGACCTCATTCATCAGTCCTCTCTGGGCTTGAAAGCCAACGCCAATCGTAGAAAATGGAATTGGCTGGGTCAAGATAAAACAAGCGCGCACCTTAGGTAAGATTGAGTCCGCGGAGTAAGTTTTGAAATGTGAATGATTCCTGGGATCCTGAAGGCAGGACACCCTGTACAACGTCTTCAGATTGTTCCACAGTAGCCTTCAGCTACCAGCAGCGTGTCGTCCATCATGCGACATAATACAAAAGGCTTCAGTCATCGCTCATAGCAATCGAGGATTCACCTTGTACTGAGTAGCATCAGGTCAAAACGAACAGAAGGACTTCTTCCTCCCGATAAGCACACTTCCTCTATTCCTGTACAGTTGTCGTTGCTTCTCCACCATCATTGTGTGCATTACCTATGGCTTTTCCCAGAAGCATATCAGCTTCAGACTTTGCACCTGGAAAATTCAGCGTCGACCTTGTTTGGTTTCTACTACTATCGGTCAAGAACGTCTCCAGTGTTCTTCGAAGACCTTAGATAAATATTCAGGCAAAATTTTTGGAGTGCTCACCTTCGCCGGAGGACATGAGATTTGCCAACACCACTGAACACATGACAAATAGATCAACGTCTACACGATAAGACGTTGGGGATTCGAACCGATCAGGGCCCATAGGAAAGCGTCATCGAGCCTTGGACCCAGCCCGATCGTCGAACTCGATTTCCAAAGTCCTTTGCGTGAGCATTCCAGAAAAGCTGGCCTGAAAGTACGTGGATCGATGTTACCAGATCAACAACTCGAGTCCGTATCAACGTCATAAGAACACGCTTGATATCCGTACTAATGTAGAGACAAGAGCTAATCATTCAAGTGGTCGGTCTATATCGTCCACAATTAGTTTCATCTTTATGGTCAGCAACTCACTCGATCGCGTATTACACCATGGACTCAATCACGGGACATGGGGCCTTTTCCCCTTCTCAATTGTGGTGCGTCGTGTTCGAGGTGCAATTATTCGAAAGCAAGGTCGAGAACCACTCCTCTGTAGGTCAATATGATGTACCGAAACAGTGACCGAAAGTGGTGCCTGCGCAGTGGCTTGACGGACTAAATCACACCCACATTGACGTACAACTACGATAGATGTATTAATGACAGAAAATGAAGCAGCCCCGTGGAGCTCGGCCAGCTTATCTGCATGATGTGGGTAGAACATGAGTCTCGACTCGAGTCGATTCGTGTAGCAACAAGTAATAAATACCTCAATGGAGAGCTAAATCGAATTCTTGGCCGAAAAGTAGATGTGGTGATAGCTGTACGAAGTATTGTCAGGCAAGGCAAGTTGGTGATGATCTCGACCGGCCCATATGGGTGCATACCGGTGCGACCAGTCAGCTGTTGAGGCCGCCCCTGGAAAGATTCTGGAAGCCTTGGTAGCCCCGGAGATTATCGCCGGAGCGCTCCTAGCAGCGGTACCGTTGAATGGCGAATTTTTAGTCGAGTCCGTGCTCTGCTTGTTCCCTTCTCCAATTCGTCTGTTTCTCAACACGTACCAGAAATTTTCTCGTGCCTCGTGCATCCACAAAGATTTATTCCAGTTTACGAGGGGCATGCAGCCAAAAAGTCGGAACTACCAGCCCAGCAGAGGCTGCGGTACCTGGTCTAGTGTTAACAAGTAGTCTGCTTGATCTGCTCGCCAATGCACGACTATCAAGAGGAAAAAGTCGGTAGCTTGATAATTATAGATTCCCAATAGCTTGCACAATGTCTGAAGTCATGGTCTGGACTATCTCCTTCCTTTCCTCGTTCGCAGAGTCCTTCGTCCAAGCAAGAGATGGCTATTGCGACAAAGCGTGCGTGTGATGCTTGCCACCGGCGTAAGGTGAGGGTTTATCGATCTGATATTGGGTCCGAGGACTGAATCGCTGCCATGTCAGGTCCGGTGCAACAGCCGTCAACCATGCGAGAACTGTAGCCAGGCCGGCATCCTGTGCACCTATGATGCCGTGCCTCAGCGAAAAGGACCGAAAGGAAACAGAGCCAAGGTTATCTCAGAATTGCGCCAGACTCAGAAAAAATGCGAGCTGCCGCATTTGACTTCAGCTAGTCCGCCTGGCTCTCCAAGAGATACCAGAACGTCCGGACTGCTGACTCAAGAGATCAATGAGCAATGCATCGATTTCTTCTTCGTCCATATCTACCCTACTATGCCGGTTCTTACCAGAGATCAGATGAAACAGACCTCTATTGACATGGACCAATCGACAGAGGCTTGTTGTCTGCTGTGCTCTCTGTCAGCGTTCATGATGATTCAGCCAGGGATGGAGCAGAAGCCATGTCAGCCCGGTAGCAGATCGCCTGGTCCAGGTACCAACGCAGCGCTCGGAAACTCGCTCATGGAGGAAGCGATACGTGTGCGGAGGGCATTCGACTATGTGGAAGCTCCTAGTGTGGCTACCGTCATAACGTCATTCTTCCTTTTCGGATGCTGTTTTAGTCTGAATAAGCACAACACCGCCTGGATACACCTCCGTGAGGCGACCGCCTTGGCCCAAATCTTGGGTATGCAAGAAGAAAATACGTACCTTAAAGGAGACCCGGTTGGAAGCTCGCTGAAGAGGCGTCTGTTCTGGTTACTGTTCGTCACAGAGAGGTATGCCTTCGGCTTCTACGTACTGCTGTCTACTCGACTCTGCTGACAGCGCTGTATCAGGGCATATGCATTGCAGAAACATAGACCCGTCACGTTGCACGCAACCATAGAACTTCCGATCCTTAATCTCGATCCATCGAACTCAATTGCGGGCTTCTGCCATCTGGTCAATCTCTACCAACCCTTCGACGACATGTTCATTGGCCTGTGGAACAAGACTCGGACAGATTACTCGACGTTCTGGCTAGCACGAATGCAACGGCAAATACTGGCAGCGCTACCAGTCTACTTAGATACTACCGAGAGCCAAGCAGCAGAACTCAGGACCTCGCAACATTGGCTTCGAACCATGGTATGGCAGCTTTCCATCGCGAACGGCTATCTATCTTCCACTTCACCGGACGCTTCTATGACCTTTACATACCCAATTGAGATTGCGAAAGATCTTGTAGCGGTCACCAATGCCGTCTCCCAACAATCAATGGATATCCACGGCATAGGGCTTGTAAGGCACCTTCTCAGACATGACTGATGCGAGCACTAACGTATCATAGATAGAGAAAGTCTTCGATGTAGCATGTACACTCATCGATGTTATGTCTTGCGTACCCATATATTCTACGAAGTTTGAGCTGGGCCCGCTGGACTACCTTACGCAGCTCATAGATCTCTTGTCAACCCTGCGCGGTGGCGAAACACGGTACATGCCTCTGATGGTAATCAAGATTCAGGAAACATTACCTGCTATCGCTCCCACGATAATCCAGTCGCTTTCGCTTAACATATCTGACGGCCGTAAGAGAGATGTCAAAGTCAAGCGGTCAAGTTCCCACTCATCAGCTTCGAGTCCTTTCTCTACGCCTCCGTTAATGCAATTTTACCCACTGGCGTGACTTTCGGGTTCAGCAGACCTTGGCGTTGTATCCTCAATGTATGGTGGCGATTGTCTTTAGTACACTACAGCGGTTGCTTCTTGACTGAGCTCAATTTTGGTGAGCCTTACTGATACCTGTACCTAAGTGTACCGTCCATGCGGATGTTTCAAAGGAACTCAACGAGATCCTCCCAAAGCCTCTGTCCGAGCCTGCGATCTTCAAGTAGCTAAGCGAGGTCTTTTGGAGGACCCTCGGCCTGTGTTTGTGACACTGCCGAACTCACGCGACTTGCATGTTGACAGTCATAGGCTTATCATAGTTACAGTAGGCACTCCATAAAGTAGTCAGCGATGAATCCTATTAGCCTGGTCCAATCCTCGGCCTGTAGACAAAGTCAGCGTCAGCGTCAAGACTAGTCTTACAGCAGTCCGACAGCATCATCTCGACGCTCGACCCTGTGGAGGGCGAAAGGGTAGGGAGAAACGTACATGTCGTGATGTTCGCTCAGATTGCTCAAATACCGATTTAGTTCCTCCACACGCTCCTTATGAGTCTTCGTGCCTTCACGTTTCAGCCGTTCGTCTAGCTACAAAACAATAAGTCAGTCAGCCAACGACAGAAGCGGTTGAGCCATACCCTTCGCCGTCTGCGTTCCTCGTGCCTTAGCTCGGCCTCTGTCTTGCCTCTGTCGTGCGCAGAGATATCATCCTCGACAGGAGGTTGCTCATCTGCTCCCCTCTGAGCGACTGCGTTGTTTTCTGGTTTGTAAGCTTCCTCCGCCCGGTCTTCGTCCGCATGTTTCGTGGACTGCGTCGCGGCCTCAGGACTCTCTGGTGACTTAGGGCGCTTCTTCTTCTTCTTTGTGATCTTCGAGGACGGGTTGATACCTTTCAGCTTGAGGCTGCCGCCACCGGTGGAGGCGTATTCGTCGCCTGGCATCATTCTTGGTTGTTGAGTTGAGAAGGGCAAGATCGATAAGATCGTATCCCTTCTGTAGGGCTGAAATCCGGGGAAGCGCTAGTAGGGATTACAGAGCTTCAAACCCCTTTCCCTTCAGTATCATCTCACAATCATGTCGGAAGCACATGAAGACCTCTCGCATTGCCAAAGAGACCGCACGGGCCGTCAAGCAGGTGACGGAGGCTGACTTCGTGCCCCACCGACAGACCCGCTCCTTTGCAACATCACTTCAGGCCTTTTCTGCGAATGGCACATCTCTACTGGACATTGGGAAAAAGGAGGTGAAGCAAGAAGATTCGAGCGATGACGATTCCCCCCTATCTTCAGCAGCTTCAGTAGCCAGTTTTGACATCGAAGATGCCATCACCACAACACTATCGTCGAAGAAGCGCAAGCGCGGCGCTGATACCCCAGCTACAACGGTGACCAGCATTTCTGTAGCTACCAGCACAAGGACATCGCCCCGCAAATCAGCTGGCAATGACAACGCTGGAAAGCCCAAGAAGACAAAGCGACAGCCTGCTAAGCAAATAGTCAATGAGACCGGAAAAGTAGAGATACATCCACCGGCAAACTGGGCAGAGATCTACGATGCGGTCAAGGAGATGCGTAAGAAGGTCCTCGCACCTGTCGATACCATGGGTTGCGAGACATTAGCAGTGGAACATCTTAGCCCTCGGGTAAAGAACCATTTCACCCGACTATAGAAGTATGCATGCTGACACCCATTCTTAGGATAAGCGTTTCCAAACCCTCATTGCCCTTATGCTCTCCTCCCAAACCAAGGACACCACCAACGCCATCGCCATGCGCCGCTTGCAAACCGAGCTTCCGCACCCCGGTCTTACACTCGAAAACATCATCGCCGTCGACCCTGTGAGCCTCAACGAAATGATATTCGTCGTCGGCTTCCACAATAATAAGACCCGCTACATTAAAGCTACTGCGCTCATCCTACGTGATCAATTTAATGGCGACATCCCGGACACGATCGAAGGCCTCATGAGCCTCCCTGGCGTGGGGCCCAAGATGGCATACCTCTGTCTGAGTGCTGCATGGGGAAGGACGGAAGGGATAGGCGTGGATGTGCATGTGCATCGGATCACGAATCTATGGGGATGGCACAAGACGAAGGCACCGGAAGAGACCAGGGCAGCGCTGGAGGCTTGGCTGCCAAGGGACAGATGGCACGAGATCAATCACTTGTTGGTCGGGTTTGGACAGACAATCTGCTTGCCTGTGGGACGCAAGTGCCATGAGTGTACATTGAGTCAGGGGCTCTGTCCGAGTGCAGTGGTGCAGAGAAAGCTGGTTAAGAAGGCTGTGAGGAAAGCGGCAGTGAAAGTTGAACCGGGGACAGGGAAGGTTAAAGCTATTGAAGAGACTGTAGAGGTCAAAGAGGAGGAGAAGACCGCTGTGAAACTGGAACAGAGTTGAACAAGCTTTCCGCTGAGCGTGTGACGGTGCTGTCCCTTTTGCAGATCATGGATAAGCAGCGGCTTGACGCCTGGCTTTCGCTTTTTTTGAGGGTTTGCTGAAAAGACTAGGAGTGTGAAGTTCAAATTTTGCATGGAGCATTATGGTTCCTGGTTCGAGGCATCCCGTATCTGGCCGTCGAATTCTCATTGAGAGAAAGAAACACAATATGAGCTTTACTGAGCAGTCCCGTGGTTGAGTTGCTTGACATGCTATCCCACTGAGAGAGTCGTGGCGAGAGCCTCAAAGCCACTGGCTCGAATCGGTGCAGCATACTGTTCTCATTGACCTTCAATTCTCCAGACTGGATTGAACCGTGTTCGGGGCCAAGGTGAACATTTGCTAATCTTTCCATAGACTGGGAAGCATGGTATATGTAAGTGCTACAGCAAATGTGCCATCTGCAGACATAGCTAACAGACTCCCGTGGTCCCGAATTTACATAGAGTGTGTGGCATATTTGATATTAGATCTCAACACAGAGTTCTAGTGCTACAAGGACATTCTGGGCTGTGATGGTCTCATTGATCCCTTGGCAGCATCGTTGTTGGCGCCACTTTTGACAGAATTCCCGGAAGTTCTGGTTTGCCGCAACTCCCACGGACCGATGCTTCCAGATTTCGAACCTGCTAGGATCTGTCCCTTGGTTGTCATTGATCCATGACTGATGTCTTACCCCAGCTACATAACGGTGACGGCTTTGGCTGGAATTCTGATTGCTTCCCTCACTCACACCAACAGGTGCGATAACATGGTCGGCCATCAGTCGCTTTGCCAATGTTTCCAGAAGAAGTGGACCTAGCTTGATAGTCTAACAGCTTTTTGACACAGGATATGCGTACTCTTAGCCCATGTGACGGACAAAGTGATGGTTGCTCTGCAAATCACTCCCGCATTCATCCATTTTCGTCAGATAACCGGCTGAAAGAGTGATATGGGCGAGGTCAATGTGATGGACTGCGCTGAAAGCAACACCTAACGAGAGCGACATTCTCTCCGGTGTTCATTCACAATTTCAGCCAGATTAATGGAAGCGAGCAGTGAAGGAAGAGGTGGTTTGAGGGAATTACTTCACATCGCCGTGTTATCGAAGCTGAGTATTTGAAGACTCTCCACCTCCCACTTCCTTTCTAATAATCTCTCTACACACCTTCAATTGCCAAACTCGAGCTCGGCCATCTTCCAAAGCCGAATACCACTTCCTCGTACAACTCGAGAAACGAACACCTCCTACCACATACATAAGCCTGGTAAACTATATAAACCCATCCCTTATATAAGCACTTAATAACCTGCATCAGCAGACTCGGCTAGCATCGTCGGCGTGTGGCACGCTTGTCACATTGCCTTGCTTACCAAGATAAGCCCAAGCGCGGCTCCCATCTAGCAGGGTGCCCCAGCTCAGCACTGATCCTTTACTTCACTTGTCACCCGGTCACATCAATACTTGAAGGTTATCACACATCTCAAATACCCTCGAATCCCCTCAATCTACCCATTCTCATTACCCAACGGGTAATTTGCGTCATCTCAATTCAAGTGAACGATAGCGGTCAGCAATTTCTTGCTCGACTCCATTTGAGCCATCCGTATGATGTTACAACCAATTCTTCGTATTGCAGTGGCTGGCTCCGCAAGGGCCTTCAGCACAGCGTCCTCGGCCACTCTTTGCTTGGCAGGTGTCTTTCATCAAGGAACCTGGGGTAGACTTCCCACAGGGATCCCGGAGGATGTCACCCAACAGCGGCTGGGACCCTTGGCCGACGAGGATCAACCGCCGTTTCGCCGGATGCGGATGCGAAAGCGGAAGAGAATTGAATTTGAGAGTCAGGGAGACGCTCAAGCATTCCTCGGCGAGGAGCGTAAGAAGCTACAGAAGCTGATCGATCAAAAGCATGATCAAAAGCATCCGGAACGTCAGCAAAAGAAAGCTGAGGATTTGCATCTCAATTCTTCGCAACCGACACTCATGATCATACCCCCGCCGGCGCCGAGTGCGCTCCCAAATTCGGCTCCTGATCAGGCCATCAACTCAAGTCTTCATCAAGTAGACCATCCCCAACCCGAGAAAATGTCTTCTGTCAAGGAGCTGGGCGAGCCAAGCAACACGAAGCCCATCGACGAGGTTGCTATCGAGCACGTTTCGCAACGTTACGCGTCTAACATATGTGAATTACGCCATATTTGCCGACAACGGGATCAGACGGCGGAACAGTTCCACAAAGCTTACCAGAACTACACACTCAAGAAGAAGGCTTTTAGAGGTTTCCGTGTCAAAAAGGAGAAGCTTCATAAGAGAGCCAGGACAATCCATGAGCAGTTTGGCCAATGGAACCTTGAGCGAGTTAAAAGGGCGCGTCCAGCGGAGATCGAGGGAATGTGGGATTTGGTATACGATCGTCGATTCGTCTTTGAAAACATAATTACCTCAACCTTCTTCAGATACGTACTAGTTAAGATAAGCATCCGGTATTTCAACGCTGGAAGCATCTTAAGAAAAGCGTGAAGAAAACGTATGAATATAAAGGCCGACTTGACTTTGAGGTGAGTCCTATTCTGTTTCTCGGTCAAGACTTCTAGAACAAGGACATTGACTGACGAAGTCCCCAGATCCGCGAAGATGAACGCCTCCTTGCTGGGCTGGATGAACCGCTTATCCCTGGGGGATTCCTCAAAACCACCAGGTGTTTAGGGAATCGCTATTGCACAATTGCAGGATCACCAAAGGAGAGAAGAAGAAATCGATCTCCCGAGCAAACAAGCGAAGATGTTAATCGCGACCAGCTCCTTGAGCGCGATCCTTCTTCACGTCATTGTTACCATGCACTCTGCCACGTCCCCAATTGGGGTGTCGAACATGAGCGAGGCAAATCTGCAATCACAGTAATATACTACAACCTTCTAACGACACTATCCCTCAAAAACTCTTCTTTCGAACCAGCTGACCATCAGGCCTGGCATTTTCGAATAGCTGGTGCAAAGGACCTCGGGGTTCGCCAGAATGGATGAAGGACGCTTTGGTCATACTAAACCGCCACAAATTGGACGACGGCAGTTTTGGCAGAGGACCCCATTGTACCATCGACAGCGGCTCTATCTGGGCAACCACACGTACGCTTTAGCTACACGGTATCTGGCCGACGAGTTCAGACTTAGTTGTGGATCTCAGCCAAAGTCTGACCTACTTCCATGTCAATCATTTTCGCTGGGCTAAGCTTGCAGTCTCCTCTCAGGGGAAACCAAGCCAAGCACGAGAGTTGATCGACGAGTTCAGACTTCACTGTGGAGCTCAGCCCAATGCTGACCTACTGTCATGCCAATCACATTTGATGGGCCGAGACGACTTCGAGCAGCGACGTCAAATCTTGGTGGACATACGACAATCAAATCTGTTACACCATAGAGATTCAGATAATAATATCCCAACGCGCATTCGGATTACGCCTCGAGACCAGAATTTTTAATATCTACTCACGACTTATCTGATAGTCTTTCGAATTGCGCATTGGAACCAAGGTCTCCTACTTCCATTTATGTCAATGCACAAGACTTGAAAGCGTCAAACATCAGAATCCGACCAGCATTTTACTCGGTCTTGATCGCTCTTTAGGAAGTCCTCGAAGCAAGCCACTACTCTGGATATAATTGTTCTTGTATAATCTCCAAGCCGGTTTTGTCACTGCTCGTCGACTAAAAAGAAAGTCGTGCATCATTTCTTCAAGTCTTCTATACTATAATTAAATCACTCTACAGACGTTTATATCTCTTTACCACCACGAACGACTTCAGCTGCACATCCAATATATCGTCCAACGACGCCTTCACCGCCTCCAAGGGCACGCGTAAAGCCGATGCTACCTTTGAGAATATAATCATGGTGTCATTACTCAAGAGAGCACAAGGAAATTGCGGACGAAGTTCAAGCAGAGCGTGAGGCAGTGAGGGCTGGTCTAAGAGCCGTTGAGCTCGAGAAGATTCAAAAGAAGCTCAACGACGAGCGTCCAGCGATTGAAGCCGCGAAGGAATCGAAAAAGGAACGGGACATTAAGAAAGAACTTCGAGCGGGAACCCGTGCGACTTCGGAACGAGACATGTGGCCCTCACTCCGAAAGGAACTGAAGCAGAAGTTTATCAAGAAACTTACGGAAGGGTTGGACACAGAGTCCGCAAACAACGCCGCGGACAAGCAACCTCCTGTTGCGAAGCAAGCCCAAGCCGTAACGACCCATTCCGTGAGCATTCAGGACGTTGTATATACTCAGGGGTTCCGGCATCGGGCAGCCAATCCACTATCATTGCTGAGGCCGAGCATGGGCTTGTTCGATTCTCGATAAAAGATGTATACCCCTCTGGCCGTATACTATATATTCATATTTCTCGATCAGGTGGGGGAGTGCACGAGTCACATGGGGAAGGCCCTGAGCTGGTCCCAGTGATGATGCAATCGCAGTGTCTGCCAATCAGCCAAACATTTCGGCTGCGAGCGAGGACATAACGGATGGGCCCGAAGCGGACATCGAGTACAATGTCTTGCTGTCAATTGGTGGCAAGGAAGGATACGACAGTAGTGAACGAGGTTACAGGGCTTTATCGAAATACACTTCGAGAAGCCATCATGGTGGGACACAGATCGATACTACACCCTACACTGGTTGTAGGCCGTTGAAGAACAAGATCCGGATAACTCAAATTTCGATACTGCGGGCCCAAATTGTCAGCCGTCAACCGAGAATTTTTCGCAGCCAGAAGACTCTGTGTGCTCTGGTCAAGAGAAGTGGGACTTTCCGTGTCCCTGCCTAGAGTCGTCGCCTACCCACAATATGACATCTGGTATAGTCGAATCATTATGGCCTGACCCATCGACGATACTCACGCTGCAGCAAATCCAACTCCTCAACTCCCAGCTGCCCGACACGCCCAGCGATTCTGGACGTAGAGCCTCATCAACCGCGAGCTCCCCGTCCCGTTCTCCCCGGGCGACGCCACCACCCACATCCACCACCGCGTACCTACGACTTGAAGAGGAGCTTTGGGAAGTCTATGCGTATACGAGCTACTAGATCCGGACGCAGATCCTATGAACATCAGGCCAATTTGGCCCTGCTGGCTTTTCGACGATTGCTTGGAGGACATTCAAATCTACTTCGAAACACCCGGAAGAGGCCCACAACACCAAGAACTGGACAAGAAATATCTTTGAGTCCATTCTTGAGCTCACCAACATGGTTCCACACCATGATGATTTAAAACCTTACTAATACTTTCTGGAGCGGCCAAGTCGATGGCTATTGAGGCGACGACATTCTCCTTTGCAAGTGCGATCGCACTCGTAGTATTCGTACAGAGGCTGCCTAGAGCGCTACATCCTCAAGTTCGTAAGATACGTCTGGACATGACGATACAGATAGGACTTGAAGAAGCCCAGCGATGTCATGAGTGCGATTGCTCTGCTTCCGAGCCTCGTCAATGCTCGTCACATCTTTCTGTGTCTCAGAGTCGATGTTGCCCTCTGTTTGGCGGGGAGGTATATATATATATATATATATGGGGGAATTGTCGAGGAACTGGACTGGACACGGCCAATCTTCGCATTAGCTCAGCTTCCCACGGAGTGGGCGATGGTTGTCATTGCCGAAAGCACAGCGCGAAAGCCGCCTTATCACGAAAAGCATTGCCAGGGTGCTTACATAGCTGGTCCAATCGTCCTCGGTTGGCGCGAGCTAGTCGATCCAGTGCAAGTCAGCAGCTCATCCTGGAGAATACGTCCTTAGAAAGGGTGATGAAGGCTTTATCCGAGAAGTACAGCAACGCCCTGACGGTACCGTCAGAAGAGCTCGTATCGATCTATTCAACGTCACAATTGAGGAGTCTCCACGTGGTGGTTGGGTCCCACCTTCTGTGATCAAGCCTAGCGATGTTTCCTTCGACAAACCTTGGACTATAAAAGATCTCACCAAGGGAAAAGTGGCGAAAATGAATCTTCCCCAGCAGCTAAAGGCTAAGGCTCCCGCCGATAGGTTAGAGAACACAATAAAAGGTCTTCTCTTAGGCATGCGATCGAACGATGTTATCGGCATGCTACCTGACAAAATTGGTCCGGGGACCTGGCAATTTGGCACATGGAGATATCACAGCACCTAGCGCGTCCTGATCTTGAGTAGCACTCGCTGTCGGCTGCTGCGCGGACTTGCAACCCGAAGACTTTTGGACCGATGAGCATTTCAACCCCGGAACTGCAGAACTTCGTCGACATCTCTGGACTATTCCGCTGCTGCGCGGACTTACAACCCGAAGACTTTTTCACCGAGGAGCATTTCAATCCCGGAATTGCAGAACTTCGCCGACGTCTGTGGACCCCTCCGCGCTTGAATGTTTATCGGTTTGGTTCCTGATTGTCAAAACCTCTACCCCACATAGCTGGTCCACTTGTGATCTTATGGCGCCAGCTGATCGATCCAGTGCAAGCCAAAAAATGCTTCGACGATCTGATAGACCTGCACACGAAGATTTTACAGCAGTTAGCGCATCTATTGTGAACAAGATCGTAAGGGTCGGAGCGACTCCCGGTACGCTCAAAGTTGAATTTCCTGGGACTCGAAAGTCCGTCATGGATGTGATGGAGCAATCCGTGGGAAGGGATGAGGTGGAGGGTGATCTCCGCCGAATGGTGCGCTGGGAGGCCAAGAAGGGCTGGAAATTGACCTTCCGGGGTGACGACAATAGGGGGACAACGACGAGGTTGGAGACTATAGAGGAGGTGGATGAAGGAAACGAGGGCGGTGAGACTGGTGCAGCCGGCGGGGACGAAGATACGGTGATGGAGGGTACAGAGGTCTGAAGCCTCGATAGCCATGAGATTATGACTAGTACCAGGAGCAGACAGCAAAAGGTAGAGAAGCTGGGAGGGTCGGCATCATGGAGATTCGCCGGAACCGGGTGAGCAACGTGACCAGAGAGCGTGACGCTGCAAAAATAAGCAGGAGACTATGTGCACGAGAGACTGGTCAAGAAGAACAGCGCGTATGGGTCACTTTTCCTTCAGAAACAAGGATCAAGTCCCTCTTTCGGACTTATTATAACGATTCTCTTCGTCAACTCAAAGGTCAATACCGCAAATCTTACTTGCTCGCTGCTCGACTTATTGCAGTCTATACTATATCAGCTATATAAGCGAATCCCTTCCGACATTAAGCTGGTTTATTGCGTTCGTACCCTCAATCTTCACGATCTACAGCCCGTCAAGATGAAATCTCTCCAGCAGATTTTAAGATATTCAATCAAGTTCTGGGCTGCAGGGCTGATTGATCACCTACGATGGCAATACGATCAAGCAAGGCTTGGTATTATCAAGCAAACTAGCACCATCATGAGAAAAGAGGCCAGGATTGACTTCCTCCAGGGTCGTGTACATAGGTTCCTGCAACGCCAATTTCATCCCAAATGCGCAGCACATCGGCTCGAAAGCGACCTCAAATTCAGGATGAAGCAAATCAAGCTCATGAACGACGTGAGTGTTGAGCGTATGCAAGGTACATTCACGGGAGAAAGCGCCCTAATTCTGGTGCAACCGGTCGAATTGGAGAACCATAACGAAGAAGCCTTTGGTTACAACGCGGCGGGGAAGTATATTATATTACCGGGACACCAGGCTCTGGAAATTCGACGTTGATGAAGTGTCTCTCGGTTGATTCTGCAGGCTCCCACAGTAGCACCGGTGCCGTTGGTGATGAAACCAACGGCCAACAATGACTGCGGAGCGGCCATACAGGGTAAGGTCGTTCAAAAGTCAGGGATATCTTCCGAACTCGTTACCGCAGCCTTCTCCTCTGACTTGAAGGCCAGAAAAGCAAGGATTGCACAATGCTGCAGCATGCACTACGGCAGCTGTCGAAGATGAAGTTTTCTGAGTCTGGATTGATCTTTCCACACTCTCACTGCATAAACCAAGGAAACATACTTACTTTACTGCCTGGAACTCAATGGATACTAGAAGCCGTCTTGACAATTTTGACACTACGTCTAGCGCAGCTCTCTGATAAGCACCCATCGCCAGCTGTATCGGCCACGGCAGCCAAATTTGGCGCGTTGCGTAGTTCAGTACCAACGGAGGCTCTAGAACCAGGACCTGATTCGTTGACAGGATCCAAAGCCACACCTGTGAATGGCGATCAGGAAAGTCGCATTCAATCCATCGACCTAAGCTTGGACAGCAGCACCTGAATTGGCTCTTCCTACAGAAAATGGCTCATTGCCTAGTTCTTCGACTGCATCGTCCATAGCATCAGGGCCTGACTCATCGACAAATTCCTCTGAAACACCTGCAGAGCACACCCAGGATGCAGCAATAGCAACAGTAGAGCAAGGAGACAATGAGAATGGATACTCGCGCGATAGCCGTACAGCTCCTGTGTTCCGGTGCTTTATCGATCCAACCAACAAACTACCGGCCCCTGTTGAATTGGCTTCCATAGATCTTACTTGTATCCAGGTTGCTCCGGATCAGTCTGCCAAATCCAATCGGCTACCGCCCCGTCCATTCGTGCCATGTCAGCTGATTCATCAAGGGGGACTCCTCCTCGTCCTTCGAGCCGCACAAGCACCCGGCCAGGATCGAAGCGCACATCAGAGGAGTTCCAGGAAGACGAAGAAGGCCAGACTCTCTCTACAGATTCAAATAAGCGGGTACGATTTTTCCCCCAGAAGGTTGCGATGGAACCTGGGATTTTAGCTGCACTCCCAAACCTGAGGTATAAATATGGTACTGGAGTTTGTAGCGTAATTTATAATATAACAAGCTCTACATCCTTAGAATGCTTGGGTCAAGAGCCGTTGTAAATGCGAGTGAAATATCCGATTCAGAATTGAAGTCGTAGTGCTATATGAATGCGGATACAATATCGTCTCTAAGCACTAAGTCCGTCTCCAATCGTCAGTCAGCAAGATCCTCACGATATCATTAATACAGAGAATAATAAGCGATCGACAACTACCAACCGCTCTGAGAGCAACAATCCAAGGAAGAGATCCTGATTAAGCAAGTGGTGATAAGGAGCGTAATGAAGGGTAGGTAGCGGTAGAGATAGTGAGAGCGAGGAGCCTAAATCATAGTAGACTTATGAAGGAGATTGAGATCAGGCGTTCGGGAGGGAAGGACGGGATGGTGATGGTGGATGAATAAGGTAGCTGACGCACTATATTGTCTCACTCGCACTGATGGAGGCCTAGTTATGATACTAGATAGTAGGGTGGGGGTAATCTGTGCTCCAGGTACGGAATATCTACTGCTTGCTAAGATTAGCATGAACTACACTTGTGCGTGCTTGTACGAGTACAGGCCGCACGCTATTGTTGATCCGATGCCTGGGGTATGTAGCACTGGATGCAACGGGTTCTCTGCGATGCGAATGGAACAATACATCCCAACCGTTCCGCGAGTCACGAAATGCTCGTACTGCCCTGTGTGTAAGCTTCCTGCGTCCTATATGCCTAAGTATGAATCGTTCCATCTTGGCCCATTATATATGCCAGCAACCCCCACCAAGACCCCCTCTCGATAGCAAAGTCACGTCACAACCTTTTCTTACTTACCCGAACCTTCCATCCCAAGGAAGCACTCGTGGCACAGAATCACCGCTAAGGTATGACTATCCGGATATCTCAACCGGGCTGCAGTGGTAAGGCGCCATTGCGTACGTTGATCGACCTCTTTCCCTTCCAGAGGTGAAAGCTTTGCATTTCATTTGGTGATTTCGCGGATTTGTTTCGGGGTTCAAGAACCCTGTTGGTCAATATCATGCTTTGTACTTCTCATGCTAACGTTCTCTATTTGACGCTTGATAAGGAATCAGGGCCAGGAGCGTCCGGCTCAGAGACTCGGTCCTTATGCTCATCAGGTCCAGTCGCGGAGCTGCGCGATTTCATCTCAGCCTCTGGTAGATTGGGATTTCGAAGGTTCCTGGGATAGAGATTGGGGTAGTAAGAGCCATTTGGGGGTTTAGGTCGGGATAGCTCTAAAGGGATTTTTTGGATAGGTGGAAGTCTTGAAGGGCGATGGTTGGAGGCGGTGCAATGATTTTTAGATTATACTCTTAGAAGGGTAGGAAAAGTCGAGGGTGGATCGATCGACGAAGGATGACGCGTAAATCGTTGCCCGAATGAAGCGCTCGAAAGGAACAGCGTCGAAGACAAAGATACCGTAGATGATACAGCATGAGTGAGAAGTAGCCAAGCTTTTAGTGAATCAAACTGCGCAATCGCAACGGATGACCAGATTTAGAGGTCTACGACGGCAGTCGCAAAAGGTGTTGGGGATGTCGTAGCCCGGCAACATCCTGGAAAGTTATAGTTCGATAGGTACTCGCACCGTCTTGCTGGCGAGTGAGACGGTGGCTTCTCCTCGCAGCGGTGACTTCTGTTTTTGGGTCCGGGGAAGTGAGGTGACGAGATGAGCAAGCGCTTTGTGCCTCACTCTCTCCCGGAAACGAAGTCGCAAATCTATCACGGCATCGGCAAGGTTACTGCATCATTGTCATTTTGGGTTTTCCATTAATGACACGCAACCTCAACACTATCTTGCACTCACAATCAATTCTCTGGAACAGGTTTTCCATCTCCTTCGCCATGGATGAGCTCAACACCGTAGGACAAGCATCAACCGTGCATTATTGTCTTCCCAGTACCAATGACATTATCACAAACCAAACATCCATCTCGGAAAGACCACTGGAATCTCCCAGTCCGTCAATGTCCGAACTTTTCTCCAACGCGGTCCAGAAATTCGAAATCCCAGCTCACCTCAACTGCATTCCCACATGCTGTCTCCTCACTACCACAACTAGAATTCTCGAGAGCATCACCTCAATGGAAGCCGTTCTCCAGCGTAAAGTAACGATCCTCCACGAAAACAAGGACCTACTACCGACCGTAGGAGTACTCATCGCGAGTCAGCCAGAGCAGGGAGTCATGGATAGGACGCTGGTGCAGTATGAGACAATCAAAGGAGAGTGGGAGGGGACGAGAGCTGAGATGAGAGATGGAGGACTTGCAAGGAGCAAGGAGAACGTCACGAAGCTGGTTGGGCTGGCGCGACAGTGGGTTGAAGAGGTGGAGCGAAGGTTGGGTGTAGGAAGGGGCGAGATAGATGGAGAAGCTGAGCGGAGGATTGGGGAGTGGATAGAGAAGTGGAAGGACGGTAAAAAGAGGAAGGAGACGGAGCAGTGGGGCCGAAGTCAGATTCAGCCCGCCGCTGAGGCGACGGTCGTGGAAGGGATATCATGGTTGAGGAGGGATTTTGCGTTTGCAGGCTGAAGGAGGACCAGATAACTTCAAAGCTTGTCAGAATTGCTGTTTGCCTTTTAGGGGCAAATGCAGGTTGCTAATAAAGCCCTGCCTACACGAGGAAAGAGTCCACAAAACTGAATGCTATGAACAGTCTCCTAACGAAACTCGTATGTCATGATGTCGTGATCATGATGTCGCTGCGGTTTCGTAAGTCATGCCGCTATGCTTCCGTATCCCGAATCTTCTGAGCAACATGAAGATCTCCTAAACTCCATCTTTGGTGAAGGCATACTGGGCTTTCCACAAGGCGAAGAAGACGAGTTTGGAAACATTGTAGTCTCGCCTATTGTAGTGTCGGTCTCTTCGCCAACGGAAGACAGCCGTCTCGATTTGGAAGCTGTTTGTTCGTCGGCATTCGAAGCCGTCTTGTCTGCACCAGGAGGCGCCACGCAAGGTCTATCATCACGGGTAACACAGTTGCGCAGGAAGAAGTCGATATCTGCTTTGGCACATTGGTCTATGGAGCAACCTGATTTTTCCGTTCCCTTGAGCCATGACAACAGCCGCGAGCTTATTTGATGAATCTCTTGGTTGTGTAGATCGTAAAGCTGATCGGCTGATTGCAAGATATAGATCAAATGGTAGGCAGTTGCGAAGCTGAGCCAAGAGAGCTCTTCGGCATCTCGATAGCTACTGGTTACGGCACGTAAAGCATTCCTGAGATGCTGTGGCTCCTCTCGAACCTTTCTTAGCATACTCAAAGCCCATGCGCAGGAGGTGGCTAAACCAACGTCTTGACATACGACCTTCGGCAACGAGGAGTCTATGAAGCTCGTATTTCCACTGTGGCAAGAAGGCGAACGACCGTCTCCTGACCTCGCTGTTGTATCCTGCAACAGCATGGATAACGCATTCTGGTGGTTAGCTTCGACAAAGACAGCATTCGCGGCCAAAGCCCTGGCTTGTGCAATCGAGGCAGGCGGCGCCGTATGCAGAGCAATGCCGAAGCTCCAATCCAGTTCAGAAGAATCACGTTGAATATCCGCGAGCTTTGCATAAAGTCCCTTCTGTAGTGTGGTGCTTGAGACCCAAGCACAAAGGGCATCATGAGGAGAACGAATCGTAGGGTCGACAACCACCAGATCCATCTCATCGGTAGAACCAAAGACATCCTCACGTGTCGGCCTACTCCAGGCTAGGTTATGGGCACGCTGGATGATTGGATCTGTTAGAGCCTCACTACAGCTCAACTGAAGAAGCGCTGCCAGATGCTCTGGCAGGCTCTCGACCTCATGCGAAGTATGGCATTCATGAAATACGGGATTTCTGTTCAAGTCCTGAGCGAGCCGCCATTGGTAATTCGCAAGTGAAGCGGCTAGCCTATGCACCAGGCACCAAAGGGAACCTCTTTCGGGCCCCGAAGCTTTCCAGAGCAATATCCGGAGATGTATAGCCTTCAGAATCAAACGTGCAGGAGACCTTGGTAGCGTTCCTGACGCCAGTATCGTTAAAATTAGTCGACTTCCGCTGATTTCAGCATCACCACCCATCAACTGGGCATCAATAGCAATATCCCAAGCCCGGAGTCTGGCCACCTCGTCATCTTCGCTCTGACCAGTCAACCATGAATAGCCGCGCGAACCTGTAATATGTCTAAGTACGTATTGCAGAGCTTCCAAGTTCACAGCGGCCCACTCTGGGAACATTTGATGCCTCGGGACGCGGACCGTCTGGATGGCCGTCAACCAAGCGTTCCGGCGCACCTCAAGTGGCGATGCGAGCGAAGGTGCGAGCTCGACTCTCTGTGGTTGTATTTTTTGTTTAGGTTTGGAGCAGAAAGCGTACACAAAGATGCCAAAACCGCAGACGAATAGGACTGTGAAGATTTTCAGTAGGAGGGGCAGAACACCCAAATGATGTAGAGCATCGTCAAGATTGTGCTGATCCAGTAATTCTTGACCTTTTGCCCAGAAATGCTGGGTGGGAACAGCCAGAAGGCCTCTTTTTTTGACAGTTTCTCCACGATTTTCGCTCTCACCAAAGCCTTGCATTACCATCAGACCTGCAAATGAGCCAACGACGAGCTTGCCGACAAATTTTGCTCGTTTAACGGCTTTGTCTCCCATGCGGATCGTATTTTGATCTTCCGGCTCAGAGTCGTAATGCTCTATATACGACCTCTCAGCGAGAGGGATTTGCGCGGTAGCAGTACGAAGCCTTCTCATTTCCTCGGGTACTTTGATCATGCCCTGAATTGGCTTTGAGTCTTCTGAAGAGCCGGTAGACGAGCATGTGGATATCAGGGATCCATTAGGGGATACGGCACCGGCCTCAATACATGAAGCCTTGTCAAGCTCTGCCGCATCATTGCCTGGCTCTTGCATCGCTCGCAAGAGTACCTTAAGCTGTGCGATCTCGTTTTCCAAACGACGCTTATCCTTCTCCAGGTCGTGGATATATCCAACAGCGGTAGAGAGTACCGTCGCTTTATTGAACTTTTTCGTGGGTTGTCCTCCAGTCTCAACCGGCTGAGTCTCCGAAACCTCCGTAGGCCTTAGACTCGGAATACTGTCTCTGAGTGCTGTGATTCTCTGATTGATATTGGTGCGGTAACGTTTCTCGACGATATTATGACTCCTAGTGCCCGGAGGGGTTCTTAGTTTTCCTGGATCGCCTGATGCTCCAATATCTTCATCGTCATCGGACAGAGTTTTACGTTTCTTTGACAGAGATGAGTCCCGCTTTGCAGTCAATGAAGTCTGGCTAGTAAGCCGTGGAGACTCTGCTACAATCTCAGGATCATCCCACTTCATCCAGTCTTCCCAGTCCTCTTTGGATCCAGGGCTCATGGTAGATGGCTTCGTCAGGCGTTCACCAGATGCCCTTATCTGGCCTACAGCTTGCGAAGCAGTTGAAGATGAAGGATTAGCCATGGCTGCCCACCGAAGACGAGCTAATCCTATCAAGGGCAATACTGAGCTGCTCAGCAATGAGAATTTGGCGGTCTCGGATTCTACGGTTGTTCAAACAGCAGCTCGCTCGATCATTTCACCTAGCGACGGGCCACACTACCTTGAGTATGAGGACTGATTTCAGACTTGAAGGGGTTGTCTTCGGCACGTGTGAATTCCAGGTTGTGCGACCTGTACCTTCATTATCAGGTGACATCAGCATGCTCAATACGCCAGTGGGATGGACAGCCAGGGGAAGCAGGTTCAATGTACGTTTAGGAAGAGCCACAGACGGAGTCACGCTTACCAGTTTTTTGGATGTTGGTCAGAGGATCGTTCCTGCGTAGGATCAATGCCAAGCGACTTCAGATCACGTGCCAATAGCTCTTTTCGGTAATCGGCTGTGGGGCTCTTGGCGTTGCGTGTAGAGACAGCAGAGCGCATCTATACTTGACTCGTAGGACAACACGTAGATAGCATCACACAGACAACAATATTTAGTCATCAATTCGCGCTCTCATATTCTTCAACTTGCGGTCTGTTTGGGAGTGGGTTCCGACTGAACAATCATACTAGGGCTCTACTCTTACCCTGTGGAGACCAAGTACCTTCCATTCTGTGCGCATTGGTCGTGATGCTGAACAAGCTTGGTCAAGCTAACGTTTGCTGCAGTCTTCCAACCTGCTTCTCGGGGAGCAATTCTTCGATTATCAATACTCGGAGGGAACACGAAACAGACCTGCGCTGTAACTTACGCCCGTCGCAGTCCCGGCCTAGACGCCAATCCAGCACTGCAAGAACGTGCACAGCTTAGACAACTGTCGCCAACCCAAGCATCCCGAGCCATCGAAGACCTATGACCAAGTCAAGACTACTAGGCTCCTCCTCGTTTACGATAGATCTACATTTACCATTTGACACAAAAGGAACTTTTCCGCCTTGGGAGGGACCAGGACCAGGCAGATCGATTGTTTGCCCCAGCAGATCAAATGGCAGACGGAGGCCCATACCGCTTCCAGCAGCCTCGGGCTGGACCATATTATTACCCACAGCAGCATCAGCAGAACCACCACCAGCGCCACCTTGCTCGCAATGGCTCCCCTGTCAACAATGGGCGCGGAGGTGGCTATAGCAATGATACTCCTTCACCCTCACGCTCCCCCGTATCACAAGCCACATCGCACAATCCATACGGCATTTACAGTCAAGGGCATCCGCAAGCGCAACAAATGATGATGAACGGGGCTGGGCATCAGAGTTACATGCAGATGAATATGAATCACAAATACCAACATCAAAACCACCAGCAACATCACGGGCAGCAACATCACCACCATCAACAGAACCATCTGGGTGGTCACGGCGCTAGCATGGGCCATCAGCATACTTTTTCCTCTGGTACTATGTCGAACGCAACCCCTAACTTCTCGTCTGCCGGTCTGCACAACAGCTCCACAAACAATCAGTCTGCGATGGGTGAAGAACTTCCCGAGCATTGGGCGCATCAATTGCGGCTTGCGGAAGAAACGAGATCAAATGAACAGCCACACCATCATGCTAGGAAAGAGGGCGTGGTCCCAAAGACTGCGTCGCTTGTTGTGGAGTTGGATTCCGCAGACGGCGGCGAAGAACACAACCGCGCGACGACAGATGAGGCAGAATCTCGGCAAAACTGGAATTCGATAGACATGAGCGGATGTCGCCTCAACACTCTCTCACCTCCTCTTTTTGACCACTATGGTTTCCTGACCAAACTCTACCTGGATAACAACGAATTGTTGTATCTCAGCACTGCCATCGGTCAATTAAGAAGCCTAGAGCACCTTGACGTTTCCAGGAATCAGCTGATGGCAATACCATCCGAAATTGGCATGCTTTCCAGGTTAAGAGAACTCCTACTCTTTGACAACAAAATTCGCGAGCTACCAGCAGAGATTGGTCTTCTCTATAGGCTTGAAACTCTAGGTATCGAAGGAAACGATCAATTGGACGAGGATCAGAGGACAATGATGATAGAGCAAGGCACCAAGGCTTTGGTCACCCATCTTAGAGAAGAGTCTCAAGGTGAGCTCCCTCTTACCTTTTTAGGACCTCTTTGGTCAATATTGTAACAAAGATAACTAATCTCTCATTAATAGCTGGTCCTCCGCCTGAGCCCCGGCCTTGGCATGTCTTTGACGACAGTCTTGCGCTGGAAGCGTTCTCGGTCCTATCTTACAACATCCTTTGCGATAAGTATGCGACGACTGCTCAGTACGGTTACACCCCCTCGCAGGCGCTCGACTGGGACTACCGATGCAAGCTCATTTTGGAGGAGGTCAAACAATACGATGCAGATTTTGTCTGCCTACAAGAACTCGACCAGGAGAACTTCTCCGAGGTTTTCCGTAGCGAACTCGCCTATCATGATTACAAAGGTTATTTCTCGCCGAAGACGAGGGCAAAGACCATGACAGAGAGCAAGGCTATGACTGTGGACGGTTGTGCGACCTTCTGGAAGGGCAGCAAGTACATATGTCTCAATAAAGAAATGATTGACCTTGCAACCATCGCCATCAATCGTCCAGATATGAAAGGGGAACACGATGTCTTCAACCGTGTCATGACGAAAGACAACATCGCGGTGGTCACCTTCTTCGAGAACCGCCAAACTGGATCGAGATTCATCGTGGTCAATGCGCACATCTTCTGGGACCCTCTCTTCGACGATGTCAAACTCGTTCAGGTCGCCATCCTCATGGAGCAGGTCGCCAAATTCGCCGAGAAATGTGCTCAACATCCACCATGCTTAGACAAAACCCCTTTCCGGCACTCCGAAATGGACGACGATTCCAGGTCCACCTCCCCAGAGCGACCTCCTACCCCAGCTCCCTCAGTGGAGTACGCTTCTGCTACTCAGATCCCCCTCCTCATCTGCGGCGACTTCAACTCTAGCGGCGACTCGGGCGTGTACGAGCTCATCACTCAAGGCAGCGTCGCGCCCGACCACTGCGCCTTCGGCGATCGTAAGTACGGCAATTTCACCCGCGACGGCATCGCCCACCAGTTCAGCATGAGGTCTGCCTACAACGGCACCGACGAGCTATCGTTCACAAACTATACCCCCAACTTCAGCGGCGTGCTCGACTACATCTGGTACTCCTCGAACGCGTTGCAGGTCCGGGGCGTTCTGGGCGACGTCGACATGGAGTATCTGCGGCGGGTGCCTGGCTTTCCGAACCACCATTTCCCGAGCGACCACCTGCCCATAAAGGCGGAATTTGCGGTCAAGACACGCAAGGAACAGGGATCGCATGCCCTGCGCTGAGGGTATCATTTTACTTCTTGTATTCGGTTGCTGCACCAGGAGGGGGACTTGGACAATATGCCGTTCTTGATCTCTCGTCTTCTGGCAAGGAGGATACGGGCGTTGATCAGCACGGCGAATACGACTGGGGCGTTTTCCTTACTATGGCGAGCGTGTTGTGTGTTTTTCGAAATGTATTTTGCGGGTCCGATGTGTAAAAGGAGCCTAGGCTGGGCAGGATCTCAATGCGCGTGCGAGCATTAACGGAGCTCTCGGTCGGGTTGGACAGGACATGGATGGCTCTCAAGTCTTTCTCTACTTCACTCTTTCTCCGTGTGGATAAGCAGCACATATGCGGTTGCGTGTTCGCTGATTTGCTGTATTCGGACGGTTTGTTGATCCTGATATTCGCGATGCGCTTCCTTCCTACTCACCAGTGTTGGGTCCGTCTCCCAATCCATCCCTCTTTTCATACAACGCGGACGTCACAGGTGGGTAGTCCCCTCACGATGCCACACGCGTACAGGAAAGCCATGGCGATCCCGCACAAGAAACAGCCCCTGATAAAACGCAAAAACTAGTTGCCCATTCATCCATAGACATCACAAGACCTTCACCTTCTCCGAGAACGGTGTAATCCTAAAAGTCAGCGCAGGCTATCATTATCAATCCGTCCTCCCCTGAGCCAGGGATTACATACTCGCCTCCCTCTTCATCCCAAGTACAGCTACCATCTCCTCGCAGCAGATCGGCACCCTTCGCATCACCCACCCGCACAAACCCCTCCTCCTCGCATCGCCACCTTCCCATCCCATCTCCACACCAGCCCACCGCCACACCACCTCAGCATCCCACCCATCCCCCCCCCTCTCAACAAACCCATCAAAATCCCCCCCCAAGGCCCCACCCCAAGCTATCTCCACCTTATCCAAGGCTAGGGCACTGTACACGCGGGTCTGAAGCTTGGTGCGCTGACTGTAGGTTTTGATTGCTTTTGGGGCGTGGCCGGTCAGTGGTTAGTGGGAGGGTTAGTGGGTTGCTGGAGGTTTTGGATAGGTGGGAGTGGGGTGGGGTGGGGAGTCGGGGAGTTTGGGGGAGCTGGAAAGGGGGAGGGGAAGTCGTTAGGGATTTATTGTGGGGGGGGGGGGGT